>Ga0070706_100004928_pt1 | contig 12777 bp, 11 predicted proteins | sample KBSK5501metaG_FD_65476 | JGI IMG/M metagenome (GOLD analysis project Ga0070706, IMG submission 65476) | Corn, switchgrass and miscanthus rhizosphere microbial communities from Kellogg Biological Station, Michigan, USA - KBS K5-50-1 metaG | ecosystem: Host-associated > Plants > Roots >...
CGACCTCGACCAGGTAGCCGACGGGCTCGACACGTCCGCCCGCAGGCTCAGCAGCCTGCTCGCCGCGGACCGCGAGCTCACCGCGGACGCGTCGCACCAGTTGCGCACGCCGCTGACCGCCCTGTCGATGCGCCTGGAGGAGATGATCGCGGCGGCGGACGACCCCGATGTGGTCCGCGAGGAGGGCAGCGCCGCCCTCGCCCAGGCCGAGCGGCTGGCCGACGTGGTGACCCAGCTGCTCAGCCCGGCCCGGCGGGCGACGTCGGCGGCCGCGCTGACCGGCATCGACGAGATCGTGCAGCAGCAGGTCGTCGAGTGGGAGCCGGCCTTCCGCCGGGTGCGCCGCAAGCTCGTGGTGATCGGCGTGCGCGGCCTGCAGGCGCACGTCACCCCGGGCGGCCTTGCGCAGGTGCTCGCCACGCTGCTGGACAACGCGCTCATGCATGGCGGGGGAACGGTGACCCTGCAGACCTCGCAGAATTCGCGCTCGGTGGTGATCGAGGTGCGGGACGAGGGTAAGGGCGTCCCGCCGGAGCTGGTGTCCCGGATCTTCGAGCGAAGCGTCAGCGGGCGCCCGGAGGGCACCGGGCTGGGCCTGTTCCTGGCCCGGACGATGGCCGCCGCGGACGGCGGCCGCGTCGTGCTGATCAAGCCGAAGCCCGCCACGTTCGCGGTCTTCCTGCCCAGGAACCCGCCGCAGCCGGGCGGCCAAGCGGTCCGCGGCCCGGCGTAACCACCGTCGGCCGGGCGCAGGCGCGCCCGGCGGCAAGGCAAGCAGCTAGCGGCGCCGAGCGTCCGCGGTGGCGAGCCGCTCCCACGACGGTCCGTACTCGTGCTCGAATGAGGGCTCGACGGACGCCTTGGTAGCGCCGACGATCCCGGATACCGCGGCTTCCCCTGCGGCCACGGTGGCACCGGGAGCACCGGCCAGGAACACCCACTTCTTGTACGAGAAGTACCGGAAGACGGTGCCGAGCCCGGTACCGGCCAGGCTGGCCGCGTTGTAGGCCAGGGTGCCCTTCATGTCGAGCCCGTAGGTGACGAACGCGATGACGCACTCGGCAATGGCCAGGCCGGCGACGTTCAGCGCGGCGAACAGGGCGCCCTCGCGCAGCAGCGCCTGGTTCATGCGGTGCCTGAAGGTCCAGAACCGGCTGCCGAGATAGGTAAGCACGGTGGCCGCGATAATGGACAGCCCCTTGGAGACCATGGGTCCGACACCGACCGCGCCGTGCAGGTAGGCCGCGCCACCCAGGTCGACGACCGAACCGACGAGGCCGACCACACCGAATTTCGCAAGCTCAGGGATCAGTTCGGCGAAGCGCTTACGAAGGCTCACCATCCTGGGCATACGAAATAGTCCTTTCGGGACGGCATCATCATCTGGCCTGTGCGCAATCCCCCGTACAGGCTCTACTCAAGACCCGCACATGCTACCGGCCGCGGCTTGGTGACGACTCCGCCTTCCCTCAGGCGGCAGTATGAAACGGAACACAATCCGCGAACCGGGCGCGCGGCCGAAGATCAGCCAGGCATCACGCGGTGAGCGTGTTCTCCCGGCCCGTCTTGGCGATGGCATGCCAGCCCAGGTAGACCGCGGCGGTGATCACGAAGCCGACCTCGAAGGTCAGGTCCCCGACGCTCCCCACGTGCGTGGGCACCACGCCGATGTACTCGGTCTGGTTGGAGAACAGCCAGATCGAGATGCCCATCCCGGTGAGCATGGCGACCGGCCCGGCCCAGTTCGTGTGCCGCTTGTCGAACAGCAGCGTCTCGTCCGGGTTCTTCCGCAGCAGCATGTCGCAGAGGTACACGGCCAGCCACGGGGCGATCCAGTACGCGATGATCAGCAGGAAGTTCTCGTACTTGGTGCCCGCGTTGTGCAGTCCGCTCCAGGCCAGGAAGAACCCGATGGCGCCGAACCCGAGGGCCACGATCGCGCGGCGCATCGAGAGCGGCAGCTTGATGCCGATCGCGGTGAACGACAGCGCGCCCGAGTAGATGTTGAGCACGTTGGCCGAGACGGCGCCGAGCGCGATCGCCAGCAGCGTCAGGTCGGCCAGCGGGGTGGCCAGCAGCCCGGTCATGCCGCCGGGACCGGCGAGCGCGTTGCCCGGGCTGACCGCGGTGCCGACGGCCGCGCCCACGATCTCGAGCACGGCGCAGGACAGGAACAGCCCGGTCCCGGACCACCAGGCGATGGCGGTCCTGTTCGTGTCCGGCTTGAAGTACCTGGTGTAGTCCGACGCGTAGGGGTTCCAGCCGACCGCGTAGCCGAACGAGGCGCCGAATGTCAGCAGGAACGCGCCGGGAATCGTGTGGTGGGAGGCGCCCGGGTGGGCCTTGCTCAGGATGACGCCGGACGCGATCAGGAAGATGATGGCGAGGATCGGGAAGGCGTACCGCTCGAAGAGATGGACCAGGTTGTAGCCGAAGAAGGCCACGATGACCTGCACCGCCACGATGATGAGCAGGCAGAGCACCTGCGGCAGGTGGGTGAGCACGTTCAGCGCCAGCGCGCCGCTCACGCTGTTCACCGCGAACCAGCCGATGCCGGCGGTGACCGAGTTCAGCCCGGCCGGCAGCGCGTTGCCCCAGTAGCCGAACCCCAGGCGGCTCAGCACCATCTGCGGCACCCCGTACTTAGGCCCGCGCAAAGACAGGATCCCCTGGGTGATGCCGCCGATCGCGCTGCCCAGGATGAGGGCGAGCGCGGCCTCCCAGAAACCGAGGCCGAATCCCGCGACCGCGAGCACGCCGACGAAGATCGTGGCGAACTCCATGTTCGGCGAGGTCCAGGTCCAGAAAAGCTGAACCGGCCGGCCGTGCCGTTCGTTGAGCGGAATGAATTCCGCCCCGCCGGGCTCGACCTCGAAGACCTGGGTGCCGTAACTGCCCTCACGGACAAGGACGCCAGGCCCGGCGCCGCCGCTGTGTGTGACGTCCTGATCGCGTGTCGCCATTTGCGTGCTCCCCTCCGGGGTGGCCCATGATCACAAGTCTTTTACCCCGTTATATGCAGGGCGAAAGGCTCTAATGTTTCGTAGCAGAAAAACATCGCTTGTCAGGAAACGGTTGCGTTACATCCTGGCCACGTGCACCGCAGTGCTAGCCGAGGTGGCGGTCCCGTAGGGTACGGACCGTGACCGATTCCGCGGAGCCGCCGACCTCGGCTCCAGCACCCCCCGTGGTGGGCATGGTCGGCGGCGGCCAGCTCGCCCGGATGACCAGCCAGGCCGCCACCGGCCTGGGCATCGGCTTCCGCGTGCTGGCCGGCACGGTTTCCGACAGCGCGGCCCAGGTGGTGGCGGGAACCGAGCTAGGCGACTACCGTTCACTGGCCGCCCTGCGCGACTTCGCGGCCAGATGCGATGTACTCACCTTCGACCACGAGCACGTGCCAGGCCCGCACCTGGCCGCGCTGGAACAGGAAGGCATAAAGGTCAGGCCGAACGCTGCCGCGCTCAGCTTCACCCAGGACAAGCTCGCCATGCGCAAGCGGCTGACCGGGATGGGCATCGCCTGCCCGCGGTACGCGCCGGTGCGTACGCCCACCGAGGTCGAGGCATTCGCGGACGGCACCTGGCCGGTAGTGCTCAAGGCGGTCAGCGGCGGCTACGACGGCAAGGGCATCTGGGTCTGCGAATCCCCCGCGGAAACCGCGGAAATCCTCGCCCACGGCACGCTGCTAGCCGAGGCAGGGGGCCTGATGATCGAGGAGTACGTAGCGTTCGACCGCGAACTCGCGGTGCTCGCCGCCCGCTCGCCGCACCGGCAGGGCGCGGTATACCCGGCGGTGCAGACGGTCCAGCGCGACGGTATCTGCCGTGAGGTGATCGCCCCCGCCCCCGGCCTGTCCCCCGGGCGAAGGGCTCAGGCCCAGGAGCTGGCCCTCAGGATCGCCGCACAGCTCGGCGTCACCGGCCTGCTCGCGGTGGAGATGTTCGAGACGCCGGCCGGGCTGCTGGTCAACGAGCTCGCCATGCGGCCGCACAACACCGGTCACTGGACCATCGAGGGCGCGCGCACCTCCCAGTTCGAGCAGCATCTGCGGGCCGTTCTGGACCTGCCGCTCGGTGACCCGCGGATGGCCGCGCCGGCCTCGGTGATGGCCAACGTGCTCGGCGGCCACGACGCGGACGTCTACGACAGGTATATCCACGTGATGGCCGCGGACCCGGCGGTGAAGGTGCACATGTACGGAAAGCGGGTCCGCCCGGGCCGCAAGATCGGCCACGTCACCGTGACCGGCGAGGACCCGGAGGAGCTCACCGACCGGGCCCGCCGCGCCGCCAGCTACCTCCGCTGGGGCAAGGAGGACGGCGAATGAGCGATTCCCCCGTGGTCGGCATCGTGATGGGCAGCGACTCGGACTGGCCGGTGATGAAGGCCGCCGCCGAAGCCCTCGACGAGTTCGAGGTCCGCTACGAGGCCGACGTGGTCTCCGCGCACCGGATGCCGCACGAGATGATCGAGTACGGCTCGTCGGCCGAACGCCGCGGGCTGCGGGTGATCATCGCCGGCGCCGGCGGCGCCGCGCACCTGCCCGGCATGCTGGCGTCGGTCACACCGCTGCCGGTGATCGGCGTGCCCGTCCCGCTGGCCAACCTGAGCGGCCTCGACTCGCTGCTGTCCATCGTCCAGATGCCGGCCGGCATCCCGGTCGCGACCGTCGCGGTCGGCGGCGCCCGCAACGCAGGCCTGCTCGCCGTCCGCATCCTCGGCGCGGCCGAGAGCCCCGACGGTGCCGCGCTGCGGGCCAGGCTCGCCGTGTTCGCCGCGGCCCTCGCCGACCAGGCCCGCGCCAAAGGTGCCGCCCTGCGCGGCCGGCGTTCGTAGTCTGGCCCCGAACGAGCGGCCGTTTCTGCCCAGATAGCGGCGCTTGCCCCGATGCCGGCCCGGGTACGTTTCCCGGACAGGATCCGTCCCGGGGGGCGAGGGAGGCGCGCGTGAGCATCGGCGCGACGCTGGCCGCGGCCCGCCGCCGGGCCGGGCTCACCGTCAGCCAGGTCAGTCAGCGCACCCGTGTCACCGAACCCATCATCCAGGGTATAGAGCAGGATGACTACGCAGCGTGCGGCGGTGATTTCTATGCGCGGGGCCATATCCGCGCCATCGCCCGTGCCGTGGGGGAGGATCCCGTGCCGCTGATTGACGAGTTCGACTCGACCTGGCGATCGGAAAAGGAAATCACGGCAGCCGAAGCCTTCCAGCCGGCCATGCCGCTCAGGAAGCGGGAGCGCCGGCGGGTCCGCTGGACCGCCTTCCTGGCCGTGCTGGTCCTGGCCGTCCTCGGCTTCGCCAGCTACAAGTTCGTCTCCGGCGTGGTCCGGAACCCGCACCCGGCCGCGGCCGGCCCCCGTCCCTCCCCGGCGGGCGGCCAGACCAATCCGCCGGCCAGCGCCCCGGCGGTCCAGGGCAGCTCCGCCCAGGCCAGCGCGACCCAGGCGTCCCCCACCCCGGCCTCTTCGGCCCCCGCGGCCAGCGCGGCGGCGGTGCAGGCCCTGCCCCCGGCCAGCGTGGCGGCGTTCGGCCCGGCCGGCACCGCCGACGGCGACGACCCGCAGAACGCCAGGCTCGCGGTCGCCGGGAACGCGGCCCGGCCCTGGTACAGCCAGTGGTACGCCACCCCCCGGTTCGGGGCGCTGAAGCAGGGCACGGGCGTGCTCCTTGACATGGGCCAGACCGTCACGGTCTCCTCCGTCCAGCTCTCGCTGGTCAGCCGCTCGGGTGCCGACATCCAGCTGCGCGCCGGGAGCAGGCCGGTCCCGACGTGGCTGCCCCGGGTGGCCACCGCCGCGAACGCGGGCGGCACCGTGCATCTGCAGCCCAGCGCGCCGGTGCACGTCCGCTACGTGCTCATCTGGTTCACCAAGCTGCCCCCCGACAACGCGGGCCACTACCAGGCCGGCGTCTACCGGATCACCGTCCAGGGCCACCGCTGACCACCAGCCAGGACTGCGATCTACCATCGAGAGATGAGCGATGAATTCCCGGCGTTCGCCCTGTCCGAGGAGCACGAGGCGCTGCGGGAGGCGGTCCGCGCCCTGGCCGACGACAAGATCGCGCCGCGTGCCGCCGACATCGACCGCACCTCCGAGTTCCCGTGGGACGTATACGAGGCGCTGGTCAAGGCGGACTTTCACGCCGTGCACATCCCTTCGGGCTACGGCGGCGCCGGCGCCGACGCGATCGCCACGGCGATCGTCATCGAGGAGGTGGCCCGCGCCTGCGCCTCGTCGTCGCTGATCCCGGCGGTGAACAAGCTGGGCACGGTGCCGCTGATGCTCGCCGCCTCCGAGGAGGTCAAGGCCAGGTACCTGACGCCGGTCGCGCGGGGCGAGGCGATGTTCTCCTACGCGCTGTCCGAGCCGGAGGCCGGTTCGGACGCGGCGGCCATGAGGACCAAGGCGGTGCGTACCGATTCCGGCTACGTGCTGAACGGGGTGAAGCGCTGGATCACCAACGCCGGGGTGTCGAGGTACTACACCGTGATGGCGGTCACCGACCCGTCGGCGGGTGCGAACGGGATCTCCGCGTTCGTGCTGGAGGACGGGGATCCGGGGTTCACGTTCGGGGCGCCCGAGCACAAGCTTGGCATCAAGGGCTCGCCGACCAGGGAGCTGTACTTCGACGACTGCGCGATCCCGGCCGGCCGGCTGATCGGCGCCGAGGGCGAGGGGTTCAAGATCGCCCTGCGCACGCTGGACCACACCCGCATCACGATCGCGGCGCAGGCGCTGGGCATCGCGCAGGGAGCACTCGACTACGCGCTCGGCTATGTCAGGGAACGCAAGCAGTTCGGCCGCCCGGTCGCCGACTTCCAGGGCCTGCAGTTCATGATCGCCGACATGGCCATGAAGCTGGAGGCGGCGCGCCAGCTCACCTACGCCGCGGCGGCCAAGTCGGAGCGGGCGATGGCCGGAGACCGGGCCGACGACCTGACCTTCTTCTCCTCGGCCTGCAAGTGCCTGGCCTCCGACGTCGCCATGTCGGTGACCACCGACGCGGTGCAGTTGCTCGGCGGCTACGGCTACGTCAACGACTACCCGGTCGAGCGGATGATGCGCGACGCTAAGATCACCCAGATCTACGAGGGCACCAACCAGATCCAGCGCATGGTCATGGCCCGCCAGCTCCTCAAGGGCTGAAATTGCGGCGCTGACCTGCGATTTCTCCGGCCTGCCGGACCGGGAAACGAGCCGTCTGACGCCGAGTCGGGCGGCTTGTTCTCGTGTCCGGGTTGTCCGGTTGATGCCGGTTATTTCCCGTCGTTTCCCGGCCGCGTGCTGAATCGGTGCTGATACCTAGTACTTGTAGGTATGCCGATTCCCCTGGTCACTGCACCCCGAGAAGGATGCTGGCGGGACCCGGTGCTGGACCCCGTGGCTAGCTCTGCGGCAGCCGTAGTTCCGTTTATCGAGGAGGAGTCCAGGGATACAGGCGCACGCCAATCGCCGAGGAGCTGCATTCAAACCGGGCGCTTGACCCGTCACAGGAAACTAGGGGAAGGTGCAGCAAGCCTTGCCCCGGTCTGGCTGCGCGGGCCTCATAGCGGGGGTGCCGCGCCTGCTAGGGCTGAGAAATCCCGATCCGTCCCCGGCCTGGTGTGCACGAGCACGCTCTGAGCAAATGCTGACGCGGGCGGGGGTGCCGCGCGGGCCAGGCGTAGGTTTCGCATCCCTGTCAGTCGGCCAGGGCCTTGACGAACCGGACGCGATCTTGTCCGTCGCCGTCGTAGCCAGCCGCCACCGGAACGCCGCCGTCCTGGATGTCTCCTGGCTCGATGTTGAAGCCCATCCGCTGGTGGAACCTTATCGAGCCCTGGTTCACCGGTGCCGTTATCGCGCGGACCTGCTCACAGCCATTGGCGCGCACGGCCGCGAAGAAGTGCTCATACAGCCGCCGTCCCAGCCCATGGCCCCGCTCGCGAGGGTGGACGCCGACGAAATGGATATATGCCTCACCCGGGCGCGACTGCGAGGTGAAACCGACGAGGAACCCCACGAGCTCGCCGTCGCGCTCGGCCGCGAAGCACGTGTCCGTGAAGTGCTCGAAGAAGAGGCGCGGGAGCTTGTCCGCCATGTGACGGCCGCCCCACCAGTGGTCAATGACCGAGATCACGGGCTGATAGTCGGGCGGGCGGATGGGGCGGATCTTCACTGTCATGTCTTCATGCGACATTGCGGGCCTTCCTGTCAATCGTGGAGCGCGGTGAGGACAGCCGCCACGTCGTCGTGGTTGTTGAAGTAGTGGAAGCCAACGCGAAGCCGGTCGCCCAGCACCCGTGCGCGAACCCTGTGTGACCGCAACCGCGTGCGGACCGAATCAGGATCCCTGACCTGGACCACGGCGATATGGCTGGGCTGCCCGGTGCTCACCGGCGCGGCGCCGGCCTCTCGCGCTCCTTCCCGGAACGCTGCTGCCAGGGCGAGGCAGTGGCGCTCGACGGCTGCGGCGGGCAGAGCTGACACCAGCTCCAGGGCCGCCTGGGCGCCGGCCCATGACAGCCAGGCGGGTGAGGTGTCACAGCGGGCCGCTCCGGGGGCGAGCCGCAGCGACCCACCGAAATAGCTGCCATCGGCGGCGGATTTCCAGCTCGGCAGCAGCGGGCGCAGCTCGCCGTAATGCGGGGTCACAAGCCAGGCGGCGCCGCGCGGGCAAAGCAGCCACTTGTAGCCGTGGACGGCGAGGAAGTCTGGCCGAGATGCGGCAAGGCCCACGTCCAGAACACCGAGTGACTGCGTGGCATCCACAAAGATCCGCGCGCCCACCGAATCCGCGGCGGCCCGCAGTCGCACCAAGTCAGTGCGCTCGCCGTCAGCGGACAGCACGTGACTCACCGCGAGCAGCGCCGTCTCCTCGTCGATGGCGGCCAGCAGGGAGTCCGTACGGCTTGCCGCACCGGCAGGAGCCCGGATGACCCGGTAGCCCTTCGCCGCCAGGGCCAGCCAGGGAAACAGATTGCTGCGGAACTCGCCGTCGCCGACCACGACGGTGCCACCCCGGCCGGGCAGCGACGCGGCCACCGTCGCGGCCGCCTCAGCGACGGAAGACATCAAGGCGACATGCGCCTCCGGTACGCCGAGGTAGTCGGCAAAGCCCGTCCGCGCCCGCGGCGCGGCGGCTTCCCAGTCCGCCGCGCCGAGCGACCCCTCCTGCCAGCCGGTGATGGCCGATGTCAGCGCTGCGGTCACCGGAACCGCCCCCGGCGCGCTGGCCGGGGTGTCCAGCCACGCCTGCCGCGTAAGCGCCGGGAACATCTCCCGGAAGGCGCCCGGGGGCATCATCGCCGCAGTTTCGTAATGGCCATGTGCCCTGCTGGCTATGCTCATCGGGGCTTGCCGCTGTCGGTCCAGCGCTGGAAGACATCGATCTGGGTACCTGGCCAGGCGCCGTCGCAGGGCATAGTGCCCGCGCGCAGGCGCTCCAGGATGGCATCGGCGTGTGCACTGACCTCGTCACAGGACCACAGGTCGAATGCGAATTGCATGGACCGCTGATCGCGTGGGCGGAAGAGCGGCTTGATGTGTGCTGCGAAGCTGACCGGTTCCCCTTCGGCGGGCAGCTCGGTCTTGGGCTGGTCTTCTTCGCGAGCTGGGGCGAGGGCGGAGATGCGGGAGCCGGGTGGCCCGGCGGCGGTGTTCCAGCCCCAGTGCGGCATGGGCATGTGCTCGGGGGGCTTGGCGCCGGTCTGGGAGTTCTCCACGGCCAGCCGGGAGCCCCATTCGATGTAGGCCTCGAACGCAGAGCGGAACTCGGCGTCGTTTGGAAGGCCCGCCTCCGCGCCGAGCGCAGCAGCAGGGTGACCCACCGGGATCGCTGGTCTTCGGTGAGGCACTTGCCCAGGTGCTGGGACAGCATGCGGGAGTACCCGCCGTGCTCGGTGCTGTAGCGCCTGGGCCCGCCGAACACCTCGGCGAGCCATCTGGCCACCCGCTGGGGGTGGTCGGCGGCCATGGTGGCGAACAAGGGGGCCAGTAGCGGGTCTTGGGGCACGTGCTTTTCGTAGAACAACCGCGTCATCCGCAAGAATGCGGGCTGCCCGCCGGCCCATTCGAAGATCGTCGGCTCGTGGCCGGGATCGGGCACCGGGTCGCGGAACTCGACGTAGTAGTGCATGCCGCTGCAGAACGGCTTGTTCTGCGAGTGGCCGCAACGGCACAGGGCGTAGTGCTCGCACGAGGCTCCCTCGTTGCGGGCGACAACGGCACCGTGCTCATCGACTAGGGCGATGCCGCCGGTGATCCGGTAGGGCCCGTCCCTGGTGACCTCGATCGCTGGGTCCCGGGTGCCGTGGTAATCCACCTCGTCGCGGGCCTCGACCCCGTCGACGGCGTAGCTGAGCGCGCCCGAGGGGCAGTCCCGGACCGCCCTGATGATTTCGTCCATCCGCCCGCCGCTGGCGGTGACGAACGGCTCGCCGCCCCGGTGGAAGACCGTCGCCAGCCGGTCGGTGCAGAGACCGGCATGCTGGCAGGTGCCCCGGTTGTCCAGGATGGAGATCTGCTGCCCGGCGTAGCTATCACGGTGGTCGGAAACCCGGTTCGGCTCTTTCGCGCCGGTGAATCCGGTCCGGGCGTGCGAGCCGTCGCACCACGGTTTTATCGCCGACGCGCCGCAGCGGCACAGGGCCATCTGCGGGCAGGTGGGCAGGGCCTGGCCCAGCCAGTCATGTATGCGGCTGGCATTGGTGATCAAGTACGGCCCGTTGGCCGCCACCTGGATTCGCGCCTCCAGCCCGGATTGGAGCGCCCGCAACTGGGCGAGCCGGGCCTCGGCTGCCGAGTCCTTGGCGTTGCTGACGGCCAGGTCCTGCAGCGCTGCGGCCGCCTCCGCCAGCTCGGGCTGGTCCGGATGCTCGGCCAGCAATGCAGTCGCCGCGCGGGCCATGTCCCACAGCGCCTCGTCAAGGTCACCCGGAAAACCGGTTCCGAACTCCCCGGGGTCGTCCACCGCTACCTCGACACCGGTTTCCTCGCCGGGTGAGGCGGCATCGCGTCCAGCTGCCGCGCTGTTGTGATCAAGGGGTCTAATGACACTGCCGCGCAGCCGTGCGGCGATCACCTGGCCGCTTTCGCCACTGGCTTGGTCCAGGCTGGCGAGGATTTGTTCGGCGGTGTGGAGCACCCTCCGGAGCGCTCGGCTGGCCGTAACCAATTGAGAAGTCCCTTCGTTTACTCTCTTGGTCAAGTTCAGTGACGTAACTGACCGCGTAGCCGCGAACGCAAGCCACGGGTGGCCGAGGCCGTGTGCCGAGCCGCCGTGACCTTCCGGATCGTGCAGGCCCAAACCGGCAAGGCGGCGGCGATGGCGAACACGTCGTCGCTGAAGTCTTCGGCCCGGCTGGTGGTCATCAGGTTCCAGCGGCGGGTGGCCGTTTGGTCAGGCTGGCGCGCCACGGTGCTGCACGGCGTAATGCTTCATCTCGTCGATGTCGGCGAAGAACGTCCGCACGGCGGTGAAGAACTCGCCAAAGCGGGGGCTTGCGCGGAAGCCCTGCTCGTGGCCTTCGACGGAGTCCCACTCGATGCGCACCACGAAGTGCTCGGGCTGCTCAACCCCCCGGGCCACCTCATACGCCAGGCAGTGCGGGTCCCCATCGAGAACCTCGCCGGCCTTCCGGTACGCCTCCACGAAGCCTTGCGCCATAGTGGCCGGAACGGTGTAACGGATGTACTCGACGACCACGGTCCCTCCTCGTTCTCTTATCTTCATCAATACAATGCTGTATTGTATTGATATGATCGGAGTGGCGTCAACCGCGGGCCGTCACCGCGGCCGGGCCCGCGATCCCGGCATCGACGTCCGGGTGCTCGCGGCCGCCCATCGGCACTTGTCCGCGCTCGGCTATGAGGCCATGTCGGTCGCCGCGGTCGCCCAGGAAGCCGGCACCACCCGCCAGGCCCTGTATCGGCGCTGGCCGGATAAGGCCAGCCTGGCCGCCGCCGCACTCCAGGCCGCAGCGGACGCCGGACCCGAGCCCACGACCGCAGACCCGCTGGCCGACCTGGCCGCCGAGCTAGCCGATTTCCAGCGGGGCGTCTCCCGCCCCGGGCGGCTCTCCCTGGTCGGCACCATGCTGCAAGACGGCACCGCGCCCGAGGCGCGCAAGCGCTACCAGGCCCGGGTCATCGCCCCCCGGCGGCAGCGCATCCGCGCCATCCTCGAGCGGGCTCAGCGGCTGGGTCTCATCGACGCCGACGCCGACCTGGAGGTGGCGATCACCCTGGGCACCGGATCCTGGTACGCCCGCGCCCTCGCCGGCGATGACCCGCCCCCCGGCTGGCCCGCCCGCACCGCCGCCCTCGTGTGGCGTGCAGTCGGCGGCGCCATCGCGCCCGATCCTGCGCAAGCCGGGTGACGGCCCCCCATGCGCCTGTGGCAGCGGCACCTGAACGGTCACGCCCACGTCGTTGCGGCAGCTAGGCGGCGCGTTGAGCGGCGCATGCTTTCCAGCGAGCAGCGAGCACCCGCCAGGTTCGTAACCGAGGACGAGGCCGTTTTCCGATGATCATGCCTGGAAGGCAACCACCTGCATGCCGCGTCGCACCCCGAGGAAGGATTACGCTGTGAATGATGTCGAGAAAGAGCTGCTTGACCTCGAAGAACGGCAATGGAAGGCCAACCGCGAAGCCGACGCCGAGTTCTACCGTCGGTACTGCGCCGATGACTTCATCATTGTCAGCCGGTTTGGCCTGCTCACGAAGGCCCAGGTGCTGGCGCAGTTCGAGAAGGGCAACATCAACCCGTTCCTGCGCACCGACATGGAAGATC
>Ga0070706_100004929_pt1 | contig 12776 bp, 12 predicted proteins | sample KBSK5501metaG_FD_65476 | JGI IMG/M metagenome (GOLD analysis project Ga0070706, IMG submission 65476) | Corn, switchgrass and miscanthus rhizosphere microbial communities from Kellogg Biological Station, Michigan, USA - KBS K5-50-1 metaG | ecosystem: Host-associated > Plants > Roots >...
GCAGGCGCCACTCGTCGCCCAACTGGTGGTGGAGCTGGATGGGTTGCCACTCGCGCTCGAGTTGGCGGCGGCCCGCCTGGGGACCCTCTCGCTGCCGACCGTGGTGCGGCGCCTCGCGGACCGCCTGCGCCTCCTGCGCTGGGCTGCGCCGGACGCACCCGAGGGCCAACAGAGTCTGGAAGCGGCGGTGGGCTGGAGCTGCGATCTCTTGAACGTACAGGAGCAGCGCCTCTTCCGCTGCCTGGGCGTCTTCTTCGGTCGTGTCACCCTCGATACGATCGCCGCCGTCGCCCAGGCCGTCGCGGGACCGGCCGGCGAGACCGACGCGGCCGGGGGCGCGGATGCCGGGCGAACGCTGGATGGGCTGCTCGCGCTGGCCGAGCACAGTCTGATCCTGCCCACGCGCTCCGCTGAACTGGACGGGCGGCGGGGGGACGACCTGGACCTGGAGAGCGCGGAGGATGACGCCGAGCCGGCATTCGGCATGCTGGAGACGGTGCGGGCGTACGCCGAGGAGCAACTGGCCGCCGCGGGCGAGTTGACGGCGGCACGCCGGGCACATGCGCACTCCCTCCTAGCGCTCGCCGAGCGGGCGGATGCGTCCTTGCGTGGCCCGGAGCAGCGCACCTGGTTGTTCCGGCTGGAGCACGAGCACGACAATGTGCGCGCGGCGCTGCGCTGGCTGCTCGACCAGGACGACCCGGTCGAGCGGGAGCGGGCGCTGCGGCTGGCTGGGGCACTCGGCTACTTCTGGTTCGTCCGCGGCTCGTACGCGGAGGGGTCGCTGTGGCTCGCGGAGGCGTTGGCCCGCGCGCCCGGCGCCGATGCGGCGGTGCGCACGCGGGCGCTGCTCGGCATGGCGCGGGTGCTCACGGCCCCACCTGATCTCGAGCGGGCGCGGGCCGCGCTCGAGGAGGCCCTGGCCCTCGCCCGGCAGCGGGATGATCGCGCCAGCATCGCGCAAGCCCTCGCCCGCCTGGGTGCACGCGCCGTGTTTGCCCGGGACCTGACGGAGGGGATCCGCTTGGGACGCGAAGCGCTCACCCACTGGGAGGCCCTGGGTGATGCCTATGGCAGCGGACTCGCGCTCCACCTCCTCGGCAATATCGCCTTTGTGCAGGGCCACGTCGCGGATGCCGTTGCGCTCCAGGAGGACGCCTTGCAGCGGTTCGAGACGGCGGGTGATCTGCGTCAAGCGGGTACCGTCCGCTTCAATCTGACAGCGAGCGTGGCCCAACTCAGCGATCTGCCGCGTGCGGTGGGCTATGCGCAGGCGGGCCTCGAGGCGAGTCTCGTCCTGCAAGATCGTTGGCTCCTCGCGATTGGGGCGCAGGCGGCGGTGGCGGTGGCTGGCGAGCGTATAGCATCCTCGCGGCGGGCACAGCTGTTGGGGGCGGCAGATGCGCTCAGCCAGGCCACGGGCGCCAGGTTCGCGTGGGAGCGGCTGTCGAGTTGGGCAAGCGTGGTGCGGCTGCGTGAGCGGATTGAGCAAGCCGACGAGGGTAAGGAAGGCGTGGCGTACCAAAAAGGGCGGTCGCTACGGCTTGGAGAGGTGGCTACCCTGGCGCTGACACTGCTGCAGGAGGTCGCCCGGGCGCAGTCCCGCCTGGAGACAGCACCGGCCGGCGCCCGGCCGACGACGCGGCCACCCTCGCAATCTGACTGGATCCCATAAAGCGCATGAGGAAGCTACAGATAGTGACCCAAGGCCACTCCAGCAAGGCCATCGTGCACCAGCTGTTCATCTCCGAATGTGCCGTCGCCCTTCACCTCACCGCTATCTTCAACAAGGTTGGCGTCAACACGCGCGCCCAGCTGGCGGCTGTGGGGTGGCGGAGCTCCTGGCGGCGGGAGCGTGGCGCTGCACACTGACGGCACCGCCTGGAATCGATCGGGACTGACGGCGTCCTGGGAGCCGCTACTAGAATTGCCCTCTGAGGCATTGGCGCACTCTCTTACAACCATGCGTGAGAAACCGTCTGAAAACGTGAAGCGGGCGAAGGGCAGGGTTGGATAGGCTGGGAGATGGACACCCAGCGCTCTCCCAACTCACCCCTGTATGCGAGCGATTTGACCAGTGCGGAATGGGAGCTTATCCGACCGCTCTTGCCGCCTCCGGCGTCGACAGGACGTCCCCGGATTCACTCGCTGCGTTCGATTCTGAACGCGATCTTCTACGTCTTGCGCAGCGGCGGCGCCTGGCGAGGGAGCGCGACACCTGGACGAGGGAGCTTGCAGGCCGTGAGGCAGCGGCTGTGCGTCCACGCCTGCGCGAAGAGGCGATCCTGGCCTTTCAGCAGCACGTAGCGGCTGAGCACGGCGATATGGAGGCGTGGGCCAGTCACTTCATGCGCGAGTTGCTGCTGATCGTGCGTGCGCGCGTGGAGGTGTGGCCGCAACGCGACGTGCAAAGCGGCGCGGCACAGGACCGTGCCGTCTTGCACGTGGACCTACCGCTGGCCGGCGAACGCGCCGCATTGCACTCGCGCAGCTGTTGCGTGATGAGCATGTGCTGACTGCGGTCGAAGACGCCGGGACAGTTCACCCTGGCAAAGAGGGCGGCACTTTGAGCGATTGCGATGAGCGCGCTTTAGCGTTTTCGCGCATAAACACCCCCGTCTCGACACGGCGGTCGGGCGCTTTGCGCCCGCTACGAAACTCCGCGATGTAGTCCTCGAAGCTCCAGGTCGCCAGGAACTCCTGGGCGGCATTGCGACCCGACTCGTACAGCTTATTCAGCGTTTCCGGCGTCAGGTTGAAGTCGGTGGACGGCACCCCCATCGTCGGAATCGTAATCGTGCGCACGAAGGTATCGGTTTCCAGATACATGCGGTCGTGGGCGTCCATCATCGTATGCAGCAGACTCTTCGCGAACTCGATCAGGCCGCTGATCCCCCGCTTGTGCTGCGCGGGCGGCAATTCCGAGATCAACTCACTGCGCGGATCGTCCTCCACCAGCCGCAGGCCAAAGGTCGGCCACTCCGGCACGCCACCGGAGTCGAAGAGCCATACCGGGAAGTTCGAGAGCATGCTGCCGTCGGTCACGAGCACCGTGCGCCGGGCAGACTTGTTGCGCTGGTGAATCGGCTTGAAAAAGAGGGGAATGCTCATGCTCATGCGCACCGCCAGCGCCACCTCCAGATCGTCCGGCGCCACGCCCAGCACCGCCGCGTCCCGCGGGAGCACCAGCAATCGCCGATCGGTGATGTTCGAGGCGATCACCTGCAAACGGTAGCGATACGCCGGCTGTTCAGCGTACTCGGGATGGACCAAGTCTTTGAAGGTGCGCACCCCCTTGGCGGCGAGGTGCTTGCGCAGCAGGCCCAGCACCACGTCGCCTTTGTGGATGCCGAGGTGACGGACCACGCTCAGCGGCACGCCAATGACGGGAATTCTCGCTTCCCAGGTGGGATCGGCGAGCGCTGAGAAGTTCTGCCGGAACATCACGTCGCGAATGTCGCTGCCGCTGTAGCCGGCGGCCACCAATGAAGCCACGATAGCGCCGGCGGAGGTGCCGGCGATGTTCTGTGGACGGTAGCCCTGCTCTTCCAGCACGCACAGCGCGCCGACCAGCGCCGTGCCCCAGACCGCACCGCCCTCGAAGACCAGATCGACCTTCTTGTCGCGCGCCAGCGCCGCCAGTGTCTCGTCTTGTGCCATCCGCGTGCCCGCCTCTCTCCGCTCTGCTGCCCCGCAGCGCTTTTAGATGATGCCGGCTCCCTGCCACCGCTGGATCACGCGTCACTCTAAACTCTGCGGTATGGCGATGTCAAACGTGGGGCCTGGGGGACGGCACGCAAAAGGACCGGCAGCCACGCTGGCCACCGGTCCCGGGTGCACTGAGGACTATTCGTTGCCTGTCGGCAGCTCGCCGGGCACCGGGCGCCGCCGCCGCGGCCCATGGCGCTGGCGCTGCAGCTCCGCCACCCGCAGGCGGCCAACCGCGCGCTCGAGCTCGGCCGCGGCGGCTGCCTCAACATCGGCGGTGAGATCTTCACGCCTCAGCGTTGCCTCGGCGCGCCGCCGCGCCTCGTCAGCGTGCGCCTCGTCGATCTCCTCGGCTCGCTCGGCGTCGTCCGCGAGGATGGTCACGACGTTGCGGTTGACCTCCAGGAAGCCACCCGCGACGAAGATGCTCTCCTCCTCGCCATGCTCACGGACGCGCAGCTCGCCCACGTCCAGCAGCGACAGCAGCGGCGCATGGTGTGGCAAGATGCCAAGCCGGCCCTCGCTTCCCGGCGCGTTGACGGCCTCCGCCTCACCGTCGAAGACGGTCTGTAGCGCCGTGACGATGGTCACGTGCAGAGTCGCGCGCTGTGACACGCTCAGCCTCCCTTACGCGTTCGACTCTGCGTTCTCCACGACCTCGTCAATGCTGCCGATCATGTAGAACACGGACTCAGGAACGTTATCGTACTTGCCCTCAAGGATCTCCTTGAAGCCGCGGATCGTCTCCTTCAGCGAGACATACTTGCCGGGACGTCCGGTGAAGGCTTCGGCAACCTGCATCGGCTGCGAGAAGAAGCGCTCGATCTTGCGGGCACGTGTCACGGTCAGCTTGTCGTCGTCTGACAACTCGTCCACCCCGAGAATCGCGATGATGTCCTGCAGATCCTTGTAGCGCTGCAGTACGCGCTTGACGTCCTGCGCCACGTCGTAGTGCTCCTCGCCCACCACCAATGGATCGAGGATGCGGCTCGTCGAGCTGAGCGGGTCGACGGCCGGGTAGATACCGCGCTCCGTCAGCGCGCGCTCCAGCACGATGGTGGAGTCGAGGTGGGCGAAGGTGGTTGCGGGGGCCGGGTCAGTGTAGTCGTCGGCAGGCACGTAGACCGCCTGCATCGAGGTAACCGAGCCTTTCTTGGTCGAGGTGATGCGCTCCTGTAGCTGCCCCATCTCCTCGGCCAGATTCGGCTGATAGCCTACGGCCGACGGCATGCGCCCGAGCAGTGCCGAGACCTCAGCGCCGGCCTGCGTGAAGCGGAAGATGTTGTCGATGAAGAGCAGCACGTCGCGGCCCTCCTGATCGCGGAAGTACTCGGCGATAGTGAGGCCGGTCAACGCGACCCGCAGGCGCGAGCCGGGCGGCTCATTCATCTGGCCGAAGACCATGGCCAGCTTATCGAGCACGCCGGCCTCGGTCATCTCGTGATAGAGGTCGTTGCCCTCGCGCGTGCGCTCGCCCACCCCGGCGAAGACGGAGTAGCCGCCCGACTCTTTGGCGATGTTGTTGATCAGCTCCTGGATGATGACCGTCTTGCCGACGCCCGCGCCGCCGAAGGTGCCGACCTTGCCGCCGCGCATGAACGGGGCGATCAGGTCAATCACCTTGATGCCGGTTTCGAGCACCTCGGTGCTGGTGGCCTGGTCCTCGATGCCGGGCGGCGAGCGGTGGATCGGCAGCCGCGGCGCGCCTACCGGGGGAGGCAGGTTGTCCACCGGCTGGCCCAGCACATTGAAGATGCGGCCGAGCGTCTTCTCGCCCACCGGCACGGTGATCGGGCCGCCGGTGTCGAAGGCTTCCTGGCCGCGCACCATGCCGTCGGTCGGCCCCATGCCGACACAGCGCACCACGTTGTTGCCGAGCAGCTGCTCGACCTCCAGCGTCAGCGGCGTGTCACTGCCGGGCATGGTGGTCTCGATCGCGTTATAAATGGAAGGTAGCTTGTCTTGCGGAAACTCGATGTCGACGACGTTGCCGAGCACCTGCGTGACGATGCCCTTGGTGCGTGTGGGTGCGGTTGCTGTCATGTGCTGTGTCCTTTGCTCGCTAGGAAGTGCCTGCGCCGGCGACAACCTCGAGGATCTGCGTGGTGATGGCCGTCTGACGGGCCTTGTTGTAGGTGAGCGTGAGATCGCCCAGCAGCTCGCTGGCGTTGTCGGTCGCGTTCTTCATGGCGACCATCTGGGCCGAGTAGAAGCTGGCAACGGTCTCGAGCAGTGGCTGGTAGATCAGCGTCTCGACGTAGCGCTCGATCAAGGCGCCCAAAATCGTCTCGGCGTCCGGCTCGAAGATGTACTGCGGGGCAGTGCCTTCCTCGTCCGCCTCCTCGGGCGGCTGCACCGGCAGGATTTGCACGACGGTAGGCGTCTGCACGACGGTCGAGACGAAGCGCGGATAGACGAGATACACCGCATCCACGTCTTCGTTGAGATAGGCGTCTTTGATGACCTGGGCGATGGCGCGCATGTCGGACGTGCTGGGCCGATCGCCCAGGCCGGTGAACTCGGCGATCATCGGCTGCTGCGTGCGGCGCAGGAAGTCGCGCGCCTTGCGGCCAACGGCGATGAAGGTGATCGGCAGATTCGCGCCGCTCTCGCGCCGCAGCTCAAGCGCCAGCTGGCCCGCGCGCCGGTTGACATTGCTGGAGAGCGCGCCGGCCAGGCCCTTGTCGGGCGTCATGACCAGGATGCCGACTTTGCGTACCGGGCGTGAGCGCATCAGCGGCAGGTCTTCCTGCCCCTCGGCCTGCGACGCCAGACGCGAGAGCAGCTTGATGAGCTCCTCGGAATAGGGCCGCGCCGCCAGCACCCGCTCCTGCGCACGGCGCATCTTGCTGCTCGCCACCAGCTGGACGGCGCGCGTGATCTGCGCCACGTTGCGGACGGAGCGAATGCGCCGGCGAATTTCACGAGTCGTTGCCATATGTCATTCCTCGGCTAAATGGGCGCGGTCTTCTTGTACTCCGCGATCGCCGCGTCGAGCTGGGCGAACATGTCATCAGGGATCTTCTTCTTGTTCACCACGGTCGTCTCGTAGATGGCCTGGACCAGCTCGCTGAAGTTGGCGTCCATGTAGCGGTGGAACTGCGCCTCCCACTCGGAGACTTTGCCGACAGGCACGTCGTCTAGCGCGCCCTTGGCGGCCGCGTAGATGATCATGATCTCGTGCTCGACCGACATCGGCGAGTACTGCTTCTGCTTCAGGACCTCTTGCTGGCGCTCGCCGCGGTCGATGCGCGCTTTGGTCGCCTTGTCCAGGTCGGAGCCGAACTGCGCGAAGGCCGCCAGCTCGCGGAATTGAGCCAGGTCCAGCTTGAGCGTGCCCGCGACCTGCTTCATGCCGGGCACCTGCGCGTTGCTGCCTACCCGGCTCACCGAGATGCCGACGTTGACCGCCGGGCGCACGCCCGCATTGAAGAGGTCCGCCTCCAGGAAGATCTGGCCGTCGGTGATCGAGATGACATTGGTCGGAATGTAGGCCGAGATGTCGTTGCCCCGGGTCTCGATGATCGGCAGCGCGGTAAGCGAGCCGCCACCATATTGATCGTTCATGCGCGCGGCGCGCTCCAGCAGGCGGCTATGCAGGTAGAACACATCGCCCGGATAGGCCTCGCGGCCCGGCGGCCGGCGGATGATGAGCGAGATGTTGCGATACGCTTCGGCGTGCTTGGAAAGGTCGTCGTAGATCACGAGCGCGTCGCGCCCGCTCTCCATGAACTCCTCGCCCATCGCACAGCCAGCATACGGCGCCAGATACTTGAGCGGCGCGGGATCCTCGGCGCCGGCGTGCACGATGATCGTGTGCTCCAGTGCGCCATACTCGTTCAGGATATCGCGAATACGCGCCACCTGGAAGTTCTTCTGGCCGATGGACACGTAAATGCAGATGAGATTCTTGCCCTTTTGATTGATGATCGTATCCAGGCCAATAGCTGTCTTGCCGGTCTGGCGGTCGCCGATGATCAGCTCGCGCTGACCGCGGCCAATGGGAATCAGCGCGTCGATGACCTTGATGCCGGTCTGCACCGGGGTATTCACGGCCTGGCGGGTAATGACGCCCGGGGCCACCCGCTCGACTGGCCGCGTCTTCGTGGTGGCGATGGGGCCAGCGTCGTCCAGTGGCTGGCCGAGCGGATCCACAATGCGACCGATGAGGGCGTCACCGACGGGCACCTGAATGATGCGGCCCGTCGTGCGTACCTCGTCATCCTCGCGAATCTGCGTGTAGTCGCCGAGAATCGGCACGGACACCGAGTCTTCTTCGAGGTTGAAGGCCAGGCCCATGAGGCCCGTCCGCGGGAACTCGACCAGCTCCAAATAGCGCACCCCGCCCAGGCCGTAGACCCGCGCGATGCCGTCCGCCACGCTGATGACCGTGCCCACACTCACCATCGCGGACTCGGTCGCCGTGCCGTCAAAGTTCTGGATGCGTTCGCGTATAACTTTTGTTATCTCGTCCGCGATTGCCATGCTGCACTCCTCATGTCAGCGCCGCCGGCGCTTGTTGGTATTCGATCGCCCGGACCGGCGGTCCGTGCCTCGGTCCGTCCCTCTCTCCGTGCCCGTGTCTGTGGCGGGCGGCTTCGGCCCAAGATGCGGCTGGTCCGCGGGACGCGCCGTGCGTTCAGTCGCCATGGTCGGGCCACCGCTTGCTGGTGCGCCGCCGTCGCTTGCGCCATCACCAGGACCGCCATCGCCAGGACCGCCATCACCAGGACCGCCATCACCAGGACCGCCATCGCCGTCGAGATCAGCCAGCGCGGTGTCGGTGCCGTCCTCGGGGCCGCCGAAGCTGCCCTGCACAATCTGCTGGCGGAGCAGCTGGAAGCGGCGGCGCAGACTACCATCGATCAGCGTATCCCCAACACGGGCAATCGCGCCACCAAGAATCGACGGGTCCACCCGCTCTTGCAGGAGGATACGCTTGCCGGTGATCTGCCGCAGATCGTCGGTGATATGCGCGCGCAGCTCGTCGTCTAGCGGGATCGCCGTGGTCACCACGGCCACTGCCTGCCCACGATAGTCGTTATAGAGCTGCTCGAAGACGTTGGCGATGGCAGGAGCCAGGTCGGCAAGGCCACGCTCCGTCAACAGCTGCGCCAGATTGAGCGCCTCCTGCTGGACCTTGCCATTCAGCAGGTCGCGCACGATCAGCTCTTTGCGCTTGGCTGGGATGTTCGGCTCCTTGAGCACGAAAGCCAGCCGGCGGTTGCCGAGATATTCCGCGATCACCTTGAGGTCGTCGTGCCAGCGGTCGATGGTGCCCTGCTCGGTGGCGAGCTCGAAAACCGCTTGCGCATAGTGGCGCGCGACAGCACCCTTTAACACTGGTGATCCCTCGACTGCGCAACGAACTCGTCGACGAGGCGCCGGCCGGTCGCGGTGTCGAGCGAGCTGCCGATCACATGCTCGGCAGCCTGGATCGCCAGGTCGGCTACCTCCTGCCGCAGCTGGTCACGCGCCTGTGCGATCTCTTGCTGGATGCGCTTCTCGGCCTGCGTGATGATGTCGCGGGCACGGGCATTGGCCTCCTGCTCGATCTCCTCACGCACGTGCTCCGCCGCCTGGGTGGCCCTGGCGATGTTGGCCTGGGCCTCCTGGCGCGCCTCGTTCAAGATGGCCTGCACGCGCTTCTCAGACTCCGCCAGCTCGTGCTGCGCCTTCTGCGCGTTCTCGACGCCCTCACGGATCACCGCCGCCCGCTGATCGAGCGTCTTCGTGAGCACTGGGAAGACCCAGCGCGCCAGCACGATGAGCACGATCAAGAACACGATGACCTGGGCGACAAAGTTATAGACATTGATGCCCAAGGGCAAATCTGCGATCACTGCGAACACCTGCCCCTCCTCTCCGTTTCGTAGCAGTGCCCGGTCGGGACAGAACCGAGACGACCTACTTGGGGTTGTTGGCGACGACGAAGAGGATGATCAGCGCCACGACCAGCGCATAAATCGAGATGGCTTCGGCGAAGACGATCGCGAGAATCATGTTCGTGCGCACGATGCCTGCCGCGTCGGGATTGCGGCCCATCGCAGCGAGCGCGGGACCGGCGATCAGGCCGACACCGATGCCGGGGCCGATGGCGCCGAGACCGATGGCAATGGCGGCAGCGAGCTCGAAAAATTGCGGGGTCATGTATCTCCTCCTGCACAGTCATGCTCACCCACATTGCGCGGGTGCTTTCAAAACAGACCCCGGGATGCTCCCGGAGGGGTCCCGGCGCGATCCGGAACCGGTACAAGAACGCGAGCCGGCGCCAGTTAGGCGACGGGGACCTCCTCCTTACGGGCAAGCACGGAGGCCGCATGCTCCTGCTTCTCGTGCGCCACCTCGGCGGCGTGCTCTTCCTCGTGATTCTCTTCGCCGTGGCCCGTCGTGCCCAGCGTCATGAAGATCAGCGTGAGGAAGGCGAAGACGAACGCCTGGATGAAGCCGACGAAGATCTCGAGGAAGTAGAAGGGTATGGCGCCCACCACCGGCAGCAGGAAGCTGATGACCAGCAGCAGCACGTCGCCGGCGAAGAGGTTGCCAAAGAGACGAAAGCTGAGCGAGACAATGCGCAGCGGCTCCAGTATCAGCTCCAGCAGCCCGACGATGAGGCCCATCGGCCCATCTTTGAGCGTGAAGTAGCGCCCAAGCTGCTGCCCCACGCCGAGCAGCTTGAAGCCATAGGCCTGGGTGGCGATGAACGAGATGACCGCCAGCGCCAGCGTGAAGTTGAGATCGGTAGACGGCGGGCGCAGCCACGGCGTGATGCAGTTCGACTGCGAGCCCGTCAGGAAGATGGTGTTGATCGCTCCCTGGCAATTGGGGAGCTCGTGGTTAATCGTGCCGATCGTCTCGATGCCGGGAATCACTTCCCACCAGTTGGCGATCAACACCAGAAAGAAAATGGTTGCGACCCACGGGAAGAACCGCCGCCCATTCGTCTTGCCGGCCACTTCTTCGCACAGGTTCAGCAGCAGCTCGCTCACCCACTCGACCAGATTCTGGAGCGGGCCAGGAATGAGCTTGGGCTTACGCACCCCCGCCCAGAAGAAGCCGATGACGATGAGGCCGCTGACGATGGTGAGGAGAAAGGTGTTGAAGACGGGGATGCCAAAAAGGTAGAACAGTGGGTCCGGCGGAACCGCGATGTGCGGCAGATTCCAGAACACAGAGGCGCTCCGTTCGTCCCCTGGCTGCAGCGTGTCCTCTGGCCCGAGCAGGTCGCTCCTTCAATCCGCGCTCACTTCAGCGAAGTGACGAGACGAAAGACACCGTAGATCCCTATGGCCAGGCCAAGCAGCAGCCCGATGAAAGTTGCGATTGGCGTTGTGTTGAGCGCGCCGTCGACGAAGTGTCCGACGAGCAGGCCCACCGCGGCGCCGCCCAGAATATAGGCCAGCACCTGCCCCGGGACGGCGAAAGCCGCTAGTAGTCCAGGGTCGTTGTAGGGGTTCTTGTCGTCGTTCTTCATCGCGGCGTCTTCCACATCGCGCACCATTCGTGAGTATAGCATAGCTGCTGACACTACGGCAATGATTTATGGACCCATTAAGAATTGTAAATGGATGGCCCGCGGATACCAAAGCATCGGTGAGCCACTCGCGCTGCCGCTGCGCGACACGTGCGACACGGCCGCCCACATGGCCACAATCCGTCAGATCAGGCCGCGCTCGCGGGCCAGGTTGGCGGCCTGGGTGCGGTTGGCGGCGTGCAGCTTCATGAGGATGCTGGAAACGTGGTTCTTGACGGTGCCCTCCGCCAGCACCAGCTGCTCGGCGATGTCGCGGTTGCTGGCGCCGTGCGCCAGCAGGCGCAGCACATCTACCTCGCGCTGGCTCAGCTCATCGGGCGACTCTATCCCGGCGGCATGCTCGCGGCCCTCCCCGCGAACCACGGCGCCGCCCACGCCGCCGCGCCGGCCGAACTCCATCAGCAGCCTGGTGGCGACGTTGGGCTGAATGAAAGACTCGCCCGCCCAGACGCGGCGAATCGTCTCGGCCAGCTCGTCCGCCGGCGTGTCTTTGAGTAGATAGCCGACGGCGCCGGCTTTAATGGCATCGAAGACGTAATCTTCATAGTCGAATGTGGTCAGAATGATCACCCGCGCGGGCAGCCCCCGCGCCGTGATCGCCGCCGTCGCCTGCACGCCGTTCTGACGCGGCATCTGCACGTCCATCAGGATGATGTCGGGGCGCAGCTCCGCCGCCAGCCGCACGGCCTCGGCGCCGTCAGCCGCCTCGCCGACGACGACGAAGCCCGGCTCCAGGTCCAGCACCGTGCGCAGGCCCTGACGCATCAGCGTCTGGTCCTCGCAGAGCAGTAGGCGAATCGGCGCGGTGTCGCTCTGTCGCGTTGCGGTAGTGGGATCGGTCATGCGGCGCTCGCTTTCCGGCCAGCGGCACACCCGTGGGCCATGTGAGATCTCGTTGTCTGTATGATACCGTTCTCCAAACCTTACCGTTTTATGCTGAAGCACAACGCGTGCTTGGTTCCTGCTTCACCGTGGTCAGTTTCACCTGAGCCACACGACTCAGGCCAGCGCTGGCCGCTCCACAGGCGTTTTGACTGTCCGAGGAACTCCCGGCCAGTTTAGCTAAATTGAGTGCTGCGTTCAGGTCGCGGTCCAGGACCTGGCCGCAGCCGGGATGTTTGCAGCGGAATACCCGGTCGGCCAGCGTCAAGTCCTCATCCACCCAGCCGCAGCGTGAGCAGGTCTTGGAAGATGGTTCCCAGCGGCTTGCCAGGATGACGCGGGAGCCATACCATTGCGCTTTATAGAGCAGTTGCCGCCGGAATTCCGCGAAGCCCACATCAGCGATGGCCTGGGCCAGACGGTGGTTCGTGAGCATGCCCGCCACGTTGAGATCTTCGATCACGATGACTGACTTGGTTTTCGCCAGTTGCGTCGTGACCTGATGCAACGTGTTGGCGCGCTGATGGCTCACTCTGCGATACTGCTGGGCCAATGTGCAGGTGGTCTTCTTGCGGTTATTGCTGCCTTTCTGCTTGCGGGTGACGGCCTTATGCAGCCGCTTGAGCTTCTTCAGGCGGCGCTTCAGGTGCCT
>Ga0070706_100004930_pt1 | contig 12776 bp, 9 predicted proteins | sample KBSK5501metaG_FD_65476 | JGI IMG/M metagenome (GOLD analysis project Ga0070706, IMG submission 65476) | Corn, switchgrass and miscanthus rhizosphere microbial communities from Kellogg Biological Station, Michigan, USA - KBS K5-50-1 metaG | ecosystem: Host-associated > Plants > Roots >...
CACAGCGGCGACCAGATAGAAGCCGACGCCTGCCGGCGCGCCTCCATGAAGGCCTCCAGCGAGGGATAGACCACGCCGATGCGCTGGACGGAGGAGGCGATTGTCGCCATCGCGTCGGCCGGCGTCGTGCCGCCGGCGTCTACCAAAACGGCGTGGCTCACGCGCGTTGGGTGCAATGCCGCCAGGAATATCGTGATGAACGCCCCAAGCGAATGGCCCATCACCGCGACGCGCGCCAGGTTCAGCGTATCGCAGAGCGATAGCACATCGTTGGCATGGTACGGGATGCCGTAGCCGTGGGGCGGCTTCGCGCTCTGGCCGCGTCCGCGCAGGTCCGGTGCGATCACATACCAACCCGCTGCCGCCAACGCCGGTCCGAGCGGTTCCCACTCGGTCCAGTTGACGGTGAGGCCATGTATCAGCACGATCGTCCGCCCAGCTGCTGCCTGGTCACCCCAGGTCGCGTAGTGCAGCTGGATACCGTTCACCCGCGCGTCATGCTCGGTCGCGCCCGCCTGCTGGCTCATCGAGATCCCCTCCCTCTCCGGTAGATGTGCTCTTCCCAGCGCGCAATAGCCCGACAAGACCCGCCACCGCCGCCACCAGCAGCAGCAGTGTGCTGGGGAGGAAAAAGAAGCCGGCGCCCTGGATCGCCGGCAGGGTGATGCCGAGGGCAAGCAGCGTGCACGTCACCACGACGCCGTACGCCGTCGAGCGCGCGGTTGGCTCGGTTGTCCGCGCCTGCCACCAGGCGGCGGCGGCGCCCGCCGTGAAAAGGAACAGCACCGTGCTCAACACGATAAACGCCCGCGCGGCGATCATGGCGAAGTCTGGCGAGTCTGGCGCGTACACCTGGCATTGCAGGCGGCCCGCGCTCATGCCGTAGCACGCCTCGTGCTCGGCGAAGGTGGTGATGGCAATGTAGAAGCCGGCGACGATCGCCAGCGCCAGCGCGGCCAGCGCCGCGAACCGCTCTATGCGCAAGGCATGCTGCACTACCAGGGCCTCCTCGTCATGCCTCATCATGCCGTCGCGGTGTGCTGGGTCTGCCGGCCACTGCCGCCCGTCATCAGCAGGCCCAGTCGCTCGTCGGGCACATCGGGGGATTCGATGCTGACGATCTTGCCCTCGTACATGACCGCGATGCGGTCCGAGAGCGAGCGAATCTCATCCAGCTCGGCGGAGACGAGCAGGATCGCGGCACCTTCGTCGCGCTGGGCCACCAGCCGCCGGTGGATGAACTCGATGGCGCCGATGTCTACGCCGCGGGTCGGCTGCGAGGCGAGCAACACGCGCGGCCCGCTCGCCAGCTCGCGCGCGACGATCACCTTCTGCTGGTTGCCACCAGAGAGCGCCTTCACATGCGTCTCCTCAGACGGCGCGCGCACATCGAACTGCGTGATGAGCCGGCGCGCCCACCCGACGATCGCGCTCAGGCGCAGCACCATGCCACGCCACGAGAAGCGTGGCTGGCGCTGGCGCCCGAGAATCGAATTCTCGGCGATCGAGTAGTTCAGCACGAGGCCGGCGCCGCGCCGGTCCTCTGGAATGTGGCCGATGCCGGCGTCGCGCGTGCCCCGCGCGCCCAGGTTGGTGACGACGCGCTCGCCGAGCAGTATGCGCCCCCCGGCAACCGGCCGTGTGCCCGCCAGCGCCTCCACCAACTCGCTCTGCCCATTGCCCTCCACACCGGCGATGCCCAGGATTTCGCCGCCATGCAGCTCGAACGAGACGTCGCGCACCGCCGGCAGCCCCTGCTCGGAGTTGACCATCAGATGCTCGACGCGCAGCGCCACTGGGCCCGACTTGGCCGGCGCCTTGTCGACGCGCAGCAGCACCTCGCGCCCTACCATCATGCGGGCGATCTCCGCCTCGCTGGTGTCCTTGGTTGCCACCTCGCCTACCACTTTGCCGCGCCGCAGCACCGTCACGCGGTCCGAGACCTCCAGCACCTCGCGCAGCTTGTGCGTGATGAAGATGATCGTCTTGCCGAGATTCACCAGACTTCGCAGCACCTGAAAAAGGTCGCTGGTCTCCTGCGGCGTCAAGACGCCGGTCGGCTCGTCCAGGATCAGGATGTCTGCCCCGCGATAGAGCACCTTGAGGATTTCGACCCGCTGCTGCAGTCCCACTGGCAGGTCGCCGGTGCGCGCCTGCGGATCAATCGCGAGGCCGTAGCGCGCGGAGAGGTCTCGGATATCGGCGTTGGCCTTGGCGATGTCATACACGTCACCCTGGCGCACCGGCTCGCGCCCGAGCACGATGTTCTCACCCACCGTCAGCGGCGGGATCAGCATGAAGTGCTGGTGCACCATGCCGATGCCGAGCGCGATGGCGTCGCGCGGGCCAGAGATGTGCGCCGGCTTGCCGTTGATAATAATCTCGCCGGAATCTGCCTTGAGCAGCCCATACAGGACATTCATAAGCGTGGACTTGCCGGCGCCGTTCTCGCCCACCAGCGCGTGAATCGAGCCGCGGCGCACGATCAGGCTGACATCGTTGTCGGCGACGACGCCCGGCCAGGTCTTCGTGATGTGACGCATCTCGACGGCTACCGGCTCTTCTGCGCTGGTGGATGTCCTGCTGGCATTGGTCACTTCGGGAGTCATCATGTGTTATGCGCCTCCTATTCCGCGCCCGGCTCGTACGGTATGCCGTCCGCGGCGGGTGGCGTGCTCTTGCCGACCAGCCCCGCCAGCACCACCAGCGTCAAGAGATAGGGCAGCGTCGCCAGCAGCTGCGGCGAGATGTGGATCGACGAGTTGTTGGCGTAGATCGCCTCGCCCAGGCCAAAGATCAGGCAGGCAACAAAGGCGCCCACCGGCGACCACTTGCCGAAAATCATGGCAGCCAGCGCGATGTAGCCGCGTCCGTCCGTCATGCCGGGATTGAAGACATTGAGAATGCCGATGGAGAGGAAGGCGCCCGCCAGCCCCGAGAGCAGTCCGCTCGCGATCACGGCGCCGTAGCGGAGCACATAGACGTTGATGCCGGCGGTGTCGGCCGCCTGCGGGTGCTCGCCAACGGCACGCAGGCGCAGGCCCAGGCGCGTGCGGAAGAGCATGAAGTTGATCACCACCAGCAGGAGCAAGCCGACGTAGACGATGATGTTCTGCTGGAAGAGGATGGGGCCGACGAAGGGGATGTTGCTCAACACCGGCACGGTGATGTAGGGCAGCCGCGCGCCCTGGGCCACGTGGTCTGTGCCGCCAGACTCGTTGAAGAGCTTATCCACCAGGAACGCGGTGAGCCCCCCAGCGAAGATGTTGATGGCGAAGCCGCTGATGATCTGGTTGGCGTGGAAGCGGATCGAGACGACGGCATGGATCAGCGCCATCAGCCCACCGGCGACGATCGCCCCCAGTGTCGCGATCCAGGGGTTGCGCGTGGACAGGTCGATCACCACCGCGAAGAACGCCCCGGTCAGCATCATGCCTTCCATCGCGATGTTGGTAACACCACTGCGCTCCGAGAGCACGCCGCCGAGCGCGGGCAAGAGCAGCAGCACTCCGGCCTCCAGAGTGAGCTGAAGGAGGCCGGGGAGCGCTTGCAGAAATCCCATGATGACACTCATGACGTTGCTCCCCCTACACGCTTCCCGACTTGTCCGGCTCGGGCACGGCGGGCGGCCCGCGATCGGGGGCGACGGCGACGACCCCTTGCTCCGCAATCGTCGGCGCGGCGCTCCGGGCCCGGCGCAGTCCGGGCAGCCGCAGCCTGAAGCTGTACAAGAAATTCGCCGCGATGCTGAAGAGGATCAGCGCCTGCAGGATTTCGACAAGGTGAGAGGAGACGTTCGCGTTGCTCTGCATGAACTGGCCGCCAACATGCAGCGCGGCGAAGAGCACCGCCGCCAGCACAGCGCCAATCGCCGTGTTCTGGCCGAGCAGCGCCACCGCGATGCCGTCGAATCCGGTAGAGTCTGGCCCATAGCTGTCCGTCAGGTTGTGCCGCAGCCCGGCAATTTGGACGGCGCCGCTCAGCCCGGCGAAAGCGCCGGCGAGCAGCATGGAGACGATGATCGTGCGGCTGACGCTCACGCCAGCATAGCGTGCCGCCCGCTGGCTCTGACCTACGGCGCGAATCTCGTAGCCCAGCGAGGTGCGCTTGAGCAGGAAGGCGAAGAAGGCGGCCGCCGCCAGCGCGATGAAGATGCCGGTGTGCGCGCGATAGACGGCGCCCGGCAGGTCGAAGAGCTTGGCGGTGGAGGGGATCAGTGTCGGCAGCTGGCCGCCGGCGCCGATCGAGGCCGACACGGAATGCTGGCCCTTCAACTCCATCGGCCCGGCGACGATGAGGTAGCGCAGCAGGTAGAGGGCGATGTAGTTGAGCATGATCGTGGTCACCACCTCGTGCGCGCCGGTATACGCTTTCAGCACGCCCGCGATGCCGCCCCAGAGGGCGCCGGCCAGCGTGCCGGCGATTAGCACGAGCGGGAGGAGCACGAAGCCTGGCAACGTCCCGAACTGGATGCCGACCCAGGTGGTGGCGATGACGCCGGCGATGAGCTGCCCCTCGGCGCCGATGTTGAAGAGGCCGCCGCGAAAGGCGATGGCGACCGAGAGGCCAGTCAGAATCAGCGGGATGGTATTGACGATGGTCTCAGAGAGCTGAAGGGCGGGATAGACGGTGCCGCTGCACGAGGCGCCGAAGCCCCCGCAGAGCAAGGATTGATAGGCGAGCACGGGATCGCCGCCGGTGACGATGATGACGATGGCGCCTACCACGAAGGCGAAGAGCACCGATGCAATGGGCATGCCTAGGGCCGCGCCCCACTGTCTGACACGCTGCGTGACGGCGGGCGGCGCCGCCGGTCTGCCGCGCTCGATTTGCGTAGGGGGAGCTGCCATAGGGCCTCCTCTCGGCCGATGCCGCTGTCAGCGATTCCACAATGTCCGGCATGCTACGTGCCGCGGATTCCGGAGGGGAGCAGGTGACTGCGGATCGCAGTCCGCGGCGGAGGATGATGCCATGGGAGAAAGGGGCGGGCACCGTTGCGGCACCCGCCCCTGTGCTACACAGCAGAGTACTGCTGTAATCCCGGCCGCGTCAAGAGACTATTTCACGACGTCTGGCACCGTAAGCGTGCCGGCCTTGATACCGCTCCTGACCTTCTCGACCTCGGCCGAGATGTCAGCAGGAAGGGTCACATTGCCGGGCGCGAAATCCACGCCGCCGTTGCTCAGGCTGAACGAGGTGACACCGCCCTTGAAAGTGCCGTTTACCACGGACTGGATCGCCGTGAAGGTCGCCGTATCTACCCGCTTCATGGCGCTGGCGATCACGGACTTGTCGGAGCTCGTCTGGTCGGTATCGACGCCGATGCTCCAGACACCCTTCTCACCGGCTGCCTGTAGCGCGCCGAGGCCGCAGCCGCCAGCCACCTGGAAGACGATATCAGAGCCGGCCGCGATCTGTGAGTTGGCGACGGCCTTGCACTTGGCCGGATCGGCAAAGTCGTTCGAGTAGCCGACCTGCACCTTGATAGCAGGATCCTCCATCGCGGCTGCCCACTGGTAGCCGGCGATGTAGTGGTCCACTGGCGGAATCTTGATGCCGCCAACGGCGCTGATATTGTGGCTCTTCTTGGGGTCCTGGCCGCTCTTCTCATACATACCGGCGATCACGCCGACGAGCGCGCCTGCCTCCTGCTCTTTGAAGAGCAGCGAGCTCACGTTGGTTTCGGGCAGCGTGTTGCCCTTGGCATCGGAGGGTGTCGCGTCAATGATGGCGAACTTCGTGTTGGGGAAGTTTGCCGCCACGGTGCCGACCGACTGCGCCATCAAGAAGCCGACCGCGATGACGAGGTCGTAGCCCTGCGAGGCGAAGCCTTGCAGATTCGGCACGTAGTCGTCCCCGCTCTTGGATTCTTTCACGTCGCCCTGAATGCCGAGGTCTGTTTTGGCCTTTTCCAGGCCCACATCCGCCAGGTGATTGAAGCCGCGATCGTTCAGGCCGCCGATGTCCGTCACCAGGCCCACCTTGAACTTCTTTGTCGAGGTACTACCGGCGCTGGACGTGGCGCCACAAGCCGCTAACATTGAGATGAGCATCAGCAGTGATGCCGCGGCGGCGAAGTAGCGCAGACGCGTGCGGGACATGACAATTCCTCCTCTTACACAACATGCGATGGGCGCGGGGGGTCGCGGCTCGTGCGCCCGTGGCAGCGGTGCGCCAAGCACGACCCAGCAGTAGTGCCAGCTACTATATCAGGGAAGCCGCGCTTGTGCAAGCAGCAGGGCAGGAATGAGCGCGAGTGACGCGAGTGCCAACTCTACCTAACACTACGCTCGACCGCCCACAAACTCACCAGCAACGAAGCAAGGTTGCGCGTAGACGACAGCACCCGCGCCTCATCCGAGGCGCGGGTGCTGTTGCGTTGTATGTGGTTTAGCGGGTGGCGAGTCGCCCTAGCGGCCCTTCGCGCTGGTGCCCGCGGCAGGGCGCGCACGGCTGGAGCCATTGCGGGCGGCCTTGTGGCCGTTCGTGTGGTGCCCATTGCTGGTGGCGGCTGCCGCAGTGCGCCCGGCCGTCTTAGCGGCGCCGAACACCGGCGTACACCAGCTCATGTACTCCGGGCGCTTGCCCCGCACGACCTCGTGGTAGATGCGCATGATCTCGCGCGTGAGCGGGCCGACCGTGCCAGTGCCGACGGGGCGATGATCGACCTCCACCACAGGCGCGATCTGCGCTCCGGTGCCCGTCAGGAAGATCTCGTCGGCGATGTAGAGCTCGGTACGGTCGATCACGCGCTCGCGGGTGATGCGGTCCAGCTCGCGGCGGGCAAGCTCCATCACCGTGTCACGCGTGACGCCGAGCAGGATGTTCTCCGAGGGCGGTGGCGTCGCGAGCTCGTTGTTGACGAGCATGAACAGATTCTCGGCGCTGCCCTCGCTCACGTGCCCCTCGGCGGTGAGCATGATCGCTTCGTCATAGCCGTTGGTGAGCGCCTCGGTCTTGGCGAAGGCGCTGTTGACATACGCGCCAGAGATTTTGGCGCGCGCCGGCATCATGTTGTCGTCCACGCGGCGCCACGACGAGACGCCACAGTGCAAGCCTGTGGTCGCCACGTAGTCTCCCATCGGCACTGTATACATCGTGAAATGATCCACCAGGTCATGGAGCTTCACGCCGATGATCTCATCCGCCTTGTAGGCGAAGGGGCGCAGGTAGCAGTTCTCGCGCAAGTTGTTGCGCCGCACTAGCTCGACGGAGACCTCGATGAGATCATCCACGCTGTATGGCAGCGTGATATTCATGATGCGACAGGAGCGATGGAGTCGCTCGAAGTGCTCGCGCAGCCGGAAGATATAGTTTTCGCCCGCTTGCTCGTTCCAGTAAGCCCGAATCCCTTCGAAACAACCGGTGCCGTACGAGAGCGCGTGGGTCATGATACCAACACGCGCCTGGTCTGCTGGCAGGAACTTCCCGTTCATGAAAACCGTTAGGTCGTTGCGCTGCGAAAGTGGGACAGAGGTTGACACGCTCGCTCGCCTCCTCGCTGCGGCGTCATTGCCGCAACTGTGTGGGCTGGGTGCCGCCATCGGCACGCCGCGCCATTCGGCCCGCAATACGGCCGGCTCACAGCGTCCGCTCCGCGCCCTCACGATACGCCTGTAGCGATTGCGCTGTCAAGCAATGTTGGGCTGTTTGGCGGCCTAAAAAATCCGCTTGCCGAGGGCGGAAAGCGCCAGCTCGGTGGCCAGGTGCGCGGTGCGACTTTCGCGGTCCAGAATGGGATTCACCTCGACCAAATCGAGACTGCCGAGCTTCCCACTTTCGGCAACGAGCTCCATCGCCAGGTGTGCCTCGCGGTAGGTGATGCCCCCAGGAACCGGGGTGCCCACACCGGGCGCTTCGGTCGGATCCACCACGTCCATGTCAAAGCTGACGTGCAGGTACTCCGTGCCGGAGGTCGCCAGCGCGATGGCTTCATGCGTCACGGCACCGATGCCCAGCCGGTCGATATCCGACATCGTGCGTACGTGAGCGCCGGCTTGACGCAGCACCTCGCGCTCGCCGGTATCGATGTCGCGGGCGCCCACAATGACGACCCGCGAAGCGTCCAGCTGTGGCCCCGCGCCGGCCGCATGTACCAGCCGGGGGTCGCCGTACCCGCAGAGCGCTGCCAGAATCATGCCATGGATATTGCCGGACGGGCTTGTCTCGCTGGTATTGAAGTCGCCGTGGGCATCGAACCAGATGACGCCGATCTTCCCGCGGGCGCGGGCGGCGCCGCTGATCGAGCCGAGCGCGATGCTGTGGTCGCCGCCCAGCACGATCGGCAGCGACCCCGCCGCGAGCCGTTCTTCCACGCGATCGGCCAGCGCCTTGATGGCCGGGACGATCTGCGCCAGGTACTTGAGGCGTGGGTCACCTGGCTCGCGAGTCTCTGGCTCGGCAACGGGGATGGAGTCGAGGTTATCTACATCGTGTCCGAGCGCTTGCAGTTTCTCGGTGAGGTCGGCGTAACGGATGGCACTTGGCCCCATGTCCACGCCGCGGCGGTCGGCGCCGAGGTCCATAGGGATGCCAATCAGGCTGATATGCACGGGTATCCTCGTGTCTTTTCCCGCGGGCTCGCCCCGCGGGGCGTCGATACTGGCCGGCACGCCGCTGTGCCCGCCGCCGGGCGCCAGCAGAGTATATCCCTTGCCCGTGATGCATGTCTAGCATGACGCGTCACCACATTGACGGCACGCCAGCGCGCACCTATACTTGGGAAGCGGGCGGTGCGCCGCGCTAGGACACACGGCGATGGATGACGACTTCGAGCTCGAGGTGACCGATCTGCGCACGGGCCGGACGCTGTCGCACGCCACGAATTCCGCGTCCGCGTCGCCTCCGGCGCTGCCCGTGGAGCACGAGCCGCAGGATGAGCCGCTGGGGACAGCCTGGAGGCCCGCGGGGGTGCATTCGCCCAGTGGAACGCGCCGGCTGCGGGCGGCCATGGTCGTCGCTGCGGTGCTGCTGGTGACGGTGCTGCTGCTGGGCAGCGTCCCCGACGCGCGCACCTCGCTCGGCGCGCTGCTGCACCTGCCGACGCCGACCCCTACCGCGCCCCTGGCGTTCGGCGCGGACCAGTTCTCCGCCGTCAACGGCGTGCCGTGGGGCGTCTTGCGCTCCGACGGCAAACAGGTTGCCCTCTCGCAGGCACAGACAGCGTTCGTCTTCTCGCTGCCGCGTGGGCGGCATACCCTGGAGTACCGCGCGGAGCCGTTTCCCGTGCTGCGCTGTGTGGTGAGCGTGCCCGTAAGTCCGCGCGACACCTGCCCACTCTTGACCGCCAGGGATGCCGTCCACGACATTGGGGTAGGCCGCTACCTGGACTTCCGCTGTACGCCGCAGTCGTTACCCGCCCAACAAGTCGCCGCGCTCGAAACCGTCATACAGCGGGGACTCGACGCCTTGCGGCTGACGACGACCGTGCCGCCGGGCGCACGCTACCCCGGCGCGGACGGCACGCCACAGGTCGCGACGGCGGCGCTGACCGCTACCTTCAGCTACCGGCTCAATCTCGACGAGAACGAAAGCTTCAATGCTGGAATGGGTGCGTGTATCACCTTCTGCGACAGTTATGGGTCTGAAGGTGCGGGCTGGATCGTCGCGGTGCATGCGTTGTTTGGCTGGCACTTCGCGGGAGCAGGCATCGCGCCGATAGACGTGCCAGCGATCGTGCACACCCCACCGGATACCGTGCTGCCCGAGCAAGTAACCTGGCGGAATGGCTGGCAATTGGATACGCAGCCGTTCGACGGCAGTCAGCTGTGTAACGCGCTATTCAGTAATGCGTCTGCGCTGGTCACCTCGCCGGACATCGGGTCGACGCTGTCGGTGAATATGCAGGCTGCGTCGAATCCCGCCGATGGGTGCCTATATACCTTCACCCCGTCAACTGACAGCTCGAGCACAGCTCCCCCGCCCACGAGCAACTACCTCTACCGCTTCGGCTTGCTGTTCGCCGTAAACAACGAAGCGCGGCGGATGCAGCCCAGCCTTCCCGTCGCCAACGCGGAGGAGCAGACGCTTGCCCGGCAGCTGGCGGTGACGCAGCCTTTGGGCTGAGTGCGCCGCGCCGCCTAGCCCTCGAACGCCACGGTGACGCCGGTGCGCGCGCTTTCGTGCGCAGCCTCGATCACCCGCAGGACGCGCAGTGAATCGGCGGGGTCGACCGGCGGCGGCGCGCCCTGCGTGAGCGCGTCGCGCACCTGGGCATAGAAGCGCTCGTAGCTGCCCGGCACGCTTTCGGCCTCGGCCTCAAGGGCTACGCCGCCTATGTCGGTGTAGACGCGGCCCCAGCGCTCGCGCGGCTCCGTGCCCCAGCCGGTGTCTCCCGGTCGTAGCCCTTGCGCCAGGTCGTCTTCTTGCGGATCGAGGCCGTATTTTTCATAGACGCCACGCATCCCCACCAGGCGCAGGCGCGGCCCTAGCTTGCGTGGGATGACGCTCATCCAGAGGTGGGCGATCTGGCCGCCGGCAAAGTGCAGCGCGACGAAACTATCGTCGTCCACCTGCGCCCCCTGTCGGCGTGCTGCCGCTTCGGCGTAGATGCTGTCTGGTGGACCGAAGAGGAGAATCGCCTGGTCAATCAGGTGCGCGCCGAGGTCGAAGAGTAGTCCGCCGGCCTCGTCTGGCGCCGACCGCTCGCGCCAGGCGCCGGCTTTGAGCTCCGGCTGAAAGCGCTCGAAGCGGCTCTCCAAACGGACCAGCGCACCGAGCGCGCCCGCCTCGATCAGCCGCCGCGCCGTCAGAAAGTCGTTGTCCCAGCGCCGATTCTGAAAAATCGTGAGCAGCTTGCCGCTGCGTGTGGCGGCCTCGATCAATTGTCGCGCGCCCTCGCTGGAAGGCGCCATCGGCTTGTCGACGACCACAGGCAGGCCAGCCTCCAGCGCCGCGACGCCGAGCGAGACGTGGGCGCGGTTCGGCGCGGCCACCACGACCAGGTCCAGTGCCGCGGGGTCGGCGAACAGGGCGGATGCGTCGGCGAGAATGGCCGCTTCCGGGTAGTCGAGCCGTGCCTGCGCCCGACGGTCTGGGTCGCCGGTCACGATCGCGGCGACCCGCATCCCCGGTGTCGAAGCAACCAATGGCGCGTGGAACACCCTGCCCGCCAACCCATATCCGATGATGCCGACCCGCAGAGGCTTGCCCAAATGCTCAGCCATGCTCTTCGCTCCTGCAAGTGAGGCGAAGGCCGGCATGCCCACCCCTTTCGCGAGCGTGTCGCCCGCACGAGGAGAGGCAGCCGGCCGCTTTCGCCGACCGGGAGCGCACTTGTGCGCTCCTCGCCGCGCGAGATACGCGCGCTACCATCATGGAGCCATTCACCCCCCTGCCTTCAGGCAGGGGGGTGAATGGCTCCATGCCTTGCTCTTCTCGAACATCCGTGCTACACTTGCTGCGTTCGCACGGGCGATGAACCTGTGTGTGGTGGCTTTCGGGCCAGGGCACCTCCACAACCGCATGTTCGCGGCGTTTCGCTAGGCAATCCGCTAGCGAGTAAAACATGCGCGGTCATCTAGGATGCTCCACGTATCTGGGAGCTTTGGCACCCAGTAGTTCCGGCGGACACCCGGGAAATAGCTCGCTGGCCGGAGGGCCGGAAGCGAGAAGCCCCTTGGCTTTCGCCATGGGGAGTGTCACCGATAGCCCGTCACGCTGCGCCTGCGCGCCACCGCGTCGATCAATACGGCAATGACCAGCACCAGGCCTGCCGCCATCAACACGACGTCAGGGCCCACATTCAAGAGGGCGAGTCCATTGTACAGGGTGCCCACGACGAGCGCGCCAATGACGACACCCCACATCGAGCCACGCCCGCCGAAGAGGCTCACGCCGCCAATAACCGCGCCGGCGATCGCGAACAAGAGCAGGTACTGATTGACCTGGGCGGCGGCGGAGACGGAGCGGGCGTCGATGAGGAGGCCGCACACGGCGGCAATCGTCGAGGCCAGCGTGAAAATCGCGATGCGCAGTCCCACCACCCTGATGCCCGCGCGCCTGGCCGCTTCGGCGTTCCCGCCCACCGCGTAGATGTGGCGGCCAAAAGAGGTCTTCGTCGTGATGAGCCAGAAGACCAGGATGATCACCATCGTGATCACTGTCGGCAACGGCACGCCCAGATAATTGTCGAAGACGGCGACCACCACGGCCACCAGCACCGCCGGCACGCCGACTTGCAGCGCCACCTGCGACAGCGGCTGGACCGGGAGGCCGGCTCGCTGGCGCCGCGCCCGCTCCACGAGGATGCCAGCGGCGTACAGGGCCAAGATGACGGCTGGCAGCAGGATACTGAGGTAGGTAGGCAAGACGTAGTTTTCGATGCCAACGATGGTCGGGTCGAAGATTTGGAGGGTGGTCTGCGGCTGCAGGATGTGCGAGAGGGCGCCCTGGTAGAAGATGAACCCGGCAAGTGTGACGATGAACGACGGCATACGCAGCACGGCCACGAAGAAACCGTTGATCAGCCCGATAGCCGCGCCCACCACGATGCCCGCTAGCATCGCTTGCACCGCGGGCCAGCCATGATGCACGGACAGCACGCCCGTGACCGCTCCGCAGAAGTAGGCGACCGCCGAGAGCGAGAGATCGATCTCGCCGATGAGCAGCACCAGCGCCGCCGCTACGCCCAGACCCAACACGGGCACCGAGACCACCTGGTCGGCCAGATTGGTCAGGTTCTCTGAAGAGAGGAAGGCGCCATTGGTCTGGATCTGGAAGCCAATCGCGATGAGGACCAGCCCAATAAAGACGGGGAGCCGCCCCAAGTCCCCAGG
>Ga0070706_100004933_pt1 | contig 12771 bp, 12 predicted proteins | sample KBSK5501metaG_FD_65476 | JGI IMG/M metagenome (GOLD analysis project Ga0070706, IMG submission 65476) | Corn, switchgrass and miscanthus rhizosphere microbial communities from Kellogg Biological Station, Michigan, USA - KBS K5-50-1 metaG | ecosystem: Host-associated > Plants > Roots >...
CTCCTGCACAAGCTCCTGTTCCGGCTTGTTTAGCTCGGTGGCGTAGCGGCTGAAGAGATACAAATGCAATTTGTATTCTCCGGGGGCGAGAGGCTCGAACGTAAGTGTCAGAGGAAACACATGGTTGGACAGATTGAATCCGCAGCTAGCGCGACTTCGCCACTTGACCAGCAAATTCTCAGTGAGTTTCGATGTAGGCAACAGCGTCGCCAGAGGGCATAAACCGGGGAAAGGCGAAATGTCCCTCGAAGGGTAGAACCTGAGTCACTTTGCCGGTTGCGACCGACATCCTTGCCCAGATGCGCTTATCGGTCTTCGGATCGGGATAGCCCACAAAGCAACAACTGGCCGTCAGGGGAGACATCGAGAGGGATTGCAACCATGTCGGAGACTCGGGCCGGAGCACCGCCTACGACGGAAATTTTGTAGATGCTCGGTTCGCCAGTGAAATGGACGTAATAAATGTACTGGCCATTGGGAGAGAATGTCAGCAAATGGTCTCCGTTGTCCGTCGTAAGCTGGTGCAGCCCAGAACCGTCGCTGTTGACCAGCCAAAGATGTTCCTGGGACTGAGCATCCGTCGCGCTGAATGCAACGAGCTTACCGACTTTAATTGGACCCAACGAAGATTGAGCAGTGCTGATGTTTTGAGAGTTCCTCGCCGTTGTCCCCCCTACGTGGCGTGAAAGGATATACACAGCCCAAAGACCTCAGGCAAGGACTGCCAACGAATGGATCGCACTAATCGCTGCTCGCGCCGTCCGAAGATTTCCTGACGACGATCATGCCTGTCCACATCGACGTTGATTCGTTCGTCCCAAAAATGCCACAAAAGCCTCCGGTTGTGAGTACAAGTTCATTGCTCACTTCGCAGCAGCCGCGCCTTGTGCGGCCTCTGCTGCCTTGTGAGCGATGAGTCTGAAGCCCTTAGCGTCCGCTTCTTTTTGCAGTGCTTCAAGATGCAAACGACCTAGGGCTGTCTGACCGGATTTCACTTCGATTTCAGCCAGTGTCAAACGAGCGTCCATACCAGTGCGGATGAAGCCATGCTGTTGTGCCTGCGAGACAGTCTTTCGGACGTCAGCCAGAGCCATTGTTGCCCCACCGTTAGCAGTCTGCACCTTGGCTGCCGCAATAGCAAACGGCAACAGAGTGTCCAAGCGGTCCGCCATGATCAGTTTGGCATCAGCGATGATTCTCTTCGCTTCCGAAGACCTCCCCTGCGCCAGCAACGCCCGGGAAAGCACTTCAACGGCTGCAATCTCACCGGCTTGAACTTTTTCCTTTCGGAACTCTTGCAATGCCGTCTTAGCTAGCATCGCAGCATCAACAAACCGGCCCTCCTCGATTGCAAGATCCGCGAGTGCCACCTGAATTCGTGCAACTGCAGCCAACTCTCCCCGGCTGCTCCCTGATTCCAATGCCTTTTCGTACTGTAGTCGTGCACGCTCTAGATCTCCCTCATTCTTGAGAATGTCTCCCAGCCCGACCTTCGCAGAGGCCGATTCATCCTTGTTGCCTATCCGTTCAGCAATGCCTGCCGATTCCTCATATGCAAGCCTCGCGCCATTAAGATCGCCCCGTTCAAGCAATATGTCGGCGAGATTGATCAGGACTAGTGCGGTCACATATGGATTACCAGCTTCTTTCGAGACCGCTAAGGATTGGCGAAACGCGTTTTCGGCGTCGGACAAGTCCCCTTGGGCCCACTGAATCAGCCCGATAGCGTTGGTTGTCAGAGCTTCTAACGACTTTTGACCGATCGCCCGAAAGACTGTCAAGGCTTGCTCATAGTCCTTCTTCGCCTCAAAGAGACCCCCTTGCAGCCTGATGATATTTCCAATGTCGAACAACGCCATCGCCTCGCGCTTTATGTCGCCAATTTCACGAAAGGTCACCAGAGCTTGCTGCTCCGCCTTCTGCGATTCGGAAAGGTTCCCTTGGTCGTTCAAAACCTCGCCCAATCGCAATGTGGCGTACGCAGCTCCGTCGCGGTCTCCGGCATCCGACAGCACCTGTCTTGCTCCTTCTAGTGCAGCGGTAGCATCTCGGTATTGGTTCTGACCTTGCAGACCAGCCCCTTCGCGCATGAGTGCCGGGGCGAGCAAGAGTTTCGACCCATGTTCTCTAGCCTTTCTTTCGGCCTTCCGTGCTGCTGCTTCCTCTCGTTTGAAGTCACTCTGGGAGTGAGCAGCATCAGCTTCTGCCAGATCAATTTTCGGGTCGTCTCGCGCTGGCTCAGGCAAGTTGCGTAAGATTCCGATGGTTGATTGCGTATCGCTTCCTCTTTGAGCCTGCGTCTGAGCACTGGCCAACTGCAGCCCATACTCGAGATTATCCGGAAACGAATCGAACAGCGTGTGATAAATTTCAATCGCTCGAGGCCATTCTTTGGTCATTTCCCTGAATCGTCCCTCGACCAAGAGGCGCTCTTCTCTTGAAAGGGTATTGGACAGATCGAGTGCGTGCTTCGCTTCCTCTTTGGCCTTCTCGTCATAACCGAGGCTTGACCATGCCTTTGCTAAAGCTGTGTGAGCTAGCGCAAAACTGGGGTCCCTACTAACGGACTCTTCGAGCAAGCGCCGCGCCTCCAGCGCATCAAAGACTCGTAAACGGGCCAACCCCTCGGCATATAAGCGCGCTGCTTCTTTATCCGATGGGAGCGAAGCCTTTACAAGCGTCATCTCTTCCCGTGTAACCCTACCCAAATCGAGTTTTTGCCGCAGGGTCCCACCAGTCTTTGAGACTAACTGCGACAGATCCGTTTCAGCCCCATCCTCCGTCACAGCCTCGAGGATTTCGCCATTTGTCGCGTCCTGCAGGCGTACATCCAGCCGCACCTGCCCAGCCAAGTCTAGATATGAACCCATCACTAGCAAGTCGCTGCCTAAGTTCTGGTGAATCTTGGCTACCGTGTCCGGGGCGAGGCTGATGCTTTCAGGCAAAGATAGATCGATCTTCATTCTAGCCACGTTCTCACCAGGAACGGTGCGGAGCTCCTCGCCAGCGGCAAGTTCTGTGGTTAGCATTTCCGAAAGCGCCATCGAGAGCCAGTTCGCATCTGCTCTGCCCGACAGATTCCTAAAACCCAAGACCGCGACGGAACGCCTACCCTTTATTTGCGCGATGTGATAACTGCTTACCCGCACGCGGCTGACCGCATACCATGTGCCCGTTGCAGCCAACAAGATGGCGAAGATCAATATCGCAGCGGTTGCTTCTTTATGTCTCTGCAGAAACTTGGTGCCGTAATAAATGACGGAACTGGGCCGCGCTTTGACGGGAAGGCTTTTCAGATGCCTGCCGATGTCCTCGGAGAATTCGTAGACAGCCCCATATCGCCGCTGGGGTTCCTTACGCAGAGCGGTCATCACAATGGCATCGAGATCGCCATGCAGCCGGTTGCTCAGCCTGCCGGCGTTTATTTCATTGTGTCTTCGGCTGATCTCATCTGGGGTTATCGTCCGCGTCGTACGGTCAGGTGAAAACTTCTGCACTTCCTTTGTCACCACTGTACTGGGACGGATCGGTTCCAAATCACAAATCGCGCGTTCCATTTCCACAATGCTGAACGCTGAGCTTAGCAGTTGATGTCCTGTGACCAACTCATACAACACGACTCCGAGGGAATATACGTCAGTAGCATTGGTTAGCGGTTCGCCGCGCACCTGCTCCGGACTGGCATACTCCGGCGTCATTGCTCGCTGCCCGGTTCGGGTCACCACGAGAGTCGCTGCAGCCTCTGGACTCAGCAGCTTAGCAATGCCAAAATCGAGTAGCTTTACCGTTCCGTCCGCCGTTACCAAGATGTTTCCGGGCTTCAGGTCGCGGTGAATTACAAGTCGTTGATGCGCGTACTGCACGGCCGCGCAAACGTTCAGAAAGAGGCGCAGGCGCTCATCAGTCGAGAGCAGGTGATTGTCGCTGTACTCATCCAACGGGCTGCCTTCAACGTAATCCATGACCAGATATGGCAACCCATCTTCAGTGGTGCCCCCGTCCAGCAGCCTGACGATGTTGGGATGGTCGAGCGCGGCCAAGGTCTGGCGCTCGTTGCGAAAGCGGCGAATCAATTCCTGGCTATCCAGACCCGGAGGGACAATCTTGATCGCGACGTGCTTCTTGTAGTGTTCATCGGCGCGGACAGCGAGATACACCGTGGCCATTCCCCCCTGGCCAATACGGCGGACCACTTGATATGGCCCGACCCGTCGCCCTGAGAAAGAGTCCTGGTCAGTTTGATTTGCTTCGGCTCCGCTGCCGGTGTCCGCTCCATGCCTGTCTGGAGGTTCTTGATGCGACGCAAGGAGGGACTCCACTTCCTGCCGCAGCGCTCCATCCTCACCGCAGGCTTCCGCTAGAAAGGCACTGCGCTGGGCGGGCTCGCGCTCCAACGCGGAGCTAAATATGTCCTTGACCCGTTGCCACTGGCTGACATCCACGGACAGACCTCCCGTGCCTCCTCGGACGAAGTCCACCCAAACCGACGTGCGCCTAATTTTACCGAAGAGTCATGGGTTTTCCATCCCAATTGCAAGAGTGGCGCGTTCTACTTGAGCCGTTCTTAGTCTTTCTTCCGCGTATGCAGATGGAACCGCATGAAATGCCCTTTCAAAATTCTCACGCGAGGAGACACGAATGAACAGAGCGAGATGTCAGCAGTGGATGTTAGGTTTATTGTTGTTCGTTAGCGGGGCTCGCTGTCTGGCACAAGCCGGCCAGCTTGTTCTTCCCGAAGGGAGCAGGATTCGAGTGCGTCTGGAGCAAAACCTTACTTCAGCCACCGCCGAAGTAGGACAGCCCGTCCAGCTTTCGGTCACCGAGGACGTACGTGTAGGCGATACTGTCGTCATCAAACAAGGCGCTGCAGCGGTGGGAACTATCACCGAAGCGGTTCACAAGCGCCGCCTGGGGCGCGCGGGAAAGCTGGACTTCTCAGTGGACCGCGTCGTGGCTGCTGACAGCACCTCGATCCCCCTACGCTACAACCCAATCAAGAAGGACGGCGGCAGCCGTGCCCTGGCCACGGGGATTATCACAGGGGGCGCAGCTGTCGCGTTTTGGCCGGCCGCTCCTTTTTTCCTACTGATTCAAGGCAAGGACGTGACCTTGCACCGAGGGATTGAAGTGGACGTATTTACCGACCAGACGTTCACTCCCAGAAGCCTTGCGGCGCTCGCTTATAACGGAGGTGGGGGTACGCCTGTGCCGGTACAGGTCACCTCGCAGCCTGGGGGCGCGGAGATCTATGTAGACGGCAGCTTCGTTGGTAGCACGCCCGCCACATTCCAAATGGCTCCTGGTCCGCACCGAATCAGCGTCAAGCGGGGAATGGCAGTTTGGGAGCGCGACCTCCAAGTGCAGGCTGGCACCCTGGTTCCGGTGAACGCAATCCTGTCCAGGTAAGCTCGAAATATCTCTACTCACGGAACCGGGTCGGCAACACTCGACCCGGTTTTTGCATTGAGCGGCTTCTCGCTCCATTTCCGCGGGTGGAGATGGGAGGCCAGAGCCCGCTCAATACTAGTGTGAAGGCAGGCACCGAAATCGACCCTCCCAACAGCATGAAGATGGCTACAGATACGGAACCGATCTTCAGCCGATCAGGGATGCGGTGGGTTCATCTCGCGGGTGAGCCAGGCGCGGGCGACGGTCCAGTCACGTTTGACGGTGGCCGGGGAAATACCAAGCGCTTCTGCCACTTCTTCGACGGTCAACCCGCCGAAGACGCGCAGCTCCACGATCTTCGCCTGTTGTGGATCGAAGGCCGCCAGCCGCCTGAGCGTTTCATCCACGATCAGCACCTCCCCGGGATTTTCCTTCGATACGATCATGGCCTCGTCCAGCGAAATCTTGGCAGCGGCGCCTCCGCGCTTGGCTGCTTGATGACTGCGGGCGTAGTCGACCAAAATGCGTCGCATCTGCTGCGCTGCAATCCCGAAGAAGTGGCTGCGGTTCTTCCACTCCACGTCTGTCTGATCCACCAGCCGCAGGTAAGCTTCATTAACTAGCGCCGTGGGTTGCAGCGTGTGGTTGGGGCGCTCCCGCCGCAAGTAATAGGAAGCGAGGCGCCGCAGCTCGTCATAAAGGAGTGGAACTAGCTGGGACACCACATCCTGGTTTCCTCCCCGGAGCTGCTGTAGCAAGAGCGTAATGTTCTTGGACTCTGGAGGCATTGGCGGTATTAAAGAGGGCGGCCGCGCCCTTGAACGTGGTTCCAATGCGCGAGATTAATATAACTCCATTTCATTGAAACGTCGTTTCTTTGTTGCTTCTTTGCCGCCTGCCTTGTCGGTGAGCATTTTCGCGGTCTGATTCCGTGGCTGCCAAAGCGTCTTGTTGCTCTACCTGAGCTCTTTTTTGCTGGTTCCCGTAGTGGGATGAGGAAAGCGACTGGCCAAAACGGTGCCTGGGGAAAGGAGGCCAATGTCTATGGCACAGCTGATCATCGTTGCAAGAAGTGTGGAGCCGCAGCGGGAGGGGGGCCGTCCCCATCGCAGGAAGTTGGTTGTCTTCCCAGAGTCGGCCCCATCTCACCTAGGCGCGCCCAATGTCAAGAATTCCAGCTCGTTGCGCACAGAGCGCCTCGTTAATCTTGTGCAAGAGTTCCAGTAGCTTTTGAGGGTTTGTTTCCTTCGACGCTTCTTGGCAGAGCTCGCGCCAGTGCTTATTCGCGACGGTCAGATGCGACATGTGATTTCTCCTTTGCTCCAGGCTATGTTCCCCGGTTCCTTGCTCATCTAAATACGCGGAAAAGAGCTACAAAACGGATCACGCCCACGAGCTAGATTCGTTCCATATTTGTTCTTCGATGTTCCAAGAAAAGCTCGGTATCGAAGCTCCCTTAGACCGTAAGCACAACAGGCCGGAGTCTCGGTTCAAATCTGCTTGATTTTCTTTCGAGCATCCCATTCTTGCCTTTTCGAGCTAAAATCGGCAGACGTAACACAAGTGGCTTTGCCGAATAAACGGCATGTGGGGCGTCTGGCGTGGATGAATCCAGATGGCAGCGAGCAAAGGAGTTGTTCGGCTCCGCATTGGAGCGCGAGCCGGCCCAGCGCAGTGCCTTTCTGGCAGAAGCCTGTGGCGGAGATGAAGCTCTGAGCCAGGAAGTGGAGTCGCTGCTAGCAGCGCATCAAGTCGCAGCCAGCGACATTGGTGGAATGCCATCTTCCGACCACTCCGCAACCGGGTTCGAGGACGCCCTGGTGGGCCGGCGGGTTGGCCCGTACCAACTGGTGCGGCGCCTGGGTCAGGGCGGAATGGCGACGGTGTATTTGGCGACTCGCGCCGACGAGCACTTCAAAAAGCGCGTTGCCCTCAAGCTAATCCCCCCGGGTCCGGACAATCAGGACCTTTCGCGCCGCTTCCGCAATGAGCGCCAGACCCTGGCAGCTCTCGATCATCCCAACATTGTCAAGCTGCTCGAAGGCGGCACCACCGACGACGGCCTTCCCTATCTCGTGATGGATTATGTCGAAGGCGTGCCGCTGGATGACTATTGCGATCACCACAAACTCTCCATCGACGAACGATTGCGCCTGTTTCGCAAGGTCTGCGAGGCGGTGCAGTACGCGCACCAGCGATTGATCATCCATCGCGATCTGAAGCCGAGCAACGTTCTGGTCACCGCCGACGGAACGGTGAAGTTGTTGGACTTTGGCATAGCCAAACTGCTGAATCCGGAGGCGGCGGCCACGCTGGTGGTGACGCGCACGGGACAGCGAGCAATGACGCCGGAGTATGCCAGTCCGGAGCAGGTGCGCGGCGAACCGCTAACCAATGCTACTGATGTCTATTCCTTGGGAGTAGCGCTGTATGAACTGCTGACCGGGCATCGGCTGTATCAGTTGAAGTCCCACAGCATGAGCGAGATGGAACACGCGATTTGCGAAGAAGAGCCGGAGAAGCCGAGCACGGTGGTGACACGGCCGGAACAGGAAACCTTGCCGGATGGGACCGACCAAGACAACGACGGCGGAAGAGATCAGTCGTGTACGGGTTGCCGATCCCAAGAAGCTGCGCAGCCTGATGCATGGCGATCTGGATGCCGTCGTCCTCACGGCGCTCAGGAAAGAGCCACAGCGACGGTACTCCTCAGTGTACGAGTTCTCAGAAGACATCCGGCGTCACCTTGAAGGGGGTGCCGATCAAGGCCCGGCCGCGAACCATCCGTTATCGTGCGGTCAAGTTCCTTCGTCGCCATAAAGAGGCAACCGTGGCTACCTTGATACTCGGGATTATCGCAATGCTGGCGGTTATGCTTGGTTGGAGAGCGTGGAGACACCAGCCAATTGCTGGCGGTCAGATCCAGCAGAGGCAACTCAGCCACAACGGCTGACAACCGCGTGATGTCAGTGGCCATCTCCAAGGACGGAAAATACATAGCTTACTCGGACAAGGACGGTATCTCGATCCAGGAGACCGATAGCGGAGACAGCCACCGGTTGGCTGGGACGGCCGGTCTGCTGGTTGAGGACTGGTACCCGACGGCCTGCATCTTCTGGTCGGTGATGGCAAAGACCTGTGGACCCTGTTCGCTCTTTCCGGCGAGAAGCACAAGCTTGCATCCCATGTCGGCAACGCAACCATCTCGCCAAACGGATCGCAAATAGCTTTCTCGCCCGAGTTTCCATCGCGCGAAATTTGGACCATGCCAGCGGAAGGAGGAAAACCGGAGCGGCGGATCGCTCTTACTGAAGGCGAAACGTTGCTAGGCTTCGACTGGTCGCCGGACGGCAAATCACTCGCGGACGTTCGCGTCAGCGGAGGCTACAGCTCGGGAACACTCGAAGTGCGCAACCTTCAGGACGGAGAGGTGCGGACACTCTTTTCGGATCCGTCCTTAATGGGCAATGGGGTCCTCTCGTGGCTTTCCGACGGTCGTGTTCTTTTTACTCTTATCAAGGGCAATGGCAATGGTAACGAAAACGACCTTTGGACGATTTCTCCGGATTCCAGCGGCACCGCCGGAAAACCGATCCGCATTACGAACACGACTGGGCTGCTCGTCGGGAACACAAGCGTCAGCCGGGACGGTAAACGAATGGCAGTCATGCTCATGCGATTTCCATTGTCCATTTTTGTCGCCAATCTCGACGCGAAGACTCACGAGCTCGAACAGCCGCGACGTCTTACCAATGATTCCTGGCGCAACATCCCTGTGGCCTAGGCTTCGGATGGTGAAACTCTTTTCTATACCTCATCCCGCCAATATAACAACCTTTACAAACTCCGAATCTCGTCGGGTGCCGTGCAATTGCTTGCCAGTGGAACCGTGAACTACTTTACGGCTTCCGTTACTCCGGACGGCATGTGGCTCTTGGCCACAGCCCAAGGGCAGGACCCTGCAAAACGGCAATTGTTGCGAATCCCATTGTCTCGTGGTCCTGCCGAAACCATACTCACTGCCTCAGGTCCCTCCGACGTGCAATGCGCGCGGTCCGGATCCCGCATCTGCATTCTCTCGGAAACTGTGGGAAAGCAGTTGGTTCTTTCTTCTGTAGACGCTATTCGCGGGCGACTGGGAGAACTCGCGAGAGTCGAGACTCGGGGCGACGGGCTTTGGTCATCGGGACTCTCGCCTGACGGAGCGAGGATCGCTGTTGAGGAGGACTCAGTTGATAGCGTGCGGGTGCTGGATCTGAAGAGCAGACAGCTTGACGTAATCCATCTCACGCCGCCGCAGGCGCAACTTCAGTCCGTGGCTTGGTCTGCAGACGGAAACAGACTTTTCATTTCGGGCTGGTCTGACCTAAAGGGGTGGCTCCGGGAAATGGATTTGGCGGGCCACACCCGACTGCTGCTGGAAAACCCCTCTGGCTGGCTCGGTGGTCCTTTACCGTCCCCGGACGGAAAGCGGATCGCCTACGTCTACGTGGTCCCGGAGTCGAACGTGGTGCTGCTCGAACACTTCTGATCGATCTTGCAATTCCTGACCGAGGAAATCGCCCGCACTCAAAACTAGTAGGGTAGCAATCCCCTCTCCATGCGGAATAGTGACTCGGGTTCTCGCCCGACGAACGCTCAGGCTGCATTCTTTTCCTTGACTCTCGGCTGGCTGCCGATGTGGGTGACGGCCAGCTTCAATGCCCCGCCGTGCTGGGTGTTCAGGAACCAGGTGCGGGGATAACGCGCTTCCCTCTGTGGCTGCTCATTGCTGGTGATGATGATTAGCTGCGCCATGTGATTCTCCTTGTTGTGAGGTACCTCTCGTTTTGCCCCTCTCGTCCTCACCCAGTAACGCGCAAATTCATCGAAAAACGGATCAGGACAGCAAGGAAAAGGCCGAGCGAGTCGAAGCCCCAGGTTCCAATGTGTTTTGACGCTCTCCTCAAAACTCGAGAATTAACCTGCCTTTAGCTTGGTTTTGGACTTCAACTTCTTACATTTCTTCTAGCTTCCGGTCCGTTCAGTGGGACTGATAGGTCGAGCTGTTCTCTTGTCAGTACCGCTTCCAGCTTAGTCTGTAGGGCGAGTCTATCTTCGTCTGCTGGATTGAGCCTCAGACCGGTTTCAAGGTCGTGGGCAGCCTCGGCATACCGACCCAGATCGGCCAGAACGGTCGCACGGTTGTGGTAAAGATCCACTTGATCTGGCCTCAACTCAATTGCCCGGTTGAAGTCGGCAAGCGACGCGTCGAGGTCCCCTGCTTCGTAATACATCACCCCACGGCTGGCGAGTGCCTCCCACTGACTCGAATCTTGCGATAGCGCAGCGGTGTAGTCGTCGATCGCAGGCTCCACGTGACCCAGCTCTTCGTGCGCCTTCGCGCGTCCTAGCAGCGCCAGCAGATGATTGGGCTCCAGGTCAAGCACCCGCGAGTAGGATTGTATTGCCTCCGCCATGTCCCCCATTCGCCGGTAGCACTGGCCGAGGTTGGTAAACACCTCGAAATATGGTGGGCTGAGTTCTATGGCCTTCAGGTAATCGGCGCGCGCTTCCTCCAGGCGTCCCAAATGGAGGAGAACGTTCCCGCGGTCGTTGTAGTACTCGGAGTAGTTTGGATCCATCGCCAGAGCAGCCGAGTAGTATTCAATCGCCTCCGGATAGGATTTGGTCGCAGCATAAACCTGAGCGATGTTGTAAAGCAGGATCGATCGGTGAAGGCGGTGTTGGTCGGCTCCCAGGTGTGCGTTCAGCCGGGCGACTCCATTGCGGCAAAGGTCGATCGCCTCCTGATGGCGGCCCTGGAATGTACGGATCATGGCAAGCCCATTGCGGTTGAATACGAAGTGGAAGTGGCGTTCGCCTTCCGGCAGGTTGGCCTCGTCGATCGCGGCGAGGCTGCGCTCCAGGTATTCCTCTCCTTTCCCCAAGTCGCGTGGCTTCTTGAAGCGTGCATAGAACATGGCCATCAGGTAGAAAAGTGGAATACGCCACTCCGGATGGTGCTCAACCAGTCTTAGACCCTCTTGCTGGGCGAGGTTTAAGCAGGTATCGATGTCCCCCAGTCCTATGTGAGACATCAGCAGCTTAAGAAGTATCGACCACTGCAGGTGCTCATCGTCAGGCGCGTGCTCGAAGGCCAATGGCAGGAGCCCTTGACCGTAGCGGAGAGCGTCCTCATAGAGGCCGAGCGTATTGTAGGTCGCAAGAGCGAAATTTCTGTAGCGCAGCGCCTTGTCCGGGCGGCCCGTGAGTTGCCAGAGCCTGATGAGATTGGAAAGATGAACCTGCATCTCGATGTGATCGTCGCCAATCTGTTTCTCGACCTCTAGCGCCCGCTGCGCCGCTTCGCTGCTAACGGTTACCTCGGATGGAGAAGCGTCGAGGTCCACGGTTCTAATCTCCGTTGGCAGATGCAAACTGAACCAGGCGCCTGCCGCCTTGCCTTGACCAGGGCCCACACCGAGCAGCAGCTGGACGTGCAGCCGCTCACCCCGGCGCCGCATCAGCTCTTGGAAGAAGCGCCGGCCCATCGCGCCTGCCGCATCGTAGTCGTCGCAGGCGATTACCCAGGGCGTGTCCGCGCAGGTCGCCATCTTCCAACTGTCCAGCAGATCGATCAGGCCATGCACGGTGCGAAATGCACGATCAACCGGGTAATTGCGCGTTTTTTCATCAACCGGGGCAAGATCAGTGAGGTTCGGATTGCGCACCGTCAAGCTTCGTCTGAGTTGCGGAAGGACATAGACCAGCTCCAGAGCATGCCGCTCGACCAGTTCAGGCCGTTGCTCCCGAATCTCCGCCAACAACGCCGAGAAGAGGCTGTTCACACCTGCCCACGGCCCGCCCAATTCAAAGTCGCAGCTAACGCCAAAGGTGCGCGCACCAAACCTGCCCATCTCTTGCAGACGATCCTCGAGCCAGCGGCGGCGAGCAAGGCCGCCTGCGGCCTCCACGATCACGACCTTGGCCGAAGAGCTGCCGGTCCAGGGCCCATGCACAACTGAAGGAGCCGTTGTCATCTTCATATCCTTTCCCGGCGTACAATGCCGCCGATCCACAGAATCAAGCCAGCCAATGTGGGTACGAGGAAGTAGTTCGCGAGCACTACGGCGTCAATGAAGTCAGAGGGATTGGCGGAGTATCCCACCCGGAAGACTCCTACGAGATTGCGCAAATAGGTGAGGCTGAGCGGTACAGTGATTAACAATAGCAACGACAGCGCCCAGATTCGGCCAGCTGCCCAGAGCACTGCGTAGGCACGGATCATACGGCGCTCACTCGCTGGAATACCGGACTGGTCCACCGGGCGGATCGAGGGAATGGCTCGCGCCAGCTGGTTGCGAAGAAAGTCCTCGGTATCGCCGAGCAGATTCCTACAAT
>Ga0070706_100004939_pt1 | contig 12766 bp, 10 predicted proteins | sample KBSK5501metaG_FD_65476 | JGI IMG/M metagenome (GOLD analysis project Ga0070706, IMG submission 65476) | Corn, switchgrass and miscanthus rhizosphere microbial communities from Kellogg Biological Station, Michigan, USA - KBS K5-50-1 metaG | ecosystem: Host-associated > Plants > Roots >...
GCGGTTGTACCGGATCCCCGAGACACGCATCTCCGATTTTGTCGCGTTCGACCCCGCGTGCGCGATCAAGTTTACCATCTACCGCGACCGCCCCAGCGGGAGCCCGGGTGATACCGATATCTTCGGCGCCCAGCAATACGCGCCGCTGCTCGACATCGAGGTCCCTCTTAAATGACAGGCTTTAATGGAACGTGGTTGGAAACCCAAAATGTGGCTTGATTAAAGTCAAGCCGATTGCCGAGAGGATACGTGGCGAGGTCACGCTCACGTCCCCCGTGTTCTACTAGAAGGACTGGATGTACTGGGCCACTCTCGACCCATACCGCTTCACACAGAGCGCTTCCGAGTTGTCGCCGACAATGACAAGGAGGTATTTATGTACCTCACGCCCCGAAAGTTGGACAAGCTGACGATTCATATGCGGGCTGTGGCGAGCGCGGCCGTCTTCGTGCTGCTTAACAGTCTGCCCCTGTACGCTGCCGACGTCCCGATTGTGCAGGGGACCGGAATCACCCTGGGAGCCAAGGCGCGCCAACTCATCTCGCCGCCGGTCGAGCGCGGGTATACGGTCGTAAGCGCGAAGTCCTCGAACCCTCAGGTCGTACAGATTAACGGAGTCACTCTCGCCGGCGGGGCGTGGGGAGTCAATTTCACGGTGATGGGGAGCGGGGTCGGCGTCGTCATTGTGATGTGGAAGAATCCCACAACCGGCAAAGTCCAAATGCAGTACTTCGTCGTTGCCTCAGGCGTCAGGGTGAACGGCGCGTCAAGAATCGTCATGAGCACAGGGGACACTATGCCGGTCCCCGCCCCAAATGCGCTCGCCGTGAAGGCCTACGCCCTTGATAACCGCGAGGTGAACCCCCTATCGATTAACCCACCGGGGGCAGACGGACCCCCGTCACAGATGGCCAAATCGGAAATCCGGGCCCCTAACCAAACCATGTTTGGCGACGTTTTTTGAAGGGTAACAATGCAAAGGCCCGACGTCACTACGGAGGAGGGCGATAGAATGAGCGTATTGCGAGCTAGCCAGAGAACGGTTTGGGTTGTTTGCCTGTGCTTGCTGGCCAACCTTGTCTTCTGGCCGGTCGCGTCCCATGCGGCGACCGCGGAAGCGATCGACGTAGCGGCTGACCGGACACTCCACCAGTTCAGAAGCGAGTTCGGGGACGCCCCTGCGGTCCTGCGTGACGCTCGGGGTCTTCTCGTCTTCCCAGAGGTCATCCAGGCCGGAATTGGTCTTGGGGGCGCCTATGGCGAAGGCGTGTTGCGAGTGGGCGGCACGACCGTCGGGTACTACAACCTTACCACCGGCTCGCTGGGAATCCAGTTCGGAGCCCAGAGAAAGTCCGTCATCGTCGCCTTCTTGGCGGACCGGGCACTCAAGGAGTTCCAGGCCAAGGCCCGGCGAGACGGGTACTGGAAAGCGGGGGTCGACGGCTCGCTTGTGATCGTGGACGTGGGAGGCCAGGCGTCCACGAATCCGGCCTCCAATGCACCGATCGTAGGGTACGTGTTCGATCAGAGAGGGTTGATGTTTAACCTCAGCCTGCAGGACGCGAAGATCTCCAGGATCGAGCGATAGCGGCCGTCGGAGCCGGCACGGGCCCGGAAGTTTCGCCGGGCCGGTGTGGCCGAGGTGGCAAAGTACACCAACCGCAAGACGTCGGGCGGCTAGGCGATCGCTAGAGGCACTGGGGTCCACCTCAGTGCCTCTACGGTCTTGTTGGGCGTTCCCGCGCAGGGGGTTTGCTCGGCGCGACCAAGGGGAGCGTGACCTCGCGCCCCGTTCGCGCTGATTCATACACGGCCAGAATGATCTCGAGCGGCTTGCGCGACTCCTCGCCGGTGACCAACGGATCCCGATCGTCCGCAATGGCCTGGAGGAAGTCCGCGATCTGCGTTCGGTGGCCGGCGAGTTGGGCAGCGGCCGGATCGCGCGACGTCGCCGGCTCCGCGCGCCGGCCGGTCCGGACCTTGGCCCCGTACGGGCCGACCTCACCCTTCTCGTCTTTGAACTCCCAGATCACCACCTCGCCCATCTCCACGACGGCAGTCCCGCCGGTGCCGCTGATCTCGATGCGCTCCGGAAGGCCCGGATAGACGGCGGTGCTGACCTCGATCGTGCCCAGCGCGCCGCTGCGAAACGTGACCAGGGCAAGCGCGACGTCTTCGACCGGGATATCGTGCGCGATCATTGAGCAGCGGGCAACCACGCGATCGACCGGTCCCATCATCCACTGCAGCACGTCAACCCAGTGGATGCCCTGATTCATCAGGGCGCCGCCGCCGTCGAGCTCCCAGGTCCCCCGCCAGCCCGCGCTGCTGTAGTACGCCCCGGTCCGGTACCATTTGACGATCACGTCTCCCAGCACGAGGCGGCCGAACCGGCCGGCGTCGAGCGCGGCGCGCATGGCCTGGATGCCGGGGTCGAACCGGTGTTGTGAGATCACCGCCAGCTTGACCCCGCGCCGCCGGCATGTCGCGATCAGCCTGTCGGCCGCTTCGAGCGACACGTCGATCGGCTTTTCGACGATCACATGCTTGCCCGCTTCGGCGGCCTGGACGGCGACTTCGGCGTGGAGGCCGCTCGGCACGCAGACCGACACCACATCGATATCGGGGCGCCGCAGCAGCTCCCCAAGGTCGGTGTAGGCATCGACGCCGAACTCGGCCGCGCGACGTTGCGCCGCTTCGGCCGCGACGTCAGCGATCGCGCGCAGTCGCGCGTTCGGGAGGCCCGCGACCGCGCGGGCGTGAGACGAGGCAATCACGCCAGCCCCTGCGATGGCCACGCCGAACCGATGATCACTCGCCGGGTGCACGCAGAAATTGTAGCATGATCGTGCCGGCCTGGCGCGCATACGATAGGGTACGAAGGCGGCGCCCGGCGCGAGCGTTGGGGGACACGGGCCATGACCCGTCGAGATCGGTTCCGGATCAGCGTATTCGGCGACGAGATCGCGCGCGACCTTGAGACACAGATCGCGGTGCTGCGCCGCCACGACGTGCGCTTCCTCGAGGTGCGGGCTGCCTGGGGCTTGGATATCGCCGAGTTCTCCGACGATGACCTCGGGCATGCGCGCGAGCGGCTCAGGGCCCACGGGATCGGCGTCTCGGCGATCGCCTCGCCGGTGGGCAAGGCGCCCATCGACGCCGACTTCGATGCGGAACGCGGCCGATTCCGGCGAGCCCTGGCGGCAGCCCGGCGGCTCGACACCGCGCTGGTGCGCATCTTCTCCTTTTTCGTCCCCGGCGGGCGCTACCGCGCCGCTCGCGATGAAGTGGTCCGCCGGCTCGCGGCCTTCGCCCGGGAAGCCGAGCAGGCGCACATGACGCTCGCGCTGGAGAACGAGTCGTACGTGTACGGAGACACCGCCGAGCGATGCCTCGATCTGGTGGAGGCGGTCGGCTCGGCGGCGCTGCGGATGACCTTCGACCCGGCGAATTTTGTGCAGGTGGGGGTTCGTCCCTACGCCGAGGCGTGGCCCTTGCTCAAGCCGTATGTCGTCCACGTGCACATCAAGGACGCCGTGGCGGTGGACCGAAGCGGCCTTCCTCCGTACCCCGAACGCATCCCCGAGGAGCGGCTGATGGATAGCGTGCGGCTGCCGGGGGAGGGCCAGGGTGAGGTGCGATCCCTCCTGCATGCCCTCTCCGCCGAACGATACGACGGGTTCCTCACGGTGGAGCCCCATCTCGAGCGCCGCGTCCCCGAGCGGGACGGGGAAGGACGTCTGCGGGCGGCCCTGGCCGCGCTTCGGGCGATCGTCTAAGAGAAACGATTCGGCGCCGATCCATCGAAATTCGGCATTTCTACGGGCGTTCTACGCGGAGGTCGGTTCCCCGCGTACCCCGGTCCTGAGCGCCACTACGGTCGCTTCCTTAAGATGGAGCGACCCCGCCTCGTTGAGCACACATGGGTCTCCGAGGGAACCCGCGGCGTCGAATCAATTGTCTCCGTCACTTTTCAGCCGCGCGACGGCCACACTGAGGTCGCGCTGCGTCATTCGGGCGTCCCAGACCATGAGATGGGGCGCCAGCACGAAGAGGGTTGGGGTTGGGTGCTCTCCATGCTCGGCGAGCAGTTCAAGGCGAACCGCTAAACCCACTACCTTCTCGTGAGGAAGCGGCGGGGAACCATTTCCCGCAGGGTTCGGATCGGTCGTTCAGCCCGTGCTTTTCGCGTGCGGGTCGAGGACCTGCCGCATCCGCTCCCCCAGCAGGTTGATCGCCACCACGAGCACCAAGAGAGCGAGCCCCGGGATGGTGCTCACCCACCACGCCACGAACAGGATGTTCCGGCCGTCGTTGATCATGGAGCCCCAGGTGGGAATGCTGGGCGGGATCCCGACCCCGAGGAACGAGAGCGAGGCTTCCAGGACCATGAAATACCCCACGCGCAACGTGGCCAGCACGGCCACCGTGTTCAGGATGTTGGGCAGGATTTCGCTAAGCAGGATCCAGGAGTGGGGATAGCCCACGGCCCGGGCGGCCTCCACGTATTCCTTGGTGGACTGCGAGAGCGTCTCCCCGCGCGCCAGCCGGTAGAACTCGATCCACCCCTTCAGCGCGAGCGCCCAGATCAGGTTCCAGAACCCCGGGCCGAGAAAGGCCATCATGCCGATGGCGAAGATGAGATACGGGAACGCCTGCAGGAGCTCGATCAACCGCGCGCTGATCGCATCGATGCCGCCGCGGAAGTACGCGCCGAGCATCCCGAGGCCGGTGCCCACGGTCGTGGCGATGCCCACGGTCAGCACCCCGACGAGGATACTGACCCGGGCCCCGTAGATCGTTCGGGAGAGCGCATCGCGTCCGAGCGCGTCCGTGCCAAACCAGTGCGCGGCCGACGGCGGCGCGAGCCGCATCCCCAGGTCGGTCGCCGCGGGGTTCTGGGGCGCGATCAGGGGGGCGAAGACGGCCACGACGAGGTAGGCGAGGGTCACCAGCCCGGCGACCAGTCCGGTCGCATCTGCCGCCACGCCGGAGGACAGCCGGGTCACGCCAAACAGGGCGCGGGCGCCGTGCCGCCGCAGCGGATACAGCATGGTGGACACGGTTACACCCCACCCGCCTCGGGTGCGCGGCGCCCGATCATCCCAGCTCCAATTGCGGATTCAGGAAGGTGTAGGCAATATCCACCAGCAGGTTGGCGGCGACGTAGGTGATCGCGTAGAGCATCACCGCGGCTTGGACCACGACGTAGTCTTTGGCGAAGATGGCGTTGACCACCACGCGGCCTAGCCCCGGCCAGGAGAAGACGGTCTCCACGATCATGTTCCCGCCGAGCAGTTCGCCGATCTGCAATCCGGCCACGGTCACCGCCGGGATCAGCGCGTTGCGCAGCGCGTGCTTCGCGATCACGGCGATCTCCGCGACGCCTTTCGCCCGCGCGGTGGTGACGTACGGCATGCGCAGCGCCTCGAGCATCGACGAACGCATGGTTCGGGCCAAGAGGGCGGCGAACACGACCCCCAACGTCACGGACGGGAGGACGAGGTGGCGGACCACGCTCGCGAGGGCCGCGCCGTTCCGGGTGAGGAGGCTGTCGAGGAGCATGAACCCCGTCACGCGCTCGAGCGCGATGGTGGAGTCGATCTGGCTCGATGTCGGCAGCACCCGCACATCGACGGCAAACACGAGGATGAGCAGGAGGCCGAACCAGAAGGCCGGCATGCTGACGCCGAGGAGGGACGACGTGAGCATCGTCCGGTCGATCCAAGACCCCGGTTTAATCGCGCTCACCAACCCCAGCGGGACCGCGATCACGAGCGCCACGACGAACGTGGCCACGGTCAATTCGACCGTGGCGGGCACGGCGCCGGCGATGATGGCCGCGACCGGGCGCTGTTGGACGATGGAGGTCCCGAGGTCGCCGTGCGCCAGGTGCCCAAAGAACAGAAGGAGCTGCACGTGCAGCGGCTCATCGAGGTGCAGCTCGTGCTGCATCGATCGAATCTGCTCGACGCTGGTCTTGGTGTCTCCCAGCATGATCTGGACCGGATCGCCGGGAAGGAGGTGCAGCGAGAAGAACGCCAGCACGGCCACCCCCAGCGCGATGGGCACGGTCAGGAGGACCCGCCGGAGGGCGCCGAGCAGCCGCACGTGTCAGTGGTTCCGGCGGTGTGTCAGTACCCGGCGGCCCTGAGCAGTTCCTTGGCTTTCGCCGGATCGTACGGGTAGGGCCGCAACTGCGAGTCGTAACCGAAGCCGCTCGGGAGGAAGGCGGTGGCGAGGCGCTTCGCGTAGCCGTGGTAGATATCCCGGAGGATAGGGGTCCAGTCGATCGCGTAATTTAGCGCCTGGCGCACTCGCGGATCGTTGAAGGGCGCCATCTTGTTGTTGAGCTCGATCTCGTACGACCGGGTGCCCTCCGCGGTTTTCACCTGGATACCGGGACTGGCCTGGAGCCGGCCGACGAGATCCGGCGCGACCTCCTGGATGAGATGCACTTCCCCCGCGAGCAGCGCGGCGATGCGGGTGGAGGGCTCGGGCATCATGCGGAACACGACCTGCTTCAACTTGGACGGCCCCGCCCAGTAGGCGTCGTTGCGCTCCAGCACGATCTGCGAGTCCACCGTGCCGCGCACGTAACGGAAGGCCCCGCTGCCCACCGGCTTGGCCACGAACCCGGCCTCGCCGGCCTGTTCGAGATACTTCTGCGGCACGACCTGGAAATGCACGAGCGCCTGCAGCACCAGCGCTTCGGGGAAGGCCGCGCTGAACTCGAACCGGATGTGGCTGTCGTCGAGCTTCTGCACCCGCGCCAGCGGCCCCAGGAGGTCTCTGCGCGGGCTGGACTTCCCTCCGATGGCGCCCGGTGTGATGACCCGCTCGAACGTGAAGACCACGTCGTCTGCGGTGAGGGGGTCGCCGTTGTGAAACTTGACCCCGCTGCGCAGCGCGAACACGTACGTCGCCGGGCCGACCTTGCGCCACGAGGTGGCCAGCTGGGGCACGACCTTCCCCTCTGGCGTGTGCGCCACCAGCGCGTCGAAGATGTTGCGCAGCACGGATTCGGTATCGCGCGTCGGGGGGATCGCCGGATCGAGGGTGCCGATGGAATCCGTGCGCATCCCCACGACGATGCTGTCGCCGCCGCGGTGGCTTAACCCGTAGACGGTCTCCCCGTTGTCTGCGGCCGGGACCCATCCGTCGAGATTCGACGACGCGGCCTCGATATTCTGCAAGACGTAGCCGAAGACCCACGGCGCGTCCGTGTAGGCGGCCTTCTGCGCGTCGAGGTACGCGGCCTTGCGCATCGCCTCGTTGGTCGTGCTCGAGGCCGTGCGCAGGTCCTTGTCCACGGCCGGATTCGAATAGAACGAGAAATTCCCGCGCCCTCCGGTCGTCAGCTTCGGCTCGGCAAGGTCGAAGGGGTCGAAATAGGCGCTCCCCCAGTCCGTCATGTACGCGGCCCGCTGGCCGGCCTTCATCTGGTCGAGCAGCACCGCGTATTTCCAGATCCGCACCTGCGCGCTGATCCCCACTTGGCCGAGTTGGGCGACGATGGCTTGGGCCTCGTTGGCGCGGTTGTCCGCTGCGTCGAGGACAAACGACAGCGCCTTCGCGGCCGCGCCCGTCGCGTCCAGCGGGCCGAGGCCGAGCAGCGCGGCAAGTACGATGACCCACGATCCCTTTCGCATCCGATCCCCCGTCATAGTCCGACATGCCCCGCATTCATGGCCGGAAGGGAGGGACGAACACCAAGCCACTCGGTACAGGGCGCAGCGGTGCTCCTCGCAGAAGTTTCACCTTCCGCAGGTGCGGACCTGCCCCGCAGATCGGCATCATCGGCTGCCGGAGGTCACGTGCCCGGAGGGATGGTCGCTTGCACGCGCGCGTAGTCCTCGGGCGTGTTGACGTTCACGAACGACCGCAGATCGGGGTCGAACCGGCGGAGCTCTTCGACTTCGACGGTCCGCACGCGCACCTCCGCAAGAAACGCCGTATTGCGGCCCCGGCGCGCGATGGAACGCCGGATCGGCTCCAAGCACCCAGGCGCGTAGACGGCGTGGAGGGGTTCGTAGTCCCCGCCGTGCCGGGGGATCACGACGTCCACCCCCTCGACGAGCGAACCGAGATAACGGACGAGGGCGGGGTTCAAGAACGGCATATCGCAGGCGCACACGAACGTCGGGCCCCCCGTGTGCAGGATCCCCGTGAAAATCCCGACCAGCGATTGACGCCCGGGAAGGGCATCGGGCACGAGCCGGACTCCGAGGTGCCGGTAGAGCTCCGGCGTGTTGGTCACGATCAGCATCTCGGGACAGGCGTCGCGAAGCCGTGCCATCACCGCCTCGATCAAGGTGGTGCCCCCGATCGGCAACAGCGCCTTCGGCCGTCCCATCCGCCGGCTCTCGCCGCCCGCGAGAACCACGCCTCCAAGCGTCACGCACACGATCTTCCGCTCGTGGCCGTGGAGTCCTGCCGGCGCAGGGCGGCACACACGTGTGTAGCAGTTGAACCGTGATCCTCGATCCCCGTACGCCAGGGTTTGGTTGCGAAAGGGGGAATCGTCGATAGAGAGGGAACTGATAGCTTAGCAATCGGCCGAGGCACCGTCGGGGGTTTCGCTGCACTCTATCCGGGGCATAGTACACGTAACTCCCTAGGCGTGCTATAGAGCCGGGTTCCGTGTGTGGGGGGCCGTTGTATGCGCCTCGTCTGCGGATTCGTAGTGGCCTACGCCGTGGTTCTGACCCTCGGGATGATCTTTCTTCCCGACCACGCAGCCCAACCGAAAAGGCCAGTCGAAACCACGGCACCATCCTTGTCCCCAACGCCGAGGCCCATGTTGCATGCGCCGAGCGCCGCTGCACTCGGACAACTGGAACCGTGCGAGAGCGTCTTGGACCGCTTTGGCGGACAACACGGGCCATGTATGCGCTATCATGTGGGGGGACGGGTTGCTACTCTAATAGCCCGGCCGAGTGTGTCGGCGGCGAACCCCAACCCCGCCGCCGCATCCCTTCCCACGGCGGGGAGGTGGTTGCGGGACCCCAAGGACACGGTGGCCACATCCCTTCCCACGGCGGGGAGGTGGCTGCAGGACCCCAAGGACACGGTGGCCACATCCCTTCCCACGGCGGGGAGGTGGCTGCAGGACCCCAAGGACACGGTGGCCGCATCCCTTCCCACGGCGGGGAGGTGGTTGCAGGACCCCAAGGACACGATGGCCGCATCCCTTCCCACGGCGGGGAGGTGGTTGCAGGACCCCAAGGACACAATGGCCGCATCCCTTCCCGCGGCGGGGAGGTGGCTGCAGGACCCCAAAGACACAATGGCCGCATCCCTTCCCGCGGCGGGGAGGTGGCTGCGGGACCCCAAGGACACGGTGGCCGCATCCCTTCTCGCGGCGGGGAGGTGGTTGCAGGACCCCAAGGACACGGCACGTCAAGTGCCTCCGCCGACTGCGCTGCAGGTGGGGTCGGGGAGCGGGGCCGGAAGACCGCGGCCGGCGGGCGCGTCGAGAAACGTCACCGCGACCCTCAACCGAGAGAGCGCCATGCAGCTTGTCGCGCCAAGGTTCACGCAGCGCGAGCCCGCGCTGTCCGTTCCCGCCCACCATCCACATCCCGACGGTAGGTCGGATCCCCCCTTCAGACGGACGGGCAGCCACGTCACCCCCATTTTGCAGAACTCGCGGCCGAATCAGGCCTCACGTCAGCCGGGGAGGGGCTCCGCAGGAAATTCGTCCCACATGGGCGGCCACCGCCAAGCCTCACCGAAGCGGTTGACCGGGAGCCTCGCGGCGAGGGGCCGAGGGAGGGGTATGACTTCGCACCTAACCGCTCCCCATCTGCCTCTCGCCGATGAGGCATGCGCCGCGAAGTGTAGCGGAAAACGGTAGGAGACTGGCCGCAGAACTACGATGCGCTGGTGATGAGGACAACACTCAGCCCTTCCGGCCGGCGGCCGGTCGGCTACCTCCACTTCTTACGCGTGATAGCCTATACCTAGACGATTGAGACCGACCGCGCGGTTGCTGATCATCGTGGGCACCGCTGCCTATCTCGGTCCTTTCTAGTCGGGTCCTTATTGAAGCGAACCCTGCGATGGCTTCGGGCAGATCGGTCTGCCGAGACTTGACACGCCGATTTGTTGTTCGGCAGGGACCGTGCGGATACCATGGAAAAGGCTCGCATGCACGGGTCGATGCTCTTTTTATTAGCGAATATGGCCCTGGCTTTCTACAACGTTCGGGACCATCTGGGCACACCAAATCGACATCTTTCGGTCGTGGACCTTACTTGACGTCACAACATTCCACGCCGTGCAGGCAACGCATTGGAAGAGACTACCTTACTGGATATTTCTGCCAGTGGGGCTCAGTCTCGTTGGCGCTGTTGTGCTCGTGTGGAATCATCCGGTGGGCTCCCCCGCGTGGGCGATTTTGGGGGAATCTTACCTGCCAACTGCTGTCGCACGCGCTGACCGCGACGATGTGGGGTCGCTGGCAGGCTAGGCTGAGCACCGATCCGCTGGGTGCGCAGAGTCCGTACCTCGACAAGATACTCCGGACTCATTGGATCCGCACGGGCCTCGTCACAGCCTATGGGCTAATTGTGTTCGTATGGACCGCGCAACTGTTATCGTAGAATCCCTGGTGAATCCGTGGCCGCTTCCGACCGCTACTTCCCCAGCATCTTTCTCTGGTGGCCGTCTCCAACATACCTCTTCCCCCACCTTCAGCGACGCTTCGGTGGGAAGCATTGTGGCGCGAATGTACGCCTGCGAACGTGCGGAGTCAATAGGACGTGTGCGGAGCTGTTATATTAGGTTCTCAGGGGTATAAAGATTGACACGGTGTCAACTAGCCATATTCGGGTTGTCAGTATGCAAACCTAACGGGTGGCGGTCACGGCGCCCGAGACTGTGCGCAGGCTGTGCACAGTGTCACTTGCGAATCGCAAAGGGCGCTGTTAAACGGCCCTGTTATCAGTATCTCCCTTCGCCCGCCAAGCAGGGGAGAGGTTGCCCCTCGGTGAACAAATGTTTCGCCAACAATGTACTCCGCTTCGCCCCATCACATAAATAGCACCTTAGGGGCCGCCTATGGATGATCTTGAAGCGCGCAAGGTGCTCAAGGTGTTCGGCGCGCAGGTGACCGAGTTCATGGGGCGTCGCCGCGAGTTGACCGAACAGGCGGCCACCGCGATCTTGGGCCAGAACCGGGAGGCGCTGACTACCCTGCTGGCGACCCTCATGACGGAGACCTCGGAGCTGCACCGGCGATGGCTGGAAGTCACCAACCTCGTGCTCCAAGAGGAGCGTGAGGCCTACAGCGAGATGGCGCGCCTGCTCGAACAGGCGGGCCAGGCGGAGCGGACGGCCACACCGGACGTTTGATCACGTGCTCCCCGGGGCCGAGGCGGCGATCGCCGCGAGTTGTGCGGCCCCGAGCGCGGCTGCTTCGCGCACGGTGTGGATCTCGCGAGCACCGAGCGCAGCCGCGAGGCGCTCGCACAGCAAGGGTGCGCCCGTCATCCCTCCGGTCAACACGTACCGCCGGGCGGTCCCGCCGCGACTGCGCGCCTTGCCAACGAGCCCCATAATCGCGGTCACGACATCGTCCACCGCGCCGGCATAGATCGCCTCCGGCGCGTATCCACGCGCTCGGAGCAGCCGCACCCCGGGGGCGATGCGTAGGTTGTCCGGCTCCGGGAGGTCCAGCACGCGGGGGACATCCCCGGGCCGGTCGCGGAGGGTAAGCGCGCGGTGACGGCTTGACTCCGCCGGGATCGGTCCGCCGTCCAGCGCCGCCACGACCGCGTCGAGCGCTCGGCCGGCCCCCGGCACACCCCTGACCCACGCCCACCTTCCCGAAGGAGCGATGACGTAGCCGAACTCGCCTGGGACCGGCGCACCGGTCACGATCCGAACGACCGTGTTCGTGGACAACGTAATGCAGCCGTCGCCCGGCTCTACCGCCCCGGCACCGAAGTTTGCGCACGCGCCGTCCTGACCCCCGACGGCGACCGGGATGCCCCGGACCAGCCCGAGATCGACCGCCGACTCCGGCTGCAGGGGCCCTGCCCGCGCGTGCATCGGCAGCGGGGCGGGAAACGCGGATGGCTCCACGCCAGCAAGCCGGGTCGCCGTGTCGGGCCAGGCGGGTCCGCCCGGGCCCGTTGCGTAATCGGTCACCCACGCCCCGGTCAAGCGAAGCACGATGTAGTCGTGCAGCGCTCCAACGCGATGCACGCGGCGGTGAAGATTCGGGTGACGGTGCCGGAGCCGCCGGGCCGCCCCGACCAGGATGGGGCCGTAGCCGCAGGCGAGGGGTCCTGCGGAGCCCCATCCACCCGCTTCATATACCTCGCGCACCTCCGGAGTCTCTCGCCACCCCGGTTCTGCGGGGCCGGCCGGAACCGGATGGTCCGCCGCGTCGAGAAAGACGCCCGCAAAGTACCGGCATGAGACGCCAAGCGCGCGAATGCGGGTGCGGCCGGGCCCGAGGCCGATCAGGCAGCACGCCACCGCGCGGCGGGCGGCCTGCCACCACGCCTCCAACTCGCGCGCGTCCGGGCCCGGTCCATCCGGCCCGGGCGGGCTCGGCGTGTGACCAGAGGACCGGATCTGGCCGTGCGCATCGCAGGCCGCGGCCTTACAGAGCGTGGACCCGAGATCCACTCCCAGGAACAGGTCCTCGGCGGTCAGCGGCCGGCCACTTCTGCGGGGGATGCAGTCGCGACGCTCCGCCCGGCGCGAATCGTCCGGAGGGGCTCGAGCGCCACGCGCGCCTCCTCCGTCCGTC
>Ga0070706_100004940_pt1 | contig 12766 bp, 13 predicted proteins | sample KBSK5501metaG_FD_65476 | JGI IMG/M metagenome (GOLD analysis project Ga0070706, IMG submission 65476) | Corn, switchgrass and miscanthus rhizosphere microbial communities from Kellogg Biological Station, Michigan, USA - KBS K5-50-1 metaG | ecosystem: Host-associated > Plants > Roots >...
GGACGGGTCGGTCTCGGACGACGGGGCGGTTGACGCCCCCAACCCTGTCGATCCGCTCGAGCTTGCCGTTGAACCGATCTCACGAGCACCGCTCGAGTTCCCGCTCGTGACTGCGGCCCAGCGCGACGGCGACCTCGCCGACGCGGCGGCTGTCGTGCGGTGGCGCGCCGCGGCAACGACGCTCGCCACTCCCGTCGCAGTCGCATCGCAGCCGCCGGTGAACGCGCCGGGCGATCCCATCGAAGCGGTCGTCCTGCGACGCGGCTCGACGCGGCTCATGCGCCATGACACGGCCCGCCGGGAGCTGCTCACGTGGGGACTCGGCGTCGCGACGCGCGCCGTGCGCGGTGACGTCGCACACCACGACACGACCTTGCTCCAGCACTTCGTGTTGGTCCACGACGTCGAGGGCATCGCGTCTGGTGCGTATCGCTGGCATGGCGACCGGCTCGAGCTCGGACGTGAGGGACAGGACCGTGAACTCGCTGCGCACCTCTGTCTCGACCAACGTCTCGGTGGCGACTCGGCGTACACAGTGTTCCACGCGGCCGACCTTGATGAGGTGCTCGGCGCGCTGGGCGCGCGGGGCTACCGCGCCGCGCAATTCGAGGCAGGCATTGCCGCTGGGCGGCTCGCGCTCGCCGCGTTCACGCTCGGCTATGGCGCGACCGGCCTGACGTTCTACGACGAGGCGGTGTCGGAGTTCTTCGCGACGGGCGCGGCGTGCATGCTGGTGACGTCGGTTGGCGTGCCCGACTACCGCAACGCCCCGGGCGGCCGCCCGGGTGCGCCGATCGAGTTGGTGCACTTCGACCGGCTTATGGAGCGCCTGAGCCTCCAGCTACAGCGCGGTGGATTCTGAGAACAAGTAGAGGGACCGGTGCCGTCACCGGTGTCCAACCTCACCTACGGCCGCTGAATCTCGCCCTTGGTGGGTGACGGCCCGTATCGCTGGGCTCGATCAGACGGGTTCCGGCTCGGGGAGCGGGCGGGGAGTCGGGTCCGCCGGTTCTGGCTCGGGGAACGGCTCCGGTGGTGGTGCTGGGATGGGGGGCTCGGTTGGCGGGAAGGGGTCTGGCGGCAGCGGATTGGGCTCGGTCATCTCACTCCTCCACATGCTGCGCAATGCGTGCGCGGCGCCGGTTGCTGGTGATGAACCAAAACGGAGGCGTCGCGTCGCGATTCCCTATCGGCACCCTCGCCATTCATGTGACCTTGGCCGCGCTCGTTCGGATCGCTCATCCTCCGAGCGTCGGCTGCCGAGAACTGAGCCTTCGGGCGTGCGACAACGAGAACGCCGCGGGCCTGTGCGGCGGCTTGCCGATCCAGCGTCGGGCGCCCGGAATGGCGCTCCAGCGCGCACTGGGGGAGACGGGTGCTGCCCCGCGGCGAGCTCGACCCGCGTGCAACGAATGGCGTTGGGGCGATCATCGACTCAGGAAGATGCGCTCGATCTGCACGGCGTAGACGTCGCCGTCCCAACCCTCTGGGGTGAACTGTCCGCGCGGGGAAAGACGTGCAGCTCCCGCAAGAGATCGGGCACCGCGGCTGCGCTTCCCACCCGCCGTGCTGCGCTGTGAATGGTGAGGTCGTGAGTGCGATCCAAGACGGTCATCGCGATAGCCGCCCGACGTTGCGGGTTGCGGAACAGCATCGAACCCGTCGAGGCGGCGAAGTACACCGTGTCGTCCGACCACGCGGCCAACGCTAACGACTGCGTGTAGCCTGGCGTCACTGCACGGTCGCGTCGCTCGCCCCGAAGACTTTGTTCACGAACCTCTGGAGCAGGGCGGCGGACCACTCTCGTTCTGGTAGATGCTGCGCGCAAACGGACTGGTCCGTGCGCAGGGACGAGTCGATTACCCGTTGCACGTCGTCCATAGCCACGCCCAGACTACGGATCGCACAGCTATCCAGCCGGTGCGCAACTACTCCGCTGCGTCAAGACGGAGTGGTCAACGTCTCCAACAGATGAGGGGTCGCGCACGCAGCATGACGCCTCAGCTCCGTCTGCGCTTCGTCGAAGTTCTCGGGGAGGGATCCGTTCCTCGCCAGTAGCCATCGGCGATGACGCGATCGCTGTACCGTTGCCCGATCACTGCGGCAACGACTGAGACAAGACGTTGGAGGTGATTGCGGCCGGACAGCAGCATGTCTAAGTTGTTCGAGCTGATGCACGCAATGGAACGGCGGCCACGGGCTTCGACCGCGGTGACGCCATCGGTTCGCGAAGGAGCCATGTACCCGGACGACGCGCGCCAGAAGGAAGCCCTCGTGCTCAAGGAAGACGAGCACTGGGCCGACTCGTTGGTGGTGTCGGCCGCGGCACACGACGAAGACGGGCGAGCTGCGGACTCCATGTCGAGCACGGGTTGACGCATCCGGCTGCGAACCTCAGCGCGCTTGACCAAGACCCCCCGCGGCTGGCGTTTACCCCCCGCAAGTAGAGACGCGAGTGGATATGCGGTTGGCCCTGGCCGGTGACACCATGCTCGGACGAGGCGTCGCCGAGGCGTTGGCGCAGGCGTCCCCGCTATCGCTTGTGACGCCTGAGATCGCGGCATTGATGCGGGCCGCGGACGTCACGATACTCAATCTCGAGTGCTGCATCTCGGAGCGTGGCTCACCCATACCGCTAGCGGGCAAGCCGTTCTTCTTCCGGGCTCCTCCGCGCGCCGTCGAGCTCCTCGTGCACCTGGGGGTGGACTGCGTGACGCTGGCCAACAACCACGCCCTCGACTTCGGCGAGATCGGGCTCCTCGACACCTTCGCGCACCTCGAGTCCGCGGGGATCACCTGGGTTGGTGCCGGCCCCAATCTGGAGCGAGCGCGGTCGCCGGTACGGCTGCACGCGGCGGACGAGAACGTGGTCGTCATCGGTTTCACCGACCATCCCTCGGCATTCGCGGCTCAACCTGACAGACCCGGCGTGGCCTACGTCGACCTCGAGCACGGACTCGCCGACTGGGTCGTGCAGGCCGTGTCGGAGCACGACGACTGCGTACTGGTAACGCCTCATTGGGGACCGAACATGGAACGCGTTCCCCAGCCGTACGTCCGTTCCGCAGCCGCCGAGCTTCTGAAAGCGGAAGCGTCGCTTGTCGCCGGCCACTCGGCCCACGTCGTGCAGGGCGCTGAGAGGCGGGTCCTCTACGACCTAGGTGACCTCCTCGACGACTACCGCGTTGACCCGGTACTGCGCAACGATCTAGGACTCCTGTTCCTGATCGACGTCGACCGAGGCCAGCCGCGGCGCCTCGAGGCGGTGCCACTCAAGCTGGACTACTGCCAGACGCGTCTGGCCGCGGGCGAGGACGCCAACTGGATCAGTCGGCGGTTCCGGGACGCATGCCAGGTGCTCGGCGAGGAGGTGACCGAGCTCGACGGGCGACTGGTGCTCACCTGGTGACCGCGGCCGCGCTCGCGCGCGAGCCCCGGGTGACACTGGTAAGGCAAGCCATCACGATGCCGCGATCAGCAGGCCGTAACGCGAACGCTTCGGGGCGACAAGACAAGGCAAAAACACCGAGCTTGAAACCTGTCGTTGCAGCGCGTGGGTAGCAGTCGCAGGCCGTGCGGGACTTCAGTGGGGTAGGTGAGCTGCGTACGAGCCGGGCACGACGACGTCCTTGGTGCTCAGAGTCCAACGACGCGTCAACCACGTAGGCGTGAAGCCATCGACCCCTCGGGCGAGTGCCCCGACCTTGACCTCACTTCGAACAGCACTTGGTCACCCCTCCAGTAGCTACCGCCTGTTCCGCGCGCCAGGGCTTCGCGCGCGGCGGTTCGGGTGGTAATCGCGCGGTCGACGGCCGACATGAGCTTCGTACGATCAGCCCCACGCGCCACAACGTGGCTCGCGTAGGGCTTCGCGTATGTCGTCAAGCCGCTGGGGATCGGTGGGTGGCCGCACTTCGCGCTCGGCGGTCGCGTACAGGGCGGCGTGGTTCAGCAGAGCGGGCGTGACACGTTCACGTTCACGGCTGACCACAAGGGTCGCGTCGAGCTCGCAAGCCTGTTCCCGGGCGAACTGCGCGCGGACGGATCCATCGCAACGGATCGCGTCCCGTACCGCGTGATGACCGGGGCTTTACCGCTGTGGTCGTGCGCCGGGCACCCGGAGCTGATCCGCGGGCTTTGCTCGAGGACGTCGCAAACGGTGACACATCGGGGCTGTGCGCGGCCGAAGTCGCGCGGCTCGCCGATCCGCCCGAGCGGCCACCTGGCTGGGACCACCATCCGCTCCTTCGTCCCGCAGAGACCGGGTTCTCCCGAGATAGCGATACAGGGCGTCGATCTTGGCTGCCGTCAGCTTCCGCAGCGGGGTATCTCCGATGTGGGGAAGCAGATGCGAATCGAGGATGACCCTTGTCGTCGCGACGGTGGACGGGCTGAAGCTGCGCCGCGCGTGGTCGAACCATCGTTCAAGCGCATCCCCCGTCGTCAAGGCAACAGCGGGAGTCGAGCCATGGGACTCGGCCACCATCGCGACCTCGCGCTGGGCCCGCTGCCGCCCACGGACCGTTCGAGTCCGATCACGCGGCTTGCCGGTCAGCGGGTCGCGACCTGCGAAGACTCGCAGCTCCCACGATCCCTCGCTGCGCTGCCGCATGGAGCCCCGGGGGCCGGGTCGGGGCTGGGCCCGGGGGCGAGGTATGCGGATGGTCGTGGTGTGGTCCCAGTGGTGTCCAGCCGCATGGCCGTTTGGGTGGGCGCTCGCCGGGGTGTTCGCTCGCCGCCTCCAGCAACTCGGCCTGCCGCTGCGTCCGCTCGACGTGGCCCAGGGCATCGACAGCCGAGTGTTGGCGGTGGTTGACCACGACGGGGTGCAACTCGGCGCCGCGTGGTTGCGGTCGCTCCGTGCCAACGGCCAAACGGTCTACAGCGGGTGGTACGGCACAACGCAGCTTCCGCTCGCCCGAGGACCGAGCATCCGGGTGATGTTCCCTCTGCCCAATGGCAGCCTGGCCGTGTTCCTTCGTCCTACGGTCGAGGACGACGGCGCACTCAGGCTCACCTCGCGGCTTGCAGCCTTCGGCGACGACGGCGCGTACTTGATCGTCGTCCGGGGCGACGGTGAGACGGCCTGGGTTCGAGCGTCCCGCTGGCCGAAGAGTTCCGGGTGTACGTCGATGACGAGGGCACATTGCGCACTGACCACGTGCTCGACCTCTGGGCGATCCCCATCATTCGGCTCCACTACCGGCTTGAACGGACACCCAGACGGGTTAGCAATCCGTAGGAGACACTGCTCGCCATGCACCCACGCCGGTGCCGAGGGGGTCCGGCGCCCGTGTTGTGGAACGATGGGAAGCGTGGCGAGGGTTGTTGATCCGAAACCGTTGGTTCCGAGCACGCCGAGATGAGCGCTGCGACAGCTCGACCACAAGGTCAGGGGCTGGTCTGTGCCCCGGCATCAGGTACGCCTGAGCACCGATTGTCGATGAGCGCGGGGTGAAGGCAACCGCTGTCGAAACTGTCTGGGAAGGTGGGAAGATCTCGACGAAAGAGTCCACGGCGTTGTAGGCCACAGAAACGTCGACGGCGGCGCGCTGAGCAGCATTGCGTGGGCGGATGGCGAACGCGGCGTGTAGTCCTCCGCCCGTAGAAGGAAGCGAAGCGCGCCCTGCGGCATCCAGCGGCACGCATGATCCGAAAGAGCGTCGGGGCCACGAGCTGTGATTCGGGTCGATGTCGCCGTCGATCGTTGCCGGGCATACCTCGACAGACGCGCTCGGCTCCACCTGGATCGCCACTGGCTGGCGCGCCGGGTCGAGGCCGACGGCTAACGCGCGGTCGAAGGCCAACTGCACGTTCCGGACGAAGAAGGTTCGATAGCCAAGGTTCCCGGTTGGGACCGCACCTGTTGCGTCTGTCGCGGTGGTGCCGGACGGCAGGCCCGTCCGTGGGACGCTCGCTCTCGGGGCCGTCGGCGCCGACGGGGATGAGTTGTCAGAACATGAGACCGCGAAGAGCGCGATCGGGCTCATGACCGCCGTTGCGATCGAACGCGCGATCGCCTTCTTCACGGAGCGCATCATCGCCCATCCCGGCGGCCGAGCGGCGCTTCAGTTCGGGCGCGGCGTTGTGATCGACGGCGTACGGTCAACACGGTGCCAATCCTCCTAGGGCGAGTGAGCGACCACCGCCTCACCGCGATCGCGGAGGCGGCACGGTCGTGCACCTACTCGTATGACGAGGTAGGTGCGACGCGCGGTCCGATGCCGAGCGGCTACCGCATCGACCGCTACTCGGTGGACCTCGGCGAGGACCCGAGGAGCTTCGATCGAGCCGTTCAGGGCTTGCGACAATGGAGGGCCCACGTCGGAGCGGGCGCGCGAGTCGCACCCGGCGCGGCTCCGATCGAGGTCGGCCAGACGGTGGTCGTCGCGGTGCAACTGGCCGTGCTCACGGCCGCCGCGCCCTGTCGCATCGTCTACGTCATCGACGAGGCGGCTCGGTACGGCTTCGCCTACGGCACGCTCGTGGGCCACCCCGAGCGCGGTGAGGAGTCGTTCGTCGTCGCCCAAGTCGATGGTCGATCGACGTTCGACGTAGCTGCCTTCTCTCGTCCTGCCAGTCGGTTGGCCCGGCTCGGGGCTCCCGTGGCTCGATCTGTGCAGACATCGACCACGCGCCGCTACTTGACGGCCTTGAAGTCGTTCGTCGATAGCGCGTAGCGGCAGTTCGGGCGCGCGAGATCGGGCTTCGCGTTGGTCAGTCGCTTGCGCTCGCGAGCGCTCGGGATCGGCACGTACGAGCGGGCAGCGCAGGGGGCGGCAACGCCTATCTCGCCTGCGTCATAGGCTTTCCTGTGTGCTAACTGACGGCTTCAACCACGTGGCGATCCTGACGGCGGACACCAAGCGGCTGCATGCCTTCTACCGGGACGTGTTCGACGCAGAGGTCATGTACGACGGCGCTGAGCCGGGCAACGGCGGGGTGCACATGTCGGTGGTTCAGGTTGGGCCGCATTCCGAGTTCAACGTCTTCCAGGTCGATGGCAACACTGAGGCCAGTCGCCAGACACCGATGTTCGGGCGGGGCCGCATCGACCATCTGGCGCTCCAAGCCGCCTCGTTGCATGCCTTCGAGACGATCCGAGAACGGCTCATGGCACGAGGCGCGGCCGATGAATTCGTGACGGACTTCGGACCGATTCTGAGCGTGTTCTTCCGCGACCCGGACGGTTTGGAGTGCGAGGTGTGCGTCACCAACCCCGATGCTGTTCCTGGTGTCCACAACCCGCCGGGGACCCGAGCCGCCCGCTACCCGGCTCGCCCGTAGGGCAGCCGCACAACCCGCGCAGGATCGTCATGGGTCGTTGCGCTTGCAATCGCGCACCCATGCCCGATGAGGGCGGGCCGACCGGCAGATCGGGCGCGGCTGGACTTCTCCCCCGGTCGCGCTCGAGATGAGTCGTTGGCCGTACAGAGCACCGGCTCTGGTCGCATGCGAGGCAGTGTTGTCGACGTTGTTCTGGCGCGCGTGAACGGCACGCCAGTCGCACACCGAGCCGTCGATCTGCTTGCCTCAACAGCACGCGGCGCCGCCAGAGCCGGCCGCCCGGATCCATCGTTCGGTGACGCTTGCGCCAGGAAACGGGGAGGTCCTGACTGGCCTCGATGACGTACACCGAGCCGGCGATCAGTTGAGCTAGGTCGTAGAGTCTGCGCGAGTCGGTGCGCCACCGGCGGGCGATTTGGAGGTCTTGAGATCGTCCCGAGGGCTGAGCATGCATCGTTTAGTGGACGACGGAGCAGCCCGCAGTCACGTCATCACCAAGCAGGTGCCACGAAATCGAGCGCTCGTCGGCCAGGGACCGGCGGCGGTGCGTCCAACGCGGAGCACGCAGACTGTTACTCGATGGCCGAGATGCCCCAGACCCGTTACGCGAAGAGCGGCGACGTGCACATCGCCTACCAGGTCTTCGGCGAGGGACCACGGGACGTGGTCTATGTGCCTGGGCTGCTCTCCCATCTCGACCTCACCTGGGAAGATCGGTCGCTGAGCCGGTTCTTCACCCGGCTCGCCTCTTTCAGCCGGGTCATCCTGTTCGACAAGCGAGGGACGGGCCTGTCGGATCGGGACGTGGGCATGCCCACGCTGGAGCAGCGCATGGAAGACGTTCGCGTAGTCATGGAGGCGGTGGGCTCCGAGCGCGCTGCCATCTTCGGCTATTCCGACGGGGGTGCCATGAGCATCCTCTTCGCCGCCACCTACCCGAGTCACACCTCGGCCCTGGTGTTGTGCATGACGAGCCCAAGTGCTGCGGGCGACATCGACTTTCCGTGCGGCTACGACATCGAGCCGATGAGCGCCGAGCTGCTCCGCCTGGTCGATGAGGCTTGGGGCGAGGGCGCGACATTGCGCTACTTCGGGGCGAGCGTGGCTCAGGAGGCCTGGGCGCGCCAGCTCTGGGGCCGCTGGGAGCGTCTCTCGGTCAGCCCGAGCGGCGCCAGGGCTCTGGTCGAGATGGACACCCAGATCGACGTGCGTCCCGTGCTGTCGGCGGTCGCGGCGCCCACCCTCGTGATCCACCGCAGCGACGACCACGCCATCCCGCGGGCCTGTGGGCAATACCTCGCCGAGCACATCGACGGCGCCCGCTACTGGGAGCAGCCCGGCGAACATCTGCTCGGCCTGGGCGATTCCGAGGCGCTTCTCGACGAGGTGGAGGAGTTCCTCACCGGCGTCCGATCGGTTCCTGAGCCCGACCGCATGCTGGCCACCGTCGTGTTCACCGACATCGTGGGCTCCACCGAGCGCGCTGCGGCGCTGGGTGACAAGCGTTGGCGAGAGCTGCTAGACGCCCACCACCGCGCGGTCAGGCGCGAGCTTGATCGCTTCCGGGGCCAGGAGATCGACACCGCGGGCGACGGCTTCTTCGCGACGTTTGATGGACCCGGTCGTGCCGTGCGGTGTGCATGCGCCATTCGAGATTCAGTGCACGCGTTGGGCTTGGACCTGCGCGCGGGCCTGCACACAGGGGAGATCGAGCTACAGGGCGAGAAGATCGGCGGGATCGCGGTGCACATCGGCGCTCGGGTGAGTGCGCTCGCCCGCGCGGGGGAGGTGCTGGTCTCGCGAACTGTGGTCGACTTGGTGGCGGGCTCCCAGATCGAGTTCGCCGACCGCGGTGAGCACGAACTCAAGGGTGTACCCGGAACGTGGCGGCTGTTCGCGGTTGACTGATCCGGTTGGCGGACCGAAACCCGCTCCCGATCCGAGCCACTCAGCTCCCGTAAGCGGATCGGGCGAACGGACGCAAGGCTGTAACCGTGCCACAGATCGGTGGGCGCGCCGCCTGCCCATCAGGCTGTCCGGTCGTTTCGTCGAGTACGACGTGCCGGGCCGTCCATGCCTTCCAGCGCCGCCAGCATCCCCTCCAGCCGCCGCACGTTGCGCCGCTCGGGGGGTGTGTCGGCGGTCAGCTCGCCTCGGTCCACCGCGTCGAGCAGACGGCGCAGCATCTCCGAGGCGGCGGGCTGGTCGGACTTCCGCACGATTCCATTCTGACGGCTACGCACCCGCCGATGGTGTTGACGACCTCGGAAGAGAGGGGACGGGCGCACGATATGTCTTCGGTCGTCCGCCGTTCAGCTGACACGGGCTTCGTCGTCAATGTCGTTCCCCACGGCTTCCCCTGCTCACCCATGGCTGTCGAGAGGGGTCACGACCTAAGACCGAAGGCCCGATCGTTGAGCCCGGGTAGAACTGCGATCGGCGATCGAGTGTGCCGGGGCCTCGGTATCGGGCTCGACGGGCCGCCTCGGCGGCGATCCGAGAGGAGAGCGGCTTACCCCGCCACGGGAGCACTGTTAACGAAGGTCAGCGTCAGCACGAACAGGTTGCGTGCCCCACCGGGATAGCCGATGTGCCCGCGGATCCAGGCGTGCAGCGCGAGCCAAAGGTGCCCATCTCCGTCACTCAACACCTCCTGGCCGCCGGGCCCCTCGGCCTGCGCGCTCGAACCGAGCCAGGGGCCTGGGGCCTTCTCGCACGGCCCGAAAGGCGTCTGGCAGATGGCGTAGCCGATCGCGTAGTTCGCGCTCTCAAAGTCGTTGCCCGAATAGCAGAGGTAGTCGCGACCATCGTGGGCCACCATGCTCGGGCCCTCGATGTTCCCGCCCTCCCATGGCTGGTCTGCCTGCAACAGCAACCGCCTGGGCCCCACCAGTCCGAGCCCGTCGGAGGTGAGCTGCTGGGCGACGATGCCGGTCCTGCCGCGCTCGTCGTGCTTCCAGATGAGGAAGGCGCGGCCGTCATCGCTGACGAAGGGACTGGCATCGATGGCACTGCCCCTCGGGGGACAGACCAGGGGCGCGACAGAAGTGTCGACGAACGGCCTTTCGGGTTCGATCCGACTGCGCGCGACAGGCACTGACGGCCGGGGTTCGGCGCACGAGTGGCGTAGTACAGGACGAAACGTCCCGGGCGGGCCAGCACCGCGGGTGCCCACACCTTGCCGGGTGAGGACCAGGGCGCGAGCCGGGCGAGCGCCTCGGAGCGTCGACCCGTCCCGAACAGCCCGTCTGAGGTCAGCACCGGCACTCGCCGATCCACGGTGTTGGTGGAATAGGCGTAGTAGGTGTCGCCCTCGCGCAGCAGGATCGGCGAAGTCGTTGCGGTACACCGCAGGAGTGTCGCCGCGCAGTGCGCTGCGAACCTCGCCCGCGATGCCACCCGTCCCGCCGATGCGAGGGCGAGAGGCGAGCGGGCTCGCCTTCACCGCGGTGTGAAATTCGACGCCCGAGCACTTGGACTCACTCCTGAGCGGCGCGACGACGGCCACGATCAGCCAGACGAGGGCGAACGCGCCCATCCCGGCCATGGCCGCGATCACCAGCGTCGTGCGTGATTTCCTATGCGCTTGGGGGCGCGACTCAGTAGAGGTGCTCCGGGATGCGTGGATGGTCTCGCTAGCGTTCGTAGACGGATCCGCGATCCGGAGCGAGCCGCGGGCGAGGCCGACGAGGCCAGGGGGCGCCCTCTCGCTGACTCGCTCTCGCTGAAGTGGGGGAGAAGGTGCGACCTGCGGTTTTCGCGATCCCCTTACACCTTGGCCATCGTCCGTGAGGCCGGTCGCCTGTTGACGGCTTGATGTCAGACGGAGCCCGAGAGCGATACGCGACGAACGATTCCAGTCGTCCTGTCTGCGTCGTTGCCCGGACTCTTTGCGGGTCTCAGACTGCAGGTAGCGAAGGTCCGTAAGCCACGGGGGTGGGCGATGGAACCGATCGAGAAGCAGGTCTCTCGCCGCACAATGCGCAAGCGCATGAGAGCCGGTGTTGTCGTCGCGTGGGTGACGCCGGCCATCCTGGTCGGCGTGCCGGTGGCCGCCGGCGTCGACCAGTCCAGCGCTGCCGATGTCACGGCGCGCGTCAGCCGCCCGGCCACGATTCACCAGGCGGAAGGAACCGGTGGGGCCGGCTCTTCTCTCTCGACTGGGGTGGCTCCCGGTCCCCTGGTGCCCGATCCCCAGGCCTACGCGCGCGCCAAGGCGGACGCCGATGTCCGCGCGGGTGTGGCCACGTCGCCGCCTCCGAGCGCGGGCCCGTCCCCGGCCGGCCCGACCACCATCCGGAGCTGGAAGGGCATCAAGGACATCACCTCGGCACCCTCGGACTCCACCGGGGCCATTGGCACCACGCGCTACGTCGAGCTGGTGAACCGCAAGTTCGCCATCTACGACCGTACGAACAATATTCCGATCTCGAAGGGCTCGCTCGCCAGCCTCGTCGGGGGGGCCGGCAACGTGTTCGATCCCCAGGTCGTCTGGGACCCGGGCACCAGCCGCTTCTATGCGGTCGCCGACGACGTGGTGAGCGCCACCACCGACAACCGGCTGGCGGTGGCGTTCAGCACCACCGCCAGCCCCAACAGCGCGGCGGACTGGTGCAAGTACTTCTTCGGATACGGGTCGGAGTTCCCCGACTACCCCAAGCTCGGCGACACCGCCGACTTCTGGATGGCGGGCGTCAACGTGTTCAGCGGCTCAACCCACGCGTTTATCCGCACCGACCTCGCCTGGATTACCAAGCCACCCAGCGGCACCACGTGCCCGCCGGCGAGCAGCTTCGGAGCCGGAACGGTCACGAGCCTCACGAACGCTGACAGCTCTGTCGCCTGGACGCCGGTGCCCGCCAACCAGACCGACACCAACTCCAGCGGCCACGTCGTGGCTACGAGGTTCCCGGGCACCGGGTCGGCGAGCTTCATCTCGGTGTTCGACGTGACCAACAGCGGCGGCAGCCTCAGCCTGGGGGCCCCCCGCACCATGTCGGTGGCGGCCTACTCGGTGCCAGCCAGCGCCCCCCAGCCAGGCACCTCGTTCAAGCTCGACACCCTCGACACCCGCCTCACCCAGGCGGTGTCGGCCATCGACCCCTTCCGCGGCGGCGTGGCCATCTGGACCCAGCACACCGCCTTCGGCGGAGCGGGGGCCCAGGTGCGGTGGTATGAGATCAACCCCACCCCGGCCACCCCGGTCCCGTTCCAGAGCGGCACCGAGACCGACGGCTCGCTGTTCCTCTTCAATGCCGCCATCTCGCCCGACCGACGGGTGAACGGGGCCTCGACCATGTTCGGCTCCGCCCTGGCGCTGGGCTTCAACCGCTCCTCCTCCGCCCAGGCCACCCAGTTCGTGATCGCCACCAAACTCGACAACGCCGCCATCTCCGCGCCCACCGTGTTCGTGACCTCCAGCGCGCCGGTCGATGACTTCTCCTGCGGCCTCCCACCCCGGCCACCTGACGTGTGCCGT
>Ga0070706_100004941_pt1 | contig 12765 bp, 8 predicted proteins | sample KBSK5501metaG_FD_65476 | JGI IMG/M metagenome (GOLD analysis project Ga0070706, IMG submission 65476) | Corn, switchgrass and miscanthus rhizosphere microbial communities from Kellogg Biological Station, Michigan, USA - KBS K5-50-1 metaG | ecosystem: Host-associated > Plants > Roots >...
GTCGAGGATGATGATCGGCGCGTTACGAACAAATGCGCGCGCAATCGAAATCCGCTGCCGTTGGCCGCCGGATAAGAGGACGCCACGCTCGCCGACCCGCGTTTGGTAGCCGGCCGGGAGCTGCATGATAAATTCATGACAGCCGGCCAGTCTCGCGGCACTTTCGATCTCCGGCTGGGTCGCTCCCGGTTTGGCACAAGCGATATTCTCGGCAATTGATTGGTCGAAAATCACCACCTCCTGACTGACGAGTCCGATCAGATTGCGGAGATCGGCCACGCGCACGTCGCGCAAATCGATTCCGTCCATCTCAACCGAGCCGCTTGTAGGATCATAAAAGCGCAGGAGCAGATTCATCAGCGTGCTTTTGCCGGAGCCGTTCTCGCCCGCGATTCCCGTCTTCGTGCCTCGCCGGATCTCTAGATCGACATGTTCGAGGACGGCCTGCGTCTGGTATGCAAAACTCACGTCCCGGAAGCGAATCGCGGACGAAAATCCTGGCAACGGCCGCGCGTCCGGTTTTTCTTTTACCGTCGGCTTTTCAGCGAGAATTTGAGCGAGACGATCGACGCCGATTTTCGATTCCTGCAAGACGATGTGGAGCGCTGCGAGTTTCTTTACCGGCACAAAAAATAAAAGCATGCCGGAAAGGAAAGCGACCATTTCGGGCGTTGTTCGGTGACTGAAGAAAACGTAAATGATGAGCAGCCCCAACCCGAGCATGGAGAAAGTTTCGATGATCGGGTTGATCTGCTCGCGCGCTCTGACGCCCTTAACGCTCGAGCGCACCAGCTCCTTAGAAAACTCGCGGAAGCGTTGCGTTTGCTCGGTCTCCAAGTTGAGCGCTTTGACGATCCGGATGCCGCTCAACATTTCCACGAGCAAACTCGATTGCGAGATCCTCGCGGCAGTGCCGACCGCGGCCGCGTTTCGCGCTCGCGCGCCGAGCGTGGAAATGGGAATGAGGCAAAGCGGCGTCAAGACCATGGAGGCAAGCGTGAGTTTCCAATCGATCAAGCAGAGCGTGATAACGATGCCGATCATGCTGAATGACCCCGTGATCGAATCGGTGAACCCGACGCTCAGACATTGATTCAAGGCAGCAGTGTCACCATTCACTCGCATGAGCAGATCGCCCATGGTCGAGCGATTGAAGTAATCCATCGACAGGCTTTGTAATTTTCGCAGCACATCGCAACGCAGATCGTTCACGACGTTTTCGCTCAATGACGCCATCGCCCAGGCGCTGAAGTAACGGCTCAAACCGCGCAGTCCGACCAACAGCGGAAGGAAGAGCAACCCGCCGACAACTTGGCGGGCATCGATTTCCCGGCCGACGCGGGGAAGCCATGGGTCAACCAGCCGAAAAGTCACTCTCTCGGGCTGTGAACCGCCGCCGGTTGCGGCAGCCGTCATGGACTGTGGACTCAGCCGTTCAAGGATCGTCTTGGTGCCCCATACGAGAGTGCCATTCGAGAGGCCGAAGACGATGGAGAACCAGACGCCGGCGGCGAGCACCAGCCAGTACCGTCGCAGATAGGGAGCGCCGAAGCGGAGTATATCGATGAGGTAGTGCAAGGGCGTCTCTCTGTTTCGAGCGCGGCGGACAATGCCATTGCTCGCCCGCTTTTCCCAATATTTCTCTTGGAAATCAATCCTCCAGTTGGCATGGAAAGAACGCGGACGCATCCCGCGCCTGTTTCTCCATGCCGAACGCCGAATCTTCCCGCCCTTCCATTCTCTTGATCGCTGGCGATGTCTCCGGCGATATTCACGCCGCAGCACTCGCGCGGACGCTGCTCGGTCATGATCCCAACCGCACGATCCATGCTCTCGGCGGAAGCCGACTGCGTAAAATCGTTGCGCAATCGCCGGGTGGACAGTTTCTCGCCGATACCACGAATTGCAGCGCGATCGGAATCCCGTCGGCGATCGGAATATATTTTCATTGCCGCAGACTGCGGGATCAGTTGTGGGAATTTGTGGGTACGCATCACGTCGATCTTGCCGTCCTGTGTGATTGGGGCGGCTTCAACGGGCGGGTGCTACCGAAGCTCCACGCGCTTGGTATTCCCATTCTCTATTATTTTCCGCCGCGCTCGTGGCAGCGCACCGGTTCGCCAGGGCTTGGGATCGTTCCGTATGTCACGCGCGTGGCAACTCCATTTCAATGGTCGGCCGAACGACTTCGGGACGCGGGTGCCCGCGCAGAATGGGTGGGCCATCCTTGCCTGGAAAATATTCGCCCACCGGGAGAACGGCCGGCACTCCGGCTGAAGTTCGGCATCGAGCCTAACGACACGCTCGTCGCGCTGCTTCCGGGCTCGAGGCCGAGTGAGATCCGCGTGCTCGCATCGCGCATGGCCAAGGCGGCCTCGATCGTTAGCGCGCAGACTCGTGTGCAGTTCATCGCCGTCGTTCCCAGAGAACTCGCCGACGAAGCGCGCTCACATCTGCCGCCTTCCATTCAAATCGTGAGCGACTGCGCAGACGAACTTCTGCTCGCGTCCGATGCCGCGATTGTTAAGACGGGCACAGGAACGCTGGAAGCCGTACTCGCGGGCACGCCGCAGGTAACCGTCTACGACGTTTCAGTGGCGGGCCGGATCGAGTGGTGTCTGCTCTGGGCCTGGCGCCGCATTCCGTTTATCGCGATGCCAAACATCATTCTCCAGCGGAAAGCCGTTCCGGAATTGATCGGTCTCAATTGTCAGCCGGAGAAAATCGCACAAGGTTTGATCCGTATTCTGAAGGACGAAGGGCGACGCAACAAAATGCTGCGGGATTACACGCTCATCCGTCAGGCGCTCGGTTCCGAATTGCTGATGCCGCCGACCGAACGAACCGCCCAAATCGTGGAGGAAATGTTGAACGAAGCCACGGCACGCGCCGAGCCTGAGCGCGTGGCTGCCTAGACTGCGCGGCGCATCGCAAAGTTATGACCATGTCACCTGCGTTTCGTCTTTTCCATTTTGCTTCCTACCTCGCGTTCCGTCTCGGCCAAGGCGTGATGCGGCTCCTCTCGCTCGACTGCGTTTTCCGGGTGGGACGACTCGGTGGCGAATTAGCCTATCGAATTCTTCGCGAGCGCCGTGCGATCGCACTCGGCAATCTCCGCTTGGCTTTTGGCACCGAGATGTCAGAGGCCCAACTGCACGCACTCAACCGTCAACATTTTCAATTCCTTGGCGCCAATCTGCTTGCGGGACTGAAGGCGTCCACATTGCCGCAGGAAAAAATCTGGGAGCGCGTGACCGCAAACGTGCCGGACGAACGCGGCCAATCAGGTTGGATTGCGCTCATCAGCCACATCGGTAACTGGGAACTCTACAGTCATCTCGCACAAAAATTTCCGGAGTATCAGTTCGGCGCGCTTTACCAACCGCTGGCAAATCCTTTCGTTAATCGCTATCTAAAGGCAGCGCGGGCAAGCTCCGGCATTTCACTTTTCGATCGACGCAATGACTTGCTGAAATGCGTGCGTTTTCTTCGCGAAGGCGGAGTCGTCGGTCTACTGGTCGATCAGGGCGCCGGCTATGCCGGGCTTTGGACACCCCTTTTCCGACGGCTCACATCCTCATCTACGCTCGCGGCCAGGCTCTCGCTTCGGACTGGTCTTCCGATCCTTCCGATCGCCATCACTACCTGCGGCCGTGCCCGCTGGCAGATGACCATCTCGGAACCAGTTTATCCGAACGAAGAAAATGCCGAACTTCTCACTGCCCAAATTAACCGTTTCCTCGAGCAACAGATTCGTCGCTCGCCGGCCGACTGGCTCTGGGCACATAACCGCTGGAAGCCGTTGCGCCCGCATTTCCTTTTCGCGCGTGATCAGCGCCGTGTTCTTTTCCCGCCGGATTTTGACCGCTCGACGCTCGACCCGTTTCGTATTCTGATTGTCTCGCCCGCTGATGCCGAGCAAGCCGAGAAAACTTTTCCGGCCGTGCTTGCGATCAAACAAGGCCGCCCCGACACGTGGTTAACAGTACTGACTCCCGCCGCATTAGCCGAGGTTTGGAAAGATAATCGCGCGGTTGATTGCGTGCTCGAATGGCACAGAGAAGAATCCGTTTTCTCGCTTGCTTCGAAGATTCGCAGCGCTGCGCGATTCGATGTCGCGATCTTTTTCGCGCCCCGTTGGAAAACGTCGCTCGCGATTTGGAGCGCCGAAATTCCTCTTCGTGTCGGACGCCGCTCCGGCGCGAACTCCTGGCTCTACAATCAGCATCCCGCCGAGCCAAACCAGCCTCTTGATTCGGTCCGGATGAATTTGCACATCGCACAGAGTGTCGGCGCGAATATTGGAACCCATCTTGGCTCTGTTGAAAAGCCGATCAGCACAACGGCTGATTGAAAGCGCCGTTAGGCGTGACCTGTTTATAGATTTGGGCCAATAAACCAATCCAAGCTCCGTAGGAGCGACATGAAACCGGCCGCTTTTTGTGCCGCTCCTAACGGAGCTTGACAGTTGAGAGATGGATTTTGCTATAAACATGTCGCGCCTAACGGCGCTCCGCCCTCCAGGCATCGGCTTTTCAACAAAGCCAGATGGGTTCTAACCCGCATTCTCGCTAGCCGAGCGAAATGCGCGCGAAGGGCAGCTACTTCAGAGGAAGTAGCTGGGTTAGCCCAGCCCCTTCCGCCGATCTAGACTCCTTGAATTCTGAAATTCATTGGCGGACAGATCAAGTTTTCGTCCTCGTCTTCGAAACCCCAACCGAACCGAATCGAGGATTAGGACTTTCTGGATTCAAAAAAACCGCTGATCTGCACTAATCTGCGCTGATGAAGAAACAGGAGAGTCTTTTTCGTGAAGAGGGTTATCAGCTGATGGGCGCGGCGTTTGAAGTTTATAACGAAAACGGCAGCGGTTTGCTGGAGGAAATCTATCAGGAAAGCCTTGAGATAGAACTGGGTTTGCGAGGCATCCCCTTTCGCTCCAAGCAAGAACTGGCCGTTTTTTACAAAGGACGAGAGCTCCAGAAACGCTATATCCCCGATCTCCACGTCTTTGGTGGTATTGTTGTCGAGCTCAAAGCGGTCACCGAACTGGCCCCCGAGCATGAAGCGCAAGTGCTCAACTACCTGCGTATCGCACGCCAACCTGTGGGATATCTGATCAATTTTGCGCATCGGGATACTTTTCAATGGAAACGCTTTGTCTTGTCCGAAATTATCAGTGCAGATTAGCGTAGATTAGCGGTTGCTCTTTTGGTTGCGGTTCCGTTTGGAATCTTGGTTCTGGATTTGATTAGGACGAGCAGCGGAAGGAGGACGATTGATCGCTTCCCGGTCTGAGGCCCAGCCTCGCTACACTCAATCCAAATTGTAAGCTCGGATTGTTCTATGTAGGCACTGGAACTCGTTCACCCCGAAGGGGCTGCTCGGCTTCCCGCCGAGCGAATATGAAATATCCGGGCTAACGAGCCACTGCTGTGAGCGGTGCGATGCCGCGGCGCGCGCCGGATAATTTGAAGGCGAACAACCGGCGCGTCGAATGGAGCCCCGTCACTGCGTCGATCGGGGCGAGTGTCTCGACGGTGGAATAGTTCTCTGCCAGACGCTGCGGCGAAGAATGATCGGAAAGGTAAAGAAGCGGTTCGGTGGTTAACGGCCAATCCAGTCCGAACTGATTGGCGGCTAGTTCTCCCCTGGGCAATGACAGGATCGGCCAACCATCTTCACGCAGATAATAAAGAAGTGAAACCACCACCTCGCTCTGCTCTGCAGCGATGCCCCGCACTGCAGCGGTCTGGGCTCTCTGCCTAACAAGCGTGGACATGGATCTCCATCCCATCGTGCGATGATAGATGTCCGGTTTCGGCAGAAACGACAGGCTGATCCGATCGGCCAAGGCGTCTCCCACTGCCAGGGTCGTTTGCACAGCGAGACCAAGCACAATGGTTGCTTGAAGCCAGCGCCACTGCTTTTGCCTAACCAGTAGTGCCACGGCAACCACTGTGATTGAGATGGCGGACGGCGCGGCCCAGTTGGCCTGCGCGCCGGTAACCACAGCGGCCATCGTCACGAGCGCAAGTGGCGGCAGCGCAAACGCGATCATTAGCCAATCGGCGCGCTCCAGCTGGAAGCGGGAAGGGCGCACCAGCGAGAACAGGAAAACAGCGAAGACGATCGGGCCACAGACGCCAAATTGGCTCACCACGAAATCGATCACCCCCAGCGGATTAAGATTCAATCCATCACCCCGGATGTTGCCCAGCGTGTGGCGGAAGGTGACGAAATCGTGCGTCGCATTCCAGATCAGATTGGGCGCGATGACAAGCAGTGCGATGAGGAACGCAAACCAGATCCCGCGCCGCCGCCACAGCGCGCGCGCTGACGGATCGATCAAGCTCGCGAGAAGTGCGCCCGGGAGAAAGTAAATCATGGCGTATTTGGCGAGCAGCCCAAATCCGAGCGCAAAACCGAGCACCACAGACCACCACGACGAGCGGCCATCCATCGATTTGAGATAAGCCAGGAGTGCAACCGCCCAGAAGAAAAGCAGGGGAACGTCGGTCGACATAATCCGGGCGGAGTAGACGACGCCAGTGCCGATTGCAACGCACAAGCCAGTCCAGAATCCGACTCGTTCACCGTAAAGGTGGCGCGCGATAAAGTAGGTGACCAGCGCGGTTCCCGCGTAAAAAAGTGGAGCCGATGCGCGCACGCACGCTTCCGAATTTCCGCAGATGTGACTGGTGCCAGCAATGATCCACGCGATCAGCGGCGGCTTCGAGAAGTAGCCGAAAGCCGGCACCTGTGCCCACGTCCAATATCGCGCTTCGTCCGGGAACAAATCGACGACCGAGAACTTCAGTGCAATGATTCTGACTGCAGTTAATGCCGCCAGGGCGGCCGTCAGCCACCAAAAGAGTTTCGCAGAATTAAGCCTGATGAAGGCGTGGCTGAGCGATTGATCGATTTGCTCATCGGTGAAACGCGCGGTCTTCCAACGATAAACGAGACCGTGCATTACCCATGTGACCAGGAAGGCCGCCACGCCCGCCGCAAGCACATCGCTGGCATAATGCGCGCCAAACGCCATGCGGAAGATTCCGATCGTTAGGCCAAATATAGTGGCAGCCGCAAAAGCCAGGGGCCGAATCGACAGCGGGGCCAAGGCGGCCGGCGCATAAGTCCAGAACGCGGTTGCCGCTTCGCCGGAAAAGAAGGAACCGTTGTGCCCGTTACCACCGCGCGGATCCCACCACGGCCTGAACGCGTCGGGACCGTTGAATTCGCTCGTCGCGATCGGGCGCGGCCGACCCGAGTAATGCTTGAAGATCAGATTGGGAAGGACAATCGCGGTCAGCAATATGGTGCTCAGGAGAAAAATCATCGCACGTCCAGGAATCAAAAGCGGTTTGCGCGGTCGGATCAGCTTCACGATTGGCGCGACAATCGCCGGCGCCGCGAACGCCCATGCAATCCACATGGCTCCGCGGCGTGCGTATTGGGCTAACCCGTGGGGAGCAAACGCAAATTGCCGCGAATCGTTATCGTAAAACAAGCGCGCGAGCATGAGATCGAGTTGCGGGAAAACCGCGAAGAGCAGGCCCGCAAAAAACGCGACAGCAAGTGCAATGAAAAGACCAGTCCGATTCATGAATCCTAGTCGCTCATCGTTTCACGAGTCAAAACAGCCAGGCTCCAGCAACTCTTTACAGAAGATAACGAAGGTAACAAAGGTTCAGCCTTCTGATGAATCTTCTCTCTTTGTTTTCTTCGTTGCCTTCTGTTAAAAAAAGGTGAAGAGGACATTTCCAACGCACTAGCAATTCAGGATGCGCGTTCGCGCTCGCGAAAGGTGTCAAACTTCTTCCCACCGTCGGAAAATGGCGGCCACATTTGTGCCTCCGAAACCACTTGAGTTCGTGAGCGCGACTTTAGGCGCATGATCGATTGGGGCGGTCACGACGGCGACGGAATCGAATTCGGGATCGAGTTCAGTAATGTGCGCGGAAACAGGAGTGAACCGCTCCTCCAATGCCAGACAACAAAAGGCGGCTTCCATCGCTCCGGCTAGCGACATGCCGTGTCCGGTAATTGATTTGGTGCTGCTCACATATGGACTTTTCTGCGCAGTGAAGACACGTTTGATAGCGCGAATTTCCGCAGCATCACCAACCGGCGTCGCAGTCCCGTGGGCGTTGATGTAATCGACATCGCTCGCCGAAATGCCCGCGTCCTCGATCGCTAATTCCATCGCCCGGGCGAGACCATCGCCTTCCGGCTCTGGCGCCATCACGCTGTAGCCATCGGAGCCTTCGCCCCAGCCCAGGACTTCAGCATGGATCGGCGCGCCACGGCGTTGCGCATGATCGAGTTCCTCCAGAACCAGAACAGTCGCCCCACCCGACACCACAAAGCCGTCGCGCTTTCGATCGAAGGCGCACGGGCTAAGCGTAGGATCGCTCTGCGTGGTCAGCGCACGCGTTCCGACGAACGGCAGGATGCTAAAGAGATTGCAATCTTCCGCTCCAACGACGAAGACGATGTCCTGCCGATTTGCCTGAATCTTATCGAAAGCGGCACCGAGCGCATGCGCGGAGGAAGCGCAGGCACTGGAAAAGCCGAGGGCCACGCCTTTGATGCCGAAACCCGCGACCAGGTTCATGTTCAAAGTGCCGGCAACACTTGCGACCATCGCCATCGGGTTGCAGCGCTGCGGCCCTTTCTTCAGCATCATGTCGAGATAGTCGTAGGTCAGCCAGGCCGAACCATTCGACGCGCACATCGCGCCAGTTCGCGGATGTGAAACCAACGCCGGCGATAGCTGCGCATCGGCGATGGCCTGATGCATTGCGCAGAATGCATAAAGGACGTTCGGCGACATCGAACGCAATTGCTCGCGAGGGATTTGGTAGGCATCGGGATAGGTCCATTCGTCCGGGCGAAGTTCCGGAAAGGTAAATTCTTTCAGTGTCCCGGCGAGACGCACGGGGACGCCGGTCCGTTCCAGAGGGGTGTAATATTCGATCCCGGTCCGGGCCTCCCGCAGGCTTCGCAGGACCTGCTCACGATTGTTCCCGATGCTCGTAATCAGTCCGAGACCGGTCACGACGACGCGTCGCGAGTCGGTGAGGCGATGGGTTGACATTTCCGGCAGTCTATCGCGGCACGCCCCGCCCATGCATCAACAATAACTGGGTCATGATCCACTCGAAGCGTCGCGATAAGCCAGCGACCTTAACTCCGGCGACTGATCGGGGAGCACGCCCGTCGCGGGCGTGGGCGAAGCCGTCCCGGTTTCGCGAACTTTCTGAATTTCGTTTTGGCGAGACGCCAAAACCAACGCCCGGGACGGGCGTGCTCCCCAGGGTGCGCGTCGAGCAAAGATTCGATTAGCGCGAGCGCAGCAGGCGCGGACCGGCTAAAACAATCGCGAACAGTCCAAGAATGCAGAACGTGCTGATGTGATAAGTAGCGAGTCGCAGCGATAGCTCTCGGCCAATTAGATCGCGCCCGAGCAGCGAACAAAAGAAGATATAAACGGACAGGAGCACCATGACCCAACGGGGCACGCGATCGCGCACGACTAGCAACGCCGCGATGAGAAAGCAGGCAGGAAGGAGAGCAACGCAATGCTGCCCCCAGGTGATTGGCGAGAAAAGCAACATAAGAATACCTGTGGCAGCGAACTCCCAGAGCAGCCGAGGTTCGTCCCGCGCGACAACGACGCTCCGAGACCACCAGATGAATATGCCGAGAATGATGAGCAAAATCGAGTTTACCACCCAGCCAGCGACCGCAGTCGAGAGATTGAGGAACTCGATCGAGGGCGGGTCCCAGAAGCGACGGGAACTTTCTGGAACTCGAGCCAAATAGCCCATCAATGACGGACGGAGCGACATATTCTTCGTCCGCAACATCTCGCTCGCTTCGAACCCGGAGCCGGTCCCAGAGATTCCGTGAACGGCATTACCTGCCCAGGCCTTCATGTGGTTGCTCCACGACGGTGGACCCTGCCAGACAACAGGCAGGACCGTGAAGAAGAACGCTCCCGCTCCCGTGCAAAAGGCCACGCGCCATTGTCGCTTCCAAACAAAGTAGCCGAGGAAAATCGCCGGGGTGCATTTGATCGCGATAGCTACGCCAAGACTTATTCCGCCGAGTAGATCACGGCGTTGCCTCCAGAGGTAGATGCCTAACCAAATGAGCGCGACGACGGCCGTATTCAACCCAAGCTCGGCCTGGTCCCGGAGAATGAACTGGATGCAAAGGAACACTGCGAGGGCTGTTACCCAGAAGGCTTGCGTTTCATCGAGAGGGAACACGGACCGGACAAGACGACGCAGTGTCCACAACAGCACCAGCAGCGAGGCCACTCCGGCGGGATAATAAACCGCTTTCGCTATCGGCATCGGCAGGAGTGCGGCGGGCGCGAACGTCATCCCCAGGAATGGCGGATAAGGGAAGTCGTGTCCGCCGGCATAAAGAAATTCCCCGGCCAAAAACCGGCGGCCTGTTTCCCAATGCGTTTTAAAGTCGCCGTCATGGACCCTGATAAGATCGCGCGCCGCCCACCCGAGCAGCAGGCCAATTCCCAGCGCCATCACAATGCGTCGCAACAACGGCTCCTTTTTGGCGATGACGGGTGGGATGCGCATCCGCGGAGGACTCGTTAGGCACCCGTCAGACAACGCGGCTTTGCCTCAGTAATCAAGATCGTAGACCTGGCGGAGGCGAGCTTGCAAAGGCTGAAGATAGCTCGCCTCGGTCACAGCACCGTTCGTCTCCCGGACTACAGTGCGGATGTCCTTGCGCAGCCGCGTGCCGTACCAGGCGTGGAAGACACCGGCCGCGACAGTTGGAAAATGGGGATGACCTACAGCAAAGCGCGCGCAGAATTCAAGCCGGTAACCAATCACGCCAAGTCCAGCATCCAACAGCCGAACCGTAGCTGCTTCGCCTGTGTCAAAATCCGCATCGCGCACTTTCCGCAGCATAATATCTCCACCGAGATCAGCTTTGTGGAAGGCCATGAAATGCGGATGAATGTACCATCCGTGCCGGTTGCTTCTGTGTATTCCGTAAAAGATCGCGCCGGCCAGACGGTGATGTGCATCGAGCCGGTCCACCGTTAGCTCCAGCCATCCTGGCTCCATCGGGTGCGCATCCGAGTCGAGCAAAACGATGTGGTCATAACGAGCCGTCGCCGCGCCTTGCTCTGCGGCCTCGCCGTGACCGTGACCGCGTCGATTAGGTTTTGCCTTGAGAACCCGTACGTCAGGCTGCGCGTCCAGCCACTCGCAGGTGCCGTCGCGACTCCCGCGATCGACAATGATTAGTTCGTACGATCGGGGGCCGATCAGCTCGCGCACCTTTTCCACCAGGAGCCGAACGAAGAAAAAGGTATCGTAACTTACTGTGACAATACTCACCGGCCTGCCCATGTTTTCACCGTAGACGGAACAATGAGAAAAGCTGAATGCAGCGGGTTTCCCGCGATGCTCGTCAGGTTCAAACCTCCTGATGGAGTTGCGCGAAGCGTTCCTGCAAAAATCCGATGAGGTTGCCAATCGTTTGCATCCGCCGCAAGTCAGCGTCCTCGATCACAAGTTCAAGCGCGTCCTGCACGTCGAGCACCACTTCCATCATCGTGAGCGAATCCATTCCGATTGAAGCGAGCGGCGTCTCTGCGGTCGCCTGATCCACGATCGGCTGAACATCTTTCTGCACGTAGCGCCAGACAATGCCGCGCACGATCGTCGGGATAAATTCAGGATCGCCGGTGCCCCGAAGATTGATGATCGCATCGGCGGTTCCTTCGCGACAGCGTTTGAAGCTTCGCCTGATTTGGTCGATTTGCTCTTCGGTCAAAGGGGTGACCATAGATCGCTGAATTCAAACCCGCGATTCAATTCGCATTTTGATGCCGTTTCGCGCGCGCAGAGTCAATTGCGGTTGGAGCGCGATCGGATGCCCGGGCACGAGTCGGAGTCTCCATTCCTGCCCCAGTGTGGCCAGGCAAAGAACTCCTTCCATTCCAGCGAATGCTTCCCCCAGGCAAGAGCGGCTGCCGGCCGAAAAAGGAAAATAAGAAAAACGCGGACGCGCCGATCGTCCCTCTGCCGTCCAGCGCCCCGGATCGAATGCCTCGGGATGCGGAAACCAGCGCGGATCGCGGTGCGTGACGTATTGGCAAAGAATGACAACCGAGCCGGGCCGGATGGTACAGTCACCAATGCGGCATTCTCGAATGGCTCGCCGGCCGATCGCCCAGAGTGGCGGATAGAGTCGAAGCGCTTCGGCGAAAATACGGGCGGTTAAATCAAGTTTCGCGACATCATCCAGGCGTGGGGCGCGTCCATCGAGGATCCGGTCCACCTCGTTGTGAAACTGCGCTTCCACTTCCAGATGCTGCGAAAGCAAATACCAACTCCAGGCGAGCGCATTGGCCGAAGTTTCGTGGCCGGCGAGGAAAATGGTCATCATTTCGTCGCGCACCTGGAGGTCACTCATTTTCCCTCCGGCCTCTGAGTCTTCCGCGAGCAGAAACATCGAAAGCAGATCTCCGCGATCCGCACTGCTCGCGCGCCGTTGCTTGATGATTGAGTACACAACTGTGTCCAGCCGGCTCATCGCGTTTTCGAAATCAACACGGTCGGCTTGGGGGAGAACGGATCGCTCGAATTGATGGAGGATCTCGCTTAGCGCTGCGCGGATTCCTTCGGCGTCGGACTCAACGTCGGCGCCGAACAGCGTGCTGGCGACGATCATCAGTGCGAGCCAATTCATTTCCCGGCAGACGTCGATGAC
>Ga0070706_100004945_pt1 | contig 12758 bp, 12 predicted proteins | sample KBSK5501metaG_FD_65476 | JGI IMG/M metagenome (GOLD analysis project Ga0070706, IMG submission 65476) | Corn, switchgrass and miscanthus rhizosphere microbial communities from Kellogg Biological Station, Michigan, USA - KBS K5-50-1 metaG | ecosystem: Host-associated > Plants > Roots >...
ATGCGCTGCTCGTGAACCTGCGGCCATCGGCCATCCGCAAGCTCGGCCTCGATTACGAGTCGCTTCGGCGCTTCAACCCGAAGATCGTGTGCGTCGCGCTCACGGGGTACGGGCTCGGGGGGCCCGCGGCCGAGCGGCCCGCGTTCGATTACGTGATCCAGGCCGGCACGGGTGTCGCGGCCATGACGGGGGAGCCCGACGGACCGCCCGAGCTCGCGGGTTACTCGGCCGTCGACAACTCGTCGGGGATCATGGCCGCACTCGGCCTCGTGGCGAAGGTTCTCGAGGGGCGAGGCGGCCAGGTCGACATCTCGCTCTTCGACGTGATGCTGTCGCAGCTCAACTACAAGGCTGCGGCCTACCTCAACCGCGGTGATGTGCCGAGGCGCCAGAAGATGGGCGCGCACACGTTCTACGTGCCGGCGCAGCTGTTCGAGACAGCCTCCGGGTACGTCGCGCTCTTCGTGACCAACGACGACGCCTGGTGCCGGCTCTGCGCTGAGATCGGTCGCCCCGCGTGGGCGGAAGATCCGCGCTTCGCCACGATGCAAGCCCGCTTCGATCACCGCGCCCAGCTCCTCGACGAGCTCAGCGCACGGCTGAAGGAAGCGCCGGCCGCCGAATGGGTCCGGCGGCTCGGCCCGCTCGGGGTCGCCGTCGGTGAGGTCGTCGGCCTCGCGGAAGCGCTGGACGGAGAGCTGGCGCGCTCGCGGAGGATGGTGGTGTCGGTCGAAACCGCGGATGGCCCGTTACGAATGGTGGGGAACCCGATCCGGTGGTCTGACGACCATCAGGAGTACCGTCCACCACCGCGGCTGCACGAGCACACCGAGGACCTGCTGGGACCGACCGCGCCGGTGTCCGATCAGGCGTCGTAGTCGACGACGACCTTCGTGCCCGTCGGGAGTCCCTGGCACGTGAGGATCCACCCCTCCTCGACCTCCTCGGGCGTCAGCGCGTTGTTCACGCGCATCGTGACCGCGCCCTCCTCGAGATGGGCCATGCACGTGGCGCAGTTGCCTTGCTCGCACGAGAACGGCGGGCTCAGGCCGGTGCGCCGGGCGGCGTCGAGGATGGTGTCGCCTGCTTCGTAGCGCAGGACGGTCTCCTGCCGCTCGAGACGGATCACGAGCGACTCGGTTGTGGAGGAATCGGTCTCGGCGGGCGTGGGCTCCGGTTCGGGAAGTACGAACCGCTCGATGAACACGCGATCCCGTGGGACGCCGAGAGTGGAGAGCCCGGCTTCGACCGTCTCCATGTACGGGCCGGGCCCGCACACATAGAAGTCGGCGCCCGCGTCGTCACCGACCAGACCCGCGCACTGCGCGGCGTCGAGGAACCCGCACTCCGAGTCAAGGTGATGGTGGATCGACAGTTGCCCATCGGATGCCGAGCGCAGCCGTTCGAGGTCGTCGGCGAAGATGACCGACTCGCGGCTGCGATTGGCGTAGACGAGCAGGATCCGGCGATCGGTCGTTGCAAGAGCACTCTTGATGATCGAGATGACCGGGGTGATCCCGCTACCGCCCGCGAAGGCGACGATCGGGGCGCCGTTGTCGCGGAGGACGAAGAGACCGGTGGGGCGCAGCACCTCGAGCGTGTCGCCGGGTGCCAGGGTGTCGTTCATCCAGTTCGACATGCGTCCGCCCGGGACTCGCTTCACGGTCGTCGCGAACGGATCTGCCGTGTCCGGCGCGCTCGACATCGAATAGCAGCGAACGACCGATTCGCCGTCGATCGTCGCCCGGAACGTGCAGAACTGCCCGGCGTCGTAGGCGAACGTCTCCTCGAGATGCGGGGGGATGGCGAGGACGAAGGACCGGGTGTCGGCCGTCTCGTCGACGACGTCGGCCACGGTGAGGGGGTGGTACTCGTGGTCGTGCAGCAGCAGCATGGGAGAAGTACACTCTCGAAATCTGTTAACATCATTCTCGCAGACGAGCGGGGGGAGCGCACGTGCGCAGCGAGGTCGCCTGGCCGACGATTCCCGCCATGGTCCGGGACGCGGCGCACCGGTTCGGCGACGCTGACGCGGTGGTCGACGGCGACCGTCGTGTCGGCTTCGCGGAGCTGTCCGACCTCGTTTCCGGCGCGGCTCGCGCGCTCGTCGCCGTCGGCCTCGAGCCGGGTGACCGCGCCGCGGTGTGGGCGCCGAACTCCCTCGAATGGATCGTCGCCGCGCTCGGAGTGACGACGGCGGGCGGGGTGCTCGTCCCGGTGAACACCCGCTTCCGTGGTGCCGAGGCGGCGTTCGTCCTTGGCCGGAGCCGCGCCCGCGTCCTGTTCACGGTGCGAGGGTTCCTCGACACCGACTACCCGGCGCTGCTGGCCGACGCGGACGCCGAGCTGCCCGCGCTCGAGCACACCGTGCTGCTTTCGGGTGACGCCGACGACGGCTCGGTCGGTTGGAAGGAGTTTCTCGCCCGGGGTGACGGTGTGAGCGATGCCGACGTCGACGCGCGGATCGCGTCGCTCGGGCCCGACGACGCCGGCGACGTGGTGTTCACGTCGGGGACGACCGGAAGTCCCAAAGGCGTCGTGATGGCTCATCAGCAGACGCTGCGCGCCTACCTCGACTGGTGTGACTGGGCCGACCTGCGCGCGGGCGACCGTTACCTGATCGCCAATCCGTTCTTCCACATCTTCGGCTACAAGGCGGGATGCCTGGCGTGCCTCATGCGCGGCGCCACCATCGTCCCCCTTGCGGTGTTCGACGCCGGCGTCGCGCTCGAGCTCGTGGAGCGCGAGCACGTCTCCGTGTTGCCGGGGCCCCCGACGATCTACCACGCGCTGCTCGACCATCCCGGCCGTACCCGTTGCGACATCTCGAGCCTCCGGGTCGGGGTGACCGGCGCGGCCGACACCCCGGTGGAGCTCATCCGGCGGGTTCGCGAGGAGCTGCCGTTCGAGCGCATCCTCACCGGGTACGGGCTCACGGAGGCCGGCACCGTCACCGGCAGCCGGCCCGACGACGATTTCGAGCACATCGCCTCGACCGTCGGCGTGCCGTGGCCGGGGTTCGAGGTTCGAACCGTCACGGGGTCGGGGAGCGACACGGCACCGGGCGAGCCAGGCGAGGTCGTGGTGCGCGGCGAGACGGTGATGCGCGGGTACCTCGACGATGCGGAGGCCACCGCCGCCGCCATCGACGCCGACGGTTGGCTGCACACGGGGGACCTCGGATCGTTCGACGCCGACGGATACCTGCGGATCGTCGGACGCATCAAGGACATGTTCATCGTCGGCGGGTTCAACGCCTATCCGGCGGAGATCGAGAACCTGTTGCTCCGTCACTCGCGCATCGCACAGGCGGCCGTGATCGGGGTGCCTGACGAGCGCCTCGGCGAGGTCGGCAAGGCCTTCGTCGTGCTCGACCCCGGTCCACCGATTGATCCGGCCGAGGTCATCGAGTGGGCGCGCGGGGAGATGGCGAACTTCAAGGTGCCGCGCACGGTCGAGTTTCTCGACGCGCTGCCGCTGAACGCCACCGGGAAGATCGTGAAGGAAGAGTTGCGGGCGCGGGCGAGGAGCTGATGGCACGAGTCCCTGTAGCAGAAGGCGTCTTCACGTGGCCTTCCGACGAGCCTCAGCTGATCGGCAGTCGCTGCAACCAGTGTGGAATCGTCACGTTCCCGAGGCAGGACTCGTGCCCGCGCTGCGCGTCCACCGAGATGGATGACCAGCTGCTCCCTCGGCGCGGGTGGTTGTGGGCCTGGACGACGCAGGAGTTCCCGCCGCCCTCGCCTCCGTACACCGGGCCCACCGGCGACGCGTTCGTCCCGTTCGGCGTGGGGTACGTCGAGCTCGACGGTGAAGTGAAGCTGGAAACGCGCCTCACGGAAGCCGATCCGGAGGCCCTCAGCATCGGTATGGAGATGGAACTCGTGGTGCTGCCGTTCCGCAGCGACGATGACGGCAACGAGGTCGTGACCTTCGCGTTCCGGCCCGTCGGCTGAGCACCGACGGAAAGGAAGAGGACGAACATGGACGTCGCCATCGTGGGGATCGGGTTGCACCCGTTCGGACGCTTCCCAGGCGCGTCGGGCATCGAGATGGGCGCATTCGCGATTCGGCGCGCCCTCGCCGATGCCGGCGTGGAATGGCGCGACGTCCAGTTCGCGTTCGGCGGCAGCTACGAGGTCGACAATCCGGACGCGGTGGTCGCACTGCTCGGGCTCACCGGTATCCCGTTCACGGATGTCTACAACGGGTGTGCCACGGCGGCGAGCGCGCTCACCCTCGCGGCAGACACGCTCCGGCTCGGCGATCACGACCTCGGCATCGCAGTCGGCATGGACAAGCACCTCCCCGGCGCCTTCAGCGCCGATCCCCGTAACTACGCGTGCCCGTCGTGGTACGGCGAGCTTGGCTACTTCGTCACGACCAAGTTCTTCGGGATGAAGATCAACAAGTACATGCACGACCACGGGATCTCGCGTTCAACCCTCGCCAAGGTCGCAGCCAAGGGGTACCGCAACGGTGCCTTGAACCCGAATGCCTTCCGGCGGAAGCCGCTGTCGGAGGAAGAGATCCTGGCATCGCCGATGCTGAACTACCCGCTGACGCAGTACATGTTCTGCAGTCCTGACGAAGGCGCCGCCGCGGCCGTGCTGTGTCGGGCCGAGCACGCGCATCGCTACACGGACACGCCGATCTATCTGCGTGCCGCGACCGTCCGGACCCGTCGGCTCGGCGCGTTCGAGGTCCACAGCCCCTGGCTTCCGATCGAGGAGACGGCGGGGCCGACGGTCGACGCGTCGCGTGCCGCCTACGAGATGGCAGGGATCGGTCCCGAGGACGTCGAGATCGTGCAGCTCCAGGACACCGACGCCGGCGCCGAGGTGATCCATCTGGCCGAGAACGGGTTCTGCGCCGACGGCGAGCAGGAGAAGCTCGTAGCGGACCGCGCGTTCGAAGTCGACGGTCGCCTGCCCGTGAACACCGACGGCGGACTCATCGCCAACGGCGAGCCGATCGGCGCGTCCGGGCTGCGACAGGTCCACGAGATCGTGCTGCAGCTCCGCGGGCAAGCGCGCGAACGGCAGGTGCCGGGCAACCCGAAGGTCGGCTACACACAGCTGTACGGCGCCCCGGGGACCGCGGGCGTGTCGATCCTCTCGGTCTGACGTCATGGACACCCGAGACACGCCCGAGCAGGCCGAGCTCCGCCGCTCCGCCCGCCGGCTCGCTCGGGAGCTCGGGCCGGCGACGGTGGCGGACCTCGATGACGCGACGCGGGCGAAGCGCCTCGCCGCTGCGGTCGGAGACGCCGGCTGGTTCGAGCTGCGGAACGACGTCGGCGACGGCGCCCCCCTCGCCAGCGGCGTCGAGGCGGCGATCGTCGCTGAGGCGCTCGGTACAGCCGTCGCCGACGTCGCCTTCGCGGGCCTCGTTCTCGGCGCCGACCTCGCCCGGCGCGCAGGCGCTCCTCCGGCGAGCAGCGCGCCCGTCGCGTTCGCGTCGTCGCTCACCGACCCGGCCGTCGTGTACGGACCCGAGACGGCGGCGCCGCTCTTCGTGGTCGACGTCGCCAGGGAGCACGAGGACGTGGCGTACGTCCTCGTCCCCGAGGGTCCGGGCTACCGCCTCGCGCAGGTGTCGGCGGACGGCGCGCGCGACGGGCCCGCGCGTGCGGAGCAGGGCTGGGGCTCCGACCTCACGCGGTCGGTGCGCACGATCCCGGCGGGAGCCCAGCTGCAGGAGGTCCCCGATCAGCGTCGAGTCGTCACCGATGACGATCTCGCCGCTGGGACAGCGCTCGGCTTGGCACTCACGAGTGCCGACCTCGTCGGCGTGATGCGCGGGGTGCTCGACATCACGGTCGCCTACGCCGCAGAGCGGCGGCAGTTCGGCGTTCCGGTGGGCTCGTTCCAGGCGGTGCAGCATCGCCTCGCCGACGCCCGCTGCCTGATGGAGGGTTCGCTCAGCGTCGCGCTGCACGCGTCGTGGGCCGTCGACGACCTCGAGCCGAAGGAGGCTCGCGCCGCGGGTCGGGTGGCCAAGGCGTACTGCGCACGCGCCGCGCGTACGGTCTGTGAGACCGCGATCCAGGTGCACGGGGGGATGGGGAACACCTGGGAGTGCATGGTCCACGTGTACCTGCGGCGGGCGCTGCTCTCGTCACGGTGGTTCGGCGACGACGGCGAGCAGCTTCGCGAGCTGGAGCGCGAGCGACTGGACGATGATGGACTTTCGTGACTCGCCCGCGGAAGCGGAGTTCCGGGCGCGACTGCGGGCGTGGCTCGCGGAGAACAACCCCGGGTTGCCCAGCTCGTCGACCGACGACGAGTACTGGGCACGGCAAGGGGAATGGCACACGACCCTCTACGACGCCGGCTTCTTCGGGCTGAGCTGGCCCGAGCGTTACGGCGGACACGATCTTCCGACGGTGTTCGACGTCATCCTCGACGAGGAGCTCGCCGCCGCCGGCGCTCCGCCGCGCCCCAGTCTGGGATACCTGGTGCAGGGCATCACGGTGCACGGCAGCGAGCAGATCAAGGAGCGGTTCCTGCCGGGGATCATCAGTGGACGCGAGCGCTGGTGCCAGGGCTTCAGCGAGCCCGACGCCGGTTCCGATCTCGCCTCGTTGCGCACGACGGCCACGCGCGACGGCGACGACTACGTCATCAACGGCCACAAGGTCTGGACGAGCTACTCCGACGTCGCCGACTGGTGCTTCCTGCTCGCGCGCACCGACCCGGACGTTCCGAAGCACAAGGGCCTGTCGCTCTTGGCGGTCCCGATGGACCAGCGCGGCATCGAGCAGCGGCCGCTGCGGATGATCAACGGCATCACGAGCGAGTTCGGGCAGGTGCTCTTCGACGGGGCACGCACCCCCGCAACGAACATGATCGGCGAGCCGGGGGAGGGGTGGCGCGTCGCGATGACGATCGTCAGCCACGAGCGTGAGCCCGGCGAGCTGGGCTACGTGGCGCGATACGCCAAGACGGTCAAGGACCTGGAGTCCGCGGTGCGAACCGAACCCGGCTCGTTTCGAAGCGACCAGCGCGCAGCCGTCGCGTGGGCGTATGTGCAGACGGAGATGCTGCGGCTTCACGTGCGCCGTCGACTCTCGGAACGCCTCGACGGGATCGACCATGGTCCCGGCGGCTCGATCGACAAGCTGCTGATGACGTGGGTCGAGCAGACGGTCGGTGCGGCGGCGCTCGACGTCTCCGGACCGACCGCCGTGACCGACGCCGAGAACCTGGCGCTCAAGGTCTACCTGTACAGCCGTGCACAGAGCGTGATGGGTGGCACCTCACAGATCCAGAAGAACATCATCGCTACACGGATCCTCGGGCTCCCCACGGCCTGACCACTTCGCCACGAAGGGAACTGGATGGAGTACGACCTGCCCGACGTCATCGAGGTCGAGGCCGACGGCCCCGTACGAATCGTCACGCTCACGCGCCCCGAGCAACTCAACGCCGTCAACGACGAGCTGCATCGTTCTCTCGCACGAGTGTTTCCGCTGCTCAGCGCGGATGCGGACGCGCGCGTCGCGATCATCACGGGGGAGGGGCGTGCGTTCTCCGCCGGCGGTGACTTCGATCTGCTCGACCGGATGTCGAAGGACCGCATGTTGCGCCGCAACACGCTCGCGGAAGGCCGCGAGATCGTGATCAATATGCTCCGGTGCCGCATCCCCGTGATCGCCGCGGTGAACGGCCCCGCGGTCGGGCTCGGGTGCAGCCTCATCGCTCTGTCCGACGTCGTCTACATGGCCGAGTCGGCGTACCTGTCCGACCCGCACGTACCCGTCGGGCTCGTCGCAGCAGACGGCGGGCCGGTGACATGGCCACTGCACACGAGCCTGCTCCTCGCGAAGGAATACGCGTTCACCGGTGACCGGATCACGGCGAGTCGGGCTGCCGAGATCGGGTTGGCCAACCACGTCTGCCCGGACGACGGTGTGCGATCCGCGGCACTTGCGGCGGCCCACAAGATCGCCGCTCTCCCGCAGCAGGCGGTCGAGGCGACGAAGCGCGTCCTCAACTTGCACATGGAACAAGCGGTCATCGCCACCATCGACTTCGCGCTGGCCGCGGAGAACGAATCGTTCGACACGGATGACCTGCGTGCGAACATCGATCGCTTTCGCGCGTGACGGCTGAAGGCATGGATCTCCCGACCTTCCGCAAGACGCTGGACGACTGGCTCGACCAGTACGCGAGCCAGCTCGTGCCCGAACACGATGGCCGCGGGACGCTCGACGAGGCGATGGCGCAGCTCGCGAAGGTGAAGCGGCTCTGTTACGAGTCCGGCTGGATGCGCTGGGGGTGGCCCGAGCGCGTCGGTGGCCTCGGCGGATCGCCGATCCTGCGGGCCTATCTCGGCGAGGCGCTCAACGCCAGGGACATCGTCGAGCCCGACGTGTACTCCATGACGGAGGTGCTGGCGCCGACGATGATCAGCTTCGCCGCTCCCGAGTTGGCGGCGGACATGGTCCCGCGCTTGTTGCGCGGCGACGAGATCTGGTGCCAGGGCTTCTCCGAGCCAGGCACAGGTAGCAACCTCGCGTCCCTCGCCTGCCGCGCCATTCGCACCGACGACGGCTGGCGGGTGACCGGCCAGAAGGTATGGACGAGCTACGCCCAGTACGCCAAGCGCTGTGTGCTGCTCGCCCGCACCGGTTCCCAGGACTCCGCCCACCGCGGGATCACCGCGCTGTTCGTCGACATGGACAGCCCCGGGATCACGGTCCGGCCCCTCACGGCGATGCACGGTTCCGACGAGTTCTGTGAGGTCTTCTACGACGACGTCGCGGTGCCGTTCGAGCGCACGCTTGGAGAGGTCGACCGGGGCTGGGCCGTGGCGATGGACCTGCTGCCCTACGAGCGGAGCACGTCGCTGTGGCACCGAGGTGCGTACCTCCAGCGGCGGCTCGAGCGACTGCTCGCCGCCGTCCCGCCCGACGCGCTGAGCGCGGGCGAGGTCGGCGAGGTCGCGCAGAGCCTGCTTGCGTTGCGCGCCCGCTCACGCACCACCCAGTACCGCATGGCCGAGGGTCAACAGCTCGGGGCCGAGACCTCGATCGACAAGGTGCTCATCGCCACCGCCGAACAGAACGTCATGGATCTGGCCGTGCATGGGATCGCTCCGGACGTCCTGATTGGCGACGATGCCACGAGCGAACGCTGGCGTGCCGAGTACATGTATTCGCGGGCGGCGACCATCTACGGCGGCACTGCCGAGATCCAGCGCAACATCATCGCCCGCCGGCTCCTGGACCTCGGAGACGACCGGTGATCGAGACCACCGAGGTCGAGCTGTTCGAGCGCAGCGTCCGCCAGGCCACAGAGCGTCACACGGGGGAAGCGCTCGACGGGGCGTTGAGGGAGGTCGGGTGGCTAGAAGCGCTGACGGACGACGCGTTCACCGCGGTGTCGATCCTGTTCCCGCTCCAAGGAGCCGCGAATGCGGTCTCCTTCGCGCTCGACCACGTGGTGGCGACGGGACTCGGGTTGAAACGGACGACGGAGGCCGTGGTGCTGCCGCGACTCGGGACATGGGCTGCCCCCGGCGCGGTGACCGATGGTCGTGTCGCGATTCGCGGACTCGGCACTCGGGCTCTGCTTCGCTCTGACCGCGCGGTCGTGGTTGCGGCACACGAACGCGGAAGGTTCAAGGTCGCCACGGTCTCGACATCCGACTTGAACGTCCGCCCCGTGCAAGGAATGGACCCTGCCTTCGGCCTCGTCGACGTGACTGCCGACGACGCCGGCTTCGGCGCGTACCCGGACGGGTCCGGCGACACGTGGAGTGCCGCCGTCGTCCTCGCCCAGCTCGCTCTGAGCTACGAGATCCTGGGCGCGGCACGGGCGGTGCTTTCCCTGGCCCGCGAGCACGCCCTCGATCGGATCCAGTACGGCCGGCCCATCAGCAAGTTCCAAGCCGTGCGCCATCGGCTCGCGGAGGCTCTCGTCGCAATCGAAGGTGCCGACGCGGTCGTGACGGCGGTGCGGGAGGAACCGTCATCGGAGCTGGCGGCGATGGCGAAGGCACTGGCCGGCCGAGGCGCGCAGACGGCCGCACGTCACTGCCAGCAGGTGCTCGCCGGCATCGGCTTCACCGCCGAGCATCCGTTCCACCGTTACTTCCGCCGCATCCTCCTGCTGGACCAGCTGTTCGGCTCTGCGCGCTCGCTGACGCTCGAGCTCGGTGACGAGCTGTTGCGATCGCGACGACTCCCGATGCTCCTCCCGCTCTGACGAAAGGAAGGGAGAACGACCTTGGCCACGTACGTCCTGGTGCACGGTGGGGGACACGGGGGATGGTGCTACCAGCGGGTGGCCCGTACCCTTCGGGCCGCCGGGCACGAGGTACATGCACCGTCGCTGACCGGGTTGGGCGAACGCGCCCACCTGCTCCGGCCCGGCATCGACCTCGACCTGCATATCACCGACGTTGTCAACCTCCTGCACTACGAGGACCTCCGGGACGTGATCCTCGTGGGTCACAGCTACGGCGGGATGGTCGTCACCGGCGTCGCCGACCGGGCGAGCGATCGCATCGGCCGGCTCGTGTACCTCGACGCTGCCAACCCGAAGGACGGCCAATCGCTCGTCGACGTGGCCGGTGAGCACATCCTTGCAATCCGGCCCTTCGGGCGCGTGGTCGATGACGTCGAGCTCGTCCTCTTCCCCGATCCGGAGATTGTGAAGCTCTACGGGGTCACCGATCCCGACGACGTGGCGTGGATGGTCGAGCGACTGACGCCGCATCCGTGGAAGTGCTTCGAGCAACCGCTCCGTCTCACCAACGAGGACGAATTGTGGGCGATCCCGCAGTTCCACATCGTCTGCAGTTCGACCGTGGCGACCCGCGACCCGCAGATGATCGAAAAGGCGCGGGCGGACGGCCGGTTCTGGGAGATCGACACAGGTCACGACCTGATGATCACAGAGCCGCAGTGGGTTGCCGACGCGCTTCTGGAGGTCGCGGGAAGCTGAGGAGCGGACACGACCAGGAAGGTGTGACGATGCGTGACGCGAGGCAGATCGTCGACGGCCCCATCCGACAGGTCGGCTTCGTCGTGCCTGATCTCGACGCGGCGTTGCAGTCGTGGTGTTCGCTCGGTGTCGGTCCGTGGTTCACGGTGCGGGAACTTCAGCAGACCGACTGCCGGTACCGGGGAAAGCTCTGCGAACCGACGCTCTCGATCGCGTTCGCGAACTCCGGCCCGCTTCAGGTCGAGCTGATCCAGCAACACGACGACGACCCGAGCATCTACCGCGAGTTCCTGGACGCCGGTCGCGAGGGCTTCCATCAGCTCGCCTGGTGGGCTGCCGACTTCGACGCCGTCGCGAGGAAGGCCGACGACGCGGGCTGGCCGGTGGTCTTCTCGGGTGACAGCGGAGACGTCCGGTTCGTGTACTTCGAGCTCGACGACGCGATCAGCACCGTCGTGGAGGTGATGGAGCTCAACGACGTCAGTCGAGGGATGGCCGAACTGGTCGCCGACGCGGCCGCGAACTGGGACGGCGTGAGCGACCCGGTCCGGTCGCTCCTCTGACCGTTGCTGTAATCCGGGACTACGGTCCCAGCGACGGCACGAGGTACGCCGAGTACCTGGAGCACGAGGTGGGAAACCTGTGATGGATTTCGAGCGGCTTGCCGCATGGATGGACGACGAGGGCCTGCCCGGCAAGGGCGAGCCGATCGATCACCGCTTCCTCTCGGGCGGCACGCAGAACGAGATCTATGACATTCGCCGCGGCGACGAAGGCTGCGTCATCCGGATCCCGCCGCCTGGCGCGCCCGCAGACCGCGACAAGGGAATCCTGCGCGAGTGGCGGATCATCGAGGCGCTCGACGGGACCGACGTGCCGCATACCCCGGCAGTCGCGATGTGCGAGGACGCCTCGGTGCTGGGCCGACCCTTCTACCTGATGGGCTTCGTCGACGGCTGGTCTCCGATGGATCAGACGGGCTGGCCGGCCCCGTTCGACTCCGACCTCGACGCCCGCGCCGGGCTCGCCTACCAGTTGGTGGAGGGCATCGCACTGCTCTCGAAGGTCGACTGGCGCGCCAAGGGCCTCCAAGATCTCGGCCGTCCCGACGGCTTCCACGAACGGCAGGTCGACCGGTGGACCACCTTTCTCGATCGGATCAAGGGCCGGGAGCTGCCGGGCTTCGACGTCGCCGCGGCGTGGCTTCGAGCCCATCGGCCGATCGACTACATCCCGGGCCTGATGCACGGCGACTACCAGTTCGCCAACGTCATGTACCGCGACGGCACACCAGCCCGGCTCGCCGCGATCGTCGATTGGGAGATGGGCACGGTCGGCGATCCCAAGCTCGACCTCGGCTGGGTGGTGCAGAGCTGGCCCGAGAACACGGGCGCGTCGGAAGCGGCCGAGTCGAGCTACGTCGACCTGATCGGCATGCCGTCGCGCGCCGAGCTCCTCGAGCACTACGCCCGTGTGTCGGGCCGGCAGGTCGACGACATCGACTACTACGTCATCCTCGCCAAGTGGAAGCTCGCCGTCGTCCTCGAGCAGGGCTTCCAACGTGCGGGCGACGACGAGAAGCTGCAGGCATTCGGTCCGATCGTGCTCGACCTGATGCTGGGCGCGGCGGAGCTCGCGGAGACCACCACCTATCGGTCTTGAAGCCGCGTCAACCCGGGATGCGAGACGGATCGGCAAACGCGCGTAGCGCCGCCCGGTCGTCGCGAAGCACGAAGCCGGCCCGGATCGCTTTGTCGGCGTCTGCGTCGTATTGCCGCAGGTACGCAGTACGTCTGGGATAGA
>Ga0070706_100004948_pt1 | contig 12756 bp, 8 predicted proteins | sample KBSK5501metaG_FD_65476 | JGI IMG/M metagenome (GOLD analysis project Ga0070706, IMG submission 65476) | Corn, switchgrass and miscanthus rhizosphere microbial communities from Kellogg Biological Station, Michigan, USA - KBS K5-50-1 metaG | ecosystem: Host-associated > Plants > Roots >...
AGGCGCGCGCCGCGGGAGCGTGAGCGCGCGAGGGACCAGGCTCGCGGTCGAGCCCCTTTGGGCGAGCCACGAGCCGGTGCGCCGAAAGGCGCAGGGCCCGAGTAAGCGGAAGCGACGTGTAGTTACGCGGTCGTGTACGCGCGGATGAGCCCGGTCACGACCCCTTGAAGCGTCACGTCGCGCGCATCCACTGTCAGCGGCTTCATCGCGGCGTTGGCGGGCTGAAGCCGGACTCGCGATCCCTCCGCGTAATAGCGCTTCAACGTGGCTTCGCCCCGGACGAGCGCGACCACGGTCTGTCCGTTCTGCGCCGTCACGCGGCGCGCGACGACCACGTAATCCCCGTCTCGGATCCCGTCTTCGACCATCGAGTCCCCGCGCACCCGTAGGACGTAGTGCTCCCCTTTGCCCAGAAGCGACGAAGGAACTTCGATGGACTCTTCATCCGGAAAAGGCTCGATCGGCCGGCCGGCCGCGACCATGCCCAGCAGCGCCACCGATCGGGAGGTGGGTTGTTCGTCGGCGGGCGAGATTCCACGGCTGCGGTTCCACTGACGAGAGAGTGCCCCCTTCTCCTCCAGCCTCTTCAAATGCTTCTGCACGGTGCCAAAGGAAGAGAGGTGAAACTTCTCTCGAATCTCCCGCTGGGTGGGCGAAATCCCCTCTTCTTCACGATAGGCACGTATGAAGTCGAGGATTTCCTTCTGCCGTTTTGTAAGGTTCATATAGCGCCTTACTTTGTTAGGTATAAATTCTGTTTACACTAATAAAAGTAGGCCGAGGGAACCACCGCGGTCGCACCGTGGCCTTCGGAACGACCCTTCGGCCCGGACGCAGAATAGGCGTAATACAGGCGCAAGTCAAGATCTAACTTCACCTCCCGGCAAGAAGAGTTTCCGAGTCGCGAGCGACGCTTCGGCTTCTCATCCGATGAATCCGACTTTCCCTTCTCAGAAATCCGCGTGGCCTTCGGGAAGACCGATTCTAGCCTCGCTGGACGACAAATCGGCTTGCGAGTTGCTCGGTCAGCCGGACGGCCGTTGCCCATGCTGAGAGAGAGAACTGGTCGGGGCGAGAGGATTTGAACCTCCGACCACTCGGTCCCGAACCGAGTGCGCTACCAGGCTGCGCTACGCCCCGAGGGGGGAAGGGTTATATCGATTTCCGGAACGCGTTGCAAAGGGAGAAGTCGACAGCGGACAGTCGACAGTCTACAGGTAATAAGCGGTGTGTCTTCCTGGCCTGTCGACTGTCGACTGTGGACTGTCGACTGTCGACTGTCGACTCCCTTATTGGATGCGCGCCGCCAGGCGTCCGTTCGTGTAGTCCAGCCGCAGGACCCGTGTTTCACCGCCGGTGATCTGTCCATTGACTTGAGCCAGAACCGAGGCGGGCACGTCGGGGCCCGAGAGCCAAGCTTTTACAGTGATCGATCCCGGCTTGACGGGAAGAGAGACATCGACCGTCCCGGTTCCCGTGGATTTCTTGAATAATCCTTCCTTGCGCCGGAAATCAAACTGCTTTCGGAGCAGGATCTGATCATTGATGGCCACCATGACGTTGCCTTCCGAGATCGGAGAGTCAAACAGCAGTCTCAAGGTGGTTGGCCCGGTCGACACCGCAACGGGCGGAGGGATTTCGGTCGCCCGGGCGACGACCGGTGCGGCCGTCGGCGGCGGTGCGCGGCGGGCGACCGCGACCGGCGGGCGAGTCGGCTTCTTCCGGGCAGCGGCTTGCGCCTCCGCGATCTTGGCGCTCGCCTCGTCTCGGACCTTTTGCGCCTCCACGCGGCCTCCGTCGAGCGTGAGAGCTTCGTCGGCCTGCCGCCGAGCCTCCTCCCAGTTGCCCTGCGCGAAGAAGGTCTGGGCGGAGGAAAGCGCCCGGTCCGCCTGGGCGGCTTTCTCGGCCTGTTGCTGCCGGCCGGCAAGGGCGTTTTCGGCCATCTGAGCGTACTGCCGGGCCAGCTGGTTATTGGGACTGCGGGAGAGGACGGTGCGGCAGAGGGCGAGGGTCTTCTCGTACTGCCCGGCCGCGAAGAGTTTCTTTGCCTGCTCGAGCGATTGCTTGCGGTCCGCGGTCAACCCTTCGAGCGTCCCGTCGACGGGAACCGTCGGGCGCGACACCAGGCGGGAGTGGATGAAGATCGGAAGGAGGATCAGGATCCAGAACACCGCCACGGCCCCGAGAACACCGAAAAACCATTGCGGGTTGACCTCGGCGCGAAGTGCCTTTTTCCAGTCCTTCGCAGCCAGCCCCGCCGTGCTCTGCTTGAGCGCATCGAGAGTGACTCGCTTGATCCTGATCTGCCCCGTCGGCGCCGTCGCAGATGGAGAGAAAGGAGGAGGAGGAGGAGGAGGGGGCGCGAACGAGTCGGCGCTCGAAGGAATCGGCGGCATCGCCGGGGGCGGCGCGGAGCCGGCCCCCGTCGCCGCGAGAATCTCCCCGCGAGGAATGACGTTTGTGCGCAAGTCCTCCACCGGCAAGGCGGAGGGAAACGTCCCGCTCGATCTCGACCTGCCGGGTGAGGGCTCCGATGATCCGGACGTCGCGCGCGCCGTCTCGACCGGCTCGGCGTCGTGGTAAGTCTGCGTGGGCCGCAACGGCTCAGGACCGGACATTTCATCCGGAGGCATGACTTCGGTTGAACGTTCCTCTGTCGCTCGGGCTCCTTGGGAGACGAGTTGCTCGAGGTTGGCCAGACGCAGGGTCGGCATGAATTCCGCTTCGGCCACCATCGTTCCGAGATCCTGCAATGCCCGCTGCTCTTCCAGGTGGGCGCGGAGCTGATGGAGCGCGAGCGCAAAGTCTTTCCCTCGCTGGTAGCGGTTCCAGGGATCTTTCGCCATCGCCCGCGCGACGATGGGGTTGAATTCGGGCGGCACATCGCTCGAGAGCTCGGCCGGCGGAGTGAAGTCCTCGTGCACGATCTTGTAAGAGATCGCCGTCAGGTTGTCGCCATGGAACGGCTTGCGCCCCGTCAGCAGCTCGTAGAGCACGACCCCGAGAGAGAAGATGTCGCTTCGGCCGTCGACGGGAGCTCCGGAGACTTGTTCCGGCGACATGTAGTTGGGCGTGCCGAGAAACTGGCCGGTCGTTGTCAGATTGGAAGAGGCGACCTTGGCGATGCCGAAGTCGGTGATTTTCACCTTTTCGTCAGTCGTGATGATGATGTTTGCGGGCTTGATGTCCCGATGGATGATCCCCTTGCGGTGCGCGTAGTCGATCGCTTCGGCGACCTGCGCGATGATGTCCGCGATCTGGTCATAGGAGAAGGGTGCTTTCTCCGCCAGCAGCATCTTCAGGTTCTTCCCCTCGATGTACTCCATCGCGATGAAGGACGTCTGGGTCTCCGAGTCTTCACCGATGTCATGGATCGTGACGATGTTGGGGTGGGAGAGGATGCCGGCCGTCTGGGCCTCTCGAACGAAACGTTCGCGAAACTCCCGAGACTCGGAGTCGTCGTCGCCAATGCTGGAGGCGCGGATCGTTTTAACGGCGACCATTCGGCCGATGACGGGGTCCTTGGCGAGATAGACGACCCCCATCGCACCCTTGCCGAGCTCGCTCAAGACCTCGTAGCGCCCGAGCTTGGCCAGCCGGGCTCCTGCCACCCCTTTGTCTGCCATTGAGACGAAAAAGCTCCTTGCCCTCAGGACGCGGCGGTCCCCACCACGCCAGCCGAAAGAGAACCCGTAAATTCTAGCAGGGTGCCCGCGAATGGTGTAACGCAGAGTTGCGAGCGCAAGCGCCGCTGGCCAGGGGCGGAGGACCGAGATCCCGCTCCTGCCGGGGCCAGGGCCGTCCGGCGCAGCCCGACTGGACGCTGCAAGAGCCTCGCATCCCGCGGTGCACGGGGCCGCCCCGCCCCGGGGTCGTCTCCTCATTGCGCTCCTGGTCCCGGTGGGCCAACCGCAGGAGGTCCGTCGCGAGGGGCGCCCGGGCTCGAGTCCCCTCGCTGGCGCCGGGCCTGTTCGATCAAAGCAGGGATGTACCATCCCAGCAACACTCCCGCAAAGACGAGAAGGCCCACGGCAAGCAAAAAAGCCACGCCGATCGCGACGCAGGAGAGGAAAGTCATTGAGAAGACGGGATTCGGGACTGGGAACTCGGGACTGGTGGAAGACTCGGGACTGGTGGAAGGGCTCTCATGGTTCGACGTTCATGATCTTTCGCTCGAGTTCCGAGTACCGAGTTCCGAGTCCCGACCAATATAATCCGCCTCCATGAAAATCCTTTCCGCTCCCGAGCTGCGCAACGTCGCCGTGGCGGGTCACAACACTGTCGGGAAGACCACCCTCGTGGCGGCTCTGCTCCATGCCGCCGGGACCACCACCCGTCCGGGTCGCATCGAGGACGGCACCTGTCCGACGGATTTCGATACCGAGGAGATCGATCGAAAGATCTCGATCAACCTGGGCTGCGCGCACGTCGCGCACCGGGACGTTCGGATCAATCTGATCGATGCCCCCGGATACGGCATCTTCGCGCCGGAGGCGCGCGCCGCCATTTCGGCCGCCGATTCGGTCCTCATCGTGGTGGACGCGGTCTCGGGGGTGGAAGTCCAGACCGAGAAGGCCTGGAAGTTCGCCCAGGAATTCGAGAGGCCCATTCTCTTCGTCGTCAACCGGATGGATCGGGAGCGGGCCTCTTTCGATCGCGCGATCGAATCGCTGCAGAAGCGGTTCGGCCGGGGCGTGGTGTCCCTCCAGATCCCCATCGGCGAGGAGAAGGCCTTCCGCGGCACGGTCGATCTCGTGCGAATGGAGGGGCACCTTCAGGAAGGAGGAAAGCGGGTCGATGGCCCGATTCCTCCGGACCTGGCCGACCGCGCCAAGGCCGAGCACGAGAAGCTCGTCGAAATGGTCGCCGAGGGGGACGACGAGCTGATGGAGAAGTTCTTCGCCGCCGGCACCCTGGATGCCGCCGACATCCTTCCCGGTCTGAAGAAGGAAATCGCTGCTCGCAAGATCTTTCCCGTGCTCTGCGCTTCCTCGGCGCTCGGCATTGGAGTGCTTCGGATTCTGGATGCCTGCGTGGCTTTGCTCCCGAGTCCGGAAGGAAGCACGGCGATCGGGACGGGCAAGGACGGCAAAGAGGTCAAGGTCTTCGCGAACGAGAAGGACCATGCCGTCGGCCAGGTCTTCAAGACCGTTTCGGACCCCTTCGCCGGTCGCATCTCCTACATGCGTGTCCGCTCGGGCCACTTCCAATCCGACGGGAGCTACTGGAATGCGAGCAAGGGCACCCCGGAGCGCTTCTCCGGACTGTTCCTCCCGCTCGGGAAGGAGCACGTCAATGTGCCCGAAGCGCGCGCCGGGGACATCGTGGCGGTCGCCAAGCTCAAGGAGACACTGACGGGAGACACCCTGACGACCAAGGACTATCCGGTCGTCCTCCCGAGCCTGGCGGTGCCCGAGGCCTCGATCGCCTACGCCATCGAGCCCAAGAGCAAGGGGGACGAAGACAAGATCTCCACGGCGCTGCACAAGCTGATCGAAGAGGATCCGTCTCTCCACTTCCAGCGGGACGACGAGACCAAGGAGTTTCATCTGGCAGGGGCCTCGCAGCTCCACGTGGAGATCGCCGTCGCGCGCCTGAAGAAGCGCTATGGGGTCGAGGTCATCCTTCATCCTCCGAAGGTTCCCTATCGGGAGACCATCACGCGCAAGGCCGAGGCCCATGGACGGCATAAAAAGCAGACGGGTGGACACGGTCAGTTTGCCGACTGCCGGATCCGGGTCGAGCCCCTTCCCCGCGGCGCCGATTTCGAGTTCGTCGATGACATCTACGGCGGGTCGATCCCGCGTAATTTCATTCCGGCCGTGGAGAAGGGAATCCAGGAGGTCCGCCGCAAGGGATATCTCGCCGGATTCCCGATGGTGGATTTCCGGGTGATCCTGTACGACGGGCAGTACCACGACGTCGACTCCTCGGAGCTCGCGTTCAAGCTCGCCGGAGCGCTCGCCTATAAGGAAGCAATGGAGAAGGCGAAAGCGACGCTCTTGGAGCCGATCATGACCGTGGAGGTTTCCGCGCCCAACGAATACGTCGGGGACCTGATGGGAGACCTCTCCTCCCGCCGGGGACATGTGCAGGGCATGGATACGGCTGCGGACGACCTGACTCTCATCCGCGCCCAGGTCCCGATGGCGGAGATGCTGACCTATGGGGCCCAGCTGCGCTCGATCACCCAGGGACGGGGCTCCTTCCACATGGAGTTCTCTCACTACGCCGAGGTCCCGCACGGCATTCAGGACAAAGTCATCGCTCAGGCGAAGGGACCGAAGCACGCCGCGGAAGGATAGTTTTCAGTTATCAGTGTTTTCAGTTCCAGACAAGAGGGCTATGTCTGTATTGACAGAGCTCTTCTGCGGACGTGAAAACTGAGAACTGAAAACTGAGAACTGAAAACTGAGAACTGAAAACTGAGAACTGAAAACTACAGATCCCTTCCCGCCTCCTCATCCAGCAGCCAGAGGAGAGTGCCGTCGCGGGGCCGGATGTCAGCGGCCGGGAGCTTCCGCCAGCCGGGCTCGCGCTTCAGAATCTTGTTGACCGGCTCTCGCTTCTCTTCACCGGCCGCGAGGAAGACCACCCGGCGCGCCGCGTTCAAGAGGCGGTAGGTCGAGGTCAGTCGCCACTCGCGAAACTTCGGCACGTAGTTGGCGACGACGAGCCGGACCCGCTCCCCCAGAGCCTTCGTTCCCGGAAAGAGGGACGCCGTGTGGCCGTCCGGCCCGAGCCCGAGAAAAACCAGATCGAAGCGCGGCCCCGAGCGCGATCGCGCGAACTCGGAAGCGAGCGTCCGGGCGTACTCGGCCGCCGCGGCCGGCGGATCCGCTTCCCCCCGCATCCGGAAAACGTGGTCGGAGGGGATCCGCAGAGGGTCGAAAAGCGTCTCGCGCGCCATGCGGAAGTTCGACCGCTCGTGATCCGGAGGGACACATCGCTCGTCTCCGAAAAAGAACCGGATCCGGTCCCATGCGATCCGAGTCCGATACGGCTTTGCGGCGAGCCTCTCGTGCAGGGCGCGTGGGGTCGACCCTCCGGAGAGAGCGACTCGGAAGACGACCCGATCGCGCAGGGCATCGGAAACCGCATGGTCGAATTCCCGAGCGGCTTCTTCGGCGAGGCTCTCGAGCCCGGGCAGGACACGCACCTCGAAACGTGCCGGAGCCGCTCGCGGGAGTGCCGATGTCATGGAGGAGGACGTAGGACGTAGGACGAAGGACGTAGGCCGGAAGCCATCCCTACCACCTACGTCCTACCACCTACGTCCTATTCCTACCACCTACGTCCTTCCACCTACGTCCTTCCTTCCAGGGTCCTCCAGCGCCGGCCGTCGCGCTCGAGGAACTTGTCGGCGGCCTCGGGCCCCCAGGTCCCCGCGGCGTAGTTGGGGAAGTCGGTCGGCGGCCGCGCCTGCCAGGCGTTCAGGATGGGCGTTACCACACGCCAGGCGTGCTCGACCTCGTCTCCGCGCGTGAAGAGGGTCTGGTCACCGTGCGTCACGTCGAGCAGCAGGCGCTCGTATCCCCCCTGGATCGGCGCACCCAGCTGCGAATAGAGGAAATCCATGTAGACCGACTGCACTTGCAGAACCGTGCCCGGGATCTTCGCCTCGAACTTGATCGACACGCCCTCGTCCGGCTGGATCCGCATCCGGAGCACGTTGGGATTGAGCGCCCCCGCCTGCTTGGAGAAGAGCGGGTGAGGCACGCGTTTGAACTCGATGGCGATCTCGGAGATCCGCGACGCGAGCCGCTTTCCCGATCGGACATAAAAAGGCACGCCCGCCCACCGCCAGTTGTCGATCGAGAACTTCACTGCAGCGTACGTCGGCGTCGTGGAGTTCGGGTTGACCTTTTCCTCCTGGCGGTATCCGGGCACGGTCTTGCCGCCCACCACGCCCGGGCCATACTGGCCGCGCACCGCCCAATCGTCGATTGAGTCCTCAGGGAACGGACGGATGGACTGCAGAACCTTGACCTTCTCCGCCCGCACGGCATCGGCTTCGAACATCACCGGAGGCTCCATGGCCGTCAGGCAGAGCAGCTGCAGGAGATGGTTCTGAAACATGTCGCGGATCACGCCGGCCTGTTCGTAGAAGCCCGCCCGATGTCCGACGCCGACCGATTCGGCAACCGCGATCTGCACGTGGTCGACATAGCGGTTGTTCCAGAGCGGCTCGAAGATGCCGTTGGCGAACCGCAGAACGAAGATGTTCTGGACCGTCTCCTTGCCGAGGTAATGGTCGATTCGATAGATCTGCCTCTCGGCAAAGACACTGCGAAGATCCTCGTTCAACTGGCGGCCCGATTCCAGATCGCGGCCGAAGGGCTTTTCGACCACGACGCGAGCCCAACCCGTCTCCGGCCGAGTCAGACCCTGGTCTCCCAGAAACTTCACGATGGTCGGATCCGCCTCGGGGGGCGTCGCAAAATAGAAAATCCGGTTGCGGGGGCCTCCGCGTTTGGCCTCGATTTCCTCGAGCGCCTGCTTGAGCTTCTGGTACAGCGCGGGGTCCTCGAAGTTCCCGGCGATGTAGCGCACGGTTTCGGGCATGTTCCCGGGCCGTCCCTGCGTCGGCGGAGTGAACTCCTGAGCTCCCCCGTCGAGATAGCCCCGGAATTCCTGGTCGGACATCGGCGAGCGGGCGAGTCCGATGATCGCGAAATCGGGGGAGATCGCCCCGTCCCGGGCGAGATGGGCGAGCGCCGGAGCGAGGAGCCGCCGCGTCAGGTCTCCGGAGGCCCCGAAGATCACGAGCGTGAACGGAGGACGGAGCTTCTCTTCCCCGGAAAGGGCCGTGTCTGCTTCGGGCGCTTCTAAGACTGCCGATGGGCTCATTTGGTCCTCACCGCGTGGCCGCCGAACTGATTGCGCAGGGCGGCATTCACCTTGGCCGCAAAGGACTCCGGCTGACGCGAAGCGAACCGCGCGAAGAGGGCCCCTGCCAGCCCCGGCATCGGAACCGCGCGATCGATCGCCTCCTGGAGGGTCCAGCGCCCCTCCCCCGAGTCTTCCACGTACCCTTTGATTCCTTCCAACCCGGGATTCTCGTGAAACGCCAGAACGAGCAGGTCCAGGAGCCAGGAACGAACCACCGAGGCGTGCGTCCACAACTCCGAGATCTGATCGAGCTTCAGATGGTAGTCGCTCCTGGCCAGCAGCTCGAAACCTTCGGCGTACCCCTGCATGAGCGAGTACTCGATCGCGTTGTGGACCATCTTGACGTAGTGCCCAGCGCCCGGTCCCCCGACGTGAGCGTAACCGTCGGGAGGCGCGAGTGTGCGGAACGCGGGTTCGACCAAGCGAACGAACTTCTCTTCTCCGCCGACCATCAGGCAGTAGCCGTTCTGGAGCCCCCAGACCCCGCCGGAGGTGCCGGCATCGAGAAATCCGATGCCCTGGCCGGCGAGGTCCCTGGCGCGGGCGGCGGAGTCCGAGAAGCGGGAGTTCCCGCCGTCGATCAGGACGTCCCCCGCGGCCATCAAGCCCCGGAGCTTCGCGATCGCGTCGTCGACCGGCTTTCCGGCAGGAATCATCAGCCACACGACTCGGGGCGGCGAGAGCTCGCCCACGACTTCTTCGAGCGAGTGCGCACCGATGGCGCCGTGCGACTCTGCCTGCGCGACCGTGTCCGCGCTCCTCGCAAACGCCACGACCTCATGCCCGCCGCCGATGAGCCTCTGCACCATATTGGCGCCCATCTTCCCGAGACCGACGAAACCGAGGCGCATACAGGCTCCTTGGAAAGAAGTCGACAGTCGACAGTCAACAGTCAACAGTCGACAGAACGGATCACGCGCGCCCGCCCAATGCATGACGCACCGCTCCGTCGAGGTCGGTTAATCCGGAAGAGAGATCTGCCAGATGCACACGCATCGCCCGGCGGCCCCGCGCCTTCAACGCGGCGAGGTCTCCGGCGGCCTGCGCTGCGATGACCTGGCCAAACGTGTAGGGCTTTCCGGGAATCGGGACGTCCTCCCGCGGCGAATCGGTGATCTGGAGAAACACCCCGGTGGGAGGCCCTCCCTTATGGAGCTGCCCTGTCGAGTGGAGAAACCGCGGCCCGAATCCGACTGTCGTCGCCACTTTCTTCGAGTCCCTCACGGCGAGCCGAATCCGGTTCAATTTCGTCTCGTTCTCCTCCGTTGAAGGAATGTAGGCCGTGATTGCGAAGTAGTCACCTGGTTTGATCGAATCGAGGAGTGTCCTGAGAGCCGTTTCGTCCACTGTCGACTGTCGACTGTCGACTGTCGACTGTTTCCCCCCCAGGATCTCATTCGTCCTGTCCTTGGCCTCCTGCACGTTGGGTTGATCGAATGGATTGATCCCGAGGACCTTTCCGGCGATCGCCGTCGCGAATTCCCAGCGAAACATTTCCGCTCCGAGGTCGAGCGCGTCGGAGACCTCGTAAGAGGCGGTGGGATGACCCGCCTGGCCGAGCGGGCGCATCGCGCCGACCAGGCTCGTGTCGCCCGGCCGCGCGACCCCCACGAAGAAACGGTCGGGACCGTAAACGGCAGGTGCCCCGAGCGTCTCCCCCTCCACGGGCAGAATTCCGGTCCCCTCTTTTCCCGTGCTCTCGGCGATCAACTGCTCGATCCACATGCCAAAACGAGCAACCGGGGCGCCCGTCGCGAAAGTTGTCTTATTCCGCCCTTCCCGGGCGAGCCCTCCCAAGGCGGCGCCGAGCTGGACGCCCGGGTTCTCCGCGAGATCGTTCCGACACTGCTTGGCCATCGCCGCGGCGCGGCGCAGCAGCTCTCCGACGTCGATGCCGGCAAAGGCCGCCGGCACGATCCCGAAGTTCGAGAGCGCCGAATAGCGCCCGCCGATGCGCGGGTCTCCGGGAAAGATCCGCCGGACGCGCCGGGCCTTCGCCTCTCTCTCCAGGGCTGAGCCGGGATCCGTGATCACGACGAACCGCTCGCCGGCTCGGTCGCCGAGCACCTGCCGGACCCTCTCGAAGAAGGTGTCGAAGAAGATGTTGGGCTCGAGAGTCGAACCGGACTTGGAGGAAACGATGAAGATCGTGCGGTCGACCTTCTCCGCCCCGACCGCCGCCACCATGGCCGGATGGGTCGAGTCGAGAATCTCGAGCCTGGGAAAACCGGCTCGGCGCGGAAACGACTCGGAAAAAACGAGCGGCGCGAGACTCGACCCGCCCATGCCGAGCACCACGGCGCGGTCGGTGTCCCCGAGAGTCTGCGCGACGAAGGCCTCGAGCCCCCGCAGGGTGGGCACCATCCGGTCGGCGATCGTCAGCCAGCCGAGCGCGCTCTCGATCGTGCGACGGTGCGCTTCTTCCTCTTTCCAGAAAGAGGCGTCCTCCGCCCACACGCGCTCGACGGCGCGGTCCCGGGCAAGCTGCTCGAGTGCTCTTCGGTAGGCGCTCTCGGATGAGCGCAGGTCGAGGCTCAGGCGACCCTCATCTCCTTCTCCTTCTTCTCGAGCGCCTTCATCAGGTCGTCGAAGGAGTCGGAGAACTTCTTGACCCCCTCGTCCTCGAGCTCCCGGAAGATCTGCTTTTCATCGAGACCTGCCTCCGCGAGCCCGCTGAAAGTCGCCCGCGCGCTGTCCAGGTCGTCGTGGATCCGCACCTTGGGCTGTCCCTTCTGGCGGTATACCTCGAGGGTCTCGGGCGGCATCGTGTCGACGGTCTCGGGCGCGATCAGCGCCTCGACATAGTAGAGCTCGGGGTAGACGGGATCCTTCGTCGACGTGGAAGCCCAGAGAGGCCGTTGCGTTCGCACGCCCTTGGCCTTCAGAGCCGCGAATCGCGGGCCTCCCAGCGTTTCTTCCCACGCCAGATAGGCGAGGCGGGCGTTGGCAATGGCGAGCTTGCCCCGCAGCTCTTTCGCGCGGCGGCGCCGCTCCTCGGAGGTCGCCGGGTCCTTCAGGATAGCGTCGATCTTCTTGTCCGCATTGGTGTCGACGCGGCTCACGAAGAAGCTCGCAACGGAGCGGATCTTCTCCACCGGCCGCCCCGACTTGACCCGGTCCTCCATGGCCGAGAGATATGCCTCCATCACCTCGCGGTAGCGGTCGACCGAAAACAGGAGCGTGATGTTGATGTTGATGCCCTCGGCCAGGCAGGAGCGGATCGCCGGCACCCCTTCTCTGGTTCCCGGGATCTTGACCATGACGTTCGGCCGGTCGCACTGCTTCCAGAGCGACCTCGCCTGAGCGATCGTCGCGTCGGTGTCGTGCGCCAGCTTGGGCGCGACCTCGATCGAGACAAACCCGTCGTCGCCGCCCGTCTCGGCGTGGACGCCGCGGAACACGTCGCCGGCCCGCCGGACGTCCTCGACCGCGAGCCGCTCGAAGATGCGCGCCGTCTCGTTGCCCTCCTGTGCGAATCGCCGGATGTCCTCGTCGTAGAGATCCGTTTCCGCAATCGCCTTCTGGAAGATCGTCGGGTTGGAAGTCATGCCGGCCAGGCCGTCCTCGCGGATCAGCCTCTCCAGCTTGTCGGTCGTATAAATGTCCCGGCGGATGTAGTCGTACCAGACGCTCTGCCCGAGCTTGCGGAGCATCTTCAACGGGTTTTCGCTCATGACGCACCCCTTTCGGAAAAGGCGCCCCGAAGGGCGTCCTGCTCGATCTGCTGAATCTTGCCTAGGCGGCGGACGTGCCGCTCGGCGCCGGAAAACTTGGCCGCGAGGAACGCGTAGAGAACCTCCGCGGCCAGGGAGGGACCGATGACGCGCGCGCCCAGGCACAGCACGTTCATCTCATCGTCCTCGA
>Ga0070706_100004949_pt1 | contig 12754 bp, 14 predicted proteins | sample KBSK5501metaG_FD_65476 | JGI IMG/M metagenome (GOLD analysis project Ga0070706, IMG submission 65476) | Corn, switchgrass and miscanthus rhizosphere microbial communities from Kellogg Biological Station, Michigan, USA - KBS K5-50-1 metaG | ecosystem: Host-associated > Plants > Roots >...
CGTCAGGATCGCCCGAACGTCTTCAGGATCGAGGCGTTCTGCACGGGCGGTGAAGCCGACCAGATCCGCGAACAGGACCGTGACGACCTTCCGTTCCTCCACCAGGCCCGGCGCCTGCTCGGCAAGCGGCTCCGCACACGCGAGACAGAACTTCGCGATCGGCGGATTCTCTTGCCCGCAGCTCGGACAGATGATCATCGGCAAAGCGTACGGACGAAGCGGGAGTCGGTCTAGGTGCCCGCCGGCAGCTTGCGCCGGCGGAAGAGCACGATCGCCGCGATCAACGCGATTCCGGCCGTTGCCGCGGCAGCGATCGTCAGTCGATCACGCCCCGTAGAGCCACCGACTTTCGGCACTACCAGGCGGTGGCCCTCGCCCGCAGCCAGCCGCTGCACCGCGACGATCGCGGCCTGGGCCTCCTTCGTCGCACTCGGTCCCGGAGCTGGAAGCTTCTTCAGAAGCGTGCTTGCCTTCGGATCGGGATCGCCGTTGACGGCATAGCCGTAGCCGTTCGGCATCACGACCAACAGGCGCCCGCGATACACGAACGCCAGCTCGAGCCCGAGAAACTGGGCGTATTTCCCCGGCTTCCCGAAGAGCGAGAACGCCGTCCCGAGGTCGGACCGGCTCAGGATCAGAGCAACTCGTATCCGGTAGCGCTTCTGGTCCGCCGCACGCAGCAACGCGTTCAGCCGCGTCACCTCGTTCTGGTCGATCTTCGTCGCGAACGGCAGGAAGACGCTCTGCGTCAGCAGGTAGTCACTCGCAGGATCCCCGTTCGCCTGGCCGATCGAAGGTGCCCAGAGAAAGGCTGCCGCGACGACGAGAAGCGCGAACCGCCTCCTAGCCAAGCGTGTCGACCGCCAAAAGGATGACGACCACGCATGCGCCCATTCCCGCGGCGAGAGCCAGCAGGGAGGCGATGAGCAGAACGGGAACGCTTTTCATCCGGTTGTGCGGTCGACGAGTGTGATCGTGAACGGTTGCTGCCCGGGCGCGGTGATCTCGAACGAGAGCCCCCAGTGTCCCACCATCACGAGCGCCGGCGCGGAACGCTCGTAGATCCCGGGAGCGTGCTCCGGTAGAACGTCGCTCTGGCGGCCCATCTCCATGTCGAGCATGGCGAACCCGGCGATCACGCTCGCCTGGCGCACGGGCTTGCCGTCCTTGGTCAGCTGGATCGAGAACGCATTTGGAGCTGCCGCGCGGTTAGGTGTCACACGGATCTCGATCCGGTAGCCGTTCTTGTTGACGACTTCCGTGACGGGACCCGGCCCGACCCGGGCGATTGCGCTTCCCGCCTCGGCAAGCGCCTTCGCGGGGGGCGGGAGACTGGACAGGACAGCGGCCGCGACAACCGCCGCAGAGACGAGCAGGGTCTCTCCCGATACGAGCCGGCGCAGCAGCACCGCCGCTCCCGCCCCGAGCTCGGGACGATCGCCGTACGCCGCGAGCCGAGGTTTCGTCCGCAGCAGGTTGACCGAAGCGAGCAGCAACGCCACGTCGAGCAGCCCGATCTTGACGAGCAGCGCCTGGCCGTAGGACGTCTGCCAGAGAGACGAGAAGGTCGGGAGGTGAATGATCGAAGCCCCGACCCCGGACCCGATGAGCGCGAGCACCGACACGAACGCCGTGTTGGAGAACCGTGGGACGCACACCGACAGACCGGCGACGCGGCGCGCGACCGGAAGGCTCCGCCAGAGAACGAGCAAGCCGATCAGACCGCCGATCCAGACAGAGCCGGCCGTCAGGTGAAGCCCGTCGAGCGCCACCGACAAGCCTCTGGGAGCCGTCTGCGCTGCGTGTCCGGCCAACCCTGGGACGAGGAGCGTCGCCGCGGCTGCGAGCAGCGCACCAGCGGTCGACATGAGCTCGGCAATCGATCGCTGCGGGCGCTCGGGCCGATCGACCCAGAGCGAGACCGCACCAGCGAGTACGAAGAGCGCAAAGGTGAGCTCGAGATCGAGATAGCCACGACCGAACGCCGAGTCACGCAGCAGCGGCAGGACGTTCCCGAAGTCGAACGCAGAGCGAAGCGCGAACTCCGCCGTCGCCATGACGACGTACACGGGAGTGGCGATCAACGCGACGGCGGCAGAGATCCCGAAGGCGATCGAGAGCGCCCGCAGGCGTGTCCCCGGGACGCGCCGCACGATCGGGCGCGCGGTCGCGATCCGCAGGATGAAGAGGCCGATCGCCGCCATGATGGACAGAAAGACGATCGCGCGTGCCGCGACGAGGCTCGGCGTGGCGGCGGTCTCCGAGATCGAGGGCACCGGAAACTGCGGCGCAGGTCCCGGATTGGGGCCGACCGCGAAAGTGAATGCACCCCGAACGGGATGGCCGTCGACGGAGATGACGCGCCAGTAGACGAGGTACCACCCTTGCGCGACCCGGTGGAGCGGGACGACGAGGGTGTTGGGATCCGTTGCGGATCGACGCGGCGGCCCGGCGATCTGCTGCCGACCGGCGGCGTTGGTGACGGAGACGATCGCAAAACGCGGCTCGACGGCCTCCGAGTACGTCAGGAGGACCACCGGCGGCGGCCGATTGACGACCGAGCTGGGGAGCGGCGACGTGCGCACGAGCACCGCGTGTGCCCAGGCGGCCGCGGGAAGCGCGAGCGCCCCCGCGGCCACCACGACGAGCAACCCGATGCGCGCGCGCCGGGTCACGCCAGCGCGCGTCGCCCCGACGTGCCGACGAGACCGGCGACCGCCGCGACCAGCGCGAGCACGGCGAGCGCGACGGCGACGATCCCTAGCGTGTTGCTGCCACCTCCGCCGAGGGACGACTTCGCCTCGATCGTCGGCGACGGTGTGTCCGATGACTCAGGGCCGGACCAATCGACGACCGTACCGTCCGAGTACGTCTGCCGCACCGTGAACGAATATGTCTTCGCCGCGTCCGGGGATGCGAGGAACTGGAACACGGCATCTTCGTCGGTCGGAACGTTGCCTCCGCTCCAGGTGACCTTCTGGATGACCGTGTTCGCGCCCGTGCCGGTGGTCTGGGCCTCCCGCTTCCAGCCCGCAGCCGGAGCAAACGAATCGATCGAGAAACCGGTCGGCAACGTCAGCTCGACCTTCGTCGTGGCCGCGTTCTCCTTCTCCGTCGGCACGGCGAGGGTGAAGAACTGCCCTTTCTTCGAGACCACGACGGCAGGGCCGACGATTGCGTGAGCGAGAGCCGAGCCGGCGAGCGCCAGCGCGGCGCCTCCTGCGATGAGCAGGACGGCAAAGCGCGTCGTTGCGCGCGACGGATCCATCGATGATTCTCCTTTCGGTTCGAGGTGCGAACGTCAGGAGAAAGCGGGCGGCGCACGTGACCGGCCGTAGCCGACGCACCGAGTGCCCCGTGGCGTGTTCGCAGCAGGCCGCGGCTGAGCAGGGAGCCACGAGAGCCCCGGCGGCACGACGCGCAGGAGCGCGAATGTCCTTCGCATCCACCGAGCGACGTGCTCAGCCGCTGCGAGCACAGCCGCGGCGACGAACGAGAGCGAGGTTGCGATCGGCAGGAGGTCGCGATGAACCGGGCCGAAGACGCAGTGCATACCGTGCCAGCCGAGGCCTGCGCGCCAGTGCAGGCACGCCTCGAACAGTCCGCCTGCGACCGAGGTCACGACCGAGAGGACGAGCCCGAGTGCGAATGTGCGCGCGGGGCTGAACCGAGGTGGCGCCACGGCGAGCACGCGCCGCTCGAGCAGTTGCCGTTCGCGGACACCGAGAGCAGCCAGCCAGCAGATCGCAATCGCGAGCGAGGCACCGAGCGCGAGCACGACCAGCGTCAGGACCGGCAGGGCCGGGCCGCCGGCACGCTGTTCGAGCACGCGGGCTGCCGGGCTCGGCGCGAGCGCGTACGCGATGCTGCGGGCGAAAAAGACGACGAGCGCCGCCGCGAGAATCCTGGAGAGCGCCTTCATCTGACGACCAGAGTAAACGGAGCGGTGAGCACGCGCCCGTCCACCTTGCACTGCAGGAAGAGCCGCCAAGTGCCGGGAACGGGTAGCAGCACGCCGACGCGCAATTCGCCGGGCCTCGTCGCCGTGCCGGTGATTCGCGTCGAGCCGAGGACGCTCGTGCAGCCGGTCATTCCTGCGGAGCACACATGCGTGTGGAAGTAGTCCAACGATCCCGCCCGGAAGAAGATTGCGTGGGCCAGCGCTCCGAACCACGGCGTGAACGTCGCCGGGGTGCCGTCCGGCCGCGTGACTTCGAGCTTCAGAAAGGCAGGGCTGATCGCCTTGAGTCGCGGGCGATTCTTCATCGTGAAGCGATAGCCGGAGACAAGCGCTGTGCGATGAAACGCCCCCAGCGGTGTCCTCGGGGCGGTTCCCGTTGCGGTGATGACGGCGAACAGCTGGAAGTTGCGGAGCGGGCCCTGGAGGTTCGGATACGCATCGACGACGACGCGATACTTCCCCGGCGTCGGTAGCGTGAGGGTCTCGCTGATGCGACCATCCGTGCCGATCGGCGGATGCCGATGAATCAACGCGCCGAGGTCGCCGCGCACGATGATGAGGTGAACTCCGGTGTGGGGCCCGCTCCCCGTCCGATAGTTCGTGAGCGGCTGCCCCGACGGCTGATCGATGGTGAACGAGAGCTGTTCCGGCTTTCCCGCGGCGAACCTGATGGGCGCGAAGCCCGCGAGCCTGAACGTCCGGGCGGCGCCGATGGTGATTTGGGACGTGCCCGACGAGCCGCACCCTGCGAGCAGCAAGACCAGGCCGACCAATGCACCGACGCGCTTCATCGGCTCAACACGAAGTCGAACCGTGCCTGGAAGCGCCGCTTCACGACTCGAAGCCGCACGAGGAGTCGCCGGTCGAAGAACGGGTCGTGCGCGTTCAGTGAGACGCCGGGGAAGTAGAGCATTGTCGTGACCGTCCGCTCCCCGCGTGCGCGCACCGTCACGTGCAGGTGCCGCGTGCGATTCGCATACGGCCCCGGCAGGATCGTCTGCAGCCAGTAATGCCCTCGGGCATCCGTGAACTGGTGGCTCCGCAAGCGGACGCCGGTGTCGTCGTACACTCCGTTCGCGTCCGCCTGCCAGAAGTCGACGCGCGCGCCGCGGATCGCACGACACCCACTCGTGAGCACGTAGCCGCTGAGGGTGATGCGCGTGCCCCGCGTTCCCGCCACCAGGACGGAGTGGCGCACCGGCGACGACTTGAAGTGCGTCCCGCCGATCTGCCCGGGCGTGAGGCCGAATCCGTTGCAGGCAGCGCTGGCTGTGCCAGGCGAAGCAGCAACCGCGGCGCCCAGGACCGCCGAGAGGCATCCGGCGACGACGCTCGGGCGCAGGTCCGGCACGAGCGTCATTGAAGCAATGCACCGTGACCGGTGCCTGATTGAATGAAAAAGTGGCGATCGGATCCCCGCCGAACCTGCCGATTCGGCGCAACACGGTGATCCTCTCGGCCACGATGGCGGTCAACTCCGCCGTCCTTCAGCTGACAGCCGCCGTCTCGTCGCTGACGTTCGTCCTCGTGACCGGCGTGAGGGGCCTGCTCGGGCTGGGGCCGGCGATCTTCCTCACGTCATCCGGTTTGACCGCAGTGCCGGCCGGCCGCCTAATGGACCGCGTCGGACGCATACCGGTGATGACGGCCGGGTTCACCCTCGGCGCGGGCGGTTGCGCGCTCACTGCTCTCGCCACACACACCAGGTCGACGCTCGCGGTGATCGTCGGCTTCGCGCTCGTCGGTGCGTCGAGTGGCATCGCACTCCTCATCCGCACGGCGGCAGGCGACATGTATCCGCCCGCACGTCGCGCGCGCGGGATCTCCTACGTCCTGTTCGGGTCGGTCTTCGGCGCCGCTCTCGGGCCGACCGTCTTCGGTCCGCTCTTCGCCGGGAAGGACGTGGAGGCCGGCGCTTTGACCGTTCCGTGGCTCGCGGCCGGCGGCCTCGCACTGATCGCACTCGCGCTCGTGCAATTCGTCCGGCCCGATCCGAAGCGAATCGCCGAGTTGATCGGGGCGAGGGACGACGTGCCCACCGAGCCCGCCGCCCCGCTCGGCCAGCTCGTTCGCCGGCCCGGCGTTCGACCCGCGATGCTCGCCGCGCTCGCAAGCTTCGGAGTCATGGTCTCCGTCATGAACCTTTCCGGTTACGTCGTCGTCGAGCACCATCACCACAGCCAGGACTCCGTCTTCCCGATCATCGGTGCACATGTCTTCGGGATGTACGCGCTCGTCCTCGTGATCGGGGCGTTGATCGACCGCGTCGGACGTGCCCCCGCGCTCCAGATCGGGCTCGTGGTGATGGCGATCTCCACGATCGGACTGCTCTGGGTCGCCAGCGTGTGGGCGACGGCAGTCCTGCTGCTCGGGCTCGGCCTGGGCTGGAACTTCTCATTCGTCGCCGCGACGGCTCAGCTTGCAGATCGCACGAGCCCGGCCGAACGCGGCAAGCTGCTCGGCTTCAACGATCTGCTCGGGGCGCTCTTCGGCGCGAGCCTCGCCCTGCTCGGCGGGTACGCCCTCGACGCGATCGGCGTCGGCGCTCTGGCGATCGGCGCAACGGTCATCGTGGCCACGCCAGTTCTTCTCATCGCGCGGACGACAACGACTACGCCCGCACGCGAGTCGGCCTGAACGGCGCTGCTCGGCGGCATCGGGGCCTCTCTATGCTCACGGGCGTGAAGCTGGCCGCTTTCGCACTTATCGTCCTCACGCTGCCGCTCGCCGGGTGCGGTCACTCGAAGAAGACGAGCGCAGCGCAGGCGGTCACGACCAACCGCGCGGCGGCGCCGCCCGCGCGCACCTACCATTCGCGTCCCGACTTGAAGCCGCCGCTCGTCCGGATCGAGACCGCTGCGCACGCCACCGCGCCCGGCTACATCTTCATGGCGCCGAAGATGGTCGTGGCGCAGGCCGGGCCGATGATCATGGACAACCGCGGCGAGGTGATCTGGTTCAAGCCGCTCAACACGCGTGGCGTGACGGACTTTCGTGTCCAGCACTACCGTGGGAAGCCGGTGCTCACGTGGTGGCGGGGACATGTCTCGAATGCCGGCGTCGGTAACGGTTGGTACGTGATCTACGACGCCTCTTATCGCCCCGTTGCCGAGGTCAGGCCCGGGAACGGGCTCGTCGGCGACGTGCACGAGTTCCTGATCACGAAGAACGACACCGCCCTCTTCACGGTGTACCACCGCGTACCGGTCGATCTCTCGTCGTTCGGCGGGTCGAAGGAGGGCAGCATCTGGGAGGGGATCGTGCAGGAGGTCGACATCGCCACTGGGCGAGTGCTGTTCGAGTGGCACAGCTATCCCGAGGTTGCGATCGCAGAGTCGTATGCGCCCCCACCGAAGGCGAAGGCCACCGCGAAGGCAGCGCCTTACGACTACTTCCATGTCAACTCGATCGACGTCGAGCCGACGGGCAACCTCCTCGTGTCGGCACGGAACACGCGCACCGTCTATGAGATCGACCGCAAGACGAGGAAAGTGATCTGGCGGCTCGGCGGCAAGAAGAGCAACTTCAACATGGGCCCCGGGACGAGATTCGCCTGGCAGCACGACGCACGGCGCCAAGCCGACGGAACGATCACGCTGTTCGACAACGGGGCAACCCCGCCGGTCGAGAAGTTCTCGCGTGTGTTGGTCCTGCGAGTCGACACCGCCCGGATGAAGGCGACGCTCGTGCGCAGCTACCACCATCCGAAGCGGCTACTGGCTCCCTTCGAGGGCAACGCACAGCTGCTCCCGAACGGCGACATGTTCGTCGGCTGGGGAGCGCAGCCGTACGTGAGCGAGTTCGCACGCGGGGGCGCCCTCCTCTTCGACGCGTACTTCGGGCTGGGCAAGCCGCCGGGCAAAGACGCCGACACGTACCGGGCCTATCGCTTCCCCTGGCACGGGCAGCCCAGGGATCGGCCGGTGGTCGTGGTCGCCGGCAACACCGCGTACTCGAGCTGGAACGGCGCCACGGAGGTTGTCCGGTGGCGGGTGCTCGCGGGCTCGACGGCCGATCGGCTGAGGGCAGTGCAGACCATCGCGAAGAACGGCTTCGAGACCCCGATCCGCCTGACGGAGTCGGCGGCCTTCTATGCCGTGAAGGCACTCGGCCGCGACGACAGGGTGCTCGGAACGTCGAAAGCGGTTGCGGCGCAGCCCTAGGTAGATCAGCTCGCGCGCGCGACGCGCAACTTCGTCAACTCGCGGTCGCGCTCCTCGATGATCTCTTCGAGGTGGGCGACCTTCATGCGCAGCGTCTCCGTGGTGGTGACGAGCTCGATGAAGGCACGCTGGCGTTCCTTCAGGAGCGCCTCGACACTGTGCAGCTTGATCTCCGGGTCGTGAATCAGCTCGGGTGCCACGGGCGCGGCGGCCGGTGTCACGGGCATGGGCACCGGTGCCACGGGCATGGGCGCCGGTGCCACGGGCATGGGCGCCGGTGCCACGGGCATGGGCGCCGGTGCCACGGGGGCAGGGACCGGCTCCGGAGAGTAGGCGACGTGGGGTGTCGGCGCGGCTGTGAAGGCGGGAACATGAGCCGGCGGCTGGACGACAGGCGGCGGCGGCGCGACGGCCGGTGGAGCCGCAGGGGCATGCTCGACGTCCTGGATGTCGAGCACCTGCTCGGCGATCGCGCGAGCGAGCCCGAGCCAGGAGATCCGCCCGGTCTCGATCAGAATCTGGCCCAGGCGGAGCCCGGTCCGCTCCTGTTCGGCGAGGGCAGCCGCGAGCTCGGCCTCCGTGATCTCGTTCTTCTCGACCAGAATCTGGCCGATAGGTCGTTTCCGCATTGGAGTCCTATCGGCAGGAAAGCCGTAGGGCCAAAGGCCCCGGTCTAGCGACGTCGGAAGCGGCGCGGAGCGTGATCCTGGACGAGCGCGGCCCCGTCCGTTTCGTCGAGGGTCTCCGAGGCATCGAAGCCCTCCTCCCAGGGGTCCGGTCGCGCCCGGTCGTCCGCAGCAGGAAGCACGCGAACGTGCGGGGGCGGCGCCTCCGCGGCGGGCGGCAGCTCCGGCTCCTCCGATTCAGGCTCGGGGTCAGGCTCGGGCTCGTCCTCGGCAAGCGCGTCCTCCTCCTTCGCTGGAGTGCCGATGATCGTCATGGCATCCGATGGCTCCTGCGCCTCCTCGAAGGCCGCCCAGCCGAAGGAGTCGACCTCGTCCGTGTTCCCCGCCCGTTGGGCCTCCACCACCGGGTGCCCCGCCACCGGAGCCGCAGGGCGCACGAACGACATCTGCTCGCGCCCCGCGAGCCACTCGATCACGCAGGCGATCACGAATGCGCCTCCCATGCCGGCGAGAATGACCCACCACGAAAGCTTCGCCACGCCCAGCGCCACCGCCACCGCTACGAGGAACGCAACCTCGCCGCCGATGCGCCACACCGCCGGCGGCACCCCCTCGCGCGGCGCGCGCATGCCGTAGCCGTACGACGGAGGCTGTGTCCATGATTGCTGCGTCCACCCGGCCGTGCGCAGAGCACGCAGGTCGGCGCGCAGGGACGCTGCTTGTCGGTGAAACGAATCGACCGCTTCGAGTGTCCGCAGGGCCGTATCGAGCTGAGCGGCATGGCGATAGAAGGAATCGAAGGCGGCCTTGACGCTCTCCTGCTCGTAGCCCTGGTCGGCCACGGGCAGATCCTCGACGCGCGGAAGCGCGTCGCGCGCGGGCGTCTGGGGAGTGGGCCAGGCTTCGGGCTCCATGAGCAGGACATTATGCGTTCAACGACGGCCTCCTACTAGGCAGCGCGCGTCAGCCCGCGGCTTCCGCACGCCTGAGACCGCGAACGGCCCAGGCGGCGAAGCCGACAATCAGACCGGCCGCGATGGCGAAGGCCGCCACGCTGAGCTCGGGGCTGCCCGAGATGAAGCCCCGGCCGGCCTCGAGCAGGGCCGTGATGGGGTTGACGGACGCGATCCCGTGGATCCAGCCCTGAAGCAGGTTGAGCGGGACGTACACCGGAGCAAAGAAGAGCAGCAAGAAGACGGGCATCTGCATGACCGGCGCGGCTTGCTGCGTGCGCAGGCGCATCGCCACGCCGGTGGCCCAGAGCGTGCCGGCGAGATTGAGAAGTAGCGCGAGCGTGTAGAGCCCGAACAGGTCGACGCCGTCGCCGCCGACCTTCATCTGCGCGAGCAGCGCCACGATCGTCACGACGACAGCAACGGTCGCCCAGCGAACGAGTGCGGAGACCACGTAGCCGAGGAGGATGCCCCTGCGGTTCGGAGCCGCGAGCATCAGCCGCCGCATGAAGCCGCTCTCGAAGTCGCGTGCGATTCCGAACCCTGTGAACACGCCCGCGAACGCGGCGGACTGCAGCAGCACGAACACGAACTGGAAAGAGGTGTAGCCGGTCGGAAAATCGAACCCCGGCACCTGCGTGATACGTGAGAGCCCGCCGACGAAAGCGGTGAAGAAGAAGAGTGGAAACGCGACCGAGGGCAAGAGGAATGCCTTGTTCGTGAAGAAGGTGTGGAGCACGCGCCACGACACGCCGCGCGCAACGGAGATCGCGTCGGTCACGTCCGCTCCAACCGATTCCAGAGCGCGTGCGTCGCGAGCGCGAACCCAACGGCGCTGAGCGCCGCTGCGACTGCGAAGCCAAGACCGATTGTTTGCCAGTCCCATCCCGTGATCACGAGTGCGCGGACCGCTTCGATCAGGTACGAGACGGGGTTGACCGTCGCGACCCACCGAAACCAGTCCGCCTCGATGAGGTTGCGCGGAATGTTCATCGACGAGAGGAAGAGAAACACGAAGAAGACAGGGAACAGGCCTTGCACGGCCTCCGTCGAGCCCGTCCGCAGCGCGGCCCAGCTGCCGAGCGACGCGAAGGCGAGCGCGATGCAGGTCTCCAGAAGCAGGAGCATCGCCGCGCCCCCGATCCCGCTCTGCAAACGCACACCGAACGCGAGGCCGACGGCGAGATAGAAGACCGCCTGAACGACAGCGATCGTCACCAGGCCGCCGAGCTGTCCGAAGAGGAGAACGATTCCTCGAACCGGCGTCAACGCGAGCCGGTTCAAGAAGCCCGTCTGGATGTCACGGGCGAACTCGACGTTCGCGTTGATCGTCGCGAGGAGCGCGCCCTGGACGAACGGCACGGCGAGGGCGAACGCGACGAACGAGTCGGTTGGAAACCCGGGAAGCCGCGTCTCCGCCTTCAAGCCGCCCGCGTTCACCGCGAACAGGAGCATCGGAAAGATCAGCGGGAAGATCACGTTCGCGGGCTGGCGTCCCGTGCGAACGACCGCGCGCTTGCCCAGCGCCGCGGTTTGCACAAGCGCGGTAGCCGTCACGCCCGGGCGGGCTCGAGCTTCTGCTCGGAGTCCTGCTCTTCCTCGTCCCCGGCCCCTTCGAGGTGCCGTCCCGTCTTCGCGAGGAAGACGTCGTCCAGGGTCGGCTCGTGGATCTGCAACTGGGAGAGGACGACCCCTTCGGCGTCGAGCGCACGCACGATCTCGGCCAGATTGCCGTCCGACGACGTCAACTGAACGGCAATGCTGCCCGGCCCGTAGCCGGTGGTCTGCTCACCGAAGCGCTCGAGCACCGATACCAACGCGCCGCGCTGGTCGGGATTGGCCGGCACCGCCTCGACCGTGGAGCAGGCGATCTCCGCCTTCAGCTGCTCGGTAGTTCCCTCGGCGACGATCCGCCCGTGGTCGATGATTCCGACGCGGTCTGCGAGCACGTCTGCCTCTTCGAGGTACTGGGTGGTCAGGAAAACGGTGACGCCCTCCTCCTTCGCGAGCCGGCCCACCTCGACCCAGAGCGCCGTGCGGCTCTGGACGTCGAGCCCGGTAGTCGGCTCGTCGAGAAAGAGGATGCGCGGCCGGTGCACGAGCGCCAGCGCAAGGTCGAGGCGGCGCTTCATTCCCCCGGAATAGCCCTTCACCTTGCGATCAGCCGCTTCGGTCAGCCCGACGCGCGTGAGCAGCTCGTCGATCCGCTCGCGCCGCTCCTCGCCCGTGATCCCGTGCATGGTGGTCTGCAGCCTGAGATGCTCGCGACCGGTCAGGAAGGGATCGAGGGCGGCCTCCTGCAATGCGGCCCCGATCGCCTTCCGCACCCGCGGTCCTTCCTTGACGACGTCGTAGCCCGCCACCGTCGCAGTACCCGCTGTGGGCGGCAGCAATGTCGTGAGCATGTGGACGGTCGTCGACTTCCCGGCTCCATTCGGCCCGAGAAATCCGTAGATCTCACCTGGGTCGACGCGCAGGTCGATGCCGTCGACGGCGCGCGGCCCCTTCTTGAACTCGCGGACGAGCCCATGGGCCTCGATGCTGTTCTCGCGCGGGGGCTCCAAGCCCCGCAGGCTACCCGTGCGCGAGTTCCATACGGAGCACCGCGGCGAGCGCCGTCAAGGCCACGCGGGTCTCTGCGAGCTCCGGCTCCCGGGTCGTCAACCGCTGCAGCGCGAGACCCGGCAGCAACACGACGCGGGCGAGGCGAGGCAGCCGCTGGACGAGCTGCCACAGCTCCATCGTGAGCGCGAGAGCGAGAACCGAGACGACCAGCGGAGTGACCGCGGTTGCAGGCAGCGGCCAAAGGCGGCTGCCGAAGATCGCCACGGGCAGCAAGAGCGCGGCGAAGTTGGTGCCGCAGCGAAGAGAGAAGCGCGAAGGACGCGCCAGACCGGTCCACGTCTCCCGAAGACGCCGTTCCTCGAGAGCGGCGATCGCGCGGTGCTCGGCGCCGTGCAGGTACAGCGTTCGACCACGCAGCAGCCAGCCGAGCAGAGCGAACGTGGTGGCGAAACCGATGGCCAGCCCGAGCCAGTTCGGTGCAAAGGC
>Ga0070706_100004950_pt1 | contig 12754 bp, 8 predicted proteins | sample KBSK5501metaG_FD_65476 | JGI IMG/M metagenome (GOLD analysis project Ga0070706, IMG submission 65476) | Corn, switchgrass and miscanthus rhizosphere microbial communities from Kellogg Biological Station, Michigan, USA - KBS K5-50-1 metaG | ecosystem: Host-associated > Plants > Roots >...
AGATTTTCGGCGAAGAAGGCGCCCGCTGGTTCCATACCGGCGGCATCTTTTGCGCGCTATCTGAGACCACGCCCGCAGTCGCCAAAGAAGCAATGGAGGCAGCGCGGCGTCACGGCACGATCATTTCTTTCGATCTGAATTATCGCGACAGCCTCTGGCGATCGATAGGTGGTAAGGCACGCGCGCGTGAAGTTAATCGCGAACTGGCAGCTCTCGTGGACGTGATGATCGGCAATGAGGAAGACTTCACGGCCTGCCTGGGGTTTGAAGTAGCGGGGTTAGACGAACACTTCTCAAAACTCGATGCAACCAACTTCCGCAGCATGATCGAGCGGGCAGTTGCGGAGTTTCCCAACCTCAAGATAGTTGCCACTACACTGCGAAACGCGACTACTGCAACACTGAACGACTGGGGCGCCGTTTGCTACGTGGACGGCGAACTCTACCAGGCGCCAACACGAGAGAATTTAGAGATCTACGATCGCATCGGTGGCGGCGATAGTTTCGCCTCCGGACTGATTTACGGATTTCTGATGAATAAGGGTCCGCAGTGGGCAGTTGAATGCGGGGCTGCGCACGGCGCGTTGGCGATGACCACGCCCGGTGATACGACGATGGCCACGCTGTCAGAAGTTGAGCGCGTGATGAAAGGTGGCAGTGCGCGAGTGGCCCGTTGAGGTTGTCAAACAAACTATGAACAAAACTGAAGTTCTCCGGCGCATCCATGACACAGGCTTGATACCAGTGGTGCGCGCGGAATCAGCCGAGTTGGCGATCAGGGCGGTCGAGGCGATAACGGCCGGCGGCGTTAACGTGCTGGAAGTCACGATGACTGTACCGGGCGCGATCGGAGTGATCGAGCAGTTAGCGACTAAGTTCGGCGGTGAGGCGTTGATCGGCGCCGGCACGGTACTCGATCGGGAAACCGCGGACAGATGCATTCAAGCGGGTGCGCAATTCATAGTCAGCCCGGCGCTCAACGAAGATACGATTGCCTTCTGTCGTGCGAACGACGTAGCTGTTTTCCCCGGCGCGCTAACACCCACGGAAGTTGTAAGGGCCTGGAAAGCGGGCGCAGATGCAGTGAAGGTTTTTCCAGCCAGTGCGGTGGGTGGGGCAAGCTATCTCAAATCGCTCAAAGCGCCGCTGCCACAAGTCGAGTTGATTCCAACAGGCGGCGTTTCGCTGGCAACCGCGGCAGATTTTATCGCTGCAGGCGCGTTTGCGCTTGGTGTTGGCGCCGACCTCGTCGACCTGAAGGCAATCCGATCTGGAGAGACGGAAAAAATCACGCAGGCAGCGCGTGCTTATATTGCGGCTGTAAATGAAGCGCGACGCTCGCTATCGTCAAGCTAGTCTTTTGGTTGGGATAAAGACGACCGGAGTTCTGCGTTCAAGTTTTAACTTGCTTGATCTGCTGAAGAACAACCTAAGGTTCAACTGACATTTTTGGAAATTAAAGCTGACCACTCCCCGTGATCGGCAGAGGTAGATGCACCAGGGGATTCAGGTTCTTCAGCTTCCTGTGCTTTTTGTGCCAGCATGAGATGGTCGCGCATCGCGTTTCGCGCCGCGTCTGAATCACGATCGCGGATTGCCCGGTAAATGTGGCGATGCATCTCTGCTGATTCTTTCAGATCCTTGGCGCGCTTAACGGTTTTCCTGCGCACGTCAAAAAGAATTGTCGCCACCATGTTCATCAGCGAGGTGAGAATGCGATTCCGCGAGGCCGAAGCGACTACCTGGTGAAAGCGCATATCGTGGACCAGGAACTGCTCGGGATCATCGAGAGAAGCGTACATGCCGGCAATCTCTTCCGACATCAAAGCCATATGCTCGCTGGTTGCCCGCTCGGCGGCGAGCCCGGCAACAGCCATTTCGAGCGATCGTCGTGCTTCAAACATTTCAGCAGAAGTGAACCCGTGCAACGAAGCCATCAATCGTAGCGGGCTGCTGTCGAGCGCCGGCGGTCCATCTGATTTAACTACAAAAGTTCCGGCACCCTGTCGCGATTCCAGCACGCCAACTGCAGCCAGCGAGCGAATTCCGCCACGAAGTGTAGGACGACTCACACCCAGGATCTTGGCCAGGTCCCGCTCGGGCGGCAGCCTGTCACCCGGGCGCAAGTCTCCCCGATGGATCATTTCTCGAAGCTGCGAGATCACTTCTTCCGCGGTAGTACCGGTACGCGCAGCCTCGATCGTCTTAAACTTCTTGCCGTTGGAATCGGTCATACCATTCTGCCCCTGGTGGAACCCGAGTTTACCACGAAGGTCAACCACTCGAACAAAGAGTTTAGAGTCGCGCTGCCGAGTTATATGCTCCCTCGAGTGGCAGCCTGAGGGGCTTTTGAGCTGTTCATCGAATCATTTTTCTATCCAAACACCGACCGAAAGGTATGACCATTCCATGCTTGTTTCATCACAACGAATACGGTAGGAAGCTACCGGCGGAATTCGAAGACTACAGGGCCGCGCGCGATCTTTCACGCTGGTTGCTGCAACAGTCCGTGGCGAGAATGAGATGACTTGATTTCAGCTTTCCTCGGTGCCACCTCTGTGTTCTCTGTGTCTCTATGGTCAGTGTGTTGCCGAGTAAAATTCACCACAGCGGCACAGAGAACACAGAGGACGCACAGAGACTTTGAAAGTGCATTTGAGAAGGGATGACAAGAACATGAAGCAAACAGTTTTGATCTTGAAATACATGCCTGCGGTGGCTTGTCTAATTTTTCTTTTAGCCACTGCGTCGTTTGGCCAGGCCGAAATGGCGCCTCAACGTGTACCGAGCAGCCCGATGCGTCCCTTTGTTGTCATGTCGGCCCAGTCGCTTTCGGATTTCGAGCGAAAACTACGCCCGGAAAACAAGGCCGAGGATTTAATCGGCGGCGAAGGAATGCAAACCCGCGTGGCCATTCAACATGACAAGAGCAGACCCACGGCGGCTGCCGAATTACATGACGCTTCCGACGACGTTTACTACGTTTTGGAAGGTACTGCCACGCTCATACTCGGAGGCAGACTGGACGCCCCAAAGGAGATTGAACCTGGGGAGTGGCGCAGCCCAGGCATCAATGGCGGTCAGACATTTCAAATCAGCAAAGGCGATCTGATCGTGGTGCCGCGCGGCACGCCGCATCAGCGCACCGGAAAAGGATTTTCCATGATCCTGATAAAGATCTATGCCGTGCCTCTTTCCGCCCCAGCCAAACCGGCCGCGCCAAAGGAGCAAGCGCCGACAAAACCATAGCGCCGCTTGAAAACGTGCGGTAGCGCTCAAGCAGTTTCGAGTTCGAGTTTCAGCTTGCCGCCACTCGCAAAGAGCAATCTGAAGGTTGAACTTTAGTGTTAAGTTGTAGGCACATTCGCCCAACATTTTGTTGACTTATCACCGTGGATGGTTTAGAAAATTTCATCCCTTTTTCAAAGGCCCCTTGTATCGACTATTGCATCGTTAGCATGAGAGGGTTGCCAAATGAACCAACCGGGTAAAATCAGCCAATTGAAATCGCCCCGCTTTGCTTTCATTTTCCTTTTGCTGGCCTCGCTGTCATTTCTATTCGCTCCCGCAGGCCGGACGGCTCATTCACCGGTTATGACCGAGCGTCACCCCGAACTCGTGCGCGCGAGCCTGCTTTCAGAGTCGCGTCCTGCTTTGGTCACCGAGTATCACGGCAACAGTTCCGCCGCAGATAAATCTAGTGTGAGGTTAACCGCAAAGGATCAAGGCGGAATTCGCGAAGACATTCCAGAAAAATACAGGGCCCGTTACCAGCAATGGAAGAAAGAATTCTTAGCAACCGAAACTGGTAGCCAGCAATGGGCTGCCTATCAAACTAATTCCACCTTTACCTTGACGATAGTTGTGTCTCGTGACAACCCCGAGGGCGGAAGTACCAGCAACTACCGTTGGAACGATGCCGGACGATTAGTGGCGGCGACCATCACACTGGGATATCGCCTCGATGCAGGCTTTCCAAATCCCGTCTACTTCCCGGTGATGAATTCCTTGTTACCCACTGATACAACTCGCCAGATCGATGGTCAAACTCTGGCGGCAACAAAGATGGCCCACGAGTTTGGTCACGTGAACCGCACTGCCGCCGGTGACTCAACTCTTTATCAACTTCAGAGTCAATTAATGCCTCAATACAATCAGATCTTTTTGAGCAACGGTCGCGACCTGAACGACCCGCGCTTGATCGAACTGGCACGAAAGATGGGCGGCACACCTGTCGAGATTTGGGAAGATCGTGAATACTGGGGCGAAACAAACGCCATGCTTTATCTTCGTGACCGATTTGCGGAAGATGCTTTCCGTTGTCTGCTCTTTAGCCGGATCAAACGAAGTGTCGACTTGTATGCCCCGAGCTATGAAGAACGCTTCCTTAACATCGCTCAATCAATACCCTCTGGCCGCCATTGCGCCTGGTAGTTTCGCGCTGTTCTCATTGTTGGATCTGAGCTCCGAGCCGTGTTTCCTTCGAAGACATTATCGCGAATGTAAAAGCTCAAATCGGAAGGCCCGCCGATATGAATCGGCGTCAGCGCTTTGCTGTCGGGCCGCGGCCGAATGTAGTTCGCCACATAGTTTACCTTCAGCACTCCCTGGGTTAAGCCGGAAGCAATTTCACCGTAGTTGTAAGCGAGTCTCCTAAGCAGGCCGGAATCGCCGGGATTCTTGTTTTATTTGCTTCAGGTTCTGACTTAATATGCGGAGCGCCACATCAGACTCAGTTCCGGAGGTGCCGATGGCATCGAGAAAATCGTACAGGAAGTATGCCGAAGACCACTGCAATCCCCTAAGTGTGGATTTAAATGACCCGCCGATAAATCCCGAGATTGACGAGATTGTAAGTGAGCTGACCAATCCTAAGGGCCATCCACGCGTACCCGGTGTGGCTGTGGTGGTCAGGAAGGAAGATGAAATCGTACACCTGAACTGCTACGGCTATGCGAATCTGGAAACGGGAGCGAAAGTAAGACTGGATACGATTTTTGATCTGGGTTCGTTGTCAAAGCAGTTTACCGCGGTCGCAATTCTCGATCTCGTTATCAACCACAAGCTCTACCTAACCGATCATCTCTCTAAGTTCTTCAAAGGATTCCCACGCTACGCCGATACCATAACGATTGAGGACTTGATTCACCACACCTCTGCGCTACCGGACTACCTCGCTATCTTTGTAGAGTCAAGGCGAGCTGAAAAAGATTGGTACGAGAAGGCCCTGGAAACGGGAAATGATTGGTATCCGAAAATGTTGGCTGGAAAGAAGGAAATTTCAAACAAGGACGTGTTGAAATGGATAGCGACACAGACGCTACTGCCTCGCCCTCCGGACACTGAGTATGAATATTGTAATTCAGGCTATGTCGTACTCGCAGAATTGGTGGCCAAAGTTACCAAAAAGAGGCTCGGCCCGTACCTAAAGGAATACTTATTTGAAGGTCTTGGGATGCATGACACCTATGTGTTTGATGAGACCTCTCGCTTCCCTCCTCACGCTCGGCAAGTAGTCAATCACGCCAGGTGCTACAACCACCTGAGCGGCCACTTTGTTCCGGTCGGGTATACTCCGCTGAACTTCATTACTGGCGATGGCAATTTTCATTCGACAATTGTGGATCTCGCAAAATGGGAGCGAAACCTGCACGAGCTAGAGTTCAACCCGATAAGTGAACTCTTGTGGAAGCCGGTGAAGGTCAAGAGTCGCAAGAAACAGAACTATGGCGCAGGCTGGAAGTTACTTAGCGATAAGAACGAAATCGAAGTCGAAGTAAATGGGAAGCCAGTTACCAGGAAATATGAACGTCGTGCTGAATACCATCGCGGCACCTGGTTAGGCTGGCGCAGTTTTATCGCCCGGGCCTCAAGATGGCCGATTCCGGAAGCAGGTGCGCGGGCGCGCAAGCGTATTGACCCAAAGACGGTGGAGAGTCTGGGGATTGTCGTACTGAGTAATGCGAGATTTGGTAACCAACAGTTCACCACCTGCCGGATCGCGCAGGAGATTTCCAGGGTGTATTGGAAAAGAAACAACATCATGACGAAGTTGAATTGTGAGTTGTAAGCGGAATCATCGCGCCCATCGTTTCAGCATCGGTTTGACTTCGGGGCGGCTCAAGCGCTCACCGCGCCAGGCGTAAGTACGTAAACCATCGATTGCTGTCCAGGTCGTGTGGCAACGCGTGCGAATATTTTCCTCATCACGGTCCCCCCAACTTCCATCCTCGTTTTGTTCCTCCTGCAAGTATCTGGTGCCACGAATTATCAGTGGGTGAGTGGCACGCAAACCGAAAGCTTTCAGCGAGTCAAGCAACTCGCCCAGCAACTCCGGATCTTTTCGCTCACAAGCGCCGGCCACATTCGCCTTCAAGAATGCAAACTCCTCCGGCAGCCAACCAGGGCGTAGCCGATAGGTGCCGTAGTCGTTCAGGGTATAGACAACGTGTGTGACCGCGTAAACAGCGTTGCGCAAGAATTCATCGTCGGCGCTAACCGGGTAAGGCCGCATCACAGGTAGCCACTTAAGGACATCAAGATAGCGGGCTCCGAAGAGTATGCCGCATCGCTCGCTCACATAAGTGCTGGCCAGCGCTCCCATCCAAACCCTGTAACGGCTCTGGATTTCTAAACGTTTCCGACATTGCTTACAAAACGTTAGCCCGCGCTGGTTCTTGAGGCCACAGTCGCAGGTGAAAGGCAGATCATTGGCGGGAGGCTCGTTGACAGGGTTGAAGCCCAGCAAGTCCTGAGCTGAAAACCGTTTGGCGGCAGTGCGTAGTTGAGCGTTGAGGGCTGAATCCCGGAAGCCAATGCGACTTAGTGCGTAGCGCACCAGGACAAACCTGGGGATCAGATCCGAGCTGGCATCAGGTGGTACGCGCGGGTGCGCACGGCTCCAGCGTTGGGCGAGTTTTTTAGCCCGCGACCTCGCCAGTTGCCGGAGGGAGGCATCACGCGAAGTAGCGCCCACGAGAGCGAAGCAGCAGATCAATAAGCTGCCATAACTATCAAAGCCGCCCGGTGTGTTGGCGACACGATAGATAAAATCCAACCCCCGCTTGACCGATGTTTCGATGCTGGCGATCTGGTCTGGGGCTTTGGTCATTGGCAGCAGTTTCGCATTGACGCCGGCGTGTCTCGAGGCGCAGTTTTAAGATATTGAAGTTATTGACACCTCAATAGAAAAACTATATACAGTGCCCTTAGTTCAAAGACTGATCCGACGCTTAGTGTTATCGGATTTCGGCCCAGGTACAATCTCAACAAGAAGGAGAACTCAAAATGGGTGGAGACATACTTAAAGGCGACGAACCCAAGAAGAAGCCAAAGAAGGGCGGCAAAAAGAAAGCTGCTCCCAAGAAAGCCGCTAAGAAGAAGGCTGCGAAAAAGAAATAGTCGAGCCTTAAGCCCAGGGGATTCCCCTATTCAAGACCGCGAAGGTGACCAGTTCACTTTTCGCGGTCTTCAGTTTTTGGCCTGCATCAAGGCGAGTTTTTCAGTAATCCTCAAAGTAATACTCAAGGGGACAGTTTAATCTTCTGCAAGAGTTCAACTACGCGCGGGTCTTTACGCAGCTCATCGAGGCGTGGGTCCGTCTTAACTTCCGCGACGGGGAGATAGTGGTTCTCGGCCGCCTTTTGTAAGGTCGCTATCGCCTGCTCTTTTTCACCGAGCAGCGCATAAAGGTAAGCCGCTTCTTTCGGCAAAAACACATTTTGCTTCGCCGGCTGATTCAACTCATTTGATATCTTCAGCGCCTCATCTTTCTTACCCATAAGCGCGTATGCCTGTCCGAGTCCGTAAGTGACCTCACTATCTTCAGGGTCTGCCGCATGAGCCTTTTCGAGTTCGGCGGTCGCCTCCGGATATTTCTGTTGTAATTCGTAGATCTGGGCAATGTAAGTGGACATTGCTGCAAAGTGCGGCTCAATCTCCAGAGTTTTCCGGCACTGTTCCAGCGCTTTTTCGTAATCGCGCGCATAGAGCAGGATCACCGAGAAATCTTTATTGATGCCAAGCGAAAGAGGATCGAGTTGTTGCGCTGTTTTGATTTCCTGAAGCGCCTGATCCAGCCTGCCTTGTAACAACAACTGCGCTGCATACCAATGGTGGGCGGTAGCATACTTTGGATTCAACTCAATTGCCCTGCGATACTCATTCTCCGCCCCCTGCCAATCCCAATCCGTAACAGCCTTGATTGAGGCCAGCGAAGTGTGAGCCTCCGCGAGACTGTCGTCATTTTTGAGGGCCAGAGTTACGAAACCTCTCGCCAAAGCATAGCCTTCTTTAGACGGGAGGAAGCCGTAATCGCTTCGCAAAGTGTAGCAATCCGCCAGTCCAGCATACGCCAACGCATAGTTTGGATCTTTATCTGTCGCTTCCTGAAAAAATTTAGTTGCTAGTTTGAAGCCTTCATCCGTGCGCTTGTTCCAATGAAAGCGTCCCTTCAAATAGGCCTCGTACGCCTCGCCATTTTGGGTGTAGGTCTTAGCCAGTTGTGTCTGATCCGCCCCGGTCAATTTCAGGAGCAGTTTTTCGGAGACCGTGCTGGCGATTTCTTTTTGGACACTCTGGATGTCGGCGATCTTTCGCTGATACGTTCCGCCCCATATTGAGCGGTTCGCTTTTACGTCCATGAGCTCAACGCTGATCGTTAGTTCATTGCCCACTTGTTCGATATGCCCAAGCAACACCGCTCTGACATTCAGTTGACGCCCGATCGTTTGAGCGTCGAGACCCTTACCTTTGTAACTAAAGACCGAACTACGAGCGATCACTTTCAAGTCGGCCAATTGAGATAGGTTGTTAATGATACTTTCAGTAAAGCCGTCGCTCAGGTACTCGCGGTCGGGGTTAGCCATGAGTTGCGGGTCGCTGGAAACATAGCTAAACGGCAAGATCGCCAGGGAGTCCAGGTGCTCAGTTAACAGCAACCGGCTAACTCCAACGGCCAGCAGAATGAGTGCCAGCGCTGATGCCAGAATCGCCCACTTATGGCTCCGGGCTTTGCTGAGAATGCGGTTAGCCAGGGTCTCCTTCGGCGTGTCTTTGGTAAGGGTGACCTCAGCTTGCGAATCGTTCGCCGGGAGTTTGGCGGGCAGCTGTCTTAAGTCCGTTAGCAGGTCCTCGGCGCTTTGATATCGAGCCGCTTTATCCTTTGAGAGCATCTTGCTCAAGACAGCTTGTAACTCAGGCGAAACTTGAGCGCGAAATCGCTCGGTCGGTATCGGGTCGCTCAGCATGATCCGGGACATGGTGATGGCGGCGCTTTTGTCCTTGAAGGGATGCTTTCCAGCCAGCACTTCATAGAAGGTCACGCCGAGGCTGAAGATATCGCTGCACGGTTCTAAGGACTCGCCCTGCACCTGCTCCGGCGACATGTAAGGCATAGTGCCCACAACACGTCCGGGCGTACTTAAGAGGGTGTCTGTTGGCGCCTCAAAGTCTACTGAATCGCTCGAGCGCGTTTGCTTGGCCAGGCCGAAATCCAGGATTTTCAGCTGCCCGCGCGGGGTTATCATGAGGTTCTGCGGTTTGATATCGCGGTGAACAACGCCGTGCGCGTGAGCTTCCGCCAGTCCTTCCGCCGCCTGTTCGGCTAGAGCCAACGCAGCGCTGAGCTCTAAGGGCTTGCGCACCATTTTTTCGGCGAGCGATTCACCTTCGAGGTATTGCATCACGATGAAGGTAACCGAGTCTGCCTCGTTGACGTCGTAGATGGCACAAATGTTGGGATGATCCAGCTTGGCGGCGGCTTGAGCTTCTCTGAGTAGTCGTTTCTTGAGCCTTTCGTCCTCAAGCGAGTCGGAGCGCAGTACTTTGATCGCGACCTTGCGATCAAGCTTGGTATCAAGCGCCAGATAGACTTCACCCATCCCGCCTGAACCCAGCTTTTTGATTATCCGATAGTGCGCGATCGATTCAGCAATCATTGACTCGGTTCTGGGAAACTTCCGAACGAATGCTGAGACAGAGTTCAGCCAGGGACTGGATTAAAAAATGGTGCCGCCGTAGATTCGAGCCACTGACCGCTCGCGTGAGAAGCGACGCTCTGAGCAAGCGGGAGTTTGTTCTGACGACTTTGAATATCGAGGCACTCAATCCTGTTTATTGATACTCACTGCCAAATACCTTGCATCTTACTCGAAAGGGCGGACCTATGCACACTGTAGACAGACTCTGACTTGATACATAATTCAACTATGCTGCTGACAATCGGCCCTTATTTCAGGCTCAACAACCAGATGTCGGCCTCGCTACTTACGCTGGTGAAATAGAGTCGGCGGTTGTCACGCGAGAGGACGTGGGCGCCGATTTGATTTCCCTGCGCGAGCGAATAAATCTTTCTTGCCTTTCCTTCCAATCGATCTACCAAATAAAACGTGTCCCCTTCTCTAAGTAATATGCGACGGTTGTCGTTCAGCCAAACTGGAAAGGCGCCCAAGTTGGCGACCTGGTCGTAGTGTTTGGTGGCAAAAGAGTAGACGACAATCCCTCGCTCGCGATGTTGCGGCCTTGGCGGCTGCCACCCCAGCAAGTAGTTGCCGTCCGGCGACCATTCCCAGGGTATAAAGCCATCCGGCGGTTGGCCCGTCAGCATTTGTGGTTCTTGTTCAGTGCCGGGCCGGGTAGCATCGATGACAAAGGAATTGACGTTGCGAATCTGATAAAGCAGCTTGCGACCGTCCGGCGACCAGACCGGCGCAATCACCTCCTTACCGGGTTCATGCGTCATCTGCGCCAGCCCGGTGCCGTCAGGTCGTACTTTCCAGATTTCATATTTGCCGCCGCGATCTGAAATGAACGCGATCCAGCTGCCGTCCGGTGACCAGCGCGGGACGATGTCCTGCGCCGCGTCGTCGGTCAGTCGCTTCAGCGGCGCGCCCGTGCGGTCCGCTACGAAGAGGTCCTGTTGCGGTTCGCCCCGTGCCAGATAAACGAAGCTCTGCTCATCCGGCGCCAGCGAGAAAGACGCATAGCGTTTCAGTCCCTGCGTCAGCGCTGTAGCCACACCGTTTACTTGCCCGCTGACCGGGTCGAAGTCGATCTGCCAGAGGTTTTCGCTACGTGTGTTTTGGCCGTAAATCACGCTGCTGCCGTTACGAGCGAAACTTACCTGCTGGCAATTGTTGGGCAAGTTCGCAGCTTCGGGAGCGCCCAGCAACGCGCCAGTGTTTTCGTCAATCATCACGCGCCAAAGATTCATCTCGCCGCCCCGATTGCTAAGGAAGTAAAGGTAGTCGCCGTCTGGGGACCAAACAGGATTCCAATCAATGAAGGCGTCGTCAGTTACCGGAGTCGGGTCACCACCGCTGGAGGCGACTGTCCAGATATCGCGATGACCACCTTTTTGTTCGCCCCAAAATGCCAGGCGTTGTCCGTGCGGCGACCAATTCGGCTGCACGGCGTCGTGTTCAGTGATTACACGACGTTGGCGCGTTTCCAGATTGACTGTCCATAACCGGCTGGCGCTCGGATAGGTGTTGCGGTTTTCGAAGTCCCAGACGTTGTCGTCAGCCAATGCCAATTCGCGACCGTCGGGCGACCATGACGGGTTGAACCCTGAATCAGTTAGATGAGTGACCTGACTGCCGTCGCTGTTCATCACAAAAATGCCACCTTTGTCGCGGGAAGAAAGGAAGGCAATGCTTTTGCCGTCTGGCGAAAACGCTGGTTGAAACTCGGCGCTTGAGGTTCCCTCCGTCAGGTTTGTAGCCACTCGTTGCCCGACAACCTGAAGGTAAATGTCCCAGTTGCCGTTATGGCGGCTGGCAAAAATGAAGCTCTTTCCGTCAGGCGACAAGCTGGGGAAAAGTTCTTGGCCAGGAAGATCTGTCAGCTTTTGCGCCACTGCGGCGTTGAAGGTTCGCGACGAAGTCTTTGCTTCTGGTCGGAACTTCCAAAACCAGACGCCAACAATAATGAGAAGGGCAGCAAGCCCAGCGAGCACCAGAGCGGGCCGCTTCCAGCCGGCTGATTCTGACTTTGTTTGCCGCGTTTGAAACGCCGAAAAATCGGCCAGTAGTTCTTTCGCGGTTTGGTAGCGCGCGTCGCGTTCCTTAGCGAGTGCCCGGCACACGATGTTCGACAACCCGGATTCCGCCAAGGGTGGCGGTTCGCTGATCAGAATAGCCTCGCAGACCTCCGCTGCCGTTGCACCGGCGAAGGGCCGCGCGCGTGCCAGCATTTCGTAAAGTACCACTCCAAGACTGAACAGGTCGGTACGTGGATCCAGTTTTTCGCGACGCACTTGTTCGGGTGAGAGGTAATTCAGTGATCCGATGAGCAAGTCGGGATCGGTTTCGAGTGTCGCATCAGGTGGGTTCGCGTCAGGCCGCGGCAACTCGAGTTCTTCACGCCCTAACTGCTTCGCCAATCCGAAATCCAACACCTTCACCAGACCGTTCGGCCAGATCATTATGTTCTCAGGTTTGATGTCGCGATGGATCAGCCCTGCTTGATGGGCAGCGGCAAGCGCGCCCGCAATCTGACTGGCAATGGCCACGGCTTCCTGTTCTGAAAGGTCGGTCCGGTTTAGTCGTTGTCGCAGCGTCTCACCAGCGATGTACTCTGTCGCGATGAAGTGCTTGCCGTCGTCCTGGCCGACCTCATGGATGGTAATGATGTTGGGATGATTCAATGCTGAGGCGGCGCGGGCCTCTCGCTCGAAACGCGAGACACGTTCCGGGTCCGCTGCGAATTGCACTGGCAGCAGCTTTAAGGCGATTTGCCGGTCGAGCCTGGTATC
>Ga0070706_100004953_pt1 | contig 12752 bp, 10 predicted proteins | sample KBSK5501metaG_FD_65476 | JGI IMG/M metagenome (GOLD analysis project Ga0070706, IMG submission 65476) | Corn, switchgrass and miscanthus rhizosphere microbial communities from Kellogg Biological Station, Michigan, USA - KBS K5-50-1 metaG | ecosystem: Host-associated > Plants > Roots >...
CGAGGTGCACGAAGGCGCCGCGACGATGGACTGGATGGAGCAGGAGCAGGAGCGGGGGATCACCATCACCTCGGCTGCGACCACGGCCTTCTGGAACGGCAAGCGTCTGAATATCATCGACACCCCCGGCCACGTCGACTTCACCATCGAGGTCGAGCGTTCGCTGCGCGTGCTCGACGGCGCGATCATGGTGCTGTGCGGCGTCGCCGGCGTGCAGTCGCAGAGCTACACGGTCGATCGCCAGATGCGCCGCTACAAGGTGCCGCGCATCGCGTTCGTCAACAAGCTCGACCGCACCGGCGCGAACCCGTACCGCGTGCGCGATCAGCTGCGTGACAAGCTCAAGCTGCACCCGGTCATGATCCAGATGCCGATCGGTCTCGAGGACAAGCTCGAAGGCGTCGTCGATCTGATCGAGATGCAGGCGTTCACGTTCTTCGGCGACAACGGCGAGACGATCGAGCGCGGTCCGATTCCGGCCGAGCTCGTGGAGAAGGCCGAAGAGCTGCGCCACGAGATGCTCGAGAACCTGACGCTCGTCAACGACGAGCTCACCGAAGCGATGCTCGAAGAGAAGGTGACCCCGGAGCTCATCCGCAAGTGCCTGCGCGACTCGACGATCGCACTCAAGTGCACGCCGGTCATGCTCGGCTCGGCGCTCGGTAACAAGGGCGTCCAGTTGCTGCTCGACGGCGTTTGCACGTTCCTCCCCGATCCGCGCGAGGTCGAGAACGTCGCGCTCGATCTTTCGAAGAACGAAGAGCCGGTCATCCTCGAGAGCAGCCCTGACAAACCGCTCGTCATGCTCGCGTTCAAGCTCGAGGACGGCCGCTACGGTCAGCTGACGTACGTCCGCGTGTACCAGGGCAAGGTCAAGAAGGACGAGTTCATCGTCAACTCGCGCAACGGCAAGAAGGTGAAGGTCGGCCGGCTCGTGCGCATGCACGCCGACGACAAGGAAGAGATCACCGACGCCGGCGCGGGCGACATCTGCGCGCTGTTCGGCATCGACTGCAACTCGGGCGACACGTTCACCGACGGCACCGTCAACTACGCGATGACGTCGATGTTCGTCCCTTCGCCGGTCATCTCGGTCGCGATCAAAGCGAAGGACTCGGGCGCCGAGATCAACATGAGCAAGGCGCTCAACCGGTTCACGCGCGAAGATCCGACGTTCAAGTGCTGGGTCGATCCGGAATCGAACGAGACGATCGTCGCCGGCATGGGCGAGCTCCACCTCGAGGTCTACATCGAGCGCATGAAGCGCGAGTACAAGGCCGAAGTCGTCACCTCGCCGCCGGTCGTCGCGTATCGCGAGACGATCACGAAGCAGGTCGACTTCCTGTACACCCACAAGAAGCAGACCGGTGGCTCGGGTCAGTACGGTAAGGTCGGCGGTTACGCCGAGCCGTTCGAAGGTGACTTCGAGTTCGTCGACGAGATTCGCGGTGGCTCGATCCCGCGCGAGTTCATCTCGTCGTGCGAAAAGGGCTTCAAGTCGATGATGCCGAAGTCGCCGCGTATCGGCGTGCCGGTCGTCGGCGTCCGTGTCGTGATCAACGACGGTGCGTCCCACGCGGTCGACTCGAGCGACATCGCGTTCCAGGAAGCAGCCCGCGGCGCGTTCCGCGACTTCTTCCCGCGCGCGAACCCGAAGATCCTCGAGCCGATCATGAAGCTCTCGATCGAGGGCCCGGCCGAGTTCTCCGGCAACATCCTCGGTCTCATCATGCAGCGCCGCGGCATCGTCATCGGCTCGACCGAAGAAGATGGCAACGCGCGCGTCGATGCCGAAGTGCCGCTCGCCGAAATGTTCGGGTTCTCCACGCCGCTCCGCTCGTCGACGCAGGGCAAAGCGGAGTTTCAGATGGAGTTCGCGAAGTACTCCGAAGTGCCGAATAACATCTCCGAAGAGCTGCTCGCGAAGGCGAAGAAAGCCAAGGAAGAGGCCTCCAAGCGGTAGTTTGCGCTCCGCCTGACGCGCCGCGCTTGATACGCTTTCGTAGGTGAGGTTGTTCTGGGCAGTGCTCGGTCTCGCCGCGTGCAGGTTCCCGACGGGGAGCGCGGCGCGCGACGGCGCGATCGATGCCGAACCGGATGCTGCCGAGGTCGACGCGGTTGACGCGGCATTCAACCCGGCGACCGACTGCCCGGTGAGCTATGCCGACACACTGGCGTCGTCGAGCTCGCGGTATCAGATCGTGCAGACGCTCGGCACCGGGTGGCCGCAGCTCGCGCTGTGCAACACCGACCTGCCTGGCCGCACGCACGCAGCCACGCTCGAAACCCTGCAGGAAGTCGTCGAGCTCGACGCATTGCTCGATGCCCGGCTCACGATCGACCGGTTCTACGTCGGCGGCGTGCAGAGCCCGACCGCGACCGCGATGAACGCCGGTTGGATCGGGTTCGACGGCAAGCCGCTCCTGATGAGCGCCTGGTACACGCCCGAGAACGAGCCCGACGACGGCGCCGATGGCATCGAAAACCAGACCGCACAGCTGCTCATCATCGATCACCAGCTGCCCTACTTTCATGACGCGGCCGGCATCTCGGTCTATGGCGTGGTGTGCGAATGCGACGGCGTGCCCGTGCACCCCACCGCGCAGACGTACGTCGACACCGACCCCAACAATCCCAATTGAGCACAGTGCGCACTTGCCGCGCACAGTAGACGCCGCGTGGCCAGGCGGTAGTCTCACCACGTGCCCGGATATTGTTTAGTTGTCGACGACGATGATGACATCCGCGAAGCGACACGCGACGTGATGGAGCGCCACGGTTATGACGTGGTCGCGGTAGCGAGCGGCGCCGAAGCGCTCGCGTTCCTAAATCACGACACGCCGGATCTCGTACTGCTCGATCTGCAGATGGACGACATGAACGGCTGGGAAGTGCTCGGGGCAGTGCAAGCCGACGAGCGGTTCAAACATGTCGAAGTGGTGGTCGTGACCGGCTGTGATGCAGCGGTCGGCCACGGCGTACGCGTGCTGCGCAAGCCGTTCAAGATCGAGACGCTGATCGCGGCTCTCGATCCCGAGCCGGCGCATCGCGCGAGCTAATCCGAGTTACTGTCGACCGGTTGACCGAGACGTGCTTCGAGATCCAGGAGGGCGGCCAGACGCGTGTGGTGCCACTGCGTAACGGCACCAGCGTGACGATCGGTCGCGCGCCGACGGCGGATGTCGTGCTGGGCGCAGCGTGGGTGGCAGAGGCACACGCTCGTTTGGATCTGATCGCCGGTGCACACCACGTGATCGCCGTCGACGGCGCGGTGCTGCTCGGCGGCGCGCCCGTCAAGGACGCGGTGCGGGCGTCGATGCGCTGAGCGCCGGCGTCGATCTCAACGCGCTGCCGAGCATCATCCCCCTGCCCTACGAGCCGCAGTACGCGCACCAGCCGGGGATCATACTCACCGCGTGGGCGGCGCTCGCCGGGCAAGCGACTCTGTTCAGTCTCGCGGCCTGGTGGAAGCTCAGGAACTAGTATGCTCGGCGCATGCGCCGGCATGTGTGTGCCCTGTTCGCGATCGGTCTGTTGCTGTCTCTGGCTTCGTGTGGTGGCAAGAAAGCCGGAAGCGGCAGGCCCCGCGTCGCAGTGTCGATCTTTCCGCTCTACGACGTGACCAGGCGGATCGCAGGCGATCGGCTCGACGTGATCCTGGTGCTGCCGCCCGGCAAGTCCGAGCACGGCTACGACCCGACGCCGAAAGAGATCGCGAGGCTCGAGGGCGCAAAGCTCGGCATCGCCGTCGGCCTCGACATGGATACCTGGGTCGAGAACATCATGAAGAACGCAGGCGGCGTACCAAAAATGCTGCGCGTCGGCGACAAGGTGAAGACGATGCCGATCGACGTCGAGCCGATCGAGCCCGAAGAGCATCACGAAGGATCCGCGACCGGATCGGCGGAGCCCGAGGATACAGAAGAGAAGGAAGATCATGAGGACGAGCACGACCACGAGCACGAGCTCGGCGCGCCCGACCCGCACGTGTGGCTCGATCCCGACCGGATGGTGACGATCACCGATGCGATCGCCGCCGAGCTCGCGACCGTCGACCCGGCGGGCAAGGACACGTTCACGAAGAACGCCGAGGCGGTGAAGACGTCGCTAAAGGATCTCGACGCCAAGCTGATGGCGCGCAGCAAGGCGTGGTCGAAGCACACGATCGTCACGTTCCACGGTTCGATGTCGTACTTCGCGAAGCGTTACGGGCTCGTGATCGCCGCCGTCGTCGAGCCGCTCGCCGGCAAGGAGCCAACCGCGACGTACATCGCCGAGGTGATCGACGCGATCAAGAAAAACAATGCCGCAGCGCTGTTCACCGAGCCACAGCTCGACCGCGGGCCCGGCGAGACGATCGCGCGCGACGCGAAGGTTCCGCTCGGCGAGCTCGATCCGGTCGGCGGCTCGCCCGGCCGCGACAGCTACGAAGCGTTGATGACGTGGAACGCCGATCAGCTCGAGAAAGTACTGAAGTGAGCGATCCGAAGGCGTCGTTGCCGCCGTCGCCGAAGTCGCTCGAGCGCCGCACCTCGGCGCGTGCGCTCAATCAAACGCGCCCCGATCCGTCGCTCCTCCACGTGCTCGACGTCGAGCATGTCTCGATCGAGATCCGCGGCAAGCGCATCCTCGACGACGTCAGCTTCTGGATCCCGAAGGGCGAGTTCGTTTGCCTGTGCGGGCCCAACGGCGCCGGCAAGAGCACGCTGCTCAAGGCGATCATGGGGCTGCTGCCGGTCACGCAAGGCACGATCAAGATCGGCGGCGAAGGCGTCGTCGCCGGCCACCACAAGGTCGGCTACGTACCGCAGCGCAAAGGCTTCGATCGCGACTTCCCCGCGCGCGGCGTCGATCTGATCGTCGCTGCGATGCGCGGCAAGTGGCCCGCTCGCATCAAGCCGGAGGAGCGCGAACGCGCACTCGCCGCACTCGCGAAGATCGGCGGCGAGCGACTGATCGACAAACCACTCGCCGGCCTCTCCGGCGGCGAGACCCAGCGCGTGTTTCTCGCGCGTGCACTCGTCAACGATCCGTCGCTGATCATCCTCGACGAGCCTACCGCCGGCGTCGACGCGCGCGGCCGCGGCGAGCTGCTCGAGCTGATGACCGGCCTGTCACGCTCCGACGAGCTGGCCGCGATCCTCGTCACCCACAACCTCGCCGCCGTGGCGCAGACCGCCGAGCGCATCGTCTACATCGAGGCCGGCCGCGTCCTGTGCTGGGGGCTGCCGCAGGAGCTGCTCGGCCAGCAGTCGCTTACCGCGCTCGCAGCGTTCCAAGCACGCGACCACCACGCGCACGCGCCCGACGAGGAATGATGGGAATCCTCACCGAGCCACTCGGCTACGAGTTCATGCAGCGCGCGCTGCTCGCTGGCATTGCGGTCGCGGCGGTGTGCGCCGTGATCGGCGTGTTCATCGTGCAACGCGGCCTTGCATTTCTCGGCGACGGCCTCGCGCACGCTGCGTTCGGCGGCATCGCGATCGGGCTGTTCATGGGCGCGTCTGTCGAGCACGCGGTGTGGATCGCGATCCCGTTCACCGCGATCGTCGCGCTCGGAATCGGAGTCGTGCTCCGGCGCTCCGCGCTCCGCGGCGACGTCGCCACCGGCGTGTTCTTCTCGTTCTCGTTCGCGCTCGGCGTCTTGTTCCTCGGCCTGCGCACCGCTGCCGATCGCCCGGTGCAAGTCGAGCACCTGCTGTTCGGCAACATGCTGTCCGTGACGCCGACCGTGCTCTACGTCGTCGTCGCAGTCGCCGTGGGCGCGTGCATCCTCACACTGCTGCTGTGGTCGCGGCTCGCGTACGCGATCTTCGATCCCGAGCTCGCTGCGATCTCCGGTGTGCCGGTCGCGATGCTCGAATATCTATTGTTGGCCGAGACCGCAGTCGTCGTCGTCGTCGCGGTCAAGACCGTTGGCGTCGTGCTGGTGTCGAGCTTCGTCGTGATTCCCGCCGCGACCGCGCGGCTCGTCGGCACGACGCTGCGCACCGCGACGATCCTCGCGATCGTGGTCAGCACCGTCGGTGCCGGCGTCGGCCTGATCGCGAGCTACCACCTCAACACGCCCGCCGCTGCCACGATCATCCTGATCCACAGCGCCCTGTTTGCAGGAGCATTCGCATGGTCTCATTTAGGACGCTGATCCTCATCGCACTTGCCGCGGCCGCCGGTTGCAAGAGCAAGCAAGAGCCCGCGAAGAAGACGCCGGCGCCGCAGCCAGCGCCGACCGCGCCGACCGCGTGGCGCGAGCATCTCCCCGAGCTCGCCGATGGCAAACGCGCACTCGCCCTCGACCAAGCGTCGGGCGTCGTCGCGATCGCCGCCGATGGCTCGCTATCGCTCGGCAAACCCGGCGCCGAACCGCTCGCCGCCGCGACGCCGATCAAGCTCGACGGTCTCGAAGCCGCGCTCGATCTGCCGCCGGTCGCGCCGCGCCGCGATGCAGACTTCGCCGCCGTCGAGGGCGCGACGCCGGGCCTCGAAAATCCGACCGATATCGTGTTCGCCAAGCTCGGTCACCCCGCGCTGTCGAGCGGTTCGCCGGCGCCGCCGCACCGGCTCACGAGCGCATTCGCGATCGCGCACCCCAATGACGTCAGCGGTGGCATCGTCGTGATCGCCGATGCGAACGCGCCGGCCGCCGTGCTCGTCGACGTGCTCGCGAAGGTCGGCGGATTCGTCGCGGTGCGCAGCGGCAAAGATCTAGGCGCTGTGCCGCTCGCCATCGATCGCCATCCTCCCGCTGCGACGCGCCCGGATCAGCGGTGGCACGAGGTGCAGCTCGTCAAGACGATCGAAAAGGTGCCGGCTACCGACGCGCTCGACGTACTCGTGCAGCCGCAGACCACGGTCCAAGACCTCATCACCGCGATCGGCGCACTGCGTGCTGCGAAGGTCGAAGCGATCGGGCTCGGCCGTGCCCCTGCCGCCGGCAGCCCGGACGCCGCTGCGCGCGACTACATCGGTCCGCGCGTCACCGCGTGGAACTTCGCGGTTGTCAGCCCCGAGAAGCTCGATGCCGCACCGATTCGCACCGCGTTCGACGCGACCCTCGAGCCGATGCAGAAGTGCTACGCGTCCGCGCTGATGAAGCAGGCGAAGTCCAAGCGCGCGCCGCAGACCGCTCAGATCGCGTTCGCGCTGCCGCCCGGCAAGAAGCCGATCGTGGTCGACGGCGTCGATGCGGCGGTCGCGAAGTGTGTCGAAGACGCCGTGCGCGCGGGGAGCTTTACGACACCGAGCAGCGCCGCTCAGGTGGAAGTTCGCCTCTCGTTCACGCCCGAGTGATCAGACAGTTGCAGCCGATCGGACGTATGCGCGTTGGCGTGATCGGGGCGGGCACCGCTGGCGCCGCTGCCGCGATCCTGCTCGCACGTGCGGGCTGCACCGTCAGCGTGCTCGAGCGCGTCGTCGATCCGGGCCCGGTCGGTGCCGGCATCATGATCCAGCCGACCGGCCAAGCGGTGCTCGCGCGGCTCGGGCTGCTCGACACGATCGCCCAACGCGGCGCCCGCATTGATCGGCTGTTCCTGCGCGCGCACACCGGCCGCACGCTCGTCGATCTGCGCTACGCGAAGGTCGATCGCGCGTGGTTCGGCATCGGTCTCCACCGCGGCGTGTTGTTCGAGGCGCTCTATCACGCGGCGCGCAGCGAGTCGCGCGTCACCGTCCATACCGGCGCAGCGATCGACGGACTCGCGCGAGCCGGGACCGAGCTCACCCTGCGCGCCGGCGCGATCGAATATGGTCCGTTCGATCTCGTCGTCGTCGCCGACGGCGCGACTTCCGAGCTGCGCGGGTTCGCCGGCAAGACCAAACGCGACATCGGCTACCCGTACGGCGCACTGTGGTTCGTCACCGAAGACCGCGAGCGCGTGTTCAAGGACGAGCTCTATCAAGTCGGCGTGCGCGCGCGCCGGCTCTACGGTGTACTGCCGACTGGGCTGGCACCACGCGGCGACGCGCCGGTGGTGAGCTTGTTCTGGAGCCTCGGCGCCCACGAGCTCGCAAACTGGCAGCGTGGTGGGCTCGATGCGTGGAAGGCAGAGGTCGCCGCCGTCGATCCGCGCATCAAGTTCGTGCTCGATCAGATCACGTCGTACCAGCAGGTGACGTTCGCGACTTATCGCGACGTGTTGATGACGCACTGGCACGACCGCGGCGTCGTGTTCATCGGCGATGCCGCGCACGCGACCAGCCCGCAGCTCGGCCAAGGCGCGAACCTCGCGCTCGTCGACGCACTCGTGCTCGCCGATGCAGTCGCCGCCACTACTTCGATCGACCGCGCACTCGATCTCTACGCGCGCACCCGCCGGGTCCACCTCCGCTACTACCAGCGGATGACCCGCTGGCTGACGCCGTGGTTTCAGTCCAGCTCGGGAATGCTCGGCTGGCTGCGCGACCAGATCTTCCCGGTGGCAAACGCGATCGCGCCGCTCCGCAACCAGATGATCGAGACGATGGCAGGAGTCTCCATGGGCTTCGTGGCCCGACCACTGAAGTTGCCATTGGCTCTCAAGCCCTGAATTCTGCTTGGCCCGACCACGGCACACCGCCTGCTGAGGGCCACGCGGCATATGCGGGTCCTGTCGCTGCTTCTAGTTTGCTTAGTCGCCTGTACCGATTCGTCCGGTCCCGACGAGGACTGGGGCATGGAAGGTCCCGTCGAGCCGATGCCGCCGCCCGGCAAAGAGGACTCGCAGTACCGCAAGGGTCTGCTCGTCGCGACGAACACCTCGCGCACGCAGGTGTGGACCGCCAGGAACAAGTGGGAAGACAAAGACACGCCGGCCGCGCGCGCCGCTGGTCTCGCGTGGGGCGCGAACAGCGGCCTCAGCTGGGATGAAAAGTACGCGGCGTGGATCGACTCACTCGAGTGGATCCCGTCCCTCGACAATTACTCCACGACGGTTCGCCTCACCACGCCGTGGGGCAAGACGCTGCCGTCGCCGTACCTCGAGTGCGCGGAGATGGCGCTGTTCCTGCGCATCACGTTCGCCGCGTGGTACGAGCTGCCGCTCCAGCTCGAAGCAATCTCGAGCGGCCAGCGCGTCTACTTCGGTCACTACGGCGTGCGCACGGCGGCGGGTCGATTCGCCGGCACGCCCGAGTTCGCGATCGCGTACAAGGACTACACGTCGTCGACGACGTGGAAGACCACGTGGCCGAAGGACAACACGCTGCGCACGCGCAGGCTGTGGGGCGGCACCGACGAGCAACCCGAGCTCGGCGCGAACCAAGTGTTCGGCGCGTACGCCGACGAGATTCACCTCAACAAGCGCGCCGCGTACTTCACGGTGCTCGCGCTCAACTATCTATCCTCGGCGAATCTCGCCGACACCGCGAACACGTACAACGTCGTGCCCGAATCGGTGCGCGCCGGCGACGTGCTGCTCGAGCGCTGGCAGCGCTCCGGCATCGGTCACACGCTCGTCGTCAAAGAGGTCGTGCCGATCAGCGAGACCAGCCTCGACGTCACGACGATCTCCGGCTCGATGCCGCGCCGCCAAGGCGTCAAGCAATCGGGCCAGTCGTCGAAGAGCTACTTCACGAGCGAGTACACCGGCGGCAGCGAAGTCGGTCCCGAAGGCGTCGAGTACGCGAAGCTCGGCGGTGGCCTCAAGCGGTTCCGCGTGACGAAGAACGTCGGCGGCTATTGGACGAACACGTGGATGGCAGCCGACGAAGCGCACTGGATCAACTCGCTCGACTACGCGCGGATCGGTGCGCGGCCTGCCCGCTTCGAGGCACTGCTCGGCCAGGTCTCGCCACAACAGATGAAGGCGGAGCTGCTCGCGCAGATTGCGGACGCGCGCCATCACCTCGAGCAGTATCCGGCGTCGTGCTCGGCACGCGAGCGGCGCGAGACCGCATTCCGCGCGCTGTACTCGATCGCCTATCAGCTCAACACGACGAAGGCCGCGCTCGATGCGCAGTACCGCACCGACGCCGACTACGTGCTCGGCGAGCTCGAGTACGCCAAGAGCAAGACGTGCTGCTGGAACAGCTCGACGTCCGCGATGTACGACCTGATCATCAAGAAGGCCGCCGCCGACCAGGCCGCCGCCGATTCACGCAATGTCTGCGAAGTACCGACCGTCTTCATGTCGCGCACCGACGGGTACAAGACCTGGTCCGATTACGCGGCGTCCGTCGGTCGTAGCTCCGAGTGGAAGGCGTGGAGCGAAGACGAGTCCTGCCCGCAGAAGACGGTCAGCGCCGACACGGTTGCGACGCTCTCCGCCACCCCGTACTGCTCGCTCTAACCGAAACCCTGCAATGAACACGTGCGTTCTCGCGAACGCGCGTCTTTGGCGTTGTAGCCTCTGGCGCATGAGCTCGACGATGATGGATGTCCCGCTGACCCTCGATTGGATCGCGGATCGCGCAGAGCGCTACATGGGCAGTGTCGAGGTGGTGTCGCGCCGCCCCGACAAGAGCGTGTCGCGCAGCAACTACGCGCAGGTGATCGGCAAGGCGCGCCGGCTCGCGCGCGCACTCAACGCCGCCGGGATCAAGAAGGGCGATCGCGTCGCGACCTTGATGTGGAACCACGCCGAGCACCTCGAGGTGTACTTCGGCATTCCGCTGTCGGGCGCGGCGATCCACACCTTGAATCTGCGCCTGCATCCCGACGAGATCGCGTACATCGCAAACGATGCGAAGGATCGCTTCGTGATCGTCGACGACGTACTACTGCCGTTGCTCGACAAAGTGATCGCGAGCGGCGCGAAGTTCGAGCGCGTGTTCGTGGTAGGCAAGGCGGGCGAACGCGAGAGCTACGATGACTTCGTCGAAAAGGCGCCCGCGAACGCCGTGCTGCCGACGCTCGCCGAAACCGATGCGCTCGGCATTTGCTACACGAGTGGCACGACCGGACGTCCAAAGGGCGTCGTGTACTCGCACCGCTCGACGATCTTGCACTCGATCGTCGGCGGCCTGCCCGACTGCCTCGGCCTCAGTCGCGCCGACACGCTGCTGCCCGTCGTGCCGATGTTCCACGTCAACGCGTGGGGCTTGCCCTACGGCGCGGCGATGGTCGGCGCAAAGATGGTGTGCCCGGGTCCGCACCTCGATCCGGTGAGCTTGCTCGAGCTGATGGCGAGCGAGCGCGTGACGATCGCGGCCGGCGTGCCGACGATCTGGATCGGCATCCGCGACGTGCTCGACGCGAACCCCGGCAAGTACAAGCTGCAGCCGAACGTGCGCATGATCGTCGGTGGCTCCGCCGCGCCCGAGCAGCTGATTCGCGACTTCGATCGCCACGGGCTCACGCTGATCCACGCGTGGGGCATGACCGAGACATCGCCGATCGGCACCGTGTCGCGCGTACTACCCGAGCACGCGGATGCCGACGACCAGACCCGCTATGCGATGCGCGCTCGCCAGGGCCGGCCGGTGCCGCTCGTCGATCTGCGCGTGCGCAACGAGCAAGGCGATGTCCCGAGCGACAACAAGACCAGCGGCGAGGTGCTGATCCGCGGGCCGTGGATCGCGGGCAGCTACGCCGGCGGTCACACGCCCGAGCGGTGGACGAGCGACGGCTACTTTCGTACCGGCGATGTCGCTCGCGTCGACGAACACGGCTTCATCCAACTCACCGATCGCATCGCCGACTTGATCAAGTCGGGCGGCGAGTGGATCGCCTCGCAAGAGATCGAGAACGCGCTGATGGGTCATCCCGCCGTGCGCGAAGCCGCCGTGATCGGCGTGCCGCATCCGAAGTGGAGCGAGCGCCCGCTCGCAGCCGTCGTGCTCAAGGACGGTCAGTCGGCAACCGCCGACGAGCTGCGCGAGTTCCTCGCACCTCGGTTCGCGAAGTTCTGGCTGCCGGATGCATTCGTATTCGTCGACGCGATTCCGCGCACGTCGGCCGGAAAGTTCAAGAAGACCGAGCTACGCGACAAGTACCGCGACTGGAAGTGGTAGCCCACGTCGGTGCTCCTCGCACCTTGCCGCATGACAGCTCCTCGCTCGGCACAATCGACGAGTCTGTTATTCTGGTCGAAAGATCAGTGCCCGGCGACTTCGACGATGACGTAACGGTCGACAGGGGGATGGGCGGCGAGACAAAGCTTCACGCGACGATCAGCGTGGAGGGTGTAGTGACGACCAAGCAACTCCCGACAACGGGCGAGCTGACGATCGGTCGCGCAGTATCGTGCGACATCTCGATCCAGCACGCGTCGGTCTCGCGTCATCACGCGACGTTGCATCTGTCACCGCTGGAGATCATCGACTCCGGCAGTCGCAACGGCACCCGGGTGCGCGGCACGCGCCTCGATCGCGGGATCCCGACCTCGCTCAGCGTCGGCGAAGCGATCCAGATCGGCGAGGCCGCGATCTTGATCCACTCGTCATCGGGCGTGCTCTACGACCCAACGGTGGTCGAGCACGTTCCCGAGCAGGTTCGGCTGCTCGAGTCCGAATGCGCGCGATCGGCACGTACGTGCTCGCCGTTCGCGCTCGTGCAGATCGAGGTCGACGTCGGCCGTCCGAGCGACGCGACGGCGATCTTGCGCGCGTTGCTGCGTGGCACCGATGTCGTGCGCAACGACGGCAACGGCGCCTTGCAAGTGCTGTTGCTCGATTCGGGCGAACAAGTCGACGTCGCGCTTGCACGGATGAGCGAACGCCTACACGAGCGCGGAATCGTCGCGCGGCTCGGGGTCGCCCGTTATCCCCGCGACGGCGTCGCGCCGGAGCAGCTGCTCGCCCGCGCGTACGAGCAGCTCGCGCACTCACCGACG
>Ga0070706_100004956_pt1 | contig 12745 bp, 10 predicted proteins | sample KBSK5501metaG_FD_65476 | JGI IMG/M metagenome (GOLD analysis project Ga0070706, IMG submission 65476) | Corn, switchgrass and miscanthus rhizosphere microbial communities from Kellogg Biological Station, Michigan, USA - KBS K5-50-1 metaG | ecosystem: Host-associated > Plants > Roots >...
GCCTCTTCGCGATGTCCGTCTCGGACTGCAGTTCGTTCGCTGGGTCGACCTTCTTTTTCCTTTTTCTCTTCTCCGGCTTCTCGGCCGCCGCCCTCGCCCACTCGCGCACCCTCTCGAGTTCGACCTCGACTTCCTTGTACGCCAGCGTCTGTATCGCGCCGGGCTCCTTGGTCCTGTGGGCGATCACGCACTTCAGGATCGCCGCGTTCAGTAACCGGTGCATGACTGACCGCTGGTCGCGCAGCAGCGTCCCCAGCTCGTCCCACGAGCAGCTGAGGGGCTTCGCAAGCTCTACTCGAATGGCTCGGATCATCGGTTCACATGATGTAGCAAGATGTTCAAGATGTCAATCCCAAAAAACTACGTGGCCTCGTGGTTGTAGACGCACGTGGGTCACTCGCTCGACTCCAAGAACTCGGCGAACTCGCGCATCAGCTTGGCGAGTCGTCGAACGTGCGCGACGGACTCGAGCTCGACGCGCAGTTGATCCGAGTTCGCGTGTGCAGCGGTGCCGACGCGACCCTCCTCGTCGATCAAGACCATGGTCACCGTCCTCTTCAACATCACGCCTTCCTCGAAGTGACTTGAGCTTCTTGAAAAACACGAACGCCCGGGATCAGGTCCGGCTGGCCGTACTTGTCCGTCTTCGCCTGCAACGCGGCGGCGATCTTCTGCATGTCCGGCGAGCAGAGCTCGCGCGGCACCGCGCTCGGGTCAGTGACCTCGAACTTCCACACCTGCCGCACGGACACTCCCTGCGGCGCCTGAACGGGCTCGTAGAAGTTTGCCTGCTGCGCGGCGGCTAACGCGGTCGGGGCCGACGCTGCAGCCTGGAGCGCCGCCACGTTGGCCTGCTGCTTCGCCTGCATGTAGCCGGCGATCTTTTCCTTGAGGCGCGCCTCGACGTCCTCGAGAGCTCTCAGGACCGGCTTGAAGAGCGCGTCCGTGGCCTTCTTCACGTCCGCAAGAGGCTTCGTTATCTTCTTCCGCTCGGCCTCGACGATCTCCCACTCGGCCTTCACCTCGCGGAGGAGCTGCGCGGCGAACTCCTGCTGGGCGTCGTCGCAGATCTGCCACGCCGCGACCTTCTGCATCGCTTCAGGGTGCGTCCACTGCACGCGGGCAATCACCTCGCGCGCGAGCTGCGTCTTGACCTCGGCCGCCACTTGGATCTCGTCAGACACTTCAGGCTCCTCTTCGACCCAGCAGTTCTCGCCGGTCATCGTCGCGCCACACGCGGAGCACTGTCCGCTCCAGTTCGGGTGAGCGTCGTAGATCGTCACGCGGTAGCCCGAACCCTCGAACATCTCGGGCGCGCGACGCGCCTCGATGCAGGAGCGACACGCGCTCGCTCCGTTCCGCCACGCCCAGCCGAGCCACCTGACCATTCACGCCGCCACCTTCACCTTTGGGACCCAAGGGACCAGTCGACCATTCGCGTCGTGCACGGGCTTCGCTGCCTTGCTCCACTTGCGCGCGAGCAGCGGCTCCACCACCGGCGGTACGTCGGGCAAGAACGGCGACGCTCCGACGATCATCAAGCGCGCGAGCTCGATCGCCCTCTCGTGCGCGTAGGCGTCATCCGGGACTTCCACGATGAACTCGTCGTGCACGAAGTTCGTGATCCGGCACCCGTAGAGTGGTGAGTGTTGATCCGCGTAACAGGCTTGCGCGATCAAGAATCCGGCGGCTTTCGCGGCGTCCGCGGCGAGCCCCTGGAAGAACGTGTTGAGGTACTCGGTGTACTTCGGATAGAGCCAGCCGCGCACGCGCTCGCTCGCGAACTGGATAGCCTGCTTCTCGCCCGAGTTCATGAAGCGAGTGCCGGCCTTCTTGTAGAGTGGCGCCTCCGGCCACGCCATCTGCCAGTGGTGCTGCAGGTCGACCGCTTCCTCTCGCGTGATGATGACGCCGTACGAGAGCCGCGCGTAGTCGACTAGGCGGTCGGGACCGAGACCGCCGGGGCTCCCGAAGTTCGTCACTTTGCCTGTCTGGCGCGGCAGGTACACGCGCCCCTTCGGGTCGAGCTCAAAATCGTACTTCGCCTCCGAGTACGGGATCTTGAGGATCAGCGCCGCGATCTCGAGGTGCGGATCGAGGCCCTTGTTGAGCATCTCGCCCATGCGCGTCTGCCCGAACATCCAGAGGCAGACCTGCGACCACGTCCGGAGCTCGAAACCAGAGTAGTCGCCGATCGCGAAGATGGTTCCCGGTCGCGGCTCGACGCACTCGCGCATGCCGTTCGACGTCGACCAATTCTGGACGTTCGGTTTCGACGTGGTGCGTCCCGTATCAGCTAGGTCGAAGCGCGCGTGGATCGGCGTCTGCGTCCCGAGCTGCAGCAGCGGCACGTCCGTCGACAGCATGTGGTCGTAGTGGTTGAACTCGGCGTACTTCTTCAGCAGCGGGTGGTCGGCGCGGCTCGTCACGTCCTTCGCGATGTTGACCGACTCTTCGGCTTTCTGGATCCGTCGGATCAGCGAGTTGCGCCGAGCTGGCACGGGTTCGCTCTCTAGCGCTTCTCGCAGCAGCACGAGCTTCTTCTCCGCCTCCTTGGTCAGCGGCACGCGCTGGCCCTTCGAGGTCTTCTCGCCGACGACGAGATCTTTAACGACCTTCGTGTTCTTGACGAACTCGATCTCGACGAGCCCGGTGGCTTTCTTCTTCGTCTTCTTGATCCGCACCACGCCCGCGTGCACGAGTTCGTCCCGGAGCTCCTCGTATTTCTGCTGAGTCTTTCGAGCGAACTCGCGCACAGACTCGGGGTCGGTGTGGAAACCCCACGCGCTCATCAGTTGCAGCCAGAATGCGGCTCTGCTTTGGCGGAACTCGTCCTTGAAGTAATTCTCCGGCCGCTGGCTCTCCTCGAGCTCCTGATCCCTCCACACGGCGCGGTTCGCGACCGCGTCTGCCACGGCGTATGTCTGGGCCTCCGCGGGCCAGAAGCTCATCGGCACGTCGATGAGCTCGCCGAATCGCAACTGCCAGCCTCCCTTCGTCAGCTTCATCCCGCAACGACGGAGCGCTACGTCCTCCAGATCGTAGTTGAGCTTGATCGCATTGCCATCGAGCTCTCCGAACTTCCTGTACGTGCCCTTCGCGATGTCGTTGAGCTTCTCGCGAAGCATCGTGTCCGTGACGCGGTCGGCTCGATAGACCTCGAAGATCAGCGGCACGAGCTCCGGCCACTCGCCGCAGAACACGCTCATGTCGTACGCGATGTTGTAGCCGCTGATCAGCGCGTCGCTCTCGAGCAAGCGCACCACGTGCTCGCGCGCCTCCTGAGCGTGCACGAGCCCCTTCTCGGTGCTCGTCTGCCAGGACACGCACGCGAGCTTCGGGATCATCTTCCCGGGCCGAAAGAGCTCGGTTTCCGAGTCCAGAGAGAAAGCGTCCCGGCTCGGCAGCGCTTGGCACTGCGGTGAGCAGTAGGCGGCGCCCTGGTAGAGCACCGGCCTCCCGCACCGCACGCACGCGCCGTGTGACACGCGCACGCTCATCAGTTCTCCGCTGCGTCGCCTTCCAGCCTCGGCGCCGTCGGCAGCGGGTCCTCGTTGAGCACCTGCGCGCCCTTCTTTTGCCGACCGCGCTTCTTCTTCGGCTCAGCCGGCTCCTTCGATGCGCCCACTGCAGCGACTGCTGGCGCCGCCGTCTCGGTCTTTTTCTTCTTCGACGACCGATCCTTCTTTCGCGGAGACTTCGGCCGGACCCAAACCTGGAAGAAACCCGGGTTCACCAGACGCGTTAGCGTCTTGCCCTTCTCACCCTTGTCCTTGTCGGCCTTGACCGTCTCCTGCTCCGTATCGTGCTCGACCCAGAGGTCCACGAGCATCCAGCCGGGCTTGTCGTCGGGAGGATCGATCGGGACGCCCTCCACGTAGCCGGCGTCGTCGGAGTCGCCCACACCGGTGCAGAGCACCCGGATGTCATACTTGTTGCCGTCGATCTCTTTTCTCAATGCCATCGTTCTGTTCTCCGGTTTCGAAAGTTTTTCTCAGCCGCCGTTGGTGTACGGCCAAAAGTCGACGAACGTGAAGTCGCGGTTGCTCTGGCGCGTCTGGCCCTCTCGCGCTCGGGCGATCACGTAGCGCCCGCTCACGTTGTGCGTGAAGTTGTTCGCGTCGTTGTTGACGTTGATCGCGTAGTGCAGCATCTCGCGCATGCCCCGCTTGAGTGCCGCGACGTTGTTGTCATCGTCGCGCGCGACTCCTAGACAACCCGCGGCCCACTGCAGCAGCGCGTTGTCGCACACGTCTTTCTTCGTCATGTCCTGCTTCCAGATCACGCGCTGACCGACCGGGTTCTCCGGGTGGTTGCTGGACATGACCGTGAACTCGCAGAAGAACTTCGGCCCGAAGCGTGTGTCCTGGCAGAAGGTCTTCTCGACTTTGAGCACGCCCTCGAAGCCGTCCTTGAGCTCGGGCAGCCGGGGCGGCCCGATCTCGGCCCTATCGAAGTTGCTAAACTGGTACATCTCATCGTCTCCTTTGTTTTCTCAATCCTGCCAACGCGGCCCCGTGCCGCTGAGTGTCTGCCTGTCAACGTCGATCGCAGCTTGCAAGAGCTTCTGCGGCTGCCCGGTCGAGTGCTCGATGTAGCGCGCGTCCTTGATCGCCTGGTCGAGCGAGTCGAGGTGCTCCCTGCACGACACGATGAACTCGACCTCGACCTCGTCCGCGAGCTGGCCGGGCCGGTGCGTGCGCCCGATGAGCTGCTCGTTGCGCGCGCCGTTCGGCAGGAGCGACGTGATCAGGTTCTTGCACCATCCCTGGAGGTTGCGACCCTCCGAGTTCGCGGGACGAGATGCAACGAGCGCCGTCCTGCGATCGTGGTCGTCGATGAACCTGCCGTTGAGGTCGAGTCCCTTGCGTCCGTAATACGCGAGCCCGAACTCGTCGCGCAAGCGCTCACCCACGCACTTGTGCTCGACCCAGACGATGCCGGCGTTCTTCTTCGCCCACTCGACGACGAACCGGCACGCGCTCGCGTCGATCCACACCGGCCGCGTCTGCGGCTCGAACGTGTACTCGATCGCCTTCCACGTGACGAGCGACACGACTGCGGCGAGGTCGTCCTTCTCGACCTTCCTGCGCGGTCTCTCCAGTGCTGAGAGCACGAGTTTCGCCACGTCGTCAATCTGCTGCTGCGTCGCGATGCGAGTCTTCTGCGTCGCCAGGATCTCCTTGACGCTCGAGTGCCACGTCTCGGGGACGAGTGCGTTCAGCAGCGTGCCGAAGTGCTGGCGCACCTGCTTCTCGCTGTCGTACGTGCGCGATCGCTTGAGCGTCTGGCGCACGAGCTGGTGCCACGTCTTGCGCGCCACGTACCAGTCCGGCGGCGGGCGCGGGTCCCAGACGTAGTAGAAGCCGAGAGCGAGTTCGCGCGCGTGTCGCGCCATCGCCATGCCGTCCGAGATCGTCCACCCGTCGGGCGTCTCCCAGAACTCTCGCAGGTGGTCGAACGCTTCGTCGACAGCGTCGTTCATGTCGCACTCGAGCCCGCGCACGACGATCGAGGCGTCGACCTGCGTCTCGTGCGTCGCCACGACGCCGGGAGTCTCGACGAGGCGCCTGCGGAACGTCTTTCGTGCTGCGGTGGTGCGGTCGGTGAGCCAGAGCTTCCTGTCGTCGTCGTCAGCGCAGAGGATCTCGAGGGCGCCAGGGTCGATCGGCGCGAAGTCGCCTTTCTTCTCGTCCAGCGCCTCCGACCAGAGCTGGAGGTCGTTCCAGTGCGTCGGCAGCGGCAGCAGGCTCCCCGGCAGGCACCACGTCAGGATGTGCGCGTAGTCGAAGACCGAGCGCTTCGTGACCGTACCGGAGAGCGCCGCCGCGTGGACGGGGCGCGGCTCCGTCTGGAAGTGCCCCGGGACGACTACGCGCTTCTTCTGGGTACGGTCTCGAAAGAACCGCGTGATGCGTCGAGCAACGGCCGCATCGCGGTTGTTCTTCGCGCGGTGACACTCGTCGAGCACCACGAGGTCCGGTCCCCACTCGTCGAGCGCTCCAGGCTTGCCGTTCTCGGGGTCGCCTCCAGCCTGCGTCCGACCTAACCACTCGTAGCTCATGATCCGCAAGAACAGCGGCAGGTGCCAGTGCTGCGCGAGCACCTCCTTGTCGCGCTTGGTCTTCTCGACGAGGCTGGCCGGCACGATCAAGAGCGGGCGCTGCGCCTTCATGACGACCGGCGCGAGCAGCGTGATCAGCGTCTTGCCTCCACCGACCGTGATCGGACCGAAGAGTCCGCCTACGGTGCCGAGCTCGTAGAGCGCCCACGCCTGTATCGGCTTCAGGCGCATCGTCCCGCGCGGCGTCTTCAAGCGCTTCGTCATCTCGTCGGCGAGCCACTCCAGATCCTCCGGCGCCATCGTGCGACGCCGGAGTTTAGAGATCCGCATCAGCTCCGAGCTCACGGGCACGAAGTCTGGGCGGGGCGCTTTGCCGACGAGCATGTTCACTGCCTGGCCTTGAGCTCCGCCAACATCTGGTCCGCGAGCACGCCCGCGTTCTGCGTGTTGCCGCCAGTCACGACGATCGCGCCGCTCATCAACACGGCCCACGCGCCGGTGAGGTCGTACTCCTTCGTCTGCTTCGGTCGACCCGGACCTTTTTCTGGCGAGGGTGCGGGTGCTGACTGCTGTTGCTGCGGCGGCACGAACTGCGGCGCGGTCTGCTGTTGCGGTGCTTGCTGCTGGTACTGCGGCTGTCCCTGCGGCGCTTGGAACTGCGGGGGTCCCTGCGGTGCCTGGAACTGCGAAGGCGCTTGCGGCGGCTGAAATTGGGGTGGTCCTTGCGGCGCTTGAAACTGCGGCGCGCCTTGCGGCGCCTGAAACTGCGGGGGCCCCTGCGGGGCTTGGAACTGCGGTGGTGCCTGCGGTGGTTGAAATTGAGGCGCTCCCTGCGGCGCCTGAAACTGGGGGGCTCCTTGCGGCGCCTGGAACTGCGGCGCGCCTTGCGGGGCTTGAAACTGCGGTGGCCCTTGGGGTGGTTGAAATTGCGGTGGTCCCTGCGGCGGCTGGAACTGCGGAGGCCCTTGCGGTGGTTGAAACTGGGGCGGGTTCACCGCCGCGCCGTTGGGGCCCGGTTGCATGCCCTGCAAGAACTGCTGCGTCGCCGGTTGGTTCTTAAAATCGCTCATGATGCTCACGATCCTTTCTCTGGCTGTGATCCCGCAGCGGTCCCTGTAGGGACAGCCGCCGTACTCGTCGCACGCGCTCGCGTCGTGCACGACGTCCAGCGCTCGCTTGGTGTTGAAGATGTGGTGCTTGATCGCGCGCCCCGTCTCCACGTTCTGGAGCATGCGAGGGGTGATCATCGCGTCCGTCACCGTCGCGTAGACCGGGTGCACTTTGATCGCGCCCTTCGTCTTCACGTAGTTCCACTGGAGATCGATCGTCGTCTCTTTGGTCACGATGATCGTCCACGCGGCGTAGAGCGCTGCCTGCGCGTCGTAGTGGATCTCCTCCGGCTTCGCCGCCCAGCGTTCTGGGTCCCCCGACGTCTTGTGGTCGTACGTGCGCGGGCGTGACACGCCGTCCCAGCTCAGCTGCTCCGGCATAAACAGGTCGATCTTCACGTTGAAGAGCACGTCCGCGACCACGATCAGCTCGTCGCGCTCGACGTTCCAGTTCTTCAGGTAGTCGACCGCCTGCGGCGGCGGCAGGTACGGGATCATCGCCTGCGCGAGCAGCGCCTGCTTGCTGTTGCCGACAGGCACGCGCGACCACTTCAGCCAGTTCTCGAGTTCGCCGTGGGTCTTGATCCCAAGCAGCGCGAACTTGTTTGGGTCGGCCTTGATGTGCTCCAGCCACCGCCAGGCCCACTTCCGGTTGCAGAGCTCGTACGTGCTGATCTGCGTCGCGCTGATCCACGGTTCGTTCCACGGGTCGATCGGCGGGTAGCACTGGACTGCCGGCGAGAAGCTCATCGACCATTCTTTTTCTTCTCGTCCTTGAGTCCTGCCTCGATCAGTTTTCGAGCGACGTCGCTGCGGGTGACGCTGACCCCGAGCTTTCCTGTGAGGTACTTCGCGCGCGCGTCCATTTTTCTGACGAGCTCTTTGGTTACTCGGACACCGAGCATGAGGTTATCGGTCTTGTCAGACATCGTTAAACTCTGTATCTGAAGCGTAAAACTTCGTCAAACAAATTCTGCTTTGAAATCGTGATCGACGTACGCGAGGAATTCGCGAGCGCGAGTGATAGCCACGTAGCGGATGTTGGCTTCTTCTTGCAGGCTGCCCTGAACCTCCTCGCCTTTTTCGCGCGCTATCTCGAGCCTTTTCACGTTTCGAATGAAAGTCGATTCGAGCAACCAAACGCGGTCGCGCTCTTTTCCTTTTGCGCGGTGGACGGTCGAGAGCGTCACGTAGTCGCCCTCGTCGGTGCTAACAAAAGCTTGTTGGATGCGGTCGATAACCTCTTCGACCGTCTCCGCGGCCCGACAGAACATGAGCACGCAGTCGCGCCGGTCATAGACTTCGTCCGTCGGTTTAGGTGGTTCGTTGGCCGCCAGACGCGCGGCTTCTTTCTCCGCCCACGCGCGTACTTTGACGTCGAGCTCGTCCACGGTTCGAGCGCGCTGTCTCTTGACGAACGATGCCAACGTGCTCCCTATATCTCGCCCCTCGATCTGGGCACGCACGCCGTCCTGGAGTAGGACCAGGCAGAGCTTCACGAGCGGGGCGTTGCTGCGGCTCAGGACGAAGTCGCCGGGGCGCACGTTCTTGAGCAGCGCGCTTAAACCGCACCGCGTGACCAGTCCGGGTTTGCTGTCGGGTGCGGGTTGCAGGCGAGGTACGAACCTCCGCGCCTCCTCGACGATCGAGTATCCGCAGCGGTAGCAGATCGACAGCGGCAGCGCCGTCGCTCCCACCTCGAGAGCGAACTCGTTCATGCCACCGGCAGCACGAAAACCGAAGATGGCTTGGTTCGGGTCACCGAACATGGCCATCGAGCCACCGGGTTTGACCAAGCGATGCACGGCTCGCATCTGGGCGATCGTCAGGTCCTGCATCTCGTCGACCAAGACGAAGTCGTACTGCTCTGGTGGTCTCATCCACGGACAGACGAGCGGGAGCCAGATCTGGTCGTCGTAGTCGAACTTGTTGTCCGTCAAGTGCGGCTGCGCCGCTATGTTCAACATCGCGATCACGGTGTGCACGAACGTCTCGTAGTCGAGCGGGTGCACCGGGATCAAAAACTCGTCGATGACGTCCACGATCGAATCGAAGTCGTGCGCGAGTCGAGCCTTGCAGTGACTCAGTGTTTGAGCGAGCGCCAGCTTTAGATAATTGGTCTGCGGACCCGGCCAGAGACGGTCGGCGATCTTGAAAGCCCTGTCGCGCTCCACGAGGTCGTTGCCGCGTAGGCTGAGCGCAGCCTTGATCGTTTGGTGCCCGACGCTGTGAATCGTCTGAGCGACGCCGTGCGTGAGACGCTGCTGCAGAACTTTCGCGATGTCCTTGCCGAACGCGACCGCGATCACGGACTTGTCGCGCGACCGACTCGCGAGCTCGACGAGGGTCGTCGTCTTGCCGCACCCGGGGCCGGCGACGATCAGCGACGTGCCGTTGAAGGCGAAGATGTTCAGCTGAAGCTCGCTCCACATTGCCCATCTCCTCCTTCAACGCACGAGCCCTAGCGACGTCTGCGCGCTGTCGATCGCGAGCTGCCGAACGATCTCTTCGGGCGTGATGAAGTCGCTGTTCTTAGCCCACGCCATCAAGTTGTCGTTCACGATCACTCGGTAGTTGGTCGGCACGCCCTTGCCGTTGTTGAGCTGCACGCGGCGGTGGGGCTCCGCTAACTCGCCTATGGTCGTCGCGAGCTTGCCCGACGGTGGGCACTTCTCGTTGCCGATGTAGAGGTCCCAGAACTTGAGCAGCCCCGAGATGTTGACGAGCAGCTCCCCCTTGTGGATCCTCACGAGCATCTGCGTGGATGCGTTGCCCTCGAAGAGGCGGCGGTCGGCGAGGAAGGCACATAGCCACCGGAGTACCGAGCTCCGCGCGCCGCTCGAGGTCGCCAGCCAGCGCGTGTTCTCGACGTCGGGGCGGTTGATGTAGAAGCGCCCCTGCGACTCGTGCTGGTGGTTGTAGTAGAGCCACATCACGAACTCGGCGATCTTGTCTCCCTCGACCCAGCCGCGCTCGAACGTCGTCGGTCGGAGCTTCAACAAGAAATCGCCCGCGGCATCGCGGACCGCGATGTGAAAATAGCGTTCCATGATGCCCTCGATCTCGTTGTTCGAGAGCTCTTCTGGCGTGCGCAGGATCGACGGGTCGTGCGCGGCGACGATGGTCGGCGACACGCCTATGAGCTTTCCGTTCGGCAAGAACTTCCGCTTGAACGTGCGCTCGGTCGCCTGGATGTGCTGTCGCAGCTGCGGGTTCATCGTGTAACCGCGGAAGTCCTTCGGCAGCTGCTCGTCCGCGAAGCAGAGCGGGCAGCTCGCGAGCAGGTCGTTGAACGTGCCGAACGCGGCGTCGAGCGACGTGGGACCGCGCGTCGTCCAGAGGCGCGCGCAACCGAGCGCGAGCAGGCTCTTGCCGAGGCTCTTCTTCCCGGTCAAGAACAGCGCGACGCGCACGATGTCGAGCCTCGGAAGGATCGCGAGCCAGGTCTTCAGGTCGTGCCAGTAATCGGGGCCCGCGAGGTGGTAGAGCCACTCGTCGATGTCGGCGTGGTACACCGGCGCGATTGGGCGAAGCGGGCACGGCGCTTCGATGATCGTGCGCGTCGAGAAGTCGTAGCTGGTCGCCTGAGCGCGCATGTCGAGGATGAGCTCGTCAGCCACCGTCCCGTACTCCGCGACGAGCTGCCGCATCGACTTGAAGTCGGTTCCGTCCTTCGTGACCTTGTAGAGCTCGACCCCGGCGCTCGAGGCCGGCGAGAGCTCGCGGAGCGCGGCGTTGTGAGCCTCGGCCTCGGTGTACGGGCCGCGGTGCCTGCCGTAGTGGAAGAAGTAGTACGCGCGATCCTTCTGCAGGATCCACTGGTGGCCCGTGCTGATGACCGGAGCGAAGCGCTGGAGCTCGTCGATCGTGTACGGGTGCGAGCGGCCGTTGTTGAACGACTCGCGTATCCGACTCGCCTTGTCGTGCTCGACCTCCTTCTCGCGCTGCTCCTTCTGCCTCCGCTGCTCGTCGCGCTTGTGCCGCTGCTCGTCCTGCCTCTGCTTGATGCGAGCCTCGACCTGCTCGACGGTGACGAGCTCACCTTCGGAGATCATGATCTTGAGGCTCGTATCGAAGTGCCTCGCGATCGACGCCGCGTCGTAGTCGAGGAAGCGCCCACCTACCTCGGTGGCGAGCTTGAGCGCGAGCGATTCCGGGAACACGCGACCCTTGCAGACCTTCTCGAGCGCGTCGCCGAGCTCGCGCTTCTCGTCGTACTTGCTCTTCTGCAAGTCCTTAGCGAAGCGGGTGAGCTGCTCGACCGTGATGTCCGGCGCTCGCTCGACTAACGCGCGGACTTTCTCGACGACGTCGTAGCCGATGATCGCGCAGAGCGTCGTCCAGCCAGTGATCTTCGCGTTCGCGTCGAGCTGCTCGCGCGTGTGCTGCACGGCGTTCTCGCGCTTGTCCCGCTCCTCGTCGCTGCCCTCGTGCTGCTCTGCGACGCCGCACAGGAACTCGACCGCGCGCTCGTCCGAGAAACCACTCGAGAGCAAGCCGCCCGCGAGTGCGAGGTGCGCCTCGTGCCGGCGCTGGTCGGGCCACGCCGACGCGAGCATCGCGATAGCCTCCGCGTCCTTGCTCCGCCGCTGCTCGTCACCCACGAGCCGCGTGTCGCGCACGCCCTCAGGCAGCGGCCGCGCGAGCACCTGCTCGACGACGAGCGGCGCGCCCTGGAGCGCGTAGTAGAAGTTCACGTGCTCCGTGCCGATCGGCGCGAAGGGGCCGAAGAACAGGCGCGCCTGGTCCTTGCACGCGGCGTCGCACACGCCACCGAAGAGGTCGTTCGCCTTCTCCCAGAACGCGCCCCAGTGCTCGCCCGCGATGGGGCGGTCGAGCGGGATCACGATCCGGAACTTGTACAGGCCCTTCTCGGCGAGCGCTCTGGCGTGCGACCACGTCGAGTACACCACCGCCGCGAGCCCGAGCTGCTGCACGAACGCGACGAGCGCGAGGTACGTCGCCTCGGTCACCTCGTCCACGTCGAGCACCAGCATCCAGACGCGCACGACGTCGGCGTTCCGCCGGAAGCCGCCGGTGCCGTACTCTGCCGGCGAGAAGCACCGCAGGCCCTCTTTTACGCGCTTGTCGTCAGCCGCGTCGCGGCCGGGGGGTAGGTACTCGTGAGGACCCAGCGTCGCGGCGAATTGGTCCCACGAAAAGTCCTGCTGTTTCGGCCAGTTATCCCGAGCCCCCTCGAAGTGCGAGATCCTCACCACCCACCTGCGAGGCGGGCTTTTTGTACTTGATCTCGTTCGAGAATTTCACTAACTTGGACCGCGTCAGCCAGCGCCATTGGCAGACTCCAAAGCCCTAGGGTCTCTCCGGTCCCTAGGGCTTTTTCTATGTTGGATTTTGGGACTATTCGAGCATAGCGAGCGACCCTGCTTCGTTGGGCCGGACCTTCGCTTTTGCCAGAGAACCGGACCCGGAGTCAAGACCAGACTGCGACATCTGAGTCATGGCGCCCCGCGGCGATCTGCGTCGGTGTCGCTTCGAGTCTCGCCCTCGCGTGCGCGCGCGGGCAGGCGCGCGCGTACTGTCCGGTCCGTTCTCCTAAATTTCAATTTCC
>Ga0070706_100004958_pt1 | contig 12743 bp, 9 predicted proteins | sample KBSK5501metaG_FD_65476 | JGI IMG/M metagenome (GOLD analysis project Ga0070706, IMG submission 65476) | Corn, switchgrass and miscanthus rhizosphere microbial communities from Kellogg Biological Station, Michigan, USA - KBS K5-50-1 metaG | ecosystem: Host-associated > Plants > Roots >...
ACGCATAGAGCGCGAGGAAGCGCGCGGTGCCCATCGTGCCTTCGAGCGCGAACGCGAAGGCCCAGAACGTGAATGCGTTGAACAGCAGGTGCGCGAGGTCGGCATGGACGAAGGCGCTGGTGACGAGCGTGCGGTACTCGCGCTGCGGCACGAGCCAGTACGGCCTGAACACGTTGCGCTCGATGAAGGCCGGCGACACGAACAACCCGGCCAGACTGATCGCAAGGATCGCGATCAGGAGCAACGCCGCGCCGGGCGTCTGGCCGAGCAGGCTTTGCAACGTCCCGGAGCCGTCCATGCCGCGGCGCGTCAGGAGGCCGCGCCGGGCCTGACCCAGCGTGCCAGCGTCTCCAACATCGCCGTGACGTCGATCGGCTTGGCGATGTGGTCGTTCATGCCGGCGGCCAGCGCCGCGACGCGGTCGCCGGCCATCGCGTTCGCGGTCATCGCGATGATCGGCAGCTCGCGCCACCGGGTTTCCCGGCGGATTGCGCGGGTGGTTTCGTACCCGTCCATCACCGGCATCTGGCAGTCCATCAGCACGCCGTCGAACTCGTGCTGCGCCATCAGCGCGAGCGCCTGCCGCCCGTCGTGCGCGATCGTCACCGCGACGCCCACCTGGGTCAGCAGCTCGTGGGCCAGTTCCTGGTTGATCTCGTTGTCCTCGACCAGCAGGATGCGCGTGCCGTGCCAGCGCGCAGACCCTTCGGCGTCGTGCAGGCCGTGCGCGCTGCGCAGCTCCGTGCCCGGGCTCAGTGGCGCGGTGCAGGCGTCGAGCAGGCTGGCCGGCGTGACCGGCTTGGCGAGCCGGCCGGCATGGAGCTGCTCGCGCGCGAGACGCCGCTCGAGCTCGTCCTGGCCTTCGGGCGCGGCCATCAGCAGCACGCGGCGCACGCCGCTGTTTTCAGCGCGCATCTGCACCGCGCAGTCGACGCCGTCCATCTGCGGCATCGCCTGCGCGATCAACGCGATGTCGAACGGCGCGCCGGCCTCGGCCGCGAGCGTCGCGGCACGCAGCGCGGCCCAGCCGTCCGCGGCGTCGTCGACCTGCAGGCCCAGCACGCGGGCGTTGTGCACGAGCAGCGCGCGGGCCGCGGCGTTGTCGTCGACGATCAGCACGCGCACGCCGCGCAGGTCCGCCGGGGGCGCCGCGGCGGCGGCGCTCGCGGCCGGCAGCGCGAAGCGTGCGCTGAAGCGGAAGCGGCTGCCCTGTCCGGGTTGGCTGTCGACCTCTATCGTGCCGTGCATCAGCTCGACGAGCTGGCGGCTGATCGCAAGGCCGAGCCCGGTGCCGCCGTAGCGCCGCGTGATCGAGTTGTCGGCCTGCACGAACGGCTCGAACAGGCCGCGCTGCTGCTGCTCGCTCATGCCGACGCCGGTGTCCGCGACCGTGAAGGCCAGGTGCAGCGAAGGCCCGTCGGCATCGCCGCCGACCGCGCCGCGCTCGATCTCCTCGACGCCGATCGTCACCTCGCCGCGCTCGGTGAACTTGATCGCGTTGTGGCCCAGGTTCACCAGCACCTGGCGCAGCCGCAGCGGGTCGCCGACGAGCATGCACGGCAGCCCGTCCGGCAGCGCGAAGCGCAGCGCCAGGCCCTTTTCCTGCGCCTTCAGCCCGAGCAGGTCGGCGACGTCGCCGAGCACCTCGGCCAGCGCGAACTCGACCGTCTCGACATCGAGCTTGCCGGCTTCGATCTTCGAGAGGTCGAGGATGTCGTTGACCAGCCCGAGCAGCGACTTCGCGGCGCGCTCGGCCTTCTCGATGAAGTTGCGCTGGCGCGCATTGAGACCGCTGCGCAGCGCGAGATGCGTCATGCCGAGGATCGCGTTCATCGGCGTGCGGATCTCGTGGCTCATCTTCGCGAGGAAGTCGCCCTTCGCGCGGGTCGCGGCCTCGGCCACCTCGCGGGCCTGCTCGAGCTCGCAGGTGCGCTCGCGGACCTTCTCGTCGAGCTGGTCGCGCGAGTCGCGCAGATCGCGCACCAGGCGCGCGTTGTCGAGTGCGCCGACCACGTGGCCGACCAGGATGTCGAGCACGCGCAGGTGCTGGCGCGAGAACGCGTGCGCGGTCGCACGGTTCTCGAGGTAGATGAAGCCGAGCACCCCGTCGGGCTTGCGCACCGGCAGGCACAGCAGCGACTGCGGCTGCACGACTTGCAGGTACGGGTCGCGCGCGAAGCGGTCGTCGCGCGCGGGGTCGTCGAGCAGCAGCGTCTCGCCGGTGCGGTGCGCGTAGCGCGGCACCGACCAGGCCACCGAGGCGTCGGCGACGCCGCCGCCGTCCGGCGTGGCCGCGGCATGCGCCGCCACCTCGAGGTTCTCGCCGGCCAGCAGCAGCAACGCCGCATGGTCGGCACCGGCGTATTGCAGCAGCGTGCGGACCAGGGTCTGCAGCAGCCGTTCATAGTCGAGCTCGTGCGAGATCGCCTGCGACGCCTTCAGCACCGCCTCGAACTCGAGGCTGCCGCCGCTGCCGGCCGTCGACACCCAGTGCAGCGTGCCGCGCGGCGTGTGCACGCACGCCTCGACGCCCAACTCGTCGTCGAGCGCGTCGAGCTTGGCGGTCGCGCCCCACGCGGCGTAGGCCTGGCGCGCGCGTGCCAGCGCGCCGTGGCCGAGCGCTTCCCAGCCCAGGGCCAGGCACAGGCGCGCCAGGCGCTCTTCGGCCAGCGCGATGCCGGACAGGCAGTGCTGCTGCTGCGCCAGCGCGATCGCCCGTTCGCATTCGGCCACCGCCTCGACGCGGCGACCGGCGATGCGGTGCAGCTCGGCACGCACCAGCGCGGCCTTCGCGGCGAAGGTCGTGGGTGCCCCTTCGGACCAGGACTCGAGTTGGCGCAGGCAGCCGCCGATGTAGGCCGCGTCCGGGCTGTCCTGCAACGCCTCGGCCAGCGCGCCGTAGTAGACCCACAGGCCCGTCGACAGCTCGCCTTGCGCGTGCTCGAGCAGCGGCTCGCCGGCGATCCGCGCCTGGGCGGCGCGTGCCGGCAGGTTCGCGAGCACCGCCACGGCGAGCTCGAAATACGCACGGTGCATGGCCGCGTAGCCGCTGGGTGCTGGCTCGCCGGGCGAGGTTCCGCATGCTCCCGGGGTGTCGTCCCACGACCAGCGGACTGCGGTCTGGCCACGCAGCACGCGCAGCATCTGCGCCAGGCACGGCGTGACGTCGTGATCGCAGCGCGTGCCGGCGCGGTCGACGGCAGCGCGGCCCTGCTCGACCTCGTCCGCGCAGAGTTCGAGCGGCTCGCCGGCCTCCAGCCGGATCAGCCCGCCGTGACCGAAGCAGGCGGCCAGCACGAGCGGCTGACCGGCGCGGTCGGCCAGGAACGCCGCCCGGCGGCTGGCCTGCAGCACCTCGCCGAGCGAACGGTTCCAGGGCAGCACATAGCGGGCATGGGTCCACCACAGCTGGCTCGCATGCGAGTCGCCGTCGCCGTGGCGCTCGACGGCCTCGAGCCAGAACGGCCACTCCGCCATCGCGGCCCGATAGTCGCCGCCGAGTGTCATGTGCATCAGCGCCGCGTGCGCATACATCGACCAATGGGTGCTGGCCGGGCCCTGCGCCAGCACGCGGCGCAGCGCCTGCAACGCCAGCACCTGCCTGAGCGGCGGGTCGTCGGCACAGGCATGGGCCGTCGTGCTCGAGGTGCGCGCCGCCGCGATCTGCAGCGGATCGCCAGTAGCTGGCCGCGCCTCGCGCAACCGCTCGAACGCGCCGCGGCGCCAGGCGTCGCGGTATTCGGCATAGAGCGCGCGCCGATGCGCCTCGCTGCGGTCGGGGTCGACCGGCACGCCGAGCGCGGCCAGCAGATCGAAGCCGATCGGGGCCACGGCGCCGGGATGGTCCGGATCGCCGCGCTGGATCATCGGCGTGCCGCGCACGCGCCAGGTCATCGGCAGATCGGCACCGTGCTCGGCCAGCACCAGCTCGGCAAGCTGCGCCCAGTTGAATTCGCGACCGATGCTGGCCGCCAGCGCGAGCGTCTGCCAGGCGCCCGGCGGCAGCCGGGCGTCGCGCAGCAGCGGGTCGACGGCGGGTTCGCCGGGCAGCAACTCCTGCAGCGCGCCCGCGTCCCAGGTCCAGCGCAGGCGCTGCGGGTCAAGACGCAGCACCCCGGCGGCGCGCAGTTGCGCGAGCAGGCCGACGAGCGCCTGCGGATTGCCGGCCGCGCGGGCATGCAACGCCTGCGCCAGCGCCGCTTCGGCATCGGCCGGCGCGCGCAGCATGTCACGCACCAGGGCTGCGGACGCCGTCTCGGCCAGCGGCCGCAGGCTCAAGGTCTGCAGCGCCGTGCCGCCGGCGCCGCACGCGTCGCGCAGCACCTGCAGCACCGGCTGTGCCGACGATTCGGGCTCGGTCGACCGGTGCGCCACGACCAGCAGCAGATGGCGCGGCAGCCCCGCGGCGCACAGCTCCTGCAGCAGTGCGATCGAGGCGGCGTCGGCCCACTGCAGATTGTCGATGGCCCACAACACCGGGTGCCGTGCGCCGCACATCACAGCGAGCAACGCCGCAACGGCCCGCCCCAGGCGGCGACGCGTGCCGGCGGCATCGAGAGCGGTCGGCTCGGGCAGTTCGCCGAGCAGCGCTGGCAGACGCGGCAGCAACTCGAGCAAGGCCCCGGCTTCGCCGGCCAGCGCCGTGCCGATCGCCGCGACCCAGCGCTCCCGCAGCGCCGGCGGATCGGTGAACCGCTGCTCGAGCCAGCCTCCCAGCGCCGCTCTCAACGCGGCATACGGCACATCGCGCTGCAGCGCAGCGAACCTGCCGTGGAGGAAGACGCCGTCGCGCAGCAGCACCTCGGGCCGCAGCTCGTGCACCAGCGCCGTCTTGCCGAGGCCGGCGTCGCCGGCGATCAGCAGCACCTCGGCGGCACCGTTCGCGCTGCGCTGCCACGCCGAGCGCAGCGCCGCTTGTTCGGGCGCGCGGCCCTGCAGCGCAGGCGTGGGATTCAGGCGGTCGCAGAGGTCGCGCTCGCCGAGCGCGAAACCGTCGTCCTGGTGGGTGCCGGCGGCCAGCGCGTCACGGCAGCGTGCGAGATCGTGGGCCAGGCCCCAGGCGGTCTGGTAGCGCTCGTCGGGCGACTTCGCGATCAGCCGGTGCACGATCGCGCCGACGGCCGCCGGCAGGTCGGGGCGGCGCTGCGCGAGCGGCTCGGGCCGAGCCGTCAGGTGCGCATGCGCCCAGCCCAGCGCATCGTCGGCGCTGAACGGCAGCACGCCCGCGGCCAGCCGGTACAGCGTGATGCCCAGCGAGTACAGGTCGCAGCGGTTGTCGACCGGCCGGCTCAGCACGCCGGCCTGCTCGGGCGACAGGAACGGCAGCGCGCCTTCGGCAGCGACGCGCTCGGCATCGGCGCTGTTCGTTTCTTCGCCAGGCGAGCCGCGCACGGCGGAGCTGAAGCCGACCAGCGTGAGCTGCCGGCGCGCGGCGCTCCACACCAGATGGGTCGGGTTCACGGCGAGGTGCAGCACGCCGGCGCGGTGCACGTCCTGCAGCGCAAGCGCGGCCTGGTGCGCGATCTCGAGGAAGTCGGCCGGCGTCGACGGCGGCGCGCTCAGCTCGTCCAGCGGGCTGCCGTCGTGCTGGGGCAGCACCAGCGTCGGTTCCGGCGCGTCCGGCTGCAGACCGATCGGCCATGGCACGAAGCGGCTGCTGATGCCGCGCAGCAGCCCGAACTCGCGCCGCAAGCGCAGCCGGGCCGCGGTGCTGGCCTGTTCGGCACACACCTGCTTGAGCACGACCGTCGTCCCGTCGGGCGCCTCGGCCAGGCTCACGCGATGGCGCGGGCCCCGGCGGACCAGCCGCACGAGGCGGTAGGCGGCCGGCGCGGGCACGGGCGATCCTGGCGGCAGTCGTGTTTTCATCGTCGGGCGAGCGGCGGCCCGGGCCGGGCCATGCGCACTGTAGCCCCACAGCACAACGCGTTGGGTCGGCGTCAGCGCAGCAGCGGTCCGGCAGCGCTTGCGACCCGGACGCCGTGGTCGACCAGCAGCAGCGCGAACAAGGCGCCGAGGTAGACGATCGAGTAGCGGAAGGTCGGCATCGCGCGGCGCACGTCGCGTTGCAGCCGCCACGCCAGCACGAAGAAGCGCGCACCGAGCAGCGCGGCGCCGGCGAGGTACGGCGCGCCGGCCACGCCGAACGCGGCCGGCAGCAGGCTCACGGCCCACAGCAGCGCGGTGTAGGCGACGATGCGCCGCGCCGTGTACGCAACGCCGTGGGTGACCGGCAGCATCGGGACGCCGGCACGGGCGTAGTCGTCGCGGCGGTGGATCGCCAGGGCCCAGAAATGCGGCGGCGTCCAGATCAGGATGATCAGGAACAGCAGCACCGCGCCGGCCTCGACCTGCCCGCTGACCGCGACCCAGCCGAGCATCGGCGGCGTCGCGCCGGCAGCGCCGCCGATCACGATGTTCTGCGGCGTGCGCGGCTTCAGCACGATGCTGTAGACGAGCGCATAGCCGACCAGCGACGCCGCCGTCAGCGCCGTGCACAGCGCATTCGTGAACACGATCAGCAGCAGCATGCCGGCCGCGCCGCACAGCGCCGCGAACACGCCGACCTCGGCCGGCCGCAGCGCGCCGCGCGGCAGCGGGCGCGCCCGGGTGCGCGCCATCAGGGCATCGGCACGCCGATCGACCAGGTGGTTCAGCGCGGCCGCGGCGCCCGCAACCAGCGCGATGCCCAGCGTGCCGAACAAGAGCACCCGCCACGGCGGCATCGCCGGCGTCGCGAGCAGCATGCCGGCGATCGCGGTGAACAGCATCAGCGCGACGACCCTGGGCTTGGTCAGCTCGACATACGCACGCCAGCGCGGCGGCGCCGCGGCGGCGCTGGCAGGGGCGAGGACAGTGCCGATGATCCTGCCCCGCGCGCGGTCAGCGGAACACCGTCAGGTTCGTCAGCAGCTTTTGATCGGCTTCGATCGCCATCAGCGCCACCAGCACCAGCAGGCACAACGGCGGCAGCAGGATCGCGCAGGCCAGCGCGAGCCGCTCCCACGCCATGTGCATGAACACCGCGACGATCAGCCCCGCCTTCAGCAGCATGAACACGATGATCAAACCCCAGCGCAGCAGGCCGTGGAAGTGGAAGTAGTCGACCAGGTACGACAGCGTGCTGAGCACGAACAGCAGGCCCCAGACCTTCAGGTACAGGCCGATCGGGTGCTGCTGTGCGTGCTGCTGCGGCTGGCCGGGGGCCGGTGTCTGTGCTTGCATGGCTTGCCTCACCAGAGATAGAACAGCGCGAAGATGAAGACCCACACGAGGTCGACGAAGTGCCAGTACAGGCCCGCGATCTCGACGATCTGGTAGTTGCCCGCTTTCTCGTAGCGCCCGCGCAGCAGCCGCACCGCGACCGTCAGCAGGTAGATCACGCCGATCGTCACGTGCAGGCCGTGAAAGCCGGTGATCATGAAGAAGCTCGAGCCGAACTGCGGCGCGCCCATCGGGTTGCCCCAGGGGCGCACGCCTTCGAGGATCAGCTTGGTCCACTCGAAGGCCTGCATGCCGACGAAGGTCTCGCCGAACCCGGCGGTCACGATCATCAGCGCCGCGGCGTTGATGCGGTCGCGCCGATACGCGCAGTTGACGGCCATCGCCATCGTGCCGCTGCTGCTGATCAGCACGAAGGTCATGATCGCGATCAGGATCAGCGGCACCTCGTTGCCGCCGATGTTCAGCGCGAACACGTGGCTCGCGTTCGGCCACGGCACCGCGGAGCCGGTGCGCACCGTCATGTAGCCGGTCAGGAAGCAGCTGAAGACGAAGGTGTCGCTGAGCAGGAAGATCCACATCATCGCCTTGCCCCACGAGACCTTGAACGCCTGCTGGTCCGACGACCAGTCGGCGACCAGACCGCGCCAGCCGGCCGGTGCGCCGCTGCCTGTCGTGGCGGCGACGTGGGTGGGGCGCGGTTCGCGCGGTTCGGGCACCGCGCGGCCCGGCAGCGTGACGGCGCTCATCGCGTGATCCCCAACGGCCCGCAGACCCAGGCGACGACGGTCGGCGTCAGCCCGGCGAAGGTCGCGAACAGCACGAGCCAGACGGCGAGCAGGAAGTGCCAGTAGCGCGCGCACAGCCGGATGCGCTGCGCCGCGCGTGCCGGCTCGGCGAGCGGCCAGGCGCCGTGCGCGGTCAGGCTCCAGCCGAGCAGGCCGCCCATCACGTGCAGGCCGTGCATCGCGGTGAGCAGGTAGAAGAAGCTCGCCGACGGGTTGCCCGACGGCAGCACCTGCGCCGCCTGCAGCACCTGCCACGCCCACAGCTGGACACCCAGAAAGGCCGACGCGGCCGCGCCGCCGACGAGCAGCCAGCGGCGCGCACGATCCCAGCGATCGCCGCGCGCGGCCGAGGCGGCGGCCTGCAGCGCGACGCTGCCGGCGACCAGCAACGCGGTGCTGAGCCACAGCTGCCACGGCAGCGCGATCGAGGCCCAGTCGGCGCCGGTCATGCGCATCCCGTAGGCGAGGATGAACAGCGAGAACAGCGAGGTCGCGACGCCGATGAACACCCACAGGCCGACGCTGCCGTCGGTGTGCCGGGTTTTGACGGCAGACCGTCCGGGTCGCCGCAGCGCATGGGTGCTCATCTCGCGTGCTCCTTGCGCAGTGCGCCCTGCTCAGGCTCGTCGCCCCCGGCTTGCGGCGGCGCGTTCTGCGCGATGAAGTCCTGCGGCGCACCCGGCACGCTGTAGGCGTAGGCCCAACGGTGCACGACCGGCAGCTTGGCGCCCCAGTTCAGGTGCACCGGCGGCGTGTGCCCGGTCTGCCATTCGAGCGACGCGGCGCGCCACGGGTTGCTGTCGGCCCGTTCGCCGTGGAAGTAGCTCCAGATCAGGTTCGCGATGAACAGCAGCTGCCCGACGCCGACGATCAGCGCGACGATCGTGATGAAGGTGTTCAGCGACTGCGCCGACGCCGGGATGAACTGGTAGCCCTCGTAGGCGTAGTAGCGCCGCGGCATGCCGAGGATGCCCAGGTAGTGCATCGGGAAATAGATCGCATACGTGCCGATGAAGGTGATCCAGAAGTGCAGCTTGCCGATGCGGTCGTCGAGCAGGCGGCCGGTGACCAGCGGGTACCAGTGGTAGATGCCGCCGAACACGACCAGGATCGGCGACACCGCCATCACCATGTGGAAGTGCGCGACGACGAAGTAGGTGCCCGACAGCGGCACGTCGACGCTGACGTTGCCGAGGAACAGCCCGGTCAGCCCGCCGTTGATGAAGGTGCAGATGAAGGCCAGCGCAAACAGCATCGGCACCGACAGGTGTATGTCGCCGCGCCACAGCGTCAGCAGCCAGTTGTAGACCTTGATCGCGGTCGGCACCGCGATGATCAGCGTCGTCGTCGCGAAGAAGAAGCCGAAGTACAGGTTCATGCCGCTGACGAACATGTGGTGCGCCCAGACGACGACGCTGAGCACGCCGATCGCGAGGATCGCCCAGACCATCATGCGGTAGCCGAAGATGCTCTTGCGCGCGTGCACGCTGATCAGGTCGGAGACGACGCCGAACGCCGGCAGCGCGATGATGTAGACCTCGGGGTGGCCGAAGAACCAGAACAGGTGCTGGAACAGCAGCGGGCTGCCGCCCTTGTAGTTCGTGGCTTGGCCCATCGAGATCATCGCCGGCATGAAGAAGCTGCTGCCCAGCGTCTTGTCGAGCAGCAGCATCACGCCGCTGACGAACAGCGCCGGGAACGCGAGCAGCGCGAGGATGGTCGCCACGAAGATGCCCCAGACGCTCAGCGGCATGCGCATCAGCGTCATGCCCTCGCAGCGCAGCTGCAGCACGGTGGTGACGTAGTTCAGGCCGCCCATCGTCGTCGCGACGATGAAGATCAGCAGCGACACCAGCATCAGGATGATGCCCCACTCGAAACCCGGCGTGCCGGAGGTGATCACCTGCGGCGGGTACAGCGTCCAGCCGCCGCCGGTCGGGCCGCCCGGCGCGAAGAAGCTCGCCATCAGCACGATCACCGCGACCAGGAAGACCCACACGCTGAGCATGTTCAGGTACGGGAACGCCATGTCGCGCGCGCCGACCATCAGCGGGATCAGGTAGTTGCCGAAGCCGCCGAGGAAGAGCGCGGTGAGCAGGTAGATCACCATGATCATCCCGTGCATCGTGACGAACTGGTAGTAGTGCGCGGCGTCGATGAATGCGAAGCGGCCCGGGAAGCCGAGCTGCAGCCGCATCAGGTCGGACAGCACCAGCCCGACCAGGCCGGTGAAGATCGCGATGCAGCTGTACTGCACCGCGATGACCTTGTGGTCCTGGCTCCAGACGTAGCGGGTCAGGAAGCTCTGCGGCGCGTGGCCGTGGTCGACGGCGGCGTCGGCCGGCAGGATCTTGTCCACGGGGGTGCTCATCGTGTGCTCACCTCGTCAACGTTGCACCTGCTGCGGCGCGCCCGTGCCGCCGAGCGCGTGGATGTAGGCGACCAGCGCGTCGAGCTCGGCATCGCTCAGCTCGGACTTGGGCATCACCGGGGCGAAGCCCTGGACGACGCGCGCCTGCGGCTCCTTGATGTCGCGGCGCAGCCCCGCGTCGTCGATCTGCGCGCTCGATCCGTCGGCGTAGTGTTCGGTCTTGCCGAACAGGCCCTTCCAGCTCGGCCCGACACCGGCGTTGCCGTCGATCGAGTGGCAGGCGACGCAGCCCTTGGCTTGCGCCAGCGCCCGGCCGCGCGCAACCAGCGGGTCGCTGCTGTTCACGCCGCCGCTTTCCGCGGCCTTCATCGCCACCGCGAAGGTCTGCCGCGCCGCCAGCCAGTCGTGGAACGCCGCGGGCGGCTCGACCACGACGAAGCCGCGCATGTTGTAGTGGCCCACGCCGCACAGCTGCGCGCACAGCACCTCGAAGCGCCCGGTCTGGGTCGGCGTGAACCAGAACGACGTCACGGTGCCGGGCACGATGTTCATGCGGGCGCGGAACGGCGGCACATAGAAGTCGTGCAGCACGTCGTTCGAGCGCAGCAGCACCTTGACCGCCTTGCCCAGCGGCAGGTGCACTTCGTTGCCGGGCACGAGAACGTCGTCGGCGCCTTTCGGGTCCGAGGGGTCGAGGCCGAACGGGTTGCTCGCGGTCACGAAACGCGGGTCGACGAAGCCGAACTTCTCGTCGGCGCCGGCGAAGCGGTAGCTCCACTTCCACTGCTGGCCGAGCACTTCCATCACGATGGTCTCGGCCGGCGGGCTCACGTATTTGGCGTAGACGACCAGGCCGGGCGCGAGCAGCGCGGCAATGCCCACCGCGGTGCCGACGATCAGCCCGCGCTCGAGCCGCCGGTTGTCGGGCCGGTACGCGGCGCGGTGATTCGGACGGTGCCGGAAGCGCAGCAGCGTCCACACCAGGAACAGGTTGAGCACGACGAAGAAGCCGCCGGTGATCAGCAGCGTCAGGTGCAGCATGTCGTCCATCGCGCCCCAGTCGGACGCGAGCGGCGTGGTCCACCACGGGCTGACGAGGTGGAACAGCACCGAGCCGGCGACGATCAGGATCAGGGCGATCGCGATGGCCATGCTCGGCTTTCGCCCTTGCGTGTGCTCAGGCGCGAGCCCGCAACTCCCCACGCCGCTCTAGCCACCGATACAGCCCGGCCGCGGCCATGCCGAAAACAACGTGCTGGAGCAGCATCGCGCTGCCGCGCAGGTCCGCGAACCACGCGAAATAGCGAACCATCCCGTAGAAATTGAACAGGTACAGCGCGACGCCGAACAGCCCGCCGACGAGCAGCACCAGCGCCATGCTCGAATCGAGATGGAACGGCGCGACGACCACGGCCAGCGCCATGCCGAACGCGATGCCCAGCACGTAGTGGATGACCAGCGCGGTCACCAGCACCCGGTAGCCGGACTCCGTGGACTGCAGAGAGTCGGGGCCCAGCGCGATCGCGGCGATCATGCGCGGCACGGCCCAGGTGGCCGCGCCCGCGCCCTGCACCAGCACCGACCAGACCAATTCGAACACCATCAGCAGGGCACCCGCGGCGAAGCCGGCGACCGCCGCGGCCAGCCAGTCCGGTGCGCGCCGCTCCCAGTGGTGCGATTGCAGATGAAGCTCCATGGCCACCTCCATCGATGCGACGGCTCTTGCGCCGCGGCACACGCGTCAGGGAAACGCCGGGATGTTCGGCTCGACGCCTTCCAGGTGTGCTTCGGGATGCAGCGCTTGGAGGCGTGCCTCGATCTCGTCGACGCGCGCGTGCGGCACGTCGACCATCAGCAGGATCTGGCCGTCGCGGATGGCCGGCTCGAACCGGGCGAGCCGATGGCTGGGCACCGAGACGCCGATCATGCTCGACGACCAGGCGCCGAACGCGCCGCCGAGGATCGCGAGCACGGCAATCATGCCGACGTCGGGCGCCGCGCCGAAGATCGGGAAGAACCAGGCGATGATCACGCCGAGCACGGCACCAACCAGGCCGCCGACGATCAGGCCGGTCTGCGCCGAACGGATCACGTCCGAGGTTTGCAGGATGTTGGCTGCGTGCAGGCCGGAAAGATCGGCGTCTTCCCGCCCGACGAAGTGGATGTGCCGCTCCGAGATGCGGGCGAGCAGCAGGTCGTCCATGGTCCGCCTGGCGCTGGCCAAGTCGGGCAACAGCCAATAGATGCGTCTGCGCATGGCGCTCCTCCTTTCAATGCAAGAGCGAGCCTCATGACGATGTACTCCGGTCGCCGGTCGATTACAAGCCCTCGGTTGCGTGTCAACTATCTGTGAACTATCGACC
>Ga0070706_100004960_pt1 | contig 12741 bp, 9 predicted proteins | sample KBSK5501metaG_FD_65476 | JGI IMG/M metagenome (GOLD analysis project Ga0070706, IMG submission 65476) | Corn, switchgrass and miscanthus rhizosphere microbial communities from Kellogg Biological Station, Michigan, USA - KBS K5-50-1 metaG | ecosystem: Host-associated > Plants > Roots >...
CAGGGCGACGCCGCCCCTGGGCGTTGCACACGTCGCAAGACTGTGAGCCGCGTCAGTGGCTAGCCGCTAGCGGCTGGCGGCTGCCGCCGGCTCGGTCGTCTTGGCCTCCAGCGTGGCGCGCTCCTCTGCCAGCTTCGGCTGCGCCAGGAAGTCATAGACCAGGCCGCCCAGCGCGCCGCCGACGACCGGGCCGATCACATACACGTAATACTGGCCGTAAAACGACTTGCCGCCCATGAGGGCCTGGACGAAGACCGTGCCGAAGGCGCGCGCGGGGTTCAGGGCGGCGCCCGTCACCGGTCCGACGACGAAGATGATCCCCGCTACGATCAAGCCTATCACGAGGCCGGCCCACCCACTGGGGGAGCGTGGGTCAACCGCCACGCCGTAGATCGTGAAGACGAGGATGAAGGTACCGATGCCCTCGGCCACAATCGCCTGCACTGGGCTGACGGTAGCGCCGAAGGACGTGACGCCCAGGATGCTCTTACTCGCCGCGTCCGTGCCGAACATCGCGACGATGCCAAAAGCGCCGGCGACGGCGCCGACGAACTGGGCGACGATGTAGGCGGCCGCCGTCCCCCAGTCCACGCGGCGCGTCAGCGCCAGCGCGACCGTGACGGCAGGGTTGATGTGGCAGCCGGAGATCTTGCCGATCGCGTAGACCATCGCCACGATGATGAACGCGAAGGCGAACGAGATGACGCCGAGATCGGCCTCGGAGAAGGGCGCCTTGCTGCCGGCTTCGACGGTGATGGTAGCCGTGACTGAGCCGGCGCCGATCAACGTGAGGAGGCCAGTACCGAGAAATTCCGCAACGAGCTTCCGTGTGAGGGACGGTTCGTTCTGCATCGTGTTCCTCCTGCCGCGTGGCAGTGTGAGAACGCGCCGCACACCCGTGTGTCTTGGCGCAAAGGAGAAGATGCTGGTGCCGTGCGGTATGGCGTCGGCAGAGCAACGATCGTGGCACTGCGAGTCGCGCGTTCGTGGTCACACATATGGCTTCAGTGCTCAAGCTGCCGCCGCACGCAGTTGCTCTCGTGGGTAGGGTGGTAGGCTCCTCTCTTGGGTGGCCGCGCAGAGAACTGCGCGCTCGTCACTGCATGTCGATGGTACGTCGATGTGAGGTCAGCATAATACAGAGCGCGTGCCGGTTTCGTGGGTGCACATGCGCAGGCATGAAAACTCGTGGGAGCAGGTGGTGCAAAGCCGGAAGAATTGGGGATTTCCGGCATATGTGCCAGCGAAAACTCGTGGCCGCCGCACGCGAACCTGGGCGCCGGACGGGCGCGCCATAGTTGCGCGACTGAAACATAAATGTTGCAGGTCTGCACCATGTTGCGAAAGTGCAACGTAGCTAGCTGGGGTGCTAGAGCTGGTACCGCTGGCGCTTGCGCCACAGCGTGGTGCGGCTGACGCCGAGCAGCCGCGCCGCCTCCGTTATGTTGCCGCCGCAGCTCGCCAGCACGCGCTGGATGTGCAGCGCCGCGGCGGTCTCGCTCTCGCGGCGCAAGCCGCCTGGTGGTGCGGAGGCTGAGGCCGCGCCTGGCACGACGCCTGGCACGACGCCTGGCACGACGCCCGGCCTGGCGCTCATGCCACCGAATTGAGCCGCCGGCCCTCCGTGCCCCGCCGGCTCGCTCCGCTGCCCGTAGCGGATCGCCTCAGGCAGATCGCGCAGGGCGAGCACGCCGCGCTCGGAGACGTAGACGGCGCGCTCGATGACGTTTTCCATCTCGCGCACGTTGCCTGGCCAGGCATACGCTTCCAGCGCGGCCAGCGCCTCAGACTCGATGCCTAGCGCCCGGTTGAGCCGATTGCTCAGCTGTTCGAGCACGGCGCGCAGCAGCAGCTCCACGTCACCGGTGCGCCGGCGCAGCGGCGGCACTTCGATCGGGAACACGTTGAGGCGGAAGAAGAGATCGGAGCGGAAGTTGCCGAGTCGCACCTCGTCTGCCAAGTCCTTGTGCGTGGCGGCGATGATGCGCACGTCCACTGGGATCACGTTTTGGCCGCCCACGCGCACGACGCTGCGTGTCTCGATGGCACGCAGCAGGCTCGTCTGCAGATCGCGCGGCATGTCGCCGATCTCGTCCAGGAATAGCGTGCCACCGTTCGCCAGCTCGAACTTGCCGGGGCGCCCCTGGCGGTCGGCGCCGGTGAAGGACCCGCCTTCGTAGCCAAACAGCTCGCTGCTGATCAGCTCGCGCGGTATCGCCGCGCAATTGATGGCCACGAATGGGCCGCTGGCGCGGGCGCTGCCGCTGTGGATGCTCTGCGCGAAGACCTCTTTGCCGGTACCTGTCTCGCCGTGCAGCAGTACGGTCGACGCGCTGCCGGCGGCGATGTGCGCCAGGCGCACGGCCTCCAACAGGCTCGCGCTCTGCCCAACGATGTTGCTGAAGCGCATGCGCGCCTGCGCCCCCGTCATGCGATGGACCAGCCGCTGGACACGCTCGATGCTGCGCAAGGTGACGACGTAGCCACCGCTGCCGGCGCGCGGCGAGACGCTCAGACCACCCGGGCGCTGCCCCGTGCCGAGCAGCGCGCCAGCGTCCGGCACGCCCGTCAGCGCGGACATCGAGGCGAGCGCGCTCGGCGACGCGATGGCGTGGAGCGTGCAGAGGCAGGTGACGCGCTCGCCGCCGACCCGCACAAACGTCATCTCCTCGTCATGGAGCTCTCTGCCCAGCCGCAGCGCCTCGCCAAACGCCTGCGGGAAATTCACCATATCGGCTAGCCGCCGCCCCGTGACCCGAGACGGCGCCAGCCCGAGCAGATGCCCGGCGCGCGCGTTCATCTGCGACACGGTGCCGTCCGGCAGGAGCATGAGGATACCTTCTGAAAGGGTCTGCAAGATCGCGTTCAGCTCGGAGAGAAGCTCGTTGGCGCTGCTAAGCCAGAGGTTCATGCGTAGCTCGCCGGTGAGCGCGCTGGCCGCCGCGCTCACCATGCCCAACGTATGAGGATGCGCCGAAGCCGCTGGCGCGATGGCAACGAATGCGCCGACCAGGCCGCCGAGCGAGTCATGCACCGGCGCGGCGGCGGTGCAGTATGGCGACAGGAAGGCGCAGTAGTGGTCGCCGCCACAAACCTGTGCGGGAAACGACTCCAGCAGCGCCAGCGCCACCCCGTTCGTGCCGGCGCACTGCTCGCTCCAGCACGAGCCGGTGGTCCACCCCTGCGCGGCCAGCGCGGCCACGCTGTCGGGGTCGCCGACAAGATCCAGCAGGCGCGCCTCGGCATCTACGAAGCCAATCGCCGAGCGCGAGCCTTCGATGAACTGGTAGACGTCCTCCATGGCCGGGCGCGCCAGCGCCAGCGTGCGGGCGAGCGCCGTGGCGTCGGGAGCGGGAAGATCGGCGGACGCGGGCAGAGGCGCTGGCTGGTCGCGGCGAACGCCGGCTTCGGCGCAGCGCTGCCAGGAAAGCGCGATGGACGGCACAGGTGGCACAGGTGGCACAGGTGGCACAGGTGGCACAGGTGGCGCGGGTGGCGCGGGTGGCGCGGGTGGCGCGGGTGGCGCGAGCGCGTCGGTCTCAATGCGAGGGAGCACAGCGGTCTCGCGCGGTGGGAGCCGCTCGGTGTGCTCCCGGTCGCGTTCCTGCGCAGTTGCCATACCCCCTCCGCGCGCCGCTGGGCGTTGGTTCGTCGGCTCAGTGGGTGGAGCGACTTATACTGCACTATATCACCGGGTGCGAGACGGCGCGGCTCTCCCCGCCACGGGGATATTAGCGTGGAGCCGGCGCGGGAGCGAGCCCGTGTGTGATGAACTGCATGACGGCGGCGAACACCTCGTCGGGCAAGACCGCATCCTGCGGCTGCCGCCTCCCGTCGTGCCCCTCGTGCCCCTCGTGCCCCTCGTGCCCCTCGTGCCCCTCGTGCTGCTCGGCGCTCTCATCGCTGGGCCAGATGAGCCAGCGCCACGCCACGAAGTGGCCGATACCCATCAGCATATATGCCAGCGCTTCGACGTGGTCTTCGCGAATCTGCCCCGCCTGCATTGCCGTAGCGAGGCCACGCTCGTAGCCCGCGCTGATGCGCCGATAATAGTCGCGCGCTGCCGCGGGCGCGACACGCCTGGCGTCCTCCACGATGCGATAAATGCGCTGGTGCTCGAACACGAATCTGAAGAAGGCCTCGAAGCCCAGGCGCTCAGCCTCCAGACGGTTCGTGGCGTCACGAATGGCGCTGGAGGTGGCGGCGCGCAAGCGCGCGCCGATGTCCTCGACAAGCTCGATGAACGTCTCGCGCTTCGAGTGAAAGTATATGTAGAACGTGCCCTGCGCGACGCCGGCGCGGCGCGTGATCTCGGAGACGCTGGCTTCGTAGTAGCCCAGCTCGCCGAACACCTCCTCCGCGGCGTCCAAAATGCGCCGGCGCGTGGCCTCTCCACGCGCGGTCGCCGGCACGAGGGGTGTCGTGCCGGTGTCCCGCGTGGCAGCGTGGCCGTCCACGGCGCCGCCAGCGTCGGCCGGCTCTCGGCGGGTCTGCGCCGCCATCGCTGTCTCTCCGTCCGCGCCTCGCCGTCCGCGCGTCACTGCACGCCGCGCCAGTCGTGCGCTGGCGCCCCTCGGGTCGAGCATGGTGTCGTCATGGGTGCCGTCGTCCTCCTGCTAGTCGCCAGCGCGTGCGCGCTGCGCCTCCCTTGCTCAGTGCGCCGTCCAGCCGCAGTCTATGGTTACCGCGCTGCCGGTGATGCCGGAGGCAGCCTCAGAGCAGAGAAAGGCGATGTAGGTGGCCACCTCGCCTGGCTCCAGCAGGCGGTGGATTGGCGCCTCAGCGACCATGATCTTCTCCACCACCTCGTCTTCGGGGATGCCGTGCATCTTTGCCTGGCTGGCGATCTGCTTCTCGACGAGGGGCGTCCGCACGTAGGAGGGGCAGATGCAGTTGCAGGTCACCTGGTGCTCCGCGCCCTCCAGCGCCGTGACACGCGTCAGGCCGAGCAGGCCGTGCTTGGCGGCCACGTAGGCGGACTTGTAGGCGGAGGCGCGCAGTGAGTGGATCGAGCCTACGTTGACGATGCGCCCCCAGCCACGCACGTACATGCCCGGCAGCGCCGCCTGGGTCAGCAAGAAGGGCGCTGTGAGCATGATCTCGATCAGCTGCCGCCAGCGCGCCTCAGGGAACTCCACGATCGACGCGACATGCTGCATGCCGGCGTTATTGATGAGAATGTCGAGGCGGCCGCTGGCTGAGAGCGTCTCCTCCACGAGCCGACGCGCACTGCCCGCCACCGTGAGATCGACGGCGGCGAAGCGCGCGTCGGGGATGCGCGCCGCCTCTGCCTGCCCGCGCTCGACATCCATGTCTGCCAAGGTGACCGTGGCGCCGGCCTGCGCCAGCGCGTGGGCAGTCGCCAGGCCAATGCCGCTGGCGGCGCCGGTGACGAGCGCGGTCCTGCCGGAGAGATCAGCCATGCCGCACCTCCCAGTCGCCCGGCGCCGTCACGTGCGCCCCTTGTTGCGCGGCCGCGCCCTGGGCAAGGAACGCGAAGACCCTGGCACGGAACACCGCCGGCTTCTCGATGTGCGGGGAGTGGCCGCAGTCCGCGATCACCACCTCGTCGTAACGCCCGCCAGCTCCAGCATACTGGTCCAGCACGTGACGCATCTGCGTCACCATCGGCTGCGAGGGAAAGACCTCTGCGCCGGGCCAGCCGGGGACGAAGCCAAGTTGGCCGAGCGTGCCGAAATCCAGCGCGGAGGTGTCGGAGACGATCTGGTCGTCCGCACCGCGGATCCAGAGCACGTCCGGTCGCGGCGCGATGGTGGCGAACGCGCTCAGGTTGCAGTTGCCGGCGGCCATGGCGTTGTTGATGCCGGTGCTGCCGGGGCGCACGCCGGGCCAGTTCGGCGAGGTAGCCGTCTCGCCGGGGTAGTTTCCGTCGCCCACCACCATGCGCAGGATCTCGTCAACGTAGACTTCTTCGCGCTCTGGGGCGGCACGGAATGGCGGCTTGAAGTAGAAGGAGTTGAGCACCGTGCGCGGCGAGGTCGGAGACTCATCGCTGCGGTCACCCGCCGCCAGGCGCTTCACGTAGTCTGGATTGGCCGTGCCGCCGCCAGAGCCGGCGCCGTCCGGCCAGCACAGCGTGCCGGCGGCGTCCTTCGTGCCGCCGAAGCCAAATGGCGACACCGGATCGCTGAGTGTGAGCGAGGCGACGTTCTCGGGGTGGTCGATGACGTATTGCATTACGACGCCGCCACCCATAGACCAGCCGAGCAGATGCGGCTTGCGGTCGCCACTCAGCCCCAGCGCCGTCAGCAAAGCATGCAGATCGTCGGCGAAGTCGCGCAGGCCGCGCCTGGCGTCCACCGGCTTCGTCTCGCTTGCGCCGAAGCCGCGCAAGTCGGGGGCGATGCCCTGGAATCCGGCAGGTAGCGCGAGCAGCGTTTCCTCGAAGAAGCGCGCGGAGGAGACGTTGCCGTGGATCAGCACGACCGGCGTGCCGCCCTCCGGGCCAGCCGCGAGCACATGCGTGCGCAGGCGGGGGGTCTCGATCATCTGCGAGCGAATGCCAGGCATCAAGGGTGCGCTCATAGTGAAAGCTTCTCCTGTCGTTGACAACGTCGTCACGTCTTACCCGCTCAAGAGTGCCGGATCGGAGCGCGCGCCGTCTCCCCCACACAGAGGCGGCGCATGGCGGGATCGCGCGCCGGCTTCTGCGTCGTGCCATGCTGGGCAAGCGTCCCACGCTGCCCACGGCGCACGCCTACATCACCACATGACGACGGCGTCATGTTTTGCCACTATGCCACGCGCCTCCACCTGTGTCAAGAGGTGGCTGCTTGCGCAGAGGGTATCTGCATGATACCCCAAGGCGCACATTTTCCTGGCATTTGCGCATCTTCGCGCCACAACAGCGCCGGTTTCGCAACCGTGGACACCACTGCCAGTACGCATCGCCCGCGGCCGTCGGCTTGCCCACATGAGAGCTCTTGGCGAGCACATCTTGACGGCAACTGTATTTTGCTATACTCTATCATTAGACTTAGACAAGTGAAAGGAAGTGACTCGCATGAATGCACTCGGGACACGCAAATGGTGGGCGCTTGGCGCGCTCACGCTGGCGGTACTGGCGGTTGGCCTGGATGGCACCGTCCTCAGCGTGGCGCTGCCCACGCTCGCCAGCGCACTCCACGCTTCGGAGGCCGACCTCCAGTGGTTCTCCTCGGGCTACCTGCTGGTGCTCGCGGCGGCCATGTTGCCGGCGGGTCTGCTGGGCGACCGCTTCGGCCGCAAAAAAGTCATGTTGATTGCGCTGGCCTTCTTCGGGCTCGGCTCGGCGGCCTGCGCCTATGCGCCGTCCTCGGCTGCGTTCATCGCGGCGCGGGCGCTGCTCGGGCTGGCTGGCGCCGGCATCATCGTGATGGCGCTCTCCGCGCTGACGGTGCTCTTCACCGAGGAAGAGCGGCCGCGCGCCGTCGGCATCTGGGCGGCCGCCAACTTCCTGGCGCTGCCGATTGGACCCATTCTCGGTGGGTGGCTGCTAACGCACTACTGGTGGGGCTGGGTCTTCCTGCTCAACGTGCCGGTCTCGGCGGTGGGCCTGATCGCCGCCCTCGCCCTCGTGCCAGAGTCGCGTGCCCCCGTGCGCCCCGGCTTGGACCCAGTGGGAGTCTTCGCCTCGACCGCTGGCCTGATCGGCGTGACATATGGTTTAATCGAGGCAGGCCGCAATGGCTGGGGCGACGCCAGCGCGCTGATTCCCATCAGTGGTGGACTCGTGCTGCTGGTTGGCTTCTTCCTCTGGGAAGGCTGGCTCAGCCGGCGACCTGGCGGCCAGCCGCTGGTTGATCTCGCGCTGTTCCGCTCAGCGTCGTTCACCTGGGGTGTGATCCTGCTGGCGCTTTTGGTCCTCGCCATGACGGGCGTGCTCTTTACGTTGCCGCAATACTTCCAGGGCGTGCTGGGAACGGATGCGATGGGCTCTGGGCTGCGGCTGCTGCCCCTGATCGCTGGCCTCGTGGCGGGGGCCGTGCCGGCGGACCGCAACGCGCGTGTGTTGGGCGCGAAGATCACCGTCGCAGTCGGTTTCGCACTGGTGGCCGCCGGCATGCTCATCGGCGCTTCCACCGGCGTCGGGTCCAGCGTCGGCTTCGTCGCGGCGTGGATGGCGGTGGTCGGCGCTGGCATGGGGCTCACCCTGGCGACCGTCGCCACGGGGGCGCTCTCGGAGCTGTCGCCGGAGCGCAGCGGCGTGGGATCCGCCGTGCTGCAGGCTCTGCAGAAGACGGGCGGGCCGTTCGGGGCGGCGATCCTGGGCAGCGTGCTCAGCACTAACTATCAGGCGCAGCTGAATCTCGCGCAGTTGCCGCCGGCCGCTGCGGGTGTCGTCAAAGAGAGCCTGTTCGGTGGGCTGGCGGTGGCGCAGCAGCTTGGCTCGGCACAGCTGCTCGCAACGGTGCGCGCAGCCTTCGTCCACGGGATGGACGTGTCGCTCATGGTGGCCGCTGGCATCGCCGCGGGAGGTATCGTGCTCACACTGCTCTTCCTGCCGGCACGGGCCGCCGCCAAAGCCGGTGGGGCGACACCACCGCTGGTACAGGAGAAACCGCTTGTTATCACAGGATGATCGTCCAGCGCTCGGACTGCGCGAGCGCAAGAAAGCCAAGACGCGTGCCGCCATCCAGCGGCACGCGCTGCGGCTTTTCCGCGAGCAGGGGTACGAGGCGACGACGGTGAGCCAAATCGCCGAAGCGGCGGAGATTTCGCCGAGCACGTTCTTCCGCTACTTCCCGACCAAGGAAGATGTCGTGCTCTACGATTATACCGATCCCCTGTTGATCGCGGCGTTTGCAGAGCAGTCGCTCGAGCTAAGCCCGATCCAGGCCTTGCGCGGCGCGATGCGCGAGGTGTTCACACGGTTGCCCCCCGAGGAGTTCGCGCAGCAGTGGGAGCGCGGGCGGCTGATGCTCGACGTGCCGGAGCTGCGTATGCGCATGCTGGACCAGCTCGGCGATGGACTCCAGTTGATGTCGGAGCTGCTCGCCAAGCGCCTTGGGCGCAGCGCAGACGACCTTGCTATACGCACCTTCTCCGGCGCCGTGCTAGGAGTGCTGACGGCGGCGATATTCACGGCCATCACCAAGCCCGACGCCAACATACTCGCGCTGATGGATGAAAGCCTGGCATATCTGGAGGCGGGCCTGCCATTGTGACTGCCAGGCGCGGGAAGCGGGGGGAAGGAGTGCGCGCGTGAGAGCCGCCGGAACGTTCGTGGGAGTCGGCGAGTGGCTCGACCGGCGCGCGCAGCTCTCCCCCGACCGTGTGGCGCTGGTGGACGTCGCGACCGGCGCACGCCTTTCGTATCGTGCGCTCAACAGTCGCGCCCACGCGCTGGCGGCGCTGCTCTTACAGCGGCACGGCATTCGCGCCGGCGACCGCGTGGCAGTGCTGGCGGCCAACTGCCCAGAGTATCTCGACGCGTTGTTCGCCAGCGCGCTGCTCGGCGCCACGCTGGTGCCACTGAACTGGCGGTTGACGGTCCCCGAGCTGGGGGCGATCCTCGCGGACTGCGAGCCAGCGCTGTTGCTCCACGACGAGACGTATCGAACGCTCGCCGTCGCCGCGGCTGGGGTGCGTGGCGGGCCACCCCTGCTGGCGATGGCCACGTTTCCCGGCGCGAGCAGCGATCCATCCGCGCGGGTCGTCCCGTACGCCACGCCTGACGGTGAAGAGATCGCGTTGATGCTCTACACCTCCGGCACGACCGGGGCGCCCAAGGGCGCGCTGCTGTCGCACCGCATGCTGACGTGGAACGCCATCAACACACAGATCTCCTGGGGCCTGCGCGAAAGCGACGTGGCGCCCATCTTTGCGCCGTTCTTCCATGCCGGCGGCCTCAACGTGCTGACCACGCCGCTCTACCATCTCGGCGGCACGGTGGTGCTGGTGCAGGACGCCAGCCCCGCGGCGGTGCTGCGTGCCATCGCGGCCGAGCGCTGCACGCTGGTCTTCGCCGTGCCGACGGTGTTTCAGCAGATGCTGGAATCCCCTGAGTTTGCCACCGCGGACCTCACGTCGGTGCGCTTCTGCATCGCCGGTGGGTCGTCGTGTCCGCTACCGGTCATCCAGGGCTTTGCTGCACGCGGCGTGGAGTTTCGCCAGGGCTACGGTCTGACCGAGGTCGGCGTCAATTGCTTCAGCCTCGCCCCCGAGGATGCGCTGCGCAAAGCCGGCTCGGTCGGTCGTCCTGTGTTCCATTCGCGGGCGCGCATCGTGGACGACAACGATCGCGACGTGCCGGACGGCACGGTGGGCGAGCTTGCACTCGCCGGTCCGCACGTCTGCTCCGGCTATTGGCGCCGGCCCGAGGCCACGGCGGAGGCGCTGCGTGGTGGCTGGTGGCACACCGGCGATCTCGTGCGGCGCGACGACGAGGGCTACTATTACATCGTCGGCCGCAGGAAGGACATGTTCATTAGCGGCGGCGAGAACGTCTATCCTGCCGAGGTCGAAGGTGTGCTCGCCGGGCATGCGGGTATCGCGGAGGTGGCGGTGCTTGGCCGGCCAGACACCCGCTGGGGCGAAGTGGGTCTTGCGGTAGTGGTGCCGCACCGTCCCGGCGCGCTGACGGCGGAAGAGGTGCTCGACTTCTGCGACGGCCGCCTGGCGCGGTACAAGATTCCCAAGGCGGTCGTCTTCGCCCCAGCCCTGCCGCGCAACGCCATGGGCAAGGTCGTCAAGGCCGAGCTGTACGCCCGCTACGTCGCGCCAGTGGCGGCAGTGGAGGCCACGCGAGCCGGCGACTAGCGCGGACTGGTTAGCCACAGCGCCCTGCCAGCACGCTCACCAGCTGCGCGCTATACTGGTTCGCGCTGGGCAAGCGCGGCAGTGAACTGCCGGCGCACGGAAAGTTGGGGGTTGAAGCCGCGCCCCTCGCGTCTGCCAACACCCCAAGGCACATCGGTATCACAAAAATCCCCGCGCCCTGACGGCCGGCTGCCGGTCCTCGCGCTCAGCCTTTCCTTGGCAACACACCGCCGGCGGTAGCCCGCGGCAAGAGTGCGACGCAGCGAGCATCCCGGCTTAGCCGCCCCCGCCTCCGCCCCCGAGGATCGGCGTCCGCGTGCGGCCCTGGCCGGCGATCCCGGGCTCCGTCATCGCGCGCGGCTTGAGAATCTCCTCCAGATCCGCCTCCGGCAACAGATTGCGCTCGCGCACGATATTGCGGATGTCGCGCCCCGACTCGATCTGTTCCTTGGCAATGGCCGCCGAGGCTTCGTAGCCGATGTAGGGCGCCAGGGCCGTGACCAGGCTCGCGCTCTTGTACGCATAGTCCTCGCAGCGCTCGCGATTCGCCACGATGCCGTTGACGCAGCGGGTGGTGAACGTGTCGACGGCGTTTTTGATGATCGTGAGCGGCCACAGCAGATTGTGGATGATGACGGGCATCATCACGTTGAGCTCGAGCTGGCCAGCCTGCGCCGCATAGCTGACGGTCGTGTCGTGCCCCAGCACCTGGAAACAGACCTGGTTCAGCATCTCCGCCATCGAGGGATTGACCTTGCCGGGCATGATCGAGGAGCCTGGCTGCACCGCCGGCAGAACGATCTCGTAGAGGCCTGTGCTCGGCCCCGAGGCCAGCAGGCGCAGGTCGTTGGCGATCTTGGTCAGGTCCAGCGCGAGCACGCGCAGCGCACCCGAAACGTCCGCAAACGGCGCCATGTCTGGCGCGATCTGTACCAGCATCTCGGCGTTGCGGAAGCCAAAGCCGGTCATCTCGCGCAGGTGCCGGACGACGCCGGCGATATAGGCGGGCTCGGCGTTGAGGCCCGTGCCCACCGCGGTGCCGCCAATGTTCAGCTCTAACAGCGCCTCGCTAGCATGCTGCAGCCGCGCGATGGCGCGCTGCACCGTGAGTGCGTAGGCGGTGAACTCCTGGCCCAGACGAATCGGCGTCGCGTCCTGCAAGTGCGTGCGGCCAGACTTGACGATGTCGTCGAACTCCGTGCCCTTTGCCGCCAACCCCTGACGGAGGCGTTCCAGCGCCGGCACCGTCTCACGCACCATCAGCAACGTGGCGACGCGCATCGCCGTCGGAAAGGTGTCGTTGGTGGACTGCGCCATGTTGACGTGGTCGTTGGGGTGGACCAGCGAGTAGTCGCCGCGCCTGCCGCCCAACAGCTCGATGGCGCGGTTCGCCAGCACTTCGTTGGCGTTCATGTTGTGCGAGGTGCCAGCGCCCGCCTGATACACGTCCACGACGAAGTGGTCGTGCCAGTCACCGGCGAGAATCTCGTCCGCCGCGCGCACGATCGCTCCCGCCAGCCGCTCATCCAGGCGGCCGGTTTCCTGGTTTGCCAACGCCGCCGCCTTTTTCACGAGCGCGGTCGCGCGGATCATTGCCGGGTGTGCATGCATCCCGCTAATAGGATAGTTTTCGACGGCGCGCTGCGTCTGCGCGCCGTAGAGCGCCCCAGCGGGCACGGCGACGTCGCCAAGGGAATCGTGTTCTATGCGTGTCGCCGCACGGGAGTCGTCCTGCGTCATTGGAAGGCACCCTCCTGTTCCTCAAACGCGCGAGATCGCAGTGGCGGAGCCGCGCGAAGCATGTGAAACGCCCACTGCGGATAGTACCACGACCTTACAGCCGCCGGTAGCCGCAGCCTTGCCGGCGTGGCGCGCGGCATGCCACAATGCGCTACGGAGGCGACCTGGATCGCGGCCTCAGACAGTCACGGGGCCTTGAAAGCGAGGACGGCGATGTTCTTCCGGCTCACCGACGAGCAG
>Ga0070706_100004962_pt1 | contig 12737 bp, 10 predicted proteins | sample KBSK5501metaG_FD_65476 | JGI IMG/M metagenome (GOLD analysis project Ga0070706, IMG submission 65476) | Corn, switchgrass and miscanthus rhizosphere microbial communities from Kellogg Biological Station, Michigan, USA - KBS K5-50-1 metaG | ecosystem: Host-associated > Plants > Roots >...
GGCGCGCCGACGACATCGCGCCTCTCTACCTCCGACCCTCGGAGGCCGAGCTCAAGGCCGGGCGCCCCCGATGAGCGCTTGCGCGAAGAGGCCCCCAGCTCACCCATCATGCTGCCCCGGCAAAGCATCCCGATGAGCGCTTGCGCGAAGAGGCCCCCAGCTCACCCATCATGCTGCCGCGGTAAACCATTCCGATGAGCGCTAGCGCGAAGAGGCCCCGAGCTCACCCATCATGCTGCCCGGGAAGAGCACTCCCATGAGCACCATGGACACCAGGCTCCAGCTCGCACCCATGACGCTGGCCGACCTCGACGAGGTGGTGGCCATCGAGCGCGTGTCCTTCCCCACGCCGTGGACGCCGGCGGCCTTCCGCTACGAGATCCAGCAGAATCGCGTGGCGCGCTGCTCGGTGATGCGCACGGGACGTCAGGTGGTCGGATATCTCTGCCTCTGGGAGATCGGTCACGAGATCCACATCACCAACCTCGCCGTGCATCCGGAGTGGCGCCATCGCGGCGTGGGCCGCGCCATCCTGGCCGCCGCCCTCTCGGAGGGCGTGGCCCGGGGCGTGACCCTGGCCTTCCTCGAGGTGCGTCCGGGCAATGCCCCCGCCGTCGCGCTCTATGGCAGCCTCGGATTCCAGATCATCGGTCGCCGGAGCGGCTACTATTTCGACACGGGGGAAGACGCCCTCGTCATGGAGGCACGCCTCGGAGACGACACGGTCGGGGCGGTGGCCGGGAACCAGGGCACGGTATCCTGAGTTACCGTCGCACGCGCTTCCGTGGCGCGAACCCACTCGTCCCTGGAGGGACACGTCTCATGATCGGACGCCTCGTCATGACTATGCTCGTCCTGGTCGTCGCCGTGCCGGCCTGGGCATGGGCGGAGCCCATCAATCTCAAGATGCTGTCGAACTACTCGCGCGCGACGTTCAAGACGGATGCGCCGCTCGAGACCGTGGTGGGCAACACGGCCGGCTCCGCCGTGACGGGCAATCTGACGGTTGATCCGCTCAAGCCCGCCACCGCCAGCGGAACCATCAAGGTCGACCTGACCACGCTGAACACCGGCGTCGCCAAGCGCGACGCGGACATGCAGGGGCCGCAATACCTCGACATTGCCAGCAGCGAGGCGAACAAGTTCGCCGTCTTCGAGATCAAGAGCATCGAGATGGCGGGGCCGCTGGAGCCGGGCAAGGAAGTTCCGGCCAAGGTCAAGGGCATCCTCACCATCAAGCAGAAGCCCGTGGAGACGGTGGCCGACGCGCGCGTGACCTATATCAAGCTCACCCCCGAGCAGGTGGAGGCCCAGAAGCGCTTCGGGTTCGCCAGCGAGAACATCAAGGTGCGTTCCAAGCTCGGCACGACCTTCAGCAATCATGGCATGACCATCCCCCAGCTCATGTTCCTGAAGCTCTCCAACGAGATCGCCATCGAGACGGACCTGACCTTCGCCAAGCAATAGCCCAGCCTTTCGAGCTGAGACGCTGAATCCCGCAGGTGTGGCCGTTCGAGCTGAAGGGCGAAGCCCCGAGGCGAGAGCTGAGTGGATCAGCGGCGAGGCGAGTGCTGAACAGTTCTCGCGCTCCGGAGCACGAAGGCGAATCTGCTAGAATCTCCGGGTGCCCGCCGCCGCACCCGCCCCTCCGCACACCCTCGTCGAGCGCATGCTCGCGGGCGACCGCCTCGCCCTCGCCCGCCTCATCACGCGGGTCGAGAACCGCGGCGCGGAGATACCCGAGATCATGCGCGCCATCCAGCCGCGGCTGGGCCGCGCGCATGTTCTCGGGATCACCGGGCCGCCGGGAGCGGGCAAGTCCACCCTCGTCGACCGCCTCACGAGCCATCTCCGCGCGGAAGGCGCCGCCGTCGGCGTGCTCGCGGTGGATCCGTCCAGCCCGTTCACGGGGGGTGCCGTGCTCGGTGACCGCATCCGCATGCAAACCCACACGCTGGACCCCGACGTCTTCATCCGCAGCATGGCCACGCGGGGTAGCCTCGGCGGCCTCGCCGCCGCCACGGGCGACGTGCTCAAGCTCATGGACGCCTTCGGGTTTCCCTGGGTGCTCGTGGAGACGGTGGGGGTGGGACAGACCGAGCTCGACATCGTGAAGCTCGCCGACACGACGGTGGTCACCCTCGTCCCCGAGTCGGGCGACTCGGTCCAGGCGATGAAGGCGGGGCTGATGGAGGTCGCCGACATCTTCGTCGTCAACAAGGCCGACCGGGACGGGGCCCACGCCCTCATGGCCGAGCTGCGCTTCTCGATGCACCTGCACTACTCGAGCAGCACCTCGCCCAAGGACATCGACTGGGAGACGCCGGTGCTCGCCACCCAGGCCGTCAGCGACGTCGGGGTGACCGAGCTTCTCGCGGAGGTCAAGCGGTACCGGGCCGTCCTCGAGGCGGGCGGCGCCCTCGAGAAGCGCCGGCAGGCGAGGCGGCGCGCGGAGCTCCGGACCCTCCTCGTCGAGCGCCTCACGGGCGAGGTGCTCGGTCGCGTCGAGCAGGACCGCGCCATCGCCCGCGTCTTCGACGCGGTCGCCGACGGCACGCTCGATTCCTACTCCGCCGTCTCCCGGATCCTCTCCACGCTGCTCCGGCAGCCTTGACACCCCGGGGGCGGCCCCCCACTATGAGGCCCAACATCCGTCCATCACGGAGGTTCCGCTGAATGTCGCCCTCTCACCAGTGGTATGGGGTCGTCCCCGGCTGGCTCCCCTTCTACGCCCTGATCGTCGTCGCGCTCGTGCTCTTCGCGCAACGGGCGATCTTTCTCCTCCGGCTCATGCTGGCGGGGAAGCCGGCCGCGCGATGGGACAAGGTGCCCCAGCGACTGGTCGCGGTCCTCGTGTACGTCTTCGGCCAGGCGAGGCTCCTGCAGAACGACTTCTGGCCCGGGCTCATGCATGCCACGATCTTCTGGGGCTTCGTCGTCCTCACGCTCGGGACCATCGAGTTCTTCGGGCAGGGGATGGCCGAGGGGTTCCACCTTCCCCTTCTTTCGAATACGCCGCACTACCTGATCCTCGAAGACGCCTTCAGCGTGGCCGTCATCGCGGCCATCGCCTACGCGGCCTACCGCCGGCTGGTGACGAAGCCCCGCCGCCTCACCCTCTCCCCCGAGGGCCTCTTCATCCTGCTCCTGATCTTCGGGCTCATGATCACGGACCTTGCTGCCGACGCGGGCCGGATCGTCCTCGCCCCCGCGCCGTCCGACCACTGGCAGTTCGCGGGGAGCCTCCTCGCGAGCGTGCTCGCTCATCTGCCGGCGGGGGCGGTCACCGCCGTCTTCCATGTGTCGTGGTGGCTCCACGCCGTGCTCCTCCTGAGCTTCCTCGTGTACCTGCCGTACTCCAAGCACCTGCACATCATGGCCGCCCCCTTCAATGTCTTCTTCGCCTCTCAGAAGCCCAAGGGCCAGTTCCAGACGGTCAACCTCGAGGAAGCCGAGACCTTCGGCGTGGGCAGCCTCAACGACTTCACGTGGAAGGATCTCTTCGACACGTACAACTGCACGGAGTGCGGCCGCTGCACCTCCGGCTGCCCGGCCAGCATCAGCGGCAAGGAGCTCGATCCGAAGTGGCTCATCCTGAACCTTCAGGATTTTCTCCTCGAGAGCGCGGGGGGCCACGCCAAGCACGGACATCAGGCGGGCCACAAGCCCGCCCCCGCGAGATCAATGGTCGGCGACGTCATCCACGACAACGTCCTCTGGGCCTGCACGACCTGCCGCTGGTGCGTGGACGCCTGTCCCGTCTTCATCGAGCACGTGCCCAAGATCGTGGACATGCGGCGCTGGCTCGTCCTCACGGAGTCGCGGTTCCCGGCGGAGCTGCAGCCCGCCTTCCGCAATCTCGAGACGAACGGCAATCCGTGGCAGATGTCCTGGCAGACGCGGGCGGAGTGGGCGGGCGACCTCGGCCTCCGGCTCATGAGCGATGTGCGCGAGGCGGAGTATCTCTACTGGGTCGGCTGCTACGGGTCCTTCGACGAGCGGAACAAGAAGGTGGCGCGGGCATTCGTCAAGCTCATGCAGGCCGCGGAGGTGGACTTCGCTATCCTCGGCAACGAGGAGAAGTGCACGGGCGAGCCCGCGCGGCGGCTGGGGCACGAGTACCTCTACCAGACGCTCGCCCAGGGCAACATCGAGACGCTGAAGCAGTACAAGTTCCAGACCATCGTCACGGCCTGCCCCCACTGCTTCAACACCATCCGGAACGAGTATCCTGATTTCGACGGGCGGTTCAAGGTCGTCCACCACAGCCAGCTCCTCGACGAGTTGGTGCAGTCGGGACGGCTGAAGGTGCCGCGCGAGCGGACCGAGCGCATCACCTATCACGACGCCTGCAATCTCGGCCGGTACAACGACGTGTACGAGGAGCCGAGGCGCGTGCTCGCCTCCGCCACGCGGGGCGAGCTGGCGGAGATGAAGCTCTCTCGATCCAAGGGCATGTGCTGTGGGGGCGGGGGCGGCCGCGTGTGGATGGAAGAGAACGAAGGGCGTCGCGTGAACCAGGTCCGCGTCGAGCAGGCCATGGAGGTGAACCCGGACATCCTGGCCTCCGCGTGTCCCTTCTGTCTCACCATGTTCGAGGACGGCGTCAAGGGCAAGGGTGTGGGCGGCAAGATCAAGGCCCGTGACATCGCGGAGGTGCTGGCCGAGGGGCTGCCGTAGCCGCTTCGCCGCCTCGGCGATCGCGAGTGCCTGACACGATGGACCCGATCTATCACGACGTCATCCGGCGGCGGCTCGAGCAGCCGCTCCACGAGGGGCCCGACAAGGTCACCACCCTCGCGGAGGCAGTGCGCCGGCACGTCCAGGCCGGCGACACGGTCTACGTCGGCGCCGCTCACGGGCGCGCCAACGTGCTCGTCCGCGAGGTGACGCGCCAGTGGTGGGGCAAGCGTCCCGACTTCACGCTCGCCGCCATCGGCGTCGGGTCCCCGTGGACCGCTCTCATCCATGGCGGCCTCGTCCGCCGCGTCATCACCACCTTCATGGGCGAGGGCTATCCCTTCCCCACGCCACAGCCCTTGATCTCCCGGGCCGTCCTCGAGGGCAGGCTCGAGGTCCAGAACTGGTCGATGCTGACCATGCCGCTGCGGCTCCTCGCCGGCGCCATGGGCGTGCCCTTCCTCACCACGAAGTCGCTCCTCGGCTCCTCCATGGAAGAGGACAACGCGAGGGACGGGGACTTCATGGCCGCCGACGATCCCTTCGGGGGAGAGGGGCGCGTGGGCTACGTCCGCGCGCTCGTGCCCGACGTGGCTCTGATTCACGGCTGGGCGGCCGACCGCGCGGGCAATGTGCTGACGGCAGCACCGCTCAACGAGAACCTGTACGGCGCCATGGCCGCCAGGCGCGGCGCCATCGTCTCCGTCGAGCGCATCGTCTCCACCGACTTCATCCGGCGCCATTCGGGTCTCGTCAAGCTTCCCTCGCAGTACGTGCAGGCCGTGGTCGAGGCGCCGCAGGGGTGTCATCCCGGCGGCATGTACGGCATGGGGGTCGCCGAGCTGGAAGGGTACGCGGAAGATCTGGAATGGATCCTCGAGTGCCGGCGCGCCTTCCGCGAGCCCGGGACGGCGGAGGTCTGGATCAAGGAGTGGATCCTCGACGTGCCCGACCAGGCGACCTATCTGGCCAAGCTCGGCTATGCGCGGATCATGGAGACCAAGGGCCGCGCCCACACCGACGCGTGGGTCTCCGAGCTCGAGTCGCTATCCGCGACGCTGCCGGGGCCCGGATCCGCCGCCTCTTCATCCGAATGGATGGTGGTGGTGGCGGCGCGCGTCCTCGCCGAGAAAGTCCGCGCGCATGGCTACCGGAGCTTCCTGGCCGGCGTGGGCAACTCCAACCTCGCCGCCTGGCTGGCCGCCTACGAGCTCAAGCGCGACGGCGTCGATGTCGAGCTCATGGCCGAGACGGGCATGGTCGGCTATCTCCCGCGGCCCGCCGAGCCCTTCGTGTTCTCCTTCCGCAATTTTCCCTCGGCCAAGATGCTCACGGACATCCTGCACGTCATGGGGGTGTTCATGGGGGGCCGGCACAACGCGTGCCTGGGATCGCTGGCGGCGGGACAGATCGACAAGCACGGCAACATCAACTCGACCATCATTCCGGGCGTGACGTACGTCACGGGCTCGGGGGGCGCCAACGACATCGCCTCCTCCTCGCGCGAGGTGGTGGTCTGCCTCCAGCAGTCGCCCCGACGCTTCGTCGACAAGGTGCCCTACATCACCGCGCCGGGCCGCACGGTGCGCGCCGTGGTCTCCAATCTCGGCCTCTACGAGAAGCGCGGTGACGACGGGACGCTCCGCCTCACGGGCACCTTCGGCGATCGCGCGGAGGCCGCCGCCGTCGATGCCGCCCGCGCGGCCTGTGGCTGGGAGCTGGCCGTCGCTCCGGTGCTGCGGCGCTTCGAGGCGCCGACGGCCGATGAGCTCGCCCTCATTCGCCTCTTCGATCCGCGCCGCTACTTCCTCGGGGAGTCCACAGGGTAGGGCGGGTCAAAGACACGTCGCAGGACGACGTGGGTCGGCGCGTAGAGCGCGATCACGTTGAAGGCCATGACAAGGAGCAACCACAGCGGGGGCGGCATCCACGTCTGAGGGTGCTTGTCATCGAGCCCGTAGACGTAGTTGATGTTGACCGCCCAGTTCGGGTGTGAGGCCGGGGGAGGTGGGGCAGGGGCGAGAAGATACGAGATGAGGAGAACGATAACGGCGACCGGGGCCTGCAGGGTGAGCGCCCGCCGCTCGTAGCCCAGCCGGGAGAGCAGCCACAACAGGACGAAGGGAAGCCATCCATGGAAGAGAGAGAGCCCTCGCAGAAGCAGGGGGATGCTCGATTCGAACATGTAGTTGGTGACGCCCGTCACGTGCACGCCCGCCACGAGCCGGCACAGCAGGTCGACCACCCACAGCATCTGCGGCAGCGTGATGGCCACCGCCTGCATGCTGACGAGGAGCGGGCTCTCGATCCAGATGGCCACGCCGGTGACGAGCAGGGCGATGTCACAGAAGTAGAGAAAGTTCCACGGGGTATACGTGACCCAGTACCACGGTACGAGGATGGCCACGAAGACGGTGTAGGCCAGCTTCACCCACCGGGGAATGCGCCGGCTGGCTCCCATCCTCATGAGGTATGTTGTCTGGGGGGGCGGGAGGCCGGCGCGAGGCGCCGGGCCGGGCGCGCCGAGCCATGGAGCGAAGCATCCAGGAGGAAGGTCGGCCAAGATGATGCGAATGCGACGCGACGGAAGGCGACAGCTCTTGACCCTGCGCGTGCCGCCGATCCTCTTGACCCTGGTCTGTCTGTCATCGAGCCCGGTCCGAGCCGAGGACTACAAGTATCCGTATCGCGACCCCTACGTGGCGACCACCACCGCCGCCATCCTGAATTCCGACGATCTCACTCCCAAGCTCAAACGGCAGATAGTCCACGTGCCGGGTCTCGCCGGCCGGGACCAGCTCCCTGCTCTGGAAGGGCGCGGCGAGCTGAAGGTCACGCTCTATCGCCAGCACCGGCCCGCGCCGTTGCTCTTCATTCTCTCCGGCATCGGCACCAACCCGTACTTCGGCCTCGCGACCTACTTCGCCGGCCTCTTCCATGCCGAAGGCTCTCACATCGTCATCCTGCCCTCCCCCATGACCTGGAACTTCGCGCTGGCGGCCAGCCGAAGCGGCGCCCCCGGCTACGTTCCGGAAGACGTCCGCGATCTCTACGAAGCCATGCAGAAGACTCTGGACATTCTGAAAGCTCGACACAACGTGAAGATTACGAGAATCAACTTCCTCGGGGCAAGCCTGGGGGCGCTCGAGGGCGCCCACCTGAGCGTGATCGATGCCCAGGAGCGCAAGATCGGCATCGATACGTATCTGCTCATCAACCCGCCCCTCGATCTCTCCTACGCCCTGGAGAAGATCGACGAATGGTCTGCCCTCCAGGAGAAGCTGGGGCCGAGCAAGTCCAAGGGCCTCCTGGTCAAAGCCCTGGGCATCGTCGAGTCCTTTTCCAAGGACAAGCGGGACGACCCGGCGGTCTTCGCGAGGTTCACCAAGGCCTTCGGCGGCTTCACGCGGGAGGAGCTCCAGTTCCTCATCGCCGAGGATCTGGAGATCCTGCTCCCCGAGCTCGTCTATGTCAGCCAGGCGATCAACGATCAGGGCGTGCTCAAGACTCCCAAGGATCAGGCGAGAAAGCGCCTGGAAGAGGCCAAGGGCTTCCTGTTCAAGGACTACAGCGAAAAGATCGGCGTGCCGCTGTGGAGAGCTCAGGCGGGCGCGCCCGATGCCGATCTGGACAGCTTCACCAAGCGGGGGTCCCTGGCGCCGATTCTCGATCAGATACGCGGCAATGCCAGAGTGCACATCATGCACAACGCCGATGATTTCCTGGTCGACCGGAAATCCCTGGAGGAGCTCAAGGAGACACTGGGCGATCAGGTGAAGCTCTATCCCTATGGCGGGCACCTGGGGAATCTCTGGTACCCGGAGAACAGGGAGTACGTCCTCCGGATATTCAGGACACCACCGTGAGTCAGACGGTGCCGTCCACGCCCGAGCCAGTGTAGCGGAGAGGAGTCGACATGGTCACTGCGTCGTTGAGTCCCGAAGACCTCAAGCAGCACGTCGGGCGACGCGCCGTCGCCACCGACGTCGTCACACCCGGCCCCGCGAACCTGCTCCGCCTCGCCTTTGGCCGCCCCGAGCCGGACCTGCGGCCCGGAGATCCGCTGCCCCCGGGCTGGCTCGGCCTGTACTTCCTGCCCAAGTTCCGCCAGGACGAGCTGCGGCCCGACGGGAGCCCGCTCGACGCGGGAGTGATCCCGCCCATGCCGCTTCCGCGGAGGATGTTCGCGGGCGAGCGGCTGCGCTTTCATCAGCCCCTGCGTATCGGGGAGGAGCTGAGGCGAGAGACCGAGCTTGCCGACCTCGCCATGAAATCTGGCGGCACGGGCACCCTCGTCTTCGCCACCGTGATCCACCGCGTCTATGGATCGGGCGGTCTCGCCCTCGAAGAAGAGCGGCGAACCGTGTTCCGCGAGGAAATCAAGGCGGGGGAGCGGAACCAGGCGCCCCGGCGCGAGGACGCCTCCGTCGACGTCCCGTGGCGGCGGCGCGTCGTTCCCGATCCCATCCTGCTCTTCCGCTTCTCGGCCCTGACCTTCAACAGCCATCGCATCCACTACGATCGCGCCTGGGCCATGGACGTCGAAGGCTATCCGGGGCTCGTGGTGCACGGACCCCTTACCTCCACGCTCCTCATCGACTTCGCGCGCGATCACAATCCCGGGCGCGCCTTTCGCACGTACACGACCCAGGCGCGCGCCCCCCTCTTCGACACGGCGCCCTTCGAGCTGCGGGGCCGGCCGAGCGCGGACGGGGGAGGCGCCGAGCTTTGGGCGGTGACCCCGGAAGGGACCGTGGCCATGAGCGCCCAGGTAGAGTTCGCGTAGCGCGTGTCGTGCCGGATTCGCTGACGCTCTTCGGGCTCCTGGCGGTCACCGCCATGCTCGTCTTCTACGCCCTCGAGGATCGGAGCCGCTGGTTCATCCTGGCCTTCGCGGGCGCCTGCGCCCTGGGATCGCTCTACGGCTTCCTTCAGGGCGCGTGGCCCTTCGGCCTCGTGGAGGCGGCGTGGGCTCTCGTCGCCGCGCGACGCTGGGCGAGCCGCGGAGCGCCGAGCCACTGAGGACCTCGGCGCGACAGGCCGCCCACCCCGACTGATCGGCGCGCTCGTCGCGTGGGACAGCCGACCTCGAGAAATTCTCCGAGCGTGGCCCTCCCGCACGGGCTATCGTATGCGCGATGTGGCGCTCGAAGGACGGACCATTCGCCCGCTACGCGGTCGCGATCCTGTGCGCGGCGGCCGCGATTCTTGCCAGGGCCCTGCTGCATCCCCTGTGGGAGTCCAGGTTCCCCTACCTCACGGCGTACCCGCTCATCATTGTGGCCGCATGGTTCGGTGGGCTCGGCCCGGGCCTCGTCACCACCTTCCTCTGCGCAGCGGCCGCCGCCTATCTCTGGATCCCTCCCACCCACTCCTTCATCATCAGAGCCCCGAGCGACATGGTGGCCATGGGGGCGTTTCTCTTCATCGGTGTGGCCATCAGCGTCCTCAACGAGGCGCTGCAGCGCCGAGAGCGACAGCTCGATCATCTCCTGGAGAGCATCAGCGACGGGTTCATCGTCCTGGACCGCGCGTGGCGGTACCAGTTCGTCAACGAGCGGGCCGCCCAGCTCGCGCATCGTCGGCGCGAAGAGCTCCTGGGCCGGAGCATCTGGGACGAGTTCCCCGAACTGGTCGGCAGCCCGTTCGAGATGGAGGCGCGGCGCGCCCTGACAGAGGATGTGTCCCGGTACCTGGAGTTCTTCGACGAGCGACGGAGGATCTGGTCAGAGGTACGGATGTTCCCCTCGCGGACGGGGCTCGCCATCTACCTGCAGGACATCACGGAGAGAAAGCAGTCCGAAATGGCAGCGTCCCATCTCGCGGCGCTCGTGCGCTCCTCGGACGACCCCATCGTGAGCAAGGATCTCCACGGGATCATCCGGAGCTGGAACCCCGCGGCCGAGAAGATGTTCGGCTATACGGCGGCGGAGGCGGTGGGGCGGCCCATCACGATCGTCGTCCCGCCTGAGCGCCGGCAGGAGGAGGAGGAAGTCCTCGCGCGGATCCGGCAGGGGATCGCCAGCGAGCATTTCGAGACGGTGCGCATGCGCAAGGATGGGACGAGGCTGGACATATCCCTCACCGTGTCTCCCGTGCGCTCGCCGGCGGGCGAGATCATCGGAGCCTCGAAGATCGCGCGCGACATCGGCGATCGAAAGCGGGCGGAAGAGGATCGCCGGCTCAGTCTCGCCCGTGAGCAGGCAGCGCGCGAGGAGGCGGAGGCGGCGAGCCGCGCCAAGGACGAGTTCCTGGCCGTCCTCTCCCACGAGCTGCGGACCCCGCTCAATGCCGTGTACGGGTGGGCCAATATCCTCAAGGCGGGCGAGATCGACGAGGCGACGGCGGCGCGCGGGCTCGACGCGATCGTCCGGAACGCCAACGCGCAGGTGCAACTCATCGACGATCTCCTCGACGTGTCCCGCATCGTGTCGGGCAAGATTCGCCTCGATGTCCAGAGAGTTGATCTCGTCCCCGTGGTGCGGGCGGCTCTCGACTCGATCAGTCCCGCCGCCGCGGCCAAGGGGATACGAGTGCAGACCGTCCTCGACCCGCGGGCGGGGCCGATCACGGGTGACCCGAACCGGCTGCAGCAGGTGGTCTGGAACCTCCTGAGCAATGCCGTGAAATTCACACCGAAGGGCGGGCGGATCCAGATACACGTGCAGCGGATCAACTCGCATGTCGAGCTGGTGATCAGCGATACGGGACAGGGGATCGGCCCCGAGCTGCTGCCGTTTCTCTTCGAGCGATTCCGGCAAGGGGACAGCTCCACCACGCGACAGCATGAGGGGCTCGGCCTCGGCCTCGCCCTCGTGAAGTACTTGACGGAGCTTCACGGCGGGACCGTTTCCGCGTCCAGCCTTGGCCCGGGGAACGGAGCGACGTTCACGGTGAACCTGCCGCTGACCATCGCCCAGGGCGCGCCGGAGGCGGAGCCGAGAGAGCATCCCACGGCGGCGACCCTCATGGAGCGCACGCTGGCGGGCCCGCGCCTCGACGGCCTGCGCATCCTCGTCGTCGACGACGACCAGGACTCGCTCGATCTTGCCTCCGCCATCCTGAGCGGAGCGGGAGCTGTGGTCACGACCTCTCGCTCAGCGGCGGAGGCTCTGGAGCTGGTGCGTCACGGGCGCCCCGACGTGCTGATCTCCGACATCGAGATGCCCGGCGAGGACGGCTATGCGCTCATCCGGAAGGTGCGAGGGCTGGATCGCTCGAGCGGAGGCGCCACCCCCGCCGTCGCGCTCACGGCGTACGGACGCGTCGAGGATCGCCTCCGTACGATTTCCGCGGGCTACAGCATGCACGTGCCCAAGCCGGTGCAGCCCGTCGAGCTGACCACCATCGTGGCGAGCCTCGCGGGCCTTTAGGACTTCTCGAGTCCCATCTCGCGCGCAATGTCGAGCCGGCGGCTCGATTTTCCGAGTATGTCAGTTTTGCCATTCTGACCAGGTAACGTTGACGTGGCGAGCCTCACGTCCTGACGTTGCGCTCACGGTAAATGAGCGCGATACAGCCGATTCTCGCTCGACAATAGCGCTGATCGGTTGGCACAAATGATGCGGCGGTTGATCCGAGGACCGCAGGGTTCTCGGCTCCCATGCCCTCTAGCATCCCGAGCGGCCATCGTGATCACCCCTTGGCACTCTTACCGGGTGCGGGCTCGCTCCCCGCCTGCGTCGTGGCCTCCGCGCGAGTCCCGTGAAGATCCGCTCGTATCTTTTCGTCCTCACCGCGGCCGCCCTCCTTCCGCTCGTGGTGTTTTCTGCGCTCATCACCGGCGTCTTGTGGAAGACGCAGCAGTCGGCGCAGGAGCAGAGATTCAGCGAGCGTGTCAAGGGCATGTCCATCGCCCTCGACCGGGAGCTGCTGGGAAGCATGCGGGTGCTCGAGATCCTCGCCCGGTCTACCTCGCTCGACACGGCGGATCTCGCGAGCTTCTACGCCCGGGCCCGGCGGGTGCGTGATCAGGAGAAGGGCTGGCAAAGCATCATTCTCGCGGAGGCCTCGGGACGACAGGTCTTCGACCTGCGGCGGCCCTTCGGCTCGCCGCT
>Ga0070706_100004966_pt1 | contig 12733 bp, 7 predicted proteins | sample KBSK5501metaG_FD_65476 | JGI IMG/M metagenome (GOLD analysis project Ga0070706, IMG submission 65476) | Corn, switchgrass and miscanthus rhizosphere microbial communities from Kellogg Biological Station, Michigan, USA - KBS K5-50-1 metaG | ecosystem: Host-associated > Plants > Roots >...
CGGAGCCAATTCGATCTGCTCTCCCCGCGCGAGTTGCCAGTAGCCGATCTGGAGGTCTTCAAGCAAGACTCGCCACGAGACGCCGTCGATGGCCAAGTGGTGTACGATAATCGCGAGGTGGTTTGGTAGTTCCGCGCCGAGGTCAAAAAGGGCGACGCGCAGAATCGGCCCATCGGATAGATTTAAGGTTGATTGCAGCTCGGCCGCGGCTGCCTTCATCGCTGCTCCTCGTCCCGATGCAGGGATCGCAGAAAGGTCTATGACTGAAAAGACCTCACTCCCTTCGGCGGCGGCGTTAAACTGATGCCACGACGACTTGCCGCGAACAAAGCGAAGCCTGAGCGCATCGTGATGAGCAAGCAGCCGTTGCACCAGCCTCTGTAACAGTGAAGCGTCTAACGGTTTCTGCGCTTCAAGCAGAACCGCCTGGTTCCAATGATGTGGCTCGGACAGGCTCTGCTCGAAAAACCAATGTTGAATCGGCGTCAGCGGCACCGGACCTAAGGCCGCGCCTTGTTCGGCCTGGATGGCTTTCGTCCTCGTTGCGACAGCTGCTAACCCGGCGACTGTCTGGTGCTGAAAGAGCTTCTTTGGAGTGAGCTGAAGTCCAGCCTCATTTGCTCTTGCGATGATTTGAAGGCTGAGAATGGAATCACCGCCGAGATCGAAAAAGTTATCGTTAATGCCGATTCGATTGACGGCGAGCACTTCGGACCAGATACGCACGAGTCTCTCCTCAACCTCGTTGCGTGGTGCGACAAAAGCTTCCTGCAGTTCTGGTCTTATTTGTTCAGGAACGGGCAACCTCCGCCTGTCCAGCTTGCCACTCGGCGTTCGTGGCAGTTGATCGACCAGAACAAAACTGGATGGCGTCATGTATTCCGGTAGACGCTCTTTCAGGTGGTGGCGCAGCTCACTCGTCATCGGGTTGCGCTCAGTGTTTACAACTACGTATGCCACCAGCCGCTTATCTCCGCGCGCGTCCTGGCGAGTTGTCACCACAGCCTCGCGAACGGATGGGTAGGCCCTGAGTACCGCCTCGATCTCACCCAATTCAACGCGAAAGCCGCGAATCTTCACCTGGTGGTCTGTGCGGCCAACAAATTCGATCTGGCCGTCGGCTCGATAACGGGCCAGGTCGCCCGTGCGGTAAAGCCTCGACCCACTCTCGGTCGCGCTGAAAGGATTGGGGATAAACATCTGCGCTGTCGTATCCGGACGGCCCCAATAGCCTCTGGCCAGACCGGCTCCGCCAAGATACAACTCGCCCGCCACACCTACTGGCACCGGTTGCAGATGTGCGTCCAGAATGTAGGCAGTGGTGTTGAATACAGGACGCCCAATCGGAACTGTGGCCACTTGGGCAAGTGCCTCCTCCTTCAATGGCGCCTCATAGCTCGTCGCGGTGATTGTCGCTTCCGTTGGCCCATAGGCGTTGATGAAGCGCGAGCGGCCGCCTGTCATCTGAGCCCATTTCTGCAGCCTTTCGAGTGAGGGACTTTCGCCACCGGTCACCAGCATTCTTAGGCACGGCGGCACAACTCGCTGTGAGGCATACATCTCGTCCACCACCTGGTGCCAGTAGGCCGGAGCTAACTGTTGAATGGTCACTCCCACTCTCTCGCATTCGAAGAGAAAATCCTCCGGAGCGATCTGCGCCGGACTCGCATGTAGCACCAAGCTGCCGCCGCTTACCAGAGTGGTGAAGATTTCCTCACTCGCCGCATCAAAACTCAAGGAGAAGAACTGCAACGAGCGATCGCTCGCACCCATGCCATAGATCTCGGCCATCGCCAGCGCGCGGTTAACCAGCGCTCGATGCGAGACCACAACTCCCTTGGGCACCCCGGTAGAGCCCGAGGTGTAGATCACATACGCCTGATTCTCGGCCGTGCAGTTGCTGGCCGGATTCTCCTCGCTCTCGGCTGCGATCCACTCCCACTCTGAGTCAAGACAGACCAGGCGAGCTTCCTTCGCAGCCAGCTTCTCAGCCAAGCGCTGTTGGGTTAGCACGACCGCGACAGCGGCATCCTTCAGCATAAAAGAGAGCCGCTCCTGCGGGTAGGCAGGATCCAGGGGCACGTAAGCGCCGCCTGCTTTCAGAATTCCCAAGACAGCAACCAGCATCTCAGGCGAGCGCTCCATCAAGATCGCCACATGCGCCTCCGGCCCGACACCTACTCGTCGCAGGTATCTGGCGAGCTGGTTAGCCCGACGATTTAATTGCCCATAGCTCAATTGCTCTTTCTCCAATACTAAAGCCACGGCATCCGGCGCGCGCTCTGCCTGAGCTTCAAACAACTGGTGAATGCATCGATCCTCCGGAAAGTGAGATCGAGTGTCATTCCACGCTACCAACAACTGCTGGCGTTCAGACTGGGTCAACAGGTCTAGGCCAGAGACACGCTGCTCTGTGTCGGCAACTATGCTCTCCAGCAATCCTACGAAGTGGCACGACATGCGCTGAATCGTGCTGAGTTCGAACAAGTCTGCATTGTATTCGAAGGATCCGCGCAGTTCCCTGTCCACTTCGGCCATGGTCAACGTCAGATCAAACTGAGCAACGCGCTGTTCTAGCGCCACTGATTCGAGATCGAGTTCGCCCAGTTTGATTCGCGCGCCACTTTCATTCAGCGCGAATGCCGATAAGCCTTCGTCGTTAAGGCGGTGCGCCTTTTGCAAGACGAACATCACCTGAAAGAGAGGCGACCGGCTGGGATCGCGCTCCGGCTGTAGCCGGTCTACCAGCAGGGCAAAGGGAAACTCTTGATGCTCGAGCGCAGCCAGCACAGTTTCACGGACCTGATCCAGAAACAGATTGAATGTGGGGTTAGTCGAAAGATCGGCTCGCAGAACCAGAGGATTGACGAAGTAGCCCACCACTTCGGACAACCTGGCCCGACTTCTGCCGGCGGTAGGAGAACCTGCCAAAATGACATCCTGCCCACTGTAGCGATGCAGCAGGACCTGAAAGGCTGCAAGTAGAGTCGTATAAAGCGTGGCCTGGCGTGTCTGGGCCAGAGTCTTGAGCTTGTCCGTTAGCTCCACACTCAGCCTAAAAGATTCGGATGCTCCCCGGTGAGTTTGCACCGCTGGGCGCGGCCGATCCGTGGGAAGATTCAGGACAGGCAGTTCATCGCCTAATTGCTTTCGCCAGTACGCCCACAAATCGTCCCCTCTCGGACTCGAAAGCATTTCTGATTGCCAACGAACATAGTCTGTATATTGCAGCCTAACGGGAGGCAGCCCTGGATCGATGCCGCGCCGCGAAGCCGGGTATAGCACGCGCAGCTCGTCGAGAAGCACCTCAAGGGACCAGAAGTCGGCTACGATGTGGTGCACGACCAGCAGGAGCACATGCTCATCGGTAGACAACGTGAACAGACTGAGCCGCAGCGGCGGCCCCTGTTCTAAATCGAAGGGCTGCCGAGACTCCCCACTCAATCGTTCGTTCAGAAACGTTTCATTCCATTCGCCGGCATCTTCCACGCGGAAGCAGACCTTTGTGCCCTCGCGGACGATTTGAAGTGGTTCACCACGTCGCACCGTGAACGTCGTTCGGAGGGAAGGATGCCGATCAACAAGCATCTGGAATGCACGCCGCAGGGCCTGAACATCGAGGTGTGACCGAACGCGCAGCGCGCCGGCAATGTTATACGCAGAACTTGCAGGCGACATTTGGTGCAGAAACCACAAAGATTGCTGCCCGTACGAGAGCGGATGTGCGCAGGTTTTGTCGTGTGTGGACGCAACTGGAACAAATTCTGGACCAGAGGAGGCGGTCCCTAGCTCTTCGTATATGCGAGCTGCCAGTTCGGCGATGCTGGGACCTTGCAGGATAGTCGCAATTGGTAAGGTGACGCGCAGCCTGGTTTCAAGGCTGTGCGCCAGCTCAACAACCATGAGCGAGTCTAAGCCATATCGAGTGATGGGTTGATTGACGTCGATCCCAGATGAATCGAGGCGCAATTTGGCCGCAACCTGTAACCGCAACGACGATTCAATCTCCTCTTTACTCCGCAGGAAAGTCGTTGACTCCAAAACGGCCGGTTCGCTTTCCGCGTCATCGCCTGCTCGCCACTCCGCCACAACGTTGAAGTCTCCCGACAGGAACTTCTGGCGACACTTGTGCCGCTGAATCTTGCCACTCGATGTTTTCGGGATGTCCCCCGGCTTAATGAGCAGCACCGCGGCCGGCTGGACCTCGTGGATTTCGGCGATTGACTGGCGGATGTTTTCAATGATCGCATCCGGATTTGGGTGCCGGCGCGTCTGTAGCTCCTGGACCAACACGAGGCGCTCTTCGCCCCTCATATCCACTGAGAACGCCGCGCCAGACTCGGGCTTGAGCGCGGCATGGCTCCGTTCCATCGTCAACTCAAAGTCCTGCGGGTAGTGGTTGCGGCCGCGTATGATAATGAGGTCTTTGAGACGACCGGTAACAAACAGCTGGCCATCTTTTAAAAAGCCGAGGTCGCCGGTGCGCAGGAATGGACCATTTCGGGTGTCTGCTACGTAAGCCCAGAACGTTGTTTCTGTTTCGTTATGCCGGTTCCAGTAGCCCTGCGTCACGCTCGGCCCGGACACCCAGATCTCGCCAACCTGCTGCGGCAGGCATTGAACAAGAGTTTCGGGATCAACTATGACAACTTTGGTATCAATGTCCGCACGGCCCAATCCCACGAGCGGGCGGGCAGCTTCATTTTGCTCGACCTCAGAGAGTTCAACAATTCGGTTCTGTTCAAGCGCCGAAGCCTGCACGTAGATGTACGAAGGAGCGTCGCCCTTCTGTCCTCCCGCGACCTTCAGGGTTGCTTCAGCAAGCCCGTAAGCTGGATAGAAAGCGCTCCGGCGAAAGCCACATGGCGCGAAGGCCGCAGCGAACTGGTCGAGAGTCTCTGTGCGAACTGGCTCCGCGCCATTGTAAGCTACTGTCCAACTGCTCAGGTCCAGCGCCGCGCGCTGCTCGGGGGTGACCTTACGCAGGCACAGATCGTAGGCGAAGTTTGGACCACCACTGTGGGTCACGCTATAACGCGAGATCGCTTCGAGCCATCGAACCGGGCGTTGCAGAAACGACACCGGCGGCATTACCAAAGCATGAAATCCGCCGTAGATGGGTTGTATGATCCCATCAACCAGTCCCATGTCATGGAAGTGAGGCAGCCATGTCAGCGCGATGCTGGCGGGCGTATGCCCAAATCCGCGATTGATGAACGCGGAGTTGTGGAGCACGTTTGCGTGGCTCACCATCACACCCTTTGGAGTGGCCGTGGAACCCGAGGTGTATTGAAGATAAGCCAATGCATCAGCAGTGACTGTGACCTCATGCCATTCTTGTTCTAGCCCCGGAGCCAGGTCGTCAGTCGCCAGCCATTCCAGAGTCTGGAACTGAGGAACGTGTTCGACCAGGGCTTCCGGCGTGAGGCTGGGTTTACTAGTAAGAGCAAACCCAGCCTGTGCGTCGGCCGCGATCGCCTGAAGCCGGTGTATGGTTCGATTAAGCCTCGGCGGGTATGCCGGAACAGCAATCGCGCCCGCGTAGAGACAGCCGAAAAAAGCAGCTATGTAGTCAACGCCTGGCGGGAAGAGCAACAGTACCCTCTCGCGGGTCGCTCGACGGCTCTGGAGCAAGGCGCCGATAGCGCGCGCCCTCCGTTCCAATTCCTCATAAGTAAGCTCGATCGCCTCTGCTTCTCCTTCGACAACAAACGTAAAGGCGCATCGCTGCGGAGTGTCGAACGCCCTGCAGCGCAGGAGTTCGACCAGCGTTGAAGGCCTCGAGTCGGAACGTAGCGACAAATCAGGAAAGGACATGCGCCGTCTCGTCAGCTACAAGTATAATCGTATGACGCCCGAAACGCGGACGTGCGCGCCTCAACGAAGATCGACAACACGTTTTCAGCCCACCTTTACACCTGCAAGCTCGGCCGCCGGATTATTGAAACGCGGGCCGACACTGATCGCCTGCATTGAAAAGGCAGATAGAAAAGCAACTCGCGGCCGGCGAATTAGGCGCTATTTTCCCTCGCAAAGCGGCCGGCATAGCTCAGTTGGTAGAGCAGCTGATTTGTAATCAGCAGGTCGTCGGTTCGAATCCGTCTGCCGGCTCCATCGTAAAACAACGCATTCGCTAACGCTGCCAAAGCGTTGCTTGGACGGTTCTTGGACGCTTTCCCACATCAAAAGGGGCAAATCCCCTTGGGCGCAGTCCAGTTCAACCTGGCGCAAGTTCCTTCAAATCACTGCGAAGACGCCGCGCGAAGTCGTCACGGTCCATGACATTGCTTACGGGCGAACCGTTGCCCAAATGTTCGATCGTTTCCTCTGAGCCAAGCTCTGTTTCAGCAACGGGAACGTAGATGAAAATTGCCACGCCTCGACGCCTGGCTACTTCAAGTTCGTTGTAGATCCAAAGCCGGTCCGGCTGCTCTGCTTCTTCGGCGTGATTGCCAGAACGATTACGTCGCAGTCCCACAGATCTGCGTGTGCTTCATCGCTGATATTGGACCCATGATGATTGCTTTCGAGTCCCTGATAGAAAAACGGCACCTGCCCGAGTTCGGTTACAATACGATAAGCTTCGGAAGTCCATTCAATTCCCAGGCTGGCCGATATGTATATAAACACATCGCGGCGATCCGAACCCGTATCAGCGGGCGCTTGGTCGGAGGCTTTCGACACTCCGCAAATTACTTGTTCTGGCTACGGACTCAAAGCGGAAGAAAGACTACTGCGGGAGCGAACCCTTCGCATATGATCAACCTTCGAGTTGATCAGTTCACGCGAACCAATATCTGGACGATGATAGACAGGCCCAGTGACGCTTTTCGCAGCTTCCTCCGCGATTCTCTCAGCTTCGTCTAGTTCATCGCTTATTCCAACGACAGCAATAGCACGCGAGCCGGTCAAAAACTTCTTTCCATCTCGTTCATCAACGGCGGCTTCGAAAATCTTCAAGTTCTGCGATTCCGCGGGTAGTCGGCTGAGGTCGACCTCCACATTTGTGACAGGGTTATCGGGATACTGTTCTGGCACGAGGTATTTGCAAACTGTTGCCCGGCTTGCAAACGCCATATGAATAGTGCCCAACGTTCCGTTGATGATCCCTTGGCATACATCGACGAAATCGGTTTGAAGCAGTGACAGAACATTCAGTGCTTCTGGATCGCCGAATCGGACATTGTACTCGATTAACTTTATTCCATCAGCCGTCGCGATGAATCCGCCGTACAAGATACCTTTATACGATTCGCCTGTTTCGAGCTGCAAGGCTCGCACAACGTCAGCATTGATGGAGCGGGCCATCTGTACGTCGGCAGAAGTAAGAAAAGGCAAACTCCCGTCGTTGCAGGAGTACGAACCCATTCCGCCCGTGTTAGGACCAGTGTCGCCGACTCCAACCCTTTTATGATCCTGTACGATCGGCATGTGTTTAACGTCCACTCCGTCGGAGAATGACTGGAGACTAAACTCTTCTCCGTCTAGCTTTTCCTCGACTAGGATCGATCTTTGTCCGGCGCGAAACAGCTCGCGACAATAATCAGTTGCCTCTTTTAACGAGAACAAATGCACATCAGAGACTTTGACGCCTTTACCGCCTGTTAGGCCGTCAGGCTTTATGACGAAGTGACCGAGTGCATCGAGGTAGGATTCAATCCCTGTAGTGTCGGTAAAGACACGAAACCTTGGATTGCCGCCGATACCATGCTTCTCAAGGAGTTGCCGCGTATATGATTTGCTTGCCTCGAGCCAGGCCAATTCTTTTGTCGGTCCAACACACGGGATTCCAAATTCGTCTCGCAATAGGTTCACAAACCCTTCGACCAGCGGCTCCTCAGGACCTATAACAACAAAATCAGGTCTAAATTTCCTCGCATTTTCTCGGAGCTTGGCCTTCGCTTCTTCACGCGATTCGGTCGTAGCCCCAAGTTTGCCGGAAGATAGATTTACAATGGGTGTCTCTAGGCGACCGGTTCTTTCTAGGCTATCGACGATGGCACTCGTTCTGCCGTCTTTTCCAATAACAGCGGCTTTCATAGTCTATTTCCTTTCGTCTGCGCTTATCGTGCAACTCCAAGCTGAGCTGGGCAATTCGTCGAAAGGGTCAGCAAGTTACCTGTCATTTCATCCTAAGGCAACGCCGTTCGTGGAACAAGAGTACCGGGCTTTCTAGTGGCTGTTTGGCTTCGCCTCGGTAAATGCGCGTGCGTGCGCACAACGGCGGACTCCTAAAGCGCGGCAAATCGAGCGTCGCTTGTAAGGCAGGCCGAACACCATATGTTGTGAGTGAAGTTTCACTACAATACAATATATTGTTCAGTAAAAAATTACTAGGAAAAGTGCTTTTTCATCCCGTTCAGGAGCAGAAAGAGAGTGAAAATCCACTACAATGGTTGAGACAGTTAGAATCGACAACCAGCGTCGTCTTTACGTATCGAGACTGATGCTTCAATCGTGCGATTTGAATGTGCCTGTCGGAGAAACAGTGAGCTTTTGGGCCGCCGTGGGCGGATCAGGGCAACTGCAGTTGCTGCCGTTAGATAGTGAGCTTTCAAAGCTGCGGGACTCGTTCCGAGATACTTCAAAGGCGGGGCCCGATTGGAAAGCGGCTGGTGACGCCGAAACGCAAATCCATCGTCAGTTACAATCGTTCCTGAGAGTAAGCTGCCACGCGAAAAGTCAAAGCGGAAAGGTATCAATTACTTTCCACGTCGAAGCGACGAAGCAAGGCTATTTGACCGCGCCATCGACAGTTATTGTTCTAACAACCGGAAAGGTCTTCGAAGTCTGGAGTAAGGAGAATTGGCAACGTTTTAGCCGAATAGTCGATTTGCGTCAGTTAGCGGAAGACGCGGATGAACTGTTTAGAGAGCGCCAGTAGCTCGATTGCGCGCATCGCATCGTTCACTTTCGAGCCGATGTTTGCGCCCTCCGGAAGACTGAGAAGAAAATCGAACCGCGCATCGGGCGCCAGAAACAAGATGCCGTCAGCGTGATACGCGGCCGGAGACAATGACACAAACACGCTGGAGAAGCGACTGTGGGAGGCAGCGGATCAGCAGCTTCGGGCGAACTCTGGCCTCAATCCGCAGCAATATTCCGGACCAGTTCTCGGGTTGATCTTTTTCAGACGGAGCTACCCATTTCACGCCTTCAGCGTAGCCGAACCAGGTCTGCGGCAGCAAGGAGCTCTTGGATGCGAAATTCCTATCCGCCTCCACCCAAGCCGGGATGGGGCGAAGTCAACCTCTCTTTGCAGTGGCGCGACAATCCGCAGCTTGCCGGCGTGCTGCCGAAAACGTTCGAGCTTTTCTCGAGCACGCTGTTAAAGCAATTGCTGAAGCGTGTCTCTGAAATTCCCGCTACGCTCGATTACGACGCGTTCGGTAGAATTTACGAATACTTTCTCGGCGAGTTCGCGCGCACTGAAGGTTCGAAAGGCGGCGAGTTTTTCACGCCTGCCAGCATCGTCCGATTTATCGTCGAAGTAATCGAGCCTTACCACGGCGCAGTGTTCGATCCCGCCAGTGGCTCGGGCGGTATGTTTGTGCAAAGCGCGCGCTTCGTTTCCGAACACAAGAAGGATCCATCGCGTGAACTGTCGATCCACGGCCACGAGAAAGTCGGAACAACGGTGGCCCTCTCGCGAATGAATCTCGCGATGCATGGGTTGGAGGGCGATGTGCGCGAAGCTAACAGCTACTACGACGATCCGCACGAAAGTACCGGCCGCTTCGACTTTGTCTTGGCCAATCCTCCATTCAATGTCAACGCGGTCGATAAAGAGCGGCTGGAGGGCGATGTAGGCAAGAACCGCCGCTTCTCTTTCGGTCTCCCGCGTACCGACAACGCGAACTACCTCTGGATTCAACTCAGCAGGTCGTCGGTTCGAATCCGTCTGCCGGCTCCATCGACAAGGCGTTTGTCTCGAGCGACTTATTTCAAAATCTCGATGAACTGGTGGCCCACAAGCTGGCAGAGATTCCGATTCATAATTTCGCCCGTCTGTTTTAAAATCGACAGCCAAAGACGCTTACAGCGAGGATAGCCCGCGTAGCCAAGCCGTTATGGAAATCTATATCATGCACAATGGCGAGCAGCTTGGCCCATTTTCATTGGAAAATGTGCGGGCTCAAATCGACAGCGGAAATCTCTCAGCATCTGATTACGCCTGGAGCGATGACATTGATGACTGGACGTCTTTGAACGACATGCTGTCTAAGGCTGTTAGAGACCCGCCGAGAGACGAAACACGGCAAGAGCACAGAGGCGCGGGGAGAATAGGAACGGCTTTGCGCGTGATTCGTAGTTTTGTCGAGCGCCAACTGACGCCAAAAACGGTTTTGGCGTTGACCGTACTTTTGTTGGTCGCAAGCTGGATTTACCCGCCGTGGGTCCTCAACGCTCGCTCACATGGCTGGTTTTTCGTTTTCGACACGACACATAACCTAATAATGCAGGTAGATTTCGGGAGGCTGTTCTTGATCGATGCGATCATCGCGGCAGCCGGCGGCTTGCTGGCTTGGGCAGCTTTTCACAACTCGAAACACTTTCGAGCGGCCGTTCACCTAGCCGTTTACTCGTTGCTGACGGTGCCATTGATCGCGGTTGTTTGCCTTGGTGCAGTTCTAATCCAACGCCAAATCATCAAGAAAGGCACATTCGGTCCTTTTCGAGAGGGCGGTTTGATTCCCATCGGAGGATCGTTGTCACAGACAGGTGAACATGATGTTTCGCAGAAGGCGGTGGCAACGCCAACGGCGCAGCTTCAGTCGGAACCAGTTGATGAACTGGCCGTTGCACCGAGTGATCTAAAAAAAATCATTGTGTTTGATGTCGGAGCACACGGTTACAAGTATTCCATAACCGGCTTGTATGGCAGAGTCCGCAACGGCTTGGCGCGTGCTGTCCACAAAATTGGCGTGAAAGCTTCGTTTTACAGCTCAGAGGGCGAGCTAATCGAGGTCAGGACATTTTGGATCAAGCGTAGGGCGGGCGGGTCTTGGGAGGAACGCGTTTTTCCAAATGCCCCGATCAGTTTCGACGAATATTTTTCAGTGGATCATCTTCCCGATGGTTACAAGTATCAGCTTGAAATCACTGAAGCGCATTACGTTAACTGAACAGCAGCGCGGCGCAGAGCAAAGCGCCGGGGACGGGCGCACGCCAAGACACTCGCGCGAGATCGGATGATTCTCGCCGTCGCGAAGCGTCCTGGAATGCGGTGGTCCTCCACCGCTTTTTCGGACATGCATGCCGCTCAACGCGACACTCGGTAAGCAATCCGCAAGTTCTTGTCTGATCTGTCTGCCCCGCGCTCCACCCTGAGGAAGGATGTTTTAAGCGTCGACAGCTCCGCAAAAGCCGCCAAGTTCTAACGCGTGAGGCTGTGGGCTTTTGCAATTTTCGCAACGCTCGGCGCAACGGCGCTCGCACAAAGACCGACGCCGGCGGCGACCACCACGCCCGAGGCCAGCGCCACGCCTGAGCCTTCGGTTGCCACGATTTGGCGGTGTGACCTACCCGGTGGGACGTATGAGGTCGCGCTACGGTCGATCGTTTCTGTCAGCAGCCATGAATATATCGTGGACGGAGCCGCCCGGGTGAAGGAAGTCAATGTTGACACTCAGGGAAACATGGCGGTGCGCTTTTATTATATCGAGCCGAACACACCGAAGGCGCCTCTTGGCGTCCGACAATCAGGGCTCGATCGACTCAGCGATCTGGCCAAGGAAGCGGCGGAGCGCGTCGGCGCCGATGACATTTGGAAACGCGTCGTCAAAACCTATCCCACCACTACGCACACTCACACTGTGGAATATCGTGTGCAAAGCGAGGAACAGCTGAAACAAATTTTCGCCAGCGTCCAGGGTGCATTCGAGTCGGGACGCGGTCGCACCTTAAAACTGGCCGATCAGTAAGGAATTAAGTCGAAAACGCTCTTGACCGTATCTCGCACCGCTTCCTCGGAATTCTGCAAAAGCTCGCCGGCTGCCGCGGCCACGAGGCGGGATGTAAGATCTTCGTTCGGGTGGGCGACCGGTCCGGTAAGGCGCAGAGGTGTCCAAAAGTAACCGTCGTGCGCAATAGTGAAAACCCTGGCCTGTGAACCCGGAAGCCACTGCAAACTCGCAGAGCTAACGCCAATCTGAAAAACGCCATCGATTTGATCGTTAACTACGGTGCAGGCGCCTTCAATGCGCATGAGTCCTTCCGACTCGACAATGATGTCCTTTGCTGTGATCAGCTTGGCGTCACGTGTAAAGGAGAGCGACGCTTTGCTCAAGCTGAGCCGGCGAAATCTTTCCGTGCGTGTAAACGTGGCGATCTGATCTAGCAGCGGCAACGCCTCAACCTGTCCGTCGAGGAGCTGCATATGCCCCTCGACGTGAACCGAACCATCGGAGAGTGGCGCGTGGATGCTGGCTACACCCGTGACTTTACCGGCCAAACGGACACGCCAATCTGGCGGCAGCAGAGGCGTGACCGGGACGTCGGCGAACTGAGTTTGCAGATTTGCCGCCTCTTTGAAGTCGATTTCGCCGCTCAGCGTGACTCGTCCTGTACCGGTTCGGAGCACGCTATCGGTTACGAAAAGGGAAGAGCTCGTGTAACGGAGTTTGGCTGATTCTATGGAAAGCACAGGCCAGCCGGTCTGCGAAAGCTTTCCGCTGTTTGCATCGATCAGCCATGAATCGCCGCTGGGTGTCAGCGTAAAGGAGCTTCCGGT
>Ga0070706_100004967_pt1 | contig 12733 bp, 11 predicted proteins | sample KBSK5501metaG_FD_65476 | JGI IMG/M metagenome (GOLD analysis project Ga0070706, IMG submission 65476) | Corn, switchgrass and miscanthus rhizosphere microbial communities from Kellogg Biological Station, Michigan, USA - KBS K5-50-1 metaG | ecosystem: Host-associated > Plants > Roots >...
CTCCACCCCGATCTCCGGTTCCAGCTCCAGTTCCCCGAGGGCTGGAAGACCCAGAACACGGCGGACGCAGTGATCGCCGTGAGCCCGAAACAGGACGCGATGATCCAGCTGGGCCTGGCCGGCAAGACGGCGCCGGTGGACGCCGCTCGCCAGTTCCTCTCGCAGCAAGGCGTGCAGGCGGGGCAGGGGAGCACCCAGCCGATCAACGGGCTCCCCGCCGCGTCCAGCTACTTCACCGCCCAGAGCCAGCAGGGCCAGGTGGAGGGGCTGATCACGTTCGTCTCCTACGGCGGCACCACCTACGGGATCCTGGCCTACACCGGGGCCGGCGGCCTGCGTGGCTACGATCAGGCCTTCCGCGCCACGGCCGGCAGCTTCCGTGAGCTCAAGGATCCCTCCGCGCTCAATGTGCGGCCGGCGCGGATCGAGCTCGTGAAGGTGGACCAGGAGATGACACTGGCGCAGTTCCACCAGCGGTATCCATCCACGGTGCGGATCGAGGAAGTGGCGCTGATCAACGGGGTGGAGGGGCCGGACGGAACGCTGAGGCCGGGGAGACAGTACAAACGGGTGGTCGGAGGAAAGCAGTAAACAGTAAACAGTAAACAGTAAACAGGGGGCTCCGATGTATCGCGGAGTCCCCTGTTCACTGTTCACTGTTCACTGTTCACTCTTCACGCTTTTCGTCAACCAGTTCCCGCGCTCTGGCGAAGATCCCGTACCACATCTCCCTCGTCAGCTTCCCGGTATTCGTGTTCTGCCGGCTGGGATGGAACGACGCCAGCAGGATCCGACCGTCGGGCAGCGTCGCTTCCGCGCCGTGGGCGAACGGCGGCCGCGCCGTCGGCTCGAGGCGGTTCCACCAGCCGCTGGCCCGGAGCCAGCTCTCCCACGCAATCCGGCCCAGCACCAGCACAACCTTCACCGACCGCAGCAGACCGAGCTCCCCCTCGAGGTACGGGCGGCAACGGAGCAGCTCCTCGGGGGTCGGCTTGTTGTCGGGGGGCGCGCAGCGCGCGGCGGCGGTGATCCAGCAGCCTGTCAGCCTGAGGCCGTCGTCCCGGCTCTCGGAGACCGGCCGGTCGGCGAAGCCGTACCGGTGGAGCGCCTCGTAGAGCCAGTTACCGCTGGAGTCGCCGGTGAACATCCGGCCGGTACGGTTGGCGCCGTGCGCGGCCGGAGCCAGGCCTACGATCAGAAGCCGCGCGGCGGGATCGCCGAACGCGGGTACCGGGCGTCCCCAGTACGTCCAGTCGCGAAACTCCCGCTTCTTCGTCCGGGCAATTTGGCGGCGATAGGCGACGAGGCGGGGACAGCGCTCGCAGCTGACGATCGCCCGCTCGAGGGCGGCGAGCTCGCGCGCCGCGACCTCGGGGGCCGCGCGTGAGGTCAGCTCACTCTCCGCGTCTTCCGCTTCATGAAGTCCATGAGGATGAACTGGCCCAGCGTCATCGTGTTGGTGAAGTACGCCTTCCCCTTGCAGATAGCAGCCACCTGCTTGACGAACTCCACCAGGCTCCGGTCGCGCGCGAGCATGAACGTGTTGATCATGATCCCGCTGCGCCGGCAGTTGGCCACCTCCCGGTACGTCGCCGCCAGGATCTGCGGATCGAGCCCCATCGAGTTCACGTAGATCCGGCCGTCGGGCATCGTGAGCGCGGACGGCTTTCCGTCCGTGATCATGATGATCTGGCGCATGTCCTTCTTCTGCCCAAGGAGGATGCGGCGTGCGAGCTTGAGGCCCTCGGCCGTGTTCGTGTGGTAGGGGCCTACCTGGGCCGCGGCGAGCGCGCTGAGCGGAATCTCCTCCGCGGAATCATGGAACAGCACCACCCGGAGGCTGTCACCCGGGAACTGGGTGCGGATCAGGTGGGTGAGCGCCAGGGCCACCTTCTTGGCCGGCGTGAACCGGTCTTCGCCGTACAGAATCATCGAATGGGAGCAGTCGAGCATCAGCACCGTCGCGGACGACGAACGGTACTCCGACTGGCTCACCATCAGGTCCTCGTACTCGAGATTGAGCGGGACGCCCAGGCCTTCCCGCGCGATCGCGCTCCCGAGGGTCGCGGGCACGTCGAGGTTGAGCACGTCGCCGAACTCGTAGGGCTTGCTGGTCCCCTCGGTCTCCACACCGGTGGCGAGGTAGGGCGTCTCGTGCGCGCCGAAGCTCGACTTGCCTACGCTCCCGAGCAGGTTCTTGAGCGTCTTGTACCCGAGGAAATCGATGCCTTTCTCGGTGAGGTTGAAGTGCACCTGCTGCGCCGCCGACTGGGCCGTTCCGCCCGGGCCGAACATGGACTGGTAGCCGCCGGGCACCTGGGGCGCCTGGGTGACGTTCAGGTAGCCCTCGTCGATCAGCCGCTGGACGATCCGGTCGAGCAGCTCGCCCAGCTGCCGCTCGATCTCCTTGTCGCGGTCCGGGTCCCCGGTCCCCTCGCCGCGGAGCACCTTGAGCATTTCCGGCGTGAGCTGGCCCGACTCCATGAGCGCCTTGAGCACGGCCTGCTTGAGGGCGTCGAGCGACCGGTCGCCGTCGTCCATCTCGTCCTGCCAGAACGACTGCCCCTGCCCGGCGAAGCCGGACTGGAGCAGGAAGTCGCTCAGCTGGTCGAGCAGGCCCTGGAGGTTGACCGCGTCGGCGAGCTCGGGGACGAACTTGGAATACGTCGTAAATCTCATGGAGACGCCGAAAAGACCGTGAACAGTGAACAGTAAACAGTGAACAGGGGGGTCGAGGCACTCCCTGACCTCTCAATCCTACCCCGGATCCGGTGAAGGTTCAACGAAGCCCCCCGTCCCGGGAGGCCCCTGTTCACTGTTTACTGTTCACTTCCTGCCCCCCTGTTCCCTGTTCCCTGTTCACTGTTTACTTGTTGCGTGTCCACCGCCATAACCGCCGCGTCCGTCCTGCCCCGGGCCGCCGCCATCCGGCTGCGATCCACGTTCGCGGCGCTCCGGCACCGGAACTTCCGGCTCTTCCTGATCGGCCAGTTCGTGTCGCTGTGCGGCACCCTGATGCAGCAGGTCGCGCTCGGCTGGCTGGTTCTCGTGCTCACCAATTCGCCCTTCGCCGTGGGCCTGGTGACGACTCTCGGGTCGCTCCCGATCCTCCTGTTCACGCTGTACGGCGGCGTGGTCGCCGACCGGGTGGACAAGCGGCGCTTCGTGCTCTTGCTTCAGTGCCTGATGCTCACCGAGGCGCTGGCCCTGGCCGTGCTGACGGTCTTCCACTGGATCACGGTGCACTGGATCATGGGCCTCGCCGTGTTCGCCGGCCTCCTGAGCGCCTTCGAGGTGCCCACCCGGCAGGCCCTGGTGGTGGACCTCGTCGAGCGGGAGGACCTGATGAACGCCCTCGCGCTCAGCTCGATGGGCTTCAACATCGCGCGGGTCATCGGTCCCGCGATCGCCGGCGCACTGATTGCCGCCGCGGGGCTCGCCGCCTGCTTCTTCGCCAACGCGGCGAGCTACCTCGCGGTCGTGGCCAGTCTCGTCATGATGCAAACCGCGCCACCCGCCTCCGGCTCCCGGCCGAACGCCCTCGCCGCCATCAAGGAGGGGTTCCGGTATGTCCTGGATAACCGCTGGCCGCGGGCCCTGGTCGTCCTGATCGCGGGGTTCGCCGTCTTCGGATTCCCCTTCATAATCATGGCCCCGGTGTTCGCGCGCGACGTGCTCAGGGTCGGGGCGTCGGGCTATGCGGCGCTGGTGTCCGCGATCGGGGTGGGCGCGGCGGCGGGGGCCCTCGGGCTGGCCGGGTTCGGGAAGCGCTACCGGAAGGAGCGGCTCCTCATCGCGGCGTCCTCGCTCTTCGGCGCGACCCTCGCGTGCATCGCGCTGGTCTCGAGCTTCTCGGCGTCGCTCGCGCTCTTCACGCTCGCCGGGTGGACGATGGCGTCCAACGGCATCCTGGGAAACACGCTGCTCCAGATCCAGGCGCCGGACCACCTCCGCGGCCGGGTGATGGGGGTTTACTCGTTCCTGGTGCTGGGGCTGGCGCCGTTCGGCTCGTTCCAGGCGGGGTACGTCGCCGAGCATCTCGGCGTCCGCTATTCGATCGGGCTGGGCGGCGCGGCGTGCTGCCTCACCGTCGCCGGGGTCGCCTGGTATCTGGGGCGCACACGGCGGGCCTAGCGACCATGCTGATCACCGTGTCTCGCCAATATGGGGCCGGCGGCTCCGAGGTCGGCCGGCGGGTGGCCGACGCCCTCGGATGGCGGCTGGTGGACAACGAGCTGCTCGAGCGGGTGGCGGCCCGGGCCGGGATCTCGCCCGAGGACATGGCCGGCATCGAGGAGCGCACGCCGAGCTTCATCGAGCGGCTGGCGCGGGTGCTCGCCACGTCCACGCCGGAGCTGTTCCCGCCGCCGACCGGGACCGTGCCCGAGCTCTCCGAGGCCACGCTGGTCCGCATCACCGAGGCGGTCGTGGAGGAGGCCGCGCACGACGGGCGGGCGGTGCTCGTGGGACGGGCGGCGCCGGCCGTGCTGGCGCGCGAGCGGGACGCCCTGCACGTGAAGCTCGTCGCGTCCCGCCCCTTCCGGATCCGGGTCACGGCCGAGCGCCTGGGCCTCGATCCGAAGGAGGCCGAGCGGGTGATGCTCCAGATGGATGCCCAGCGGGAGCGCTACCACCGCGAGCACTACGCCCGCGACTGGGCCGATCCGGTGGGGTACCATATCGTGATCAACACCGAGCGGTTGGGGTATGACGGGGCGGCGGCGCTGGTGGTCTTCGAAGCCCGGAGGAGGGGATGGGGATGACGGTGTAAACAGTAAACAGTGAACAGTGAACAGGGGGCTCCGTGGTACACCCAAGCCCCCTGTTTACTGTTTACTGTTCACTGTTCACGCAGTTACCCAAAGGATATCCCCCCTTTGCCATACCCCGGCTCCCGTCGTTCCGGCTTCGCCCGGGTATAGCCCAGCTCCTCGCTGCGGCTGATGCGCTTCTGGGCGGCGAGCCCCTCCAGCACCAGCTCGCAGGCGGCCACGGTGTGGCCCGCATCGCCGCGCGGGGCGAGGCCCACGTCGCTCACGATGTCCACCAGCCCCGGGATGACGCCGAAGCCCTTGAGGCAGACGTCGGCACGCTCGTCGCCGGAGATCTTGAGCGCGCCTCCCTGGTCGAACCAGGCGACGATCCGCCCGAGGTCGGCTCCGCCCGCCCGCTCCTCGAGGACCCGGCCGGCGGCGCGGCGGATCAGCTCCCGGGCGATCGCGTCGCCGCCCTGGAGCTCGCCTTCGTACTCGAGCTCCAGCTTGCCGGTGATCGCGGGCGTCGCGGCGTACACGTCGCTCACCCGGGGCACCGCCCGCTCCTCCCGGAGCGCCAGGGCTCGCCGCTCGGCGTTGGAGATCACGTTCTCCAGCACGCTGATCGGAAGGCGCTGGCTCACCCCGCTCCGCCGGTCTACGCGCTTGTCTTCGCGGGCCTCGAACGCCACCCGCTCGACCAGCTCGAGAATGAAGTCGGGGACGTCCACCGCGGGCCCGTCCCGCCGGGTCCAGGCCTCCTGTGCCGTGATCTCCATGCCGAGCTGCACGGTGCGGGGATAGTGGGTGATCACCTCGGAGCCGATGCGGTCCTTGAGCGGGGTGATGATCTTGCCTCGGGCGGTGTAGTCCTCCGGATTCGCCGTGAACGTGAGGAGCACGTCGAGCGGGAGCCGCACCGGATAGCCTTTGATCTGGACGTCGCCTTCCTGCATGATATTGAACAGACCGACCTGCACCTTGCCGCTCAGGTCGGGCAGCTCGTTGATCGCGAAGATCCCGCGGTTGGCGCGAGGGAGGAGCCCGAAGTGCATGGTCAGCTCGTCGGAGAGCAGGTGTCCTCCGCGGGCGGCCTTGATCGGGTCGACGTCGCCGATGATATCGGCGATCGTCACGTCGGGCGTCGCGAGCTTCTCGACGTAGCGCTGGGACCGTTCGAGCCAGCCGATGGCGGTGGCGTCGCCGCACTCGGCGAGCCGGTCGCGCGCGTACTTGGAGACCGGCGCAAACGGGTCGTCGTTCACCTCGCTCCCCGCCACGATGGGGATCCGCTCGTCCAGCAGCGAGGTCAGCTGCCGGAGGATCCGGCTCTTCGCCTGGCCCCTGAGCCCCAGCAGGATGAAATGGTGCCGGGCCAGCAGCGCGTTGACCAGCTGCGGGAGGATGGTGTCCTCGTACCCCACGATGCCGGGGAACAGCTCATCCCCCGTGTCGAGGCGAGCGACAAGATTGGCGCGAATTTCGTCCCGGACCGTCCGTCCGCGGAGGGGCAGATCGGCCCAGGGGCTGTTGCGGAGCTCCCCGAAGGTCCGGGGCTCGATGCTGTGCGGTTTCACGAAGTTACCTCGACTCCGAGGCTCCGGCGCCGCGCCGGGTGCCTCCTGTCGGAACGTGGCCGGGACGGGCCGCCCGGGCAAGGCCGGCAAGTCGGGTGCCTGGACCAACATAGCCCGGTCCGGGCCCGCCGGCGGCTTGACAAATGCCGTTAGCGCCTTACCTTCGCACGCCGTATGCCCGACGACAGTGGTGGCATGCGCGCTACGTCTTTCTGGACACCCAACCCTTGAAGGAGCACCACATGAAGAAGACCCTTTGCCTGGCCGCGGTGCTTGCGGTTGCGGCCTGCGCTGGCGAGAAGAAAGCGGAGGCCCCGGCTTCGTCTGAAGCGCCGGCCGCCGCCCCGGCCGCGGGCGCGATGGACAGCACGATGCATCACGACAGCACTATGGCGCGGGATACCAGCAAGAAGATGTAAGCGCGAGCGCGATTCGCCGCACTGTCGCCGCGAGCCCCGGGGAGCCAGCTCCACGGGGCTCGGTCGCTTCCGCGCGTCAGCCGTCGAGATCCTCCGCCCCGAACGGCAACGTCACCACCCGCGCCGCCCGGCCGCCCGCCTCGACCTCATTGCCGAGGGGTACCTCGCGGCGTATGGGCGAGAGTCCCAGCAGCCGGTCGTCCAGCACCAGCGTCGAGCGCACCGTGCCGACCGCGCGCCCCGCCGCCGTGACCGCGTCGCCCTCGAGCGGTGCGGCCCCCCGCCAGACCAGACCCCGCAGCTCGCGGTTGGTGTGCCCGCGGAAGTGCAATCGCGCGACCGTCTCCTGCCCCACGTAGCAGCCTTTGGTGTAGGAGACGCCGCCCAGCTCGTCGTAGCGGACTTCCTGCGGCAGCGTTCGCTGGTCGATCTCCGCCCCGAGCGCCGGCCATCCCGCCAGGATGCGCGCCGCCTCGGCGTCCTCCGGCGTGCCCTGCTCGACGCCCACCCCGGCCAGGGCCTCCGCCAAGTCGCGGATCGCCGTCCGTGGCCCGACCGCGACGGCGGCGAACGGCGCCGTCTCCGGGGCCAGCCCGAGGAGCAGCCGCCCGTCGGCATAATCGAGGGCCACCGTGCGACCGGCGGCGTCGGGGATCGGCTTGATCGGCGAGCGCGCCAGCGCCGCGAACGCCTGCGATCCGAGCAGCCACGCCGCCTCCACCTGGCCCGTCGCGTCCGTGATCCGGGCGAGGCGCGGCGGCAGCTGCCGGCGGAACAGCTCGTGGGACGCCAGCCGCCCCTCGATCGGGGCCACCAGGGCGAACCGCTCGGGCTCGCGGAACACCCAGTAGTCCACCACGATCGCGCCCTTCGGGGTGAGCAGGGCGCCGTAGGTCAGACTGTGGTCGCCCGGCTTGTCGAGGTCGTTCGTGAGGAGGCCCTGGAGGCAGGTCAGGGCGGCCGGTCCCTCCACCCGGAACACCGCGGGCTCGCCCAGGACGAGCACGGCGCCTCGGCGCAGGCGGTCGAGCCGCGCGCGATCGTACCCCAGCTCACGCAGCGGCATCGGCCCACGGCAGATCGGTGGGTCGGCGTCCGGCCAGATCCGGCCACACGGCGTCCGCGCCCCCGAAGGCGTCCGCCGGGTGGGACGTGGTGAGCACGGCGCAGCGGAGCCCGGCGGCCTGTGCGGCCGCCAGCCCCGGGAGGGAGTCCTCGACCACCACGCAGCTCGCCGGCGCAAGGGCCAGGGCCTCGCGGGCGCGGATGTACCCCTGGGGGTCGGGCTTGCAGGCGGACACGTCCTCCGCGGCGACCACCACGCCGAAGTGGCGCCGGAGGCCGGCGACTTCGAGCACTAGCTCGATCTCCCGCCGGAGCGCGCCGGAGACGACGGCGAGCGCGAGTCCGTCGTCGGCGGCCGCCCGGACGAACGCCGCGGCCCCTGGGACCAGCGTCATCGAGCGCCGGATCGCGGCGGCGTAATGGCCGGCTTTCCGCTCGATCGCCTCGAGCAGCGCAGGGTCGTCGGTCGGCCGGCCGTGGCGCTCGAAGGTGAAGCGGAAGCACTCCCGGTCGTCGAAGCCGAGATACTCGCGATAGTACGCCTCCCGAGCGAGCGGGATGCCGTACTCGGCGAGGGTCGCAGCGAGCGCCTCGCAGTGTTGCGGCTCGTCGTCGATGATGACGCCGTTGAAGTCGAACAGGATGGCCCGGGGCATGCCAGAACAACGGTAAACGGTGAACGGGGGAGAAGGGAACAGTGAACAGTGAACAGTAAACCGGGGGGCTCCTTGCCGCCGAGAGGCTCCGGTGGCTGCATGGAGCCCGGATTCACCACGCGAAGCCCGGCCTCAACCCCCTGTTCACTGTTTACTGTTCACGGTTCACTGTACACCCCCCCCGCCGCGTAGGACCGATCCAGCAGCTGCACCGGGTGCACCGCGGGAATGTCTAGGCCGGCGGCCCGGAGCCCGGCGCCGATCTGCATGAGGCAGCCGGGATTCCCGGTCGCGACGGCGTCCAGGGCGGGCCGGGCCGCGCGGAATGCGCGGAGCTTGTCCTCGAGCACCGAGCGAGCGAGGCCGGGATGGAGCAGGGAGTAGATCCCCGCGCCGCCGCAGCACCGGTCGGAGCCGGGGAGCAGGCGTACCTTGAGGTCCGGGATCGCGCCCAGGACCGCCAGCGGCGGCTCCTGCACCCGCTGGGCGTGCTGGAGATGACAGGGCGCGTCGTAGGCGACCTCGAGCGGAAGCGGCGCCCCGGCGCGCGGCCCGCGGTCGGCGAGGAGCTCGGACACGTCCCGCACCTTTGCCCCCAGGCGTGCGCCGGCCGCACTGCGCAGAAGGTGGCCGTAGTCCTTGAGCAAGGCACCGCAGCCGGCGCTGTTCACCACGATCCAGTCGGCGGCGTCCAGGAGCCCCGCCAGGTTGCGCTCGGCGAGCGCCGCGGCGCCCGCCCGATCTCCCGCGTGCTCATGGAGGGCGCCGCAGCAGCCCTGGTCCGCCGCCTCGCGCACCTCGTAGCCGTTCGCCTCCAGCGTGCGTCGCGTGGCCTCGTGCACATGGCCGAACAAGCCCTCCATGACACAGCCCCGGAACAGCACCACGGAGGGCTTCGCGAGCCCGGGCGGCGCGCCCTTGGCAGCCACCCGCCCGTCCGTGCCTCTGCGTTGCCCGTTCGTGTCCCCGCGCTGCCGGCCGGCCGCGGGTCGGCCGTCGCCCGTGGCCGCCAGCATGCCCATGGTGAACCCCAGGCTCGATTCCCCCGCCAGCCGGGCCGGGAGGCCGGTCGCCCGGAAGAGGCGTCCAGCCCCGAAGAGCGCACGCCAGAGCGGCCGGCTGCGGAAGACGCTCAGGCCGAGCCGGGCGACGGCAGGGACCCCGCGGGCGCGGAAGAGCTGCTCCCGCGCCGCCTCCAACCCGCGACCGTATCCCACCCCGGACGGGCACACGGGCTCGCAGCCGCGACAGCCCAGGCATGCGTCCAGGTGAGAGACGAGCCCGTCGTCGTCGGGCCCGAGCTCGCCTCGCTCCAGCGCGCGCATGAGCACGATGCGGCCGCGCGGGCTGTCCGCCTCGTCCCCCGTGGCCAGGTACGTCGGGCACGCGGGCAGGCAGAAGCCGCAGTGGACGCACGGGTCGAGCGCCTGGTAACCGGACGCCGCCTCACTCACCGCCACCGCCACCCCCTCTCACTTTTCACTCTCACTGCCCTCCAACGCCACGCTCAACGCCTGCTTCGGGTCGAACGTGTCGCGCAGCCGGTCTACCAGGCGGCCGAGGCCCTCGCGATAGGCACCGAAATGTCCCAGCGCCCGGCGCACGCTCCACGGCGCCCGCTCGAGCGTCATCGGGATCTCACGCCCGGCGGCGGCCCGGCGCACCGCCCGGAGCCGCTCCACCGGGGCTTCGCCGGTCCAGCGGAGCGACCCGCTCGCGGCGCCGGCTGCGACCATGTCAACATCGAGATCGTGGGCGAGCAGGTCGAGTGCGTCGTCCAGGCCGTCGGGCAGCACGCCTAGGCGGAAGGTGACCGGACCGCTCAGTCCGCCCCTCGCCAGGAGAGCCCAGAACCCGGCGGTGCGATCCGCTGGCAGCTGCTCCCACACGGCTTCCGTATCGGACGGCAGCCGCCGGACGTCGGCCTGCACCGCGGGATCGATCCCCAGGAAGCGGGCCGCCAGGACCCACCCGGCCTCCGCCGCGAGCGCGGGGGAGATCAGCTCGAGGGCTGCGGGCGCGATGCGCGCCTCGAGCAGGTCGCGCGCAGCCGCGGTGAGCGCGTCCCGGCTCCCCTTGGAGATCACGGTGACGTCGGCCCGCGGGAGCGCCCGGAGCCGCAGGTGCGCCTCCGTGACGATGCCAAACCCGCCGAAGCTCCCCACGTGCAGCTTGGTGAGGTCGTACCCCGCCACATTCTTCACGACGCGCGAGCCCGGCCTCACGATCCGCCCGTCGCCCGTGACCACGGTGCAGCCGAGGATGTGGTCCCGCACGGGGCCGAAGCCGTGACGCAGCGGGCCGCTCGTGCCGCTCGCGATGATCGAGCCCAGTGTCCGGTCCGGGCGGCCCGGCGGGTCCACGGCGAGCCACATGCCGTGCTCCGCGAGCCGCCGCCGGATCGCATCCATGGACGCTCCTGCCTGGATCGTGGCGACCAGGTCCGCGGGGCTCACCGACACGATCTCGTCGAGCCCGCGGGTGCTCACCGCCAGGTCGGCGGGGGCGTCGGGCGGAAGCCAGGAGGTCAGCCCCTCGATTCGAATCTTCCAGCCCTCGTCGTACGCCAGCCGGCAGACGAGCGCGAGCGCGTCGGTCGAGTCAGGGGTCACGCGGGGAACGTTGTCGGGGTCGCGGTCCACGGCCCCGGGTCCGAGCAACGCGCGCAGGCGGGCGAAGATCACAATGCCACCTCCCGTGCCGCAGGCGTGGCCCGCCACTCGCGGCAGGCGCGGGTCGGCAACACCTTGCCGGGATTGCAGCGCTCGTCGGGGTCGAAGACCCGGCGCACCGCCTGCATTGCGCCGAGCGTCTCCGGGTCGAAGATCCAGGGCATGTAGCCCATCTTGTCGTTCCCCACGCCGTGCTCGCCGGTTATGCTCCCGCCCGCGGCGACGCAGGCGGCCATGATCTCGCGGCTGGCCTCGCGCACCCGGGCCGCCAGCGCCGGGTCCCGCCGGTCGAAGCTGATGTTCGGATGCAGGTTGCCGTCGCCCGCGTGGAAGACGTTGCTGATCGACAGGGCGTGGCGGCGCCGGATCTCGCCGATGCGGTCCAGGATGTCCGGGAGCGCCGAGCGCGGGACCACCGCGTCCTGCACGGCCAGATCCGGCGCGATGCGTCCCATCGCGCCGAATGCCTTCTTGCGCCCCTGCCAGAGCCGGGCGCGGTCCGCCGGGGACGAGGCGCTCCGCACCGCCCGGGCGCCTTGCGTCCGCAGGGTCTCCTCCACCAGCACCGACTCCGCCGCGACCTGCTCGGGCGTTCCGTCCACCTCCACCAGAAGGACCGCGGCCGCGTCGGTCGGATAGCCGGCCGCGTAGATCGACGCCTCCACCGCCTGCACGCAGGCCTGGTCCATCATCTCGAGCGCGGCCGGCACGATGCCGGACGCGATGATCCGGGAGACGGCCTCGCTCGCCAAGCGCACACTGGGAAAGTCGGCCAGCATCGTGCGCACGCCGGGGGGGATCGGCTCCAGGCGCACGGTGATCTCCGTCGCGACGCCGAACATGCCCTCGCTCCCGACGAACAGCCCCACCAGATCCGGCCCCCACGGCTCGCCATGGGGCGAGCCGAGCCGGACGACGCTCGCGTCAGGCAACACGACCTCCAGCTCGACGACGTGGTTGGTGGTGACGCCGTACTTGAGGCAGTGGGGGCCGCCCGCGTTCTCGGCGACGTTGCCGCCCACGGTGCAGGCTGCCTGACTCGACGGGTCGGGCACGTACTGGAGCTCGAGCGGGGCGACCGCCTCCGACAAGCGCGCGTTCACCACGCCGGGCTGGACGACCGCCCGGCGCGCCCCCCGGTCCACCCGGAGGATCCGGTTCATCCGCGTGAGCGCGAGGAGCAGGGCGTCGGGGTCCGCCAGCGCGCCGCCCGAGAGCCCCGTGCCCGCGCCGCGGGCCACGAACGGCACTTGGAGCAGATGCAGCAGGCGGATCACCTCCACCACTTCCGCCCGGCTCTCCGGCATGACGACGGCGCCCGGCAGCGACTCGTGCGTGGGAAGGCCGTCCATGGAGTAGGTCGTGAGCTCCGCCTTGCGATGCCGCACCCAGCGGGGGCCGACGATGCGGCCCAGAGCCTCGAGGAGCGCCGGGCTCATGAGTCGGCCGGAAGGACCGAGTGGACGCCGCCCTTCCCGTTTCGCCGGGCCCGGCGGTGGATCCCGAGCGCCGACTCCAGCGCGCGGGTCAGGACGGGGAGGACCTGGAGCAGCAGCGCGACCCGCTCGTCGGTGGAGCGCGTTGCCAGGA
>Ga0070706_100004971_pt1 | contig 12728 bp, 13 predicted proteins | sample KBSK5501metaG_FD_65476 | JGI IMG/M metagenome (GOLD analysis project Ga0070706, IMG submission 65476) | Corn, switchgrass and miscanthus rhizosphere microbial communities from Kellogg Biological Station, Michigan, USA - KBS K5-50-1 metaG | ecosystem: Host-associated > Plants > Roots >...
ACTCCTGGACGCTCCTGGCGAACAGCCACCGCCGGACCCGGGCGGCGTCAACACCGGCCAGGCCCGCCATCCGCGCCGCCAGCCCGGCCGGGTCCGTGGCCAGCCGGTCCTCGCAGTTGAGCATGTGCTGCAACACGTCGTAGGCGGGGTCACCGAGGTACGGCTTGGGGTCGATGACCAGCCACGGGGCCCGCTGCGCCGCGAGTATGTTGTCACCGTGCAGGTCCGTGCACAGCAGTACCCGGCGGTCCGCGGTTTCCGGCAGCTCCCGGAACAACGCGATCCCGGCCCGGGCCAGCCCCGGGTCGATCCGGTCCGCGGGCCCCGCGGCGGCGTAGTCCCGCTCGAACTCTCCGGCCCACGCGGCGCACATCTGCGCGAGCGGCCGGAACGGGTAGGCCGCGTGCGGCTGGGCCCAGAGCCGGCGCAGCAGGCCGGCCACGACCTGATCCTGTTCCGGCTCGGGCCGGGCCTGGCCCAGCGGGGTGCCCGGCCGGCACCGCTCGATCAGCAGCGCGTGCGCCTGTTCGCTTTCGGCGGCGGCCTGCAGCCGGACGGCCCCGTTCCCGGCCCAGACCCGCAGGCCCGCGGCCTCATCCCGCTCCTCGCCGCCAGGGGAGCGGTACCCGACCTTGAGCACCAGGCTGGTCCCGGCCGGATCGGTGACCGGCGCCGTCCACGAGCACTGCCCGCCCGGCTGGAACGGCTCGCCCACCCGCAACGACCACCGGCCGGCGATATCGGCCACGATCGCCGGCAGCCCGGCGATCCAGCCCCGCACGCCCTCGTCCTGGCGCGCCGTCTCGGCCAGGTACCTGGGCACGGTGAAGGCCGTCATCGGCGGTGATGTTCCCGGAGCACCTAACGGGCGGGCCTCAGCCGTCGTGACAGTAGTCGTGCTCCTCCACGACGAGGCCGTCGGCGTCAAAGCGCAGCAGCGAAACCCCGGCGAGATCCTCGGTGCCGCCATCGTTCAGCCGGGTCTGCGCGCGCCACGGCACGGCCGCCTGATCGCCGTCCACGATCGGGGTGCCGAACTGGGGCCGGGCCGACTCCTCCTCCGCGAACACGCGGGCGAGGTAGCCGGGCTCCGGATCGCGGAACGGATGCTGCTGCCAGAACGCGCCCTCGGCATACAGAGCGGTGATCGCGGGCTCATCGTGTTCGCGCCAGCCGCGCTCCCATACCGTTGCCCACCGCTGGGCTGCTTCTCGTGTGTCCACGCGTCAATGCTAGGCACGGGCACCGACAAGCGGCACGGGATCAGGTGGCGGCCGGGCCTGCGGGGGTGAGGACCGTCAAGGCGCGACGCAGACGCGGTCGCCGTCGTTCAGCGACACCCCGACGCCCTGTGAGGCGGGGCGATGTGAACGGCGAAGTCAGCGCTCATGGGCAGGCTTCTCCTCGGGTTTGGGTGCCGTGGGCGGGAACGGGGCCAGGACCGCCGTGATGTTGTCCGCGCCGCCGGCCTCCAGCGCGAACTTGACCAGCGCCGCGGCGGTGCCCAGCAGGTCGCTCAGCGCTCCCGGCAGCGCCAGCCCGGCCAGGCCGGCGGCTTCGGGCTGGTAGTTCCACAGCCCGTCGGAACACAGCAACAGCACACCGGGGCCGGGCGGGGTGAACGTGGCCACGTGCGGCGGGGCGCCGGGCGAGTCCGCGCCGACCCAGCCGGTCACCACGTGGGCCCCGGGCATGGCCATCGCGTCGGCCTCGGACACCAGCCCGGCCGCGACCATCTCCCCGGCCACGGAGTCGTCGCGAGTCAGCCGTTTGGCGTCGGAGCCGGTCCCTGACCCCAGCCAGTAGGCGCGGCTGTCGCCCAGCCAGCACAGCGTCACCGTGTCGGTGGTCAGCACCGCGGAGACGAAGGTGGCCGACGGCGGGTCCCCGGGTCCGGGTTCATCGAGGCCCGCCAGGGCCCGCTGGGCGGCCGCGACCGCCGCCTGGGAGGTCTCGGTCAGGTCCTCGTCGGCGCGCACCCCGGTCAGCAGCACGCGCACCGCCGCTTGGACCGCGGCCAGCGACGCCTCGTCCGGGCGCCGTGAGCTGGACACCCCGTCGCAGACCACCGCCAGCGCGGCCGGGCCGCTGGCCGATTCCGCGGTAGCGAGCGCCATGGCGTCCTCGTTCCTGGCGTGCCGCAGGCCCTTGTCGGTCACCCCGGCCAGCGGCCCCAGGTCGAGTTCCATGTGATCCCGGCCAGACGGCACCTTGCGCCCGCAGGACTCGCAGTAGCCGTCCGCGGTGATCTGCTCCGCGTGGCAAAACGCGCATCCGGTCGCGGGCGCGTCGCCGCTGACCACGGCCGGGGCCAGTTCGGTGCGGCACGCCTCACAGAAGCTGTCGGCCGCGCTGACCGCCCGGCCGCAGTTCGGGCACACGGCGGGCGCGGCGGGCTCCGGTCCGGCGGTCATGCCCAGGTCCTCGGGCGGACGGCGCCGACCGCGTCGACCAGTTCGATCCGGCGGCGCCGGTCCGGTGCCAGCCGGGCCTGGGCCCGGTAGCTGCGCTCCAGGCCGAACCGCAGCGAGCGCTCGGTGAACTCGCAGCCGAGCAGCCGCCCGGTCGCGGCGGTCCGCTGCGCAGGATCCAGCGGTGCCCGTGCCACCGCGCCCACCCCCGGTACGGCCCGGCTGACGGCCTCGATGTGGCTCACCGAGCCAATCTATGCGTAGACAGTGATAGTGAACGCTCGTTAACGTCATCGGTAATTCCGCCTTATTGGCATATAGCTAACTGCGAAGCAGTCTCGCGGTTCGCGCAAGCGGCAAGACAGACATCCCATGAGCTTAAAACTCAAGCCGCAGTCTTCTTCGTGGCCGCTGCGTGCTGCGGCCAGGCGGCCGGCCGCTGGACGTGAAGGCGGCCCGGGCGCTGATCCGGCGCGGCGAGCGGCTCCTCGGCCAGGCCGCCGTTCTCGGGGCCAGATCCGCCTGAGCCCCTTGGCCGTGAACCGGGCCGCCCGACACGTTACTCTCGGGTAGGGCCACGCCGGGCTGGGCGTGGCCGAGCATAGGCCCGGAGGGAGGCCGGATGGGCGCGTACCAGACCGTGCTGGTCGGCACGGACGGATCAGACTCCTCCTACCGCGCGGTGGACCGGGCCGCCGAGATCGCCAGGGACACGGCGGCGAGGCTGGTCATCGTGTGCGCGTACGAGCGCGCCTCCGCGCGCGAGGTGGCGGTGGCCGAGGACGTGCTCAGGGACGAGGCCTTCACCGTCGCCGGCTCGGCCCCGGCGGAGGAGACGCTGCGCACCGCGGCAGAGCGGGCCGCTGCGCGCGGCGCGGACAAGGTCGAGCGGGTCCCCGTCGAAGGCGAGCCGGTGAAGTCGCTGATCGGCGCGCTGGAGGCCCATCAGGCCGACCTCCTGGTGGTCGGCAACCGGGGACTGAACACGATCGCGGGGCGGCTGCTCGGCTCGGTCCCGGCGGCTGTATCCCGCCGCTCACCGTGTGACGTGCTCATCGTGCACACCGTCAGCTAGCTGGCCGGCCGGGGACACCCATGGACAGCAGCGGTGCCAGGCCCCAGGTCGCGGGTCCGCGGGCGGCCAGGCCGGGGACCGCCGGGCCGGGAACCGCGCCGACGGCAGCGGAGCCGGGGGCAACCGAGCGGATCGAGGAGACGCTGCTCGGCGGCGAGCGCCGGTACACCCGCGTCCAGGTCAGCGAGGCCGCCGGCGTCGACCGCGACCGGGCTCACCAGCTCTGGATGGCCATGGGCTTCGCCGAGGTCGGCGACGACGAGGCGGTGTTCACCGACGGTGACATCGAGGCCCTGCGGACCTGGGACGCCCTGGTGGCCAGCGGCACGATCGCGCGCGAGGACGAGGTGGCGCACGCCCGGGTGATGGGGCAGACGCTCTCCCGGCTCGCCGAGTGGCAGGCCAGGGAGGTCATGGCCCGCGCCGACACGCTGACCAGGGACACCGACGCGCCGGGGCGGGCGGCCGGCGCCGCCGACATAGCTGCCACGCTGCTGCCGGTCATCGAGCACCTGCAGTCCTACGTGTGGCGGCGTCACCTGGCCGCGGCGGCCGACCGCATCCTGCTGGCGCCGCCCGGCGAACTGTCCGCGGCGACCATGACCGTCGGGTTCGCCGACATCGTCGGGTACACCAGGGTGGCCAGGCACTCCGACACCGAGGACCTGGCCGCCCTGCTGGAAGCCTTCGAGGAGGACACCTCCGAGGCCGTGGTGAGCAACCACGGCCGGGTGGTCAAGATGGTCGGCGACGAGGTGTTGTTCGTCACAGACCGGCCCGCCGACGCGGCCGCGATCGCGCTTCGGCTGACCAGCCCGGACCGGGACAGTAAGGGCCTGCCCGCGTTGCGCGTCGGCATGGCCACGGGCCGCGTGCTGACCAGGTTCGGCGACGTGTACGGGCCGGTGGTCAACCTGGCCGCGCGGCTGACGTCGCTGGCCAGGCCGGGTACCGCGCTGGTGGATGCGGAACTCGCCGCGGCGCTGCGCGCGGACCGCAGATACCGGCTGCAGCACCGCCGGCCCGCGGCCGTGCGAGGCTACCACCACCTGCGGTCCTGGGCACTGCGCCCGCGGTAACAGGCGCCAAGCCTTCGCCCGGGCCCAGCCACGGCGAGGTCATCGGCGCCAAGTCTACCGCGTTCGGCGGCTATGTTGTCTCGGTGTGATGCACCTGAACGAGATCAGCATGTGGGCGCGCGGCCGCGGGCTGGAGATCGTGCTGCTCATCGTCGGGGCGATCCTGCTGACTCGGCTCATTTCCTGGCTGCGCGACAAGATCACCGGCCGGATCGACGCCAACGCCCAGGAGACCGACGCCCTGGTCCGCTCGGAGGCGGCGAAACACCGGCACGCCCTGGCCCAGGTGATCACCTGGGCCACCATCGTGGTCATCTACTCCGCCACCGCGGTTCTCGTCGCGGAACGCCTGGGCATCCCGCTGACCAGCCTGGTCGCGCCCGCCGCCGTGGTCGCGGTGGCCCTGGGCTTCGGCGCACAGCGCATCGTGCAGGACCTGCTGGCCGGCTTTTTCATCATCACCGAGCGCCAGTACGGCTTCGGCGACCTGGTCCGGCTGTCCGTGCCCAGCGTGGCCGGCGCCATAGGGACCGTTGAGGACGTCACGCTGCGGGTGACCACGGTGCGGACCGCCGACGGAGAGGTGATCATCACGCCCAATGGCCAGATCGGCCAGGTGACCAACCTGTCGCGCGGCTGGGCCCGCGCGGTGCTGGACGTGCCGGTGCCCGCCACCGTGGACGTCAACCGGGTGAGCGACCTGCTGCACCAGATCGGGGAGGAAGCGTACGCCGAGCCGGAGTTGCGCCAGTTGCTGCTCGACCCGCCCGCCATCATGGGCGTGCAGAGCATCGACATGACCCAGTTCCAGGTCCGCATGGTCGCCAGGACGCTCCCCGGCAAGCAGTTCGACGTAGGCCGGATCCTGCGGGCCCGGGTCGCGGCCGGGCTGCTGCGGGAGGGCATCAGCCTGCCTGCCAGCGTGGAAACTATCGGACCCAACGGGGCCGGCTGATGCGGCGGGTACGCACCTCCACCTGGGTCCTCCTGGCTATCTTCCTGGGCACGCTCGCGCTCTACCTGTGGGTCAAGCCACCCACGCCCAGCGCCGCCGGCGACTCGCCAGCGACCGGGCCGCAGACGAGTGCCCCGGCGCCTGCCCCGTCACACAGACCACAGCCGGTGCCCCGGCGGACGCCGCACCGCTCGCCAGCCCCGGCGGTGACGCCGTCCCTGAGGCGGACGGCCACGCCGCAGCAGACGCCGACGCCGCAGCAGACGGGCCTGCCCACCACCGCGCCGCCGACCCCCGTGCCCACCCCGTCAGCGTCCCGGTCTGCGACTCCCTAACGGCATAACGGGGCCGGACAGGTGGTTAGCAGTGGCCGATGTGAGGGAACAGCCGTGCCGGACAGAACGGAAGGTGTCATGCCGAAGGCGGTGCGTCTCGCGGAATACGGCGGGATCGACGTGCTCCACGTGGTCGAAGTCCCCCAGCCGGAACCAGGGCCGGGCCAAGTGCTGGTCCGGGTGAAGGCGGCCGGCATCAACCCCGGCGAGGCGAAGATCCGTGAGGGCCTGCTGCAGGCGCGCTGGCCCGCCACCTTCCCATCCGGGCAGGGCAGCGACCTGGCCGGGATCGTGGCGCAGACCGGCCCCGGGGTGACCGGGTTGGCCGCCGGGGACGAGGTCATCGGCTACACCGACGACCGGGCCAGCCAGGCCGAGTACGCGCTGGCCGAGGCCGCCCACCTCATCCCTAGGCCGGCCGGCGTGCCTTGGGAGGCGGCGGGCTCGCTGTTCGTGGTGGGCGCCACGGCGTGGGCGGCCGTGCGGGCCGTGGGGCTGACCGCCGGCGACACGGTGGTCGTCTCCGCGGCGGCGGGCGGCGTCGGCTCGGTCACCGTCCAGCTGGCCAGGCGCGCCGGGGCCACCGTGATCGGCCTGGCCAGTCCGGCCAACCACGAATGGCTGCGCGAGCACGGGGTGATCCCGATCGCCTACGGCGAGGGTGTCGCGGACCGGATCCGGCAGGCCGCCCCGAAGGTGGACGCATTCATCGACACGTTCGGCGGGGACTACGTCCAGCTTGCGCTCGACCTCGGCGTCGAGCCCTCGCGCGTTGACACAATCGCCAACTTCGACGCCGTGGCCCGCTACGGGGTCAAGGCCGAGGGCAATGCCGTGGGCGCGAGCACCGCGGTGCTCGCCGAACTGGCCGGGCTGATCGATGCGGGGGAACTGGAGATCCCCATAGCCGCGACGTTCTCGCTGGCCCGGGTGCAGGACGCCTTCCGGCTGCTGGCCGGTGGCCACGTCCACGGCAAGATCGTCCTGCTCCCCTGACTGTCCCGCCCGTTCCCGGCCGCGGGGCAGCGGCACGCCGCCCGGGGCCCGGGGCCCGTGATGGTCAGATCTCGCGGAGCCGCAGCCGTTGCACGGCGATGGCGAGCGCCTTGCCGCGATACTCTCAGATATGAGAACGTTAGCAGCATTGATATCAACCGGCTAGCGTGTTTGCGGCCGCATGGCAACCGCCGCTCGTCCGGCGGCCCTGGCCACCGGTCCGCGGGGGCCGGCCAGACGAGCCGGGGCATAATGACGAAACCGGCGCTGTTGGTCGAAGCGCCTGTTTATCCCGCCAACCCGAGGGGCTCATCCAACGTGACTGTGCATGACATAGCCGTGAAAACCCTCAGCGGCCAGGACGCGTCGCTCGGCGACCTGGCCGGCCACACCCTGCTCGTGGTGAACGTCGCGTCGCAATGTGGGCTGACCCCGCAGTACGAGGGCCTGCAGCGGTTGCACGATCAGTTCAGCGAACGAGGCTTCGCCGTCGTCGGCTTCCCGTGCAACCAGTTCGGGGCGCAGGAGCCGGGCCGCGCGGAAGAGATCCAGGAATTCTGCACGGTGAACTACGGGGTCACCTTCCCGATGTTCGAGAAGATCGAGGTCAACGGCCCAGGCAGGCACCCGCTCTACGACGAGTTGACCGCGGTGCCCGACGCCGCCGGTGAGGCCGGTGACATTCAGTGGAACTTTGAGAAGTTCCTGGTCGGCCCGGACGGGAAGGTCGTCGCCCGGTTCCGGCCGCTGACCGAGCCGGAGGACACGGAGATCGTCTCCGCCATCGAGGCGAACCTCCCCGGCTGATCCGCCCCGGGATCATGGTGCGCCCTTCTACCGCGCGCTGGGATACCAGGAATCCGCAGCCCACCTGCGCAAGCCGCTGACCGATCCGCAGCCGCAGTAACCGGCCCGCCGCCGCGGTCGACAGCGGCGGGCTCCTGGACGGTCAGTCGCGGGCCCGCAGGACCCGGCGCGGGTGCGTGCCGTCGACGTAGCCCACGAACGGCGGGTAGATGTTGTAGCCGAGCAGTTCCTGGAGCCGTTCGGGCAGTTGCCGGGCGATGTCGCGGGGCACGGCGAGGCAGTGGTTCTCCTGCGGGCGCAGCCAGCCGACGACATACTCCAAGATCACCCCGAGGCGCGGCCGACTGGTGCGGTTGGCGCCGCCGCCATGCCAGAGGCTGCCGAGGTAGAACATGGCCGAGCCCGGTGCCATGGTCGCGGTCAGGATCTGGTCCTCCGGGGCCGGCTGCCGCCCGGGTTCCCAGCGATGGCTGCCGGCCACCAGCCTGGTCGCGCCGTTGTCCTCGGTGAACTCGTCCAGCGGCCACATGGTGTTGATCACCACCGGCGGGTGCGGCTCGGGGAGCGGGTAGATCGCGTCGTCCCGGTGCAGCATCTGGGCCTGCTCGCCCGGCCCGATGCGGATTCCGACCGGAGCGCTGAGCTGATAGTGGCCGAGCACCCGGTCGAGCACATCGAGCAGCAGCGGATGCACGGCAATCCGGTCGAACGTCCGGGTCTTGGCGAACAGGGCGTAGACGCGCTGGGTGTCGAAGCCCTCGAAAAAGTTGCGGCCCTTCGGGGTCGCCTCGAGGACCCGGCCCAGGTCGGCCCGGGCGGCCTCGACGTCCCGCTCGTTCATCAGCCCGGAGACGATCACATAGCCGTCGCTGGTCAGCCGCTGCACGACGTCCTGGCCGGTGCACGTCGCGCCGGGCAAGATGGCCATCGCCCGAGCCTAGACCAGCCGTGCCCGCCGGACATACCGCGCGCGCGGAGTGGCGGCGCGCGCCGACGGGGGACAGTGCGGTACCTTCGCGTGCCGGTGGCAGAGGAGGTTCCGGTGCACAGCAGGCGGTACCGCCCGGACGTCCTCGCCGCGGGGCAACCGCGGCGGCGGGAGCTGCGGCGGGTTCCCGCGCAGCGCGGGCTGGTCGTCGAGGACGCCACCGGCCAGTTCTGCGGTGCCGTGGTCGGGTGCGAGAAGGACGTGGTCACCCTGGAAGACCGGCACGGCAGGCGGCGGGTGTTCCCGCTCAGCCCGGCCGCGTTCCTGCTGGAGGGTGAGGCGGTCATGCTGGTCCGGCCAGCGGACCGTGGCCATCCGCCGGCCCGGACCGCGTCCGGATCGATCGCCGCCCCGGCCACCCGGGCCAAGGTCGCGCGGGAGGGCCGGATCTACGTCGAGGGCCGCCACGACGCCGAACTGGTGGAGAAGATCTGGGGCGACGACCTGCGCGACGTGGGCGTCGTGGTGGAGTACCTCGGCGGCGTCGACGACCTGCCCGCGATCGTCGCCGAGTTCCGCCCCGGGCCGGTGCGCCGGCTGGGGGTCCTGGTCGATCACCTGGTGGCCGGGTCGAAGGAGAGCAGGATCGCCGCCCGCGTGCAATCGCCGGACGTGCTGGTCACCGGGCATCCGTACATCGACGTCTGGGCGGCGGTCAAGCCGGCCACGCTGGGCATCGCCGCCTGGCCGGTGATTCCCCCCGGCACGCCGTGGAAGGAGGGCGTCCTGCACGCCCTCGGCTGGCCACCGGACACCGGCGCGGCCTGGCGGCGGATCATGCGCTCGGTGACCAGCTTCGCGGATCTCGAGCCCGCGTTCCTCGGCCGGGTGGAGGAACTGATCGACTTCTTGACGTCCAGCCCGCCGTGAACGACGGGGATTCCTCCAACGCGGCTCATGCCGCGCTCCGGTGGGTTCCTGCCTCACCGGCAGCTGCCGCCGCTAGCGGTGGTCTTACGCCGCCTCCACAGGCGTTTTGCCTCTCCGCCCGCCCGGCGGCGAGGATGTTGCGCGCGGCGTTGACGTCCCGATCGTGCACCGCTCCGCATGCTGCGCACGACCACTGGCGGACGCTGAGCGGCTTGGGCCCGTCGTTTACCCCGCAGTCCGAGCAGGCCTGCGAGGTCGGGACGAACCGTCCGATCCGGTGGAACGTGCGCCCGTAGTGCTCCGCCTTCTCGGCCAGAATGCGCAGCAGTTGCGCCCACCCGGCATCGTGGACGGACTTGGCCAGCCGGGTGCGGGCGAGCCCGGACACGGCGAGATCTTCGGCGTAGACCGCTTGGTTGTCGCGGACCAGCCGTAGCGCTGTCTTGTGCGCGTGATCAAGCCGGGATTCCCGCACCTTGCGATGCAACACCGCGACCCGACGGCGCGCCTTGGCCCGGTTCGCCGACCCATTCTGCTTGCGGGACAGCGCCCGCTGTGCACTGGCCAGCCTGCGTTCCTTGGCCCGCAGGAATCTCGGGTTGGCAATCATCTCGCCGTGGGACGTGACGGCCAAGCGGTCCAGGCCGACGTCGATGCCCACCTCGTGATCACATGCTGGCAGCGGCGTGGCCTCACGCTTGACGACGAATGAGGCGTAATACCGCCCGTCGGGCTCCCGGATCACGGTGACCGACGACGGTTCGGACGGCAGTGGCCGGGACCAGCGGACCCGGATCTTTCCCACTTTGGCCACGTACAGGCGCTCACCGCGCAGGGAGAAGCCGTTGCGGGTCAGCCGGATGGACTGGCGGCCATGCTTGCGGCGCGGCCTCGGGTGGCCTATCCGGCGGCCTTTGCGCTGGCCGGACAGGGAATCGAACCAGTTCCGGTAGGCGCGGCGGGCATCGTTGCATGCCTGCACCAGGGCCACCGACGGCGCCTCCGCCAGCCATTCCCGTTCCGGGGTAGCCTTGGCTAAGGTGACCACCTGGCGCTGAATCTCACTGTCGCTGATCTTCTCCCCGGCCGCGTGGCATTCCTCCCGCAGCCGCAGCGAGTCGTTGAACACCACCCTTGCGCATCCGAACACCCGGGCCAAGGCTTGCTGCTGCCCCGGCGATGGGCACAGGCGGTAACGGTAGCGGACCAGCACAGCATCAGAGCATGCCATCGGCCTACGACAACCGATGGCGGCTACCGCCGTGGCAGGCACGAGGTTCCGCCGCGCCACTCAGTTGGGCTTTGCGACCAAATCCCGGTATGACGTGGTGACAGGCGAGCACATCCGCTAAGCAGCCGGGGTGTTCGCGAAAGTGTGCCCGCACTTCGCCCGTAGCGCTGGTGCAATGCAACGGGGAAGGCGACCAGGTGCATCTGCTGATCGAATACCCGCCGAAGGTGCCAGTCTCGGCGCTGGTGAACTGATTCAAAGCGTGTCAGCCCCGCAGGCTCCGCCAGCACCGGGCCCGCACCCACCGCAAGCACCGTGGTCCCTCTCCCACCTCGCCACATCCTTGCGGCGGCGCGCCGCTATCGACGACCCGGCAGTAGCTGAAGCAGCCACGCATCCTGGCGGCTCACCCGGCCTGAACGCCAGGGCTTGAGCCGCCAGATATCCGGGTCACCGCACCGGGCAGTCATTGACGCCGGCGGTCGGGCATGATGGCGACGTGGCGGCATATGCGGAGTTCGCCAAGTTCTACGACCAGGTGATGGGCGATCGTAGCCCGCTCATCGAACGGGTCCGCGGATACATCGAGCGCTACCTGCCGGCCGCGGGGTCCCTGCTGGAACTGGGCTGCGGCACGGGTGCCGTCCTCGCTGGGCTCGCGCCCGCCCTGCGCGTCACCGGAGTCGACTTGTCACCGGAGATGCTCGCCACCGCGTCCCGGAACGTCGCCACGGCGAGCCTGGTGGAAGCGGACATCACCACGTTCTCCCTCGGCGCCCGGTTCGACGTCGTGATCTGCATCTTCGACACCCTCAACCACCTGCCCACGTTCGACTCCTGGCTGAAGGTGTTCGGCCAGGTGCACGAGCACTTGGCCGAAGGCGGGCTGTTCGTGTTCGACGTCAACACCGTCGGCAGGCTGCGCCGTCTCTCGCAGGCACCCGCCTATGTCGAAGACTTCGGCCCGCACACGCTGATCATGGACGTGACGTCGGGCGGGGGCAATCTGTCGCTGTGGGACGTGCGGATCTTCGAGCAGGTCAATGGCGATGAGTTCCGGCTGCATCACGAGCGGATTCCGGAACTCGGCGTGCCGCTGACCGTGATCCACGAGGCGCTCGCGGCCAACTTTGAGCTGCTGGAGGCGACGGACCCCGACGGCGGCCGGGCGACCGACGAGTCCCACCGCGTGTACTTCGTCTACCGGCACCGGGTTGCCGACGGTGGTGATCAAGGTACCTAGTCGGAACGGAATCACCGGCCGCCCTTTTCGGGCCTGACTTGCAGGCGCAGGTACTGCTTGATGCCGAGCAGGCGGAAGCCGGCCCGCTCCATAGGGCCGAACACGGACCGCAACAATGGCCCAGCGCCGGCGCGGTCCACGAACTCCGGTTCGGTCGCGGTGTAGTCCCGCCCATCGACCCTGATCGAGCAGCCGCCCGCCGCACGCACGTTCTTCGACCAGTCCGACTGGTTGCCGAAGGTCAGCGGGATCACCGCCACATCGCCGCTGACCCGGGCGCCGGCCGGGGTCACATAGGCGCGGCCGGACTTCCGGCCGACGTGCCGGATCTCCGCCGCCACCCGGAAATGCCGCCGCCCCGCGAACTTGCGGATCAGCGGATTGAGGACGCGGGTCATCGGGCGCATCGCGACCCGCACGAGCAGCGAAGGTCGGACCGGGACCGGCGGCACCGGGACCGGCTGAGAATAGGTGCTCATCTCTGGCTCCTTACTGACCGCCCGGAAGGCATGTCCGGGCACCGGTAAGGACGAGACGGGTGCGCCGATCGTGACGTCAGTGCGCAGCGGATAGTTGCAGGCCCAGGGTGGCCAGCTTGCGCGGGTCGGCGATGACGTGGAACTCGATCTCGGCGGCGTCGTGGGGGCGCTCCCGGCGAGCCCGGGCGGACCGGATCCGGTCCAGGCACAGGCGGCTGGTCACCACGATCAGCCAGCCCCGCTCGTCCTCGATCTCGCC
>Ga0070706_100004976_pt1 | contig 12722 bp, 6 predicted proteins | sample KBSK5501metaG_FD_65476 | JGI IMG/M metagenome (GOLD analysis project Ga0070706, IMG submission 65476) | Corn, switchgrass and miscanthus rhizosphere microbial communities from Kellogg Biological Station, Michigan, USA - KBS K5-50-1 metaG | ecosystem: Host-associated > Plants > Roots >...
GCGGTTGACGTAGTGGTTGTAGATGGGCTCCCAGGCGTTGCGACCGTGCTGGAACGACTGGTTCACTTCCGTCCACAGGGAGGTGTGAGGCTGCGACGGATCCTGTTCGCGCGCATACGGCATCGGGTAGGTCTTGCCGTTCTCGTCGAGCAGGTTGGAGCGCGCCACGTACTCGGCGGCCGCGAGGAAGCGGTTGTTGTACAGCCCGTAGAGATCGTCGCCCTGGTTCCAGGCCATCTCCAGCAGGTCGCCGCCCAGCGACATGCCCAGTGTCGCGTGGCCCTGGTCGCGGCCGCTCTCCTCCCACTGCCCGAAATGGCCGGGGTGCATGTAGTAGACGGCATGCATGATGGAGCCGTTGCCGAACATCTTGAGCTCGCCGCGGTTGTTCGCCGCGTAGTAGTCGCAGGCCAGGCGATAGAGGTCGGGCCGGTCGCAGAACACGCCGATCGCCAGCGCACCGCACAGCGAGGCCATGTCCCAGTTGGCGTGAGACCCCAGCGGCGCGTTGTTGAGGCGGCTTTGCGAGATGCCGGCGAAGACGTTGAGCAGCATCTGCTGGAAGCGCTTCAGGCTCTCCGGCGCCCAGCCGGGGTAGGTGCGCAGGATCTCGCCGATCTGCGCCAACTGGTGGCCTTGTATGCCGGCCAGGATGATGAAGGTGTGGTCGTCATGGGCGGTCGATCCGGGAGGAACCGTCCCGACCTCCTTCAGGGTGTTCGCCCAGGCGTCCAGGAACTCCACCGCCTTGTCGGCATAGCGGTCGTCCTGAGGGTCGGACAGCTTCCAGCGCAATGTCAGGGTCCAGGCGCGCTGGATGTCGACGTACAGGTTGTTCTTGCTGCCGTCGGCCCGGTAGACCGCCGGCAGCGGTTGGGGGTTGGTGTTCAGGGTGGCGAAGCGCTCGGCGCACAGCTTGTTCCACCAGCCCGTCCACGGCTCCTGGCCTGCCTTGATGAGCCCGCGGATACGCGTGGCGTCGTCTTCGGTGACCAGCAGTCCGGGGTGGCGAAAGACACCGCTGACGGACGCGGCGGTCGCGGCGGGCGCCTGGGCCGGGGCGCTGGCGGTTGCCGGTGCAGCAGAGGTGGGTCGGTCTTGCGTCTGCCCCTGGTCTTGCGCCGACGAGGAAGGCTCTTCCACGGCGGCGCCACATCCGGGCAGCAACGGGAACATCGGGAGCAGGCCCATGCCGAAGGCGAACGCACGGCGTGCCGGATCGGGCAATCCCTCGAGGCCGTCGATTTCCGCGAATGTCTTGGACACGTTCTCTTCCTTTTGTGCTTGCCGTTCGAATGCGGCACCGTAGCGGCGGCATGCCGGCGCAATCATGATCGACCGATAACGGCGAATCGAAACCGTGCGGGATTGCGCACAAAAGCGCGGCTCCGGCACGCCGAACCGGTCCGCGCCGGCTTTCAGTTCACCAAGGTCGTGATGCTCTTGGCCGGTAGCAGGACGGTGAACGCATTGCCGCTCACGCCGATGGCCGGCTGCCGCTCGAACGTCGCGGTCGCGGTCGTGCGGTACGGCGTCAAGGCGGTCAACGCGCGACTCGCGGGATTGATCGATGCCGAGAGGTTCACGTCGACGGCGTTCTCGTTCACGAGCACCACCACCGCCTTGTTGTCGGCGGCGCCCGACGGCGTCCCGAACGCGGAAACGCGCACGCCTTTCTGCGGGAGCGAGGTGGTGTCGTAGCGAACGTAGCCCGGACGAATGAAATACGAGTAGTGCTTCATGCCGATCCCGAAATAGGTCGGCGTGTCGTTCGTGCCGATCAAGCCGGTCGGCGTCGAGTCGTTGGAATTGACGAGCCACCAATGGACGTATGCGTTGTACTGCGACAGCGTCAAGCCGTCGTGGATTTCCTTCGCGATGGCCATCGCATCGTCGATGCTGGTGGGCCAGGAAGACTTGGCGTCGGATTTGTTGACCGAGTCCAGGAAGTGCTCGGTCATCCAAACTTCCTTGCCCAGCTTCGCGGCCGATCCGGGGTAGCTCGCGGCGCCTCCGTACAGGTGTCCGCCGACGATCCCGATGTTGCCGGCGGCCTTGGGGTCCGCGAGCAGAGTGTCGGTGGTTGCCTGCGAGAAGTAGAAGGATTCCGGCGCCATGAGCTTGGTGGGCGTGCCGTAGATCGCGCTCGCGCCGTAGCCGCCGGCCCAGGACTTCATTTCATCGGCGCTCCACAGGCAGGATTCATAGGTTTGGGGATCCCAGTCCGGCTCGTTCTGGAGCGACACGGCGTACAGATTCACATTGCGGTTGGCGGCATACCGGATGTAGGCGTTCAGGTACTTGGCGTAGTTCGCGTACATCGCAGGATCCAGGCGCCCGCTGTACAAAGGATTGCTGCGATCCGTGTTGACGATCTTCATGCTCGCCGGTGGCGACCACGGCGTGGCAAAGACCAGGGCGCCGCGCGCCTGGGCGGCCGCGCCGTTGTCCATCTCCGCGGACCATTGGCTGGTGTCGGCAGTCTGTGTGGACGCGTTCCAGTCGGCCGGCGCGATGCGCAGCCTGAGAATGCTCAATCCAAGACTGTCGGCGAGGCCGGTGCCGAACAGCACATTCAGGCGACCGTCCGACATCTTGCTGTAGTACCAGGCGGCCGAGCCGCCGAATCCCCGGATCGTCTGCTTCGGAACCGCGAAGTCGATGGCCGCCGTGTTCGAAGCGGGCGTGACGGTCAGCGCCGTGCTGACGGTAGCCGACCTGTAGTGCGCACTGTCCGTGGGAACGAACGTAGCTTGAATGATGGCGGTCCCGGCGGCGCTCGTCGTCGCCGCGCTCAGCGGCTTGCCGTCCACGGTCGTGTAGGTCGCCGGATCGACTCTGCCTCGGATGCCGTAGAGGGCGTACGGCGCCGTCGTGATCTGCGCGGCCGTCAGTGCGGAACCCTGGAGCACGGCCGAGGGGTAATCCCAGCGGACCGGCGGCTCGGCCTTGTTGACCGTCAGCGTCCGCACGGCGGTACTCGTCGCATACCGGGTCTTGTCCTGCGGCGTGAACGTCACCGACAGCGACTGGACTCCGACCTCGAGCTTCGTTCCCGCTGCCGGCGAATAGGTGAAGGTGCCGGGAACGCTCGATCGTGCGTTCAACTGCGCCGAGCTGAGTGCCGTGCCCCAGTCAATCGATGCGGGATCGGGCCACGCGATGGCAACGGATCCAGGTGCTGGTGCGGCAGGTGCAGCCGGTGCGGCAGGTGCGGCAGGTGCAGCGGGTGCGGCGGGTGCAGCGGGTGCAGCAGGCGCAGCAGGTGTGGATGGATTGGATGTGGGTGCAGGTGCGGCCGTGGATGCGGCGGGCGTGTCTGACGCGGGCGCGTCTGCCGAGGCGCCGGACGAGCCACCGCCGCAGGCCGCGACCAATGTGCTCAGCAGGCCGATGATGCCAAGCCGCGCGCCATGGCTTTGTGGATGGGGCGCCCATGGACGCGACGACCGATCGACGGAGGACTTGTTCATTTTTCTGATCTGCAGGTGAGGAGAGGACACACGACGCAGCTTACGAACGACCTGAGGCTTGCTCTTTCAAACGGCTGCGTTTCGAGGAAGTCGGTCACCCCCGGAGGACCACCGATCATTCTGGGCACAGGCCGCGATGTTCGATCCGCTCAGCGCGGATACGGCGCCGGGTTGGCCAGGTAAGCCTGGAACAGGCGCGCGAACTGTCCGCCATCGGTGTTGATGTTGGCGGACGTGCTGCCGCCTCCGCTGAACACGATCGCGAACACGCCCGCGGCGGTGTACTCGGTCGGATGCGTGAGCATGTAGTCGACGTGGTTGTCGCGGTAGTGGCCGGGCGTGCCACCGGGGGTCGTCGAGGGCACGCCCATCGGGGTCTGCCAGAACAGCATGGGCAGATTGCCGAGGATGCTTCGCACGGCGCTCCACTGCGCGAGGTCCTGCTTGAAGTTGGGTGTCGCGACGTTGTTCTCGTCCCAGTAGAACGGGCCGCTGCCACGACCCGCGCACTCGGCTACCGGCGAGGCGACTTCAAAGCAGCCGGCATCGCGATCGCTCGTTTGCCCGACGATGAAGTCGGCCTTGTCCGCACCGAGCTTGGCCATGAAGTTGCCGACGGTCGTCGCATCGCGTCCCCAGAAGGACGGCGGGAACCCGATCTTGGCCTTGGGCGCGTAGGTCCGCCCGAGCGTCAACAGGCATCCCGCGATGCCGGCCGCGGTGTCCGGCTGGCTCGCGCATTCGGCCGTCATGCTCACGCGGGCCGGCACTTTCGTCGGGTCGCCGCCGGGAGCGCCTGTCAGCACGAAGCCCCAGAAGTCCGGTTCCAGATTGACCAGCGTGGGCAGGCCCGTCGCGCCGATCTTCTGGTACATCAACTTGACCTGTGCCCAGTAGCTGGCCATGAAGGTCGCATCGTTGACGGCGCTCAGATTTCCTTCGCCCCTGGAGGCCATCTGGTACAGCGTGAACATGGGCACCGCGCCGATCGCCTTGACGTTCGCGGAGACATAGGTGATGTAGGCGCCGTCGGGGCTGTTCCAGGTGGGCCATGAACCGCTGCCCACGCCGACCAGGTACGTGTCGATGATGTCCGGGTGGATCTGCTGGCTCGTGATGTCCGAGATCGGATTGCCGGCGCCCAGGCCGCCGAGGAGTCGATTGGGTACGCCCAGCGCCGTGTTGATCGACGGCGCCGGTGCTGGCGACGGTGCAGCCCCAGGTGCCGGTGCGGGTGCAGCGCCAGGTGCCGGTGCGGGTGCAGCCCCGGGTACAGGCGCAGGCGCAGCCCCAGGTCCAGGTGCAGGCGCAGGTGCAGGAGCAGGGCTGGGCGCGCCACCGGGCGCCGGATTCGACGAGGGTGTGGGCGCAGGGCTGGCCGAGGACCCATTGGCCGTTGTCGCCGCAGCGTCGCCCGAACCGTTCGATCCGCCGCCGCATGAAGCAAGGACGGCAGCAAACAAGGTCGTCGCAAGGGGTCTGGAGCAGGTACGAGTCAAAGTCGGCATGGGTCTCTCTGTGCAGATCGAGTCGTTGTGTCGGAGCCGCGCGCATCCGGGCACGCGGCCTCGACGTTCAGTTGCTGTAGTACATGCCCCGGCAGCCGCCGGCCGCGTAGACCCGTCCATAGACGTTCTGATCGGCCGCCAGCAGGCTGAAGCCGCCGAACTGGTGTGCGTCGTCGTTGAAGCGTGTCCAGGTGGCGCCGGCGTCGTCGGAGCGGTACACGCCCCACACGCCATTGATCACGCCCACCACGTAGACCGCGGCGGAGTACGAGGCGCCACTCTTGGCCTTGCCCAGCGCCACAACGCTGGCGCCCTGCGCGTCCGGCCACTGCCAGGTCTGGCGGCTGCCCCAGATGGACGCGAAGTTGTTGAGCTTGGTCCAGCTCGCACCCGAGTCAACCGAGTGGTACACGGCGTTGCCGTCGGCCAGCCACAGGTCGCCCTCGACGTTAGGGTTGACTGCCAGCGAGGTGGTCCCAAAGGGATTGGCGCGCAGGTTCACCGACACGGAGCCCTGGCTGAGCGTGAAGGTGTGTCCGCCGTCCGTCGAGACGTAGACCTTGCCCGCCGTGCCCCACCAGGCGCCGCCCGAGTCGTAGGCGTAGACCTTGTTCGGGTTCTTGCGGTCGGCGGCCAGCCGATAGCTGCGAGGGAACCCGCCGATGGGGGTGAGCGCCGGCAGGTTGGTCGCGGTCCAGGTCGCGCCGTTGTCGGTGGTGTAGGACGGCACCGAATCGGCCGGCGCCCAGATGGCCTTGTTGCGCGCGGTGACGGCGATGTTCGACGCTTCGCTCGTGTTGGCCGCGCCGCCGGGAGCGAACGTGGCGAAGGTCGCCCAGGTCTTGCCGCCGTCGCCGGACCAGAAGCCGGTGCCGGTGCCACTGCTGTTCAACACGCCCACGCCGGCGATGTAGAGCGGATCGGACCACGCCACATCGGAGGAATTGCCGCTGCTCCATTGGTTGTAGGGGCCTTGGGTGGGTTTCTTCGCGAGGTCCGTGTAGACCCACGTGCCGACGTCGCCCGATGCGTAGATCACCTGGTACGGCGCTCCGGCCGGCGGCGTGGCCAGCGCCAGCGGACAGGTTTCCTCGAGGCCATCGACGTCGAAGGTCCAGCTCGGCGTGGCCGAGGAGGCATTGCGCGTTTCCCAGATGCCGCCGCCGTAGACGTGCAGCACGTGGTCACGGTTGGACGGATCGATCTCGACGTCGTCGATCCATCCGGAGAAGCCATCGTCGGCCGGCGTGTGCGGCATGGTGGCCGCGATCTCGCGCCAGGTGCTGCCGCCATCGTCGGACAGCTGGACGATCTTCTGGCCGCTCCAGTTGCCCCAGGTGTTCGTCACGCCCAGCGCAATACGGGCGCTCGAGCCGGTGCCGTAGACGGACAGGCCGCCGTAGCCGGAGGAGTCGTTGCTGTTGAGCAAGGTCCAGTTGCTGCCGTCGAACTTGTAGAGGCGGGCAGGGCCGGGTGAACTCGGACCCGCGCCTTGCGTGAATACAACGTAGAACTTGCCATCGGCCGCGCGCACCATGTGCGGGATGTGATAGCCCGACACCGGGGTCGCGACCGCGGTCCACGAAGCGCCGCCGTTGGTGGACTTGTACAGGTTCGAGCTCAGGCCGGCCACGCTGACGTAGTCCGGCGCGATGGCGGCGTAGAGGGTCTGGGTCGCCGTGCCCGCGCCCTTGGTGCCGGTGTCGTAGACCACCAGCTCGACACCCATCACGCCCGACGCATTGATCTGGTCGGACGTCATCTTGGTCGCCGACAGCGAGGTGACCTGGGCCCACGTGGCGCCCGAGTCCGTGCTCTTCCACAGGCCGGCCGTGCGCGAGCCGAAGAACAGCGTCGACGGCTTGTTCGGGTCGACCATCAGGCGTTCACCGATGGCCCGGCCGTTGTTGTTCCCGCCCGCGGAGAACGGCAGGCCGACGTATGTCCAATGGTTGCCGCGGTCGCTCGAGGTGTACAGCCGGGCCGTGGCATCGGCCGAGTTGTACATGCCGGTGACCATGTAGACGAGCTGGTCGTTGTTCGGATCCAGCGCGATGCTCTCGACGCCGTGATGGAAGCTTTCGGGGCCGCTGAGCCCATCGGTGATCGGCACCCAGGCCATCGTGGCCTGGTTCCAGCGGTAGGCGCCGCCGACGTCGGTGCGTGCATACAGGACGTTCGCGGACGTCGGGTGGAAGATCAGGCCGGTGACGTAGCCGCCGCCGCCGAACTTCGCGTTGGCCCAGGTGGTGCCCTGCGCGCTGCCGCCCGTTGCATTGGCGCCCGTGGGCGCGGCCGGTGTGGCCGGTGCGGTTGGCGTGGTTGGCGTGACTGGCGTGGTTGGCGTGGCCGGTGCGGCCGGCGCGGCACCGGGTGCCGTCGATGTGCCGGCAGGCGGTGTGACCGGATCGGCCGGCGTGGCGGGTGCCGTCGACGTGGCCGGGGCCCCTTGGTTGCCGGCCGTCACGCTGTCACCCGATGGCGCGGCCGGAACGGCCGCCGGCGCAGACGGCCCTGCCGCGTTCGCCTGGGAGTCCGTGGAGGCGCTGCCGCCTCCGCCGCCGCAGGCCGCCAGCAGCGCCACGAGGCAGGCCGACAGGCAAGGCCACGCGAAGTGCATCCGGCGATCCTCGGGCCGTCCCGCGGCGCGGTCGCCGTGCAGGCGCGGCACGCCATGTCGCAGCGTCTCGGTCTTCCGTGTGGTGGCGTGCAGTACCAGGGTCACGATATGCGACAACGGCGTGCGCATAACGCCGGCGTGCCGGCGCGAGGGGAGGTGGGTGAGTTCCATGGCGCCCCAGTGTCGACAGGCGGCTGCGCGCGTTCATGATCGACTTGTGACGACCGGAGTTACGAAGTGTGCGTATGCGCTTGCGCAACAATCGAGGCTCTTCGGCCTGTTGCCGAAGGCACGATCGGCGCCCCGGCCCCGCGGCGCCCGTTCGCCCTCGAACGCGCATGCCGGAAGCCCAAAGACCGGATGCCTACCATGCAACGCCCGTCCTTCACCCTGTCCCCTGATGCCGCGCAGCGGCCGACCGCCGCGCGATGCTGGCGCAGATACGCCGAAGCGCCATGAGCGCGCCGGGCCGCTCCCAAGCCTGTCCTGAGCTTGGTCGAAGGGCGCGAATCGCGGAGCACGCAGTGCGGAGGGTAGTCCCGTGAGCGAGCTCGTCATCACGCTGCCCGGCGCGTCGCTCGACCTGCTTCGAGGGCGTGTGCTTCGCCACGGGGAGCCGGTCAAGGTCGAGCCGCGGGCGTGGCGCGTGCTGGAGAAACTGGCACGCTTTCGCCATCGAGTGGTCACGAAGGAAGAGCTGCTGGCCGCGCTTCGTCCGGAAGGCACGGCCTCCGAAGCCGCGCTGCGGCAGGCGGTCCGTTCGGCACGGCTGGCCATCGGCGACGACGGGCCGCAGCCCATCATTCGCTCGATCCCGCGCGTCGGCTACATGTTCGACGTTCCCTCGGCATCGGCATCGCCATCGGCACCCGAGCCGGCTGCGGCGGGCTCGTTGCGCGACGGCATCCCGTCGTTGATCATCGGCCCGTTGCGCGATCAAACCGGGCGGCCGAGCCTGCGTTGGGCGGCGAACGGGCTGGTCGCCTGTATCGCGCACGGGCTGTCGATCGACGGACGCCTGCAGGTTCAGGACGCGCTGTCGCTGGACGTGTCCTGGCCCCGGGAGCACGTCCGGATGCTGCAGATGTTGCGAGCCGCCGGCGCACGCTATGCCGTCGTCGGTTCATTGAGGACCGAAGGCCGCGAGTTCGCGCTCGATCTGCAGGTTCAGGACGACGACCGCGACGAGACAATCGTCCTTCCGATCCGCGCCGCGTCGCCTGCAGGGCTCGTGCCTCCCGCCATCGAGGCCTTGCGGCAGACGCTGCTCGCGTCCGGCGATCGCCGCGCATCGGCCGACGGGCTGCGCGGCTGCTCGCCGTTGTCCATCGAGTTGTTCGCGCGGGCCAAGCACGCTGCCGCGGAACACCGCCATGCCGCCGCGCTGCGGGCCTTGGGCCTGCTGCAGCGACTGGACCCCGGCTTCCCGCGCCTCGATCTGGAACTGCTGCGTGTGCAGGCCGTCTGCGGAAGCGATGATGGCCCGGTCACCGCGGCACGGCTGCTGGACGCTGCGAAACGCGAGCAAAACCCGCGGCTCGAAGCGCAAGGGCGGCAGTGCCTCGGGACGCTGCACCACGTGAAAGGCCGATTGCGCGAGGCGGCGCAGAGCTTGCAGCACGCCCTCACGCTGGGGCGCGGCTGCATGCCGCCGCACTGGCAGGGGCACACCTTGACGCTGCTGGCATCCGTCGAGTGCCGCCTCGGCGAACTGCATTCCGTTGCGACACGTCTAAACGAGGCCCAGACGATCTTCACGCGCATCGGCAGCCAATGGGGGCTGCTGAACGTGCTCTGGCTGCGGGCGATCATGAGCTCGTTGTCCGGGCATGCCGAGCAGTCCATCCGGTGGAACAGAAAGCTCGCGAACACGGCTCGCCGGCTCAATGCCAACACGGCGCTCGCGAGCGTGTGCCTCAATCTCGCGGGTGAACTGGTCTACGCGGATCGGCTCGACGAGGCGCGAGCCTATGCGGAAGAGGCGACCGCCACCGCGTTGGCGATCGAGGCCGATGTGAGCCTGTTGAGCACGGTCGTCAACGTCCACTGCCTGCTCCATCGCCAGCAAGGCCGCCCCGATGCCGCGGCAGAACTGCTGTCGTTGCTGCCGGACCCGACCCGGGTGCAGGACGACGGCTACCTCTGGCAGGCCCACGGACATGCCGCCATGGCCGCCGGCCGCGTCGACGAGGCCGCCGACTGTTTCCTCCGGGCCGCGGCCGAATGCCGTCGCCACGGCAACCGCGTTGCCGAGGCGCCGCTGCTGCCCTGGCTCGTCGAGGCGCTCGTGTGCAGCGGGCGCCTGCCCGCCGCCCAGGCGGAACTCGACCGAGCAGACGGCCAGGCCCACCTGCAGGACGAGACCACCACCGCGAACCTGCTGTACCCGCGCGCGTTGCTGGCGCGTCGGCGCCAGCAGCAACCCGAAGCCCAGTCGCTGCTGGCGCGGCTCGCAACCGCGCCGGCTGCACTGCCCCTCTTTCGGCGGCTGGGGCAGGAGTCATCGACGGGGCCCGGCGAGCCGCAGCGCGAGGCTCCGATGTCGATGCCGCCGCCCAACGCGGCGATGCGCCGGCAGTACCGTTTCGCCGGCTGCCTGCTCGACGTGGAGCGCCGGGAGCTGTGGGTCGACGGGCGGCGTCAGACGCTCGCGCCGAAGCCGTTCGACGTGCTCGTACACCTGTACCGCAATCGTCACCGCGTGGTCGCGCAGGACGAACTGCTGGACAGCGTGTGGCGCATGGCGGCGGCGTCGCCGGAAGTGATCGCACAGGCGATCGCCAAGATCCGCCAGGCGATGCGGCGCAGCAAGACGCACGCGGTGCGGGTTCAGACCGTCTACGCCAAGGGCTACCGGCTGCTGGCCGATACGGACGTGGAGCCCGAAGACGATGCCGCTGCGGCGCTGCTGTCGGAGCTGCACGCGGCGCAGGATCGCCCACTGGCCGTCGTGCCGCTGCCGGGCGTGAATCCGGAAGCCGACGTCGCCGATCGCGACCTCGGCTATCCGCTGGAAGTCCTGGGCTACACGCTGGCGGTGCACGCCAGGCTGAAGCGCATGTCCGCCGCCGAGGTGCAGGCGGGCATCGATGCCGCCGCGGCCGCGACGCCAGAAGCCATTGCCGCCGCGATCGTCAAGCGCAGCCCCGGCGCGCACGTCCTGTTCGCCGCGCTGACGCGCCGCCACGACACCTTGGCACTGGCGTATGGGCTGGTGACGCCTGCGACCCGGACCGAAGGCATCATGCAAGACCGGTCGCCCACGACACTCGGCCGGCGCCTGGCCGCGAGGCTGCTGCGCCTGCTTGCCGACACTGGGGACGCACACGCCCACGCCGTGGACGAGGATGCGTGGACGGCACGGATGCTCGACCTCGCGTCGCGCGCCGCCGAAGAACACGGCCGCAGCGAAGCACTGCGCATCCTGGAGGTGGTCCTCGATCAGAATCCCGATCACGCTTTGGCGGCCGACCTCAAGGCACGCGTCGAAGCCGACCGCGGCGCGCAGGACGGCGCCGCCTGTGCGAACGTGTCCGTTTAGGGCCTGTTATTTGAGAGGCCCTAAGCTGCGAGCGGGAGGATGCCATGCCGGACCTGGACAATGCCGAAGCCTTTCTGCTGAACTTCCACGCGCGATTCGCCGGTGCGACATCGGACGCGATGAGCCATTGCGCCCGCGACGGCAGATCGCCTTACGACGTTCTCGCGGCGCTGGTGCCGGACACGGCGAAGCCTTTGACGGTGCTGGACCTTGCTTGCGGCGATGGCGCGCTGTTGCAGCTGCTTGCTCGCCGCGAACAACAAGGCCTGCACCTGGTTGGCGTCGACATGAGCCCGCACGAACTGGAGCGGGCGCGTGCGAACTTGCCGCCACAAGTCGAGTTGCGCCTCGAGCGCGCACAGCAGCTGTCGCTGGACGAAGCCTCCGTCGACTGCGTGCTGTGCAGCCTGGCATTGATGCTGATGGACCCGCTGGACCCGGTCGTGGGCTCGATCGCGCGCGTGCTCAAGCCGGGCGGGATCTTCGCCGCTCTGGTCGGCGGCGACATGGTGCGTGGCGATGCCTGGGAGGCTTTCACCGACGCAGCGAAAAGCCTGCTCGCCGAGGAGGGCGCATTGCCGCCGTCACTCGGCGACAGCAGAACCCGCAAGGCACATGGCCTGGCCAGCGTGTTCTCGCGCGAGGCAGGGTTCGGGCAGCCGGTGTCGATCGAGGACATCGTGCTGCACCTCGATGGATCGGTGGAAGAGGTGAAGCAGTCTCTGATGCTGACCTACTTCGTCGGCATGCTGTCGCCCCGCGGCGTCGCCGAACTGTCAGCACGGACCGACGCCATTCTGCAGGCAGGTTGCCGCGCCGACGGAACCGTGCCGTGCTCGTTGGGTGTACGCCTTCTACGCTGCGTGCGAAGACGTACCTAGCCCAGTGCCAGTGTTCCGCCCCGGGGAGCGGCGCCTTCGGGCCTGCAAGTCCGGCGTCACGGAGTCGGCGGCTTCACGGCACCGTCCCAGTGCTCGACAATCTTGCCGTTCTCGACGCGGAACATGTCGAACCATGTGGTCGTGTACTTGCGCGTCGCATCCTGCGGTTCAGGGTTCTCGCGCGCGAAGCTGAGGATGACGATATCGCGTTCGGCGACGATCGAGACCAGCGGCGACTTCACACGAGCCTCCACGGGTCTGGGTGTCGGATTCCTCCGCGAAATGAATCCCACCATCGCGGCGCGCCCCGTGGGCACGTTGGGGTTGTGCTGGATATACATCACTGGCGCCGTCATTCCGGTGGACGGCGGCGCGTCGGCAAGGTAGCGATCGTGTCCCTGGCCGACCCACACCCGCGGCAAGTTCCGTATCGCATTTGGAACGTCCGCTCTCGACGTCTCCAGGTTACTGCTTTGGGTCGGCCACGACCGCTCGACTCAGCGACGCGAGCGTCAGGCAATGCTGGAAGCGGACGACGGAGGTTCGAATGTCGGCGATGCGAGTCGCGGCTGCCCCCCACTGCTCCCGGCAGGCTGGCTCTGGCCGGCCATCAGCCGACACGTGGCAATGCCCGCTGCCGGGCTCTCGGCGCAGGCGTTGTCAGCGCACCGCCGCAAGCCCCGGATCGATGCCGGTCGC
>Ga0070706_100004978_pt1 | contig 12720 bp, 12 predicted proteins | sample KBSK5501metaG_FD_65476 | JGI IMG/M metagenome (GOLD analysis project Ga0070706, IMG submission 65476) | Corn, switchgrass and miscanthus rhizosphere microbial communities from Kellogg Biological Station, Michigan, USA - KBS K5-50-1 metaG | ecosystem: Host-associated > Plants > Roots >...
AGACGTTTACGCGCTTGCTGATAAAAACAGCGCGGATTTTGCCCGCATGTTTTTTGGGTGCAGATATGCGCCTCGCTGCAAACCTGCGTCCAAACCTTCGGATCAGGTTCGATCGGCAAATCGCTGAGCGAACCGTCACGGGTGGTGCTCGCCCATTCCGCCAACCGGGTCAGTTCCGTTTGCTCGGGGCCGGTGAAAAGCTCGTTCGCCTGTTGCACCGCGCGTTGCAGCCTGCGAGGGCAAAGATAATTTTGCCGGCCTTTCATGAGGGCGGCGTCGAACTCGACCGGCAAAATCTTTTTTAAGATAGGGATGTCTTTGTAAAGAAGCTGCTCCTGAAGATTGATCGTGTGCGTGGAGACGATTGCCTTTTTGTGTTGCTCAAGGGCGAGGAGAATGGCCGGCACCAGATAGGCAAGCGACTTACCCACGCCGGTCCCCGCTTCCACCACGAGATGTCGATCTTCTTCCAGCGTGTGGGCCACCGCCACCGCCATTTCCTGCTGTTGGGGACGAAATTCGAAATTGTTCGCCTTCGACAGGCGCCCGTTTTCCGAAAAGATTGTGCGAATTCGTTCGACAAATTCGGTGCCAAGAGAATCTTTCAGCGCGATCATCGAAATTTAATCTTAATTTACTTCGTGAGACTGCTCGATCGCTACGTTATTCGCAATTTTTTGCAGGCCTACCTTTACTGCATCGCGGGCTTTATCTCGATCTGGCTCATTTTCGATATTAGCGACAACATTTCGACGTTTATTGACGAGCGCTTTGGTTTTGTGCTCGCCGTCCGCTATTATGCCACGCAGGTGCCGCAGGTTTTTATCATTCTTCTGCCGGTTTCGCTTTTGCTCGCGCTCCTTTTTTCCCTGGGACGAATGTCGCGCGCGAATGAAATTGTATCGATGCTGACCGCGGGCGTGAGCGTTCCGCGCGTTCTTCTACCTTTGATCGGCATGGGCCTGGTCACCGCGGGCGCGAGCATGGCGCTAAACTATTCACTCGCGCCGCACGCCGAACTGGCGCGAAAAACCTTCCTTTCCCTAGCGCGTTCGCGCCGAAGCCCTGTGATCGAAGGACAAATCTTTCGTAATCGAACCGATGCGCGCACCTGGTTTATCCAGAATTTTCGTCCCGGCCATAACACGTTCAACAGCGTGCAGGTGCTCCAGCAAGACGCGCACGAGAATATTGTCACTAATTTTCTGGCCGCGCGCGCTGTTTATCATCTGGAAAAAAAAGTCTGGGAGCTCGAGCAAGTGAAAGTTGTTCACTATGACGCCACCGGCAATATCCTTGACGAGCAGATTTATCCTTCCCTCAAGATCGACAATTGGAGCGAAACGCCGTTTCGCCTGGGCAGCGCCAATGTGCGCGCGGAATTTCTTAGTTTGCCGGAATTGCGCGAATATCTGCATTTCAACGCCGATTTCCCGGCAACTTTGCTCGCGCCCTTCCGCACGCATTTTCAATATCGCCTCGCTTTGCCGTGGACGTGTTTGGTGGTGGTTTGCATTGCAGCGCCACTCGGCATCGGCTATTCACGCCGCGGGATTCTCTCCAGCGTTGCGGCCGCAGTCATTCTCGTTTTCTCGATGAATTTTCTCACCCACCTCTTTCTCGCACTCGGCGAGGGCGACCGCATCTCTTCCTGGTTGGCGGCCTGGACCCCGAATCTCGTTTTCACCGCCATCGGTCTCTACTTGCTCTATCTGCGCGCCTCCAACCGCGAAGCGCCGCGCTTTCCTCTCCGCAGTGCGCGACGTATATTCGCGCGATGAATCCGCTCCCTAATGAATGGGCGATCAAGCATCGCGGGGACGCGTGCGCCTCCACGCATCGGCCTTTCGCGCCCGGCGAGCATTTCTACACCCTGCTTTTTCGCGATGCCGATGGTTATCGCCGTGAAGACCTGAGCGAAGAAGCGTGGTTGAATCGAAACCAGAACATTCAGCCATTTTCATTTTGGAAAACGCGTTATGAACCGCTCCCCTCGCCATCCCCCGAGCCTTTGGCGAAAGAAAATGCCGAGCAACTTTTCCGCCGCTTGGTTGCATCGGAAAATCCGCCAGCCAACACGTGCTACGTGCTCGCCGCCATGCTCGAGCGCAAGCGCGTCTTGAAACAAGTCAGGAGCGAAAACGCCACGAACGGGCGGGCGTTAATTTATGAACATGGCGCCACCGGCGACGTCTTCATCGTGCCTGATCCGCAATTGCGGCTCGATGAACTGGAAAGCGTGCAAAGCGAAGTCGCGCAATTGCTCCGCGCCGCGGCGCATCATTGAAAGATGGACTTCCTCAACACGCAAACACCTGAGCAATCACCTGCTTTGCCGATCAATTACAAGATCGGCAACGAGCGCCTGATCAGAGTGACTGAGAACGCGGCACGCAAACTGGCGTCGCTGCTCGAGAAACAAGGCAGGCCAAATGGCGCTTTGCGCCTGACCGTGGTCGGCGGCGGCTGCTCCGGTTTGCAGTACACCATGGACTTGGTGGACGGTCCAAAAGAGCGCGACATTCTCGTTCCAACTTTCAATGTGCGCCTGGTTGTCGATCCAAAGAGCGCGCTCTTCGTCAGCGGTTCGGTGCTCGATTACAGCGAAGACCTGCAAAAAGGCGGTTTCAAAGTGACGAACCCGAATGCGGTCGCGCATTGCTCCTGCGGCGAGAGTTTCGCCGTCTGACGAGAAGCAGACCTCAATATCTGTTCATCTGAACTTGCGCACTGAAGCGTTTCAGCGATATTAGAGCATGCTGACCGATCGTCAGAAAAACATCCTCGACTTTATCCAACGCGAGCAGCGGGAAAAAGGGATCACGCCAAGCACGCGCGAAATCCAAAGTCATTTCGGTTTCGCCAGCCAGACATCGGTCATGCAGTACATTGCCGCGCTCGAGCGCAAAGGTTTTCTCGATCGACATCCGCGCAAGGCGCGCGCTTTGATCACACCGGTGCAAAAAGTCCGCATCACCGATGTTCCGATCTATGGGCAGATTCCAGCGGGCATGTCCACGTTGACCGAGCAAACCATTGAAGGCCATGTTTCTCTCGATACGCGCTCGGCCAATGCTTCAAAAAATCGTGGGACCTTTGCTTTGCGCGTCCATGGCGACTCGATGATTGGCGCACATATTGTCGATGGAGACATCGTGATTTTGGAAGACAGCAAAGACGTGCACAATGGGGACATCGTAGCGGCCTTGATCGATGGTGAAACAACCCTGAAACGTTACGTGGTGGAGCATGGCCGGCCTTATCTGAAAGCGGAAAATCCGCGATATCCAAATTTGATTCCGGCGCGCGAGTTGAAGATTCAGGGAGTAATGGTCTCGCTGGTGCGGAAGCAAGAGCGGCGAAAACGCCATTAATGTTCATTTGAACATGTCTACTGGCTATGCCATCCTTCTCCGATGGCGGCGAGCGGCAAAATTGTCGATCTTCGAAACCTATTGGTGGAACGTTTCCCTCACCCGCCTGCCTCGCCGGGAACGCGTTTAATCACCGGTTTATCGTTTCTCGATGGAGCAATCGGCGGTGGCTTTCCCAAAGGCGCTATCACGGAATTGATCAGTCCACAATTAAGCGCTGGCAGCGCATCGCTAATTCATGCGCTTCTCCGGGTGGCAGAGCGCGATCGTTATTTTCTCGCACTGATCGATGGCCGTGATTCCTTTGATCCATCCGCTTCAGGCGGACTGGGCAATGCATGTTTACATCATCTTCTTTGGGTGCGTTGCACAACTGCATTTGAGGCAATCAAAGCCGTCGACCTGCTGTTGCGCGACGGCAATTTCCCTTTGGTGATTGTCGATCTTGTCCTCAATGCGCCGGACGATTTAAAAATTCCGCAGACGAACTGGTATCGCTTGCAACGGCTGGTCGAGCCAACCTCCACCGCGTGTCTGATTTTGACCCGCCAGAGCATGGTGAGCAGCGCACAACTGAAAATTGTTCTCGAAAATTCGTGGACCCTCGGAAATTTTGAAGAAAAGAACGCGTTCTCACGAGTGCACTTTCGCATTCAACGATCGCATCTCAATTGCTTGGACAACGCAATCACTGGGGCAAGTTGATGTTTGCAACGATTTATCTGCCGAATTTTTATTTGCAGGCCGCCACGCGTCATCAACCGCAATTGCGCAGCAAGCCGGTGGCGCTGATCGATCAGAAAGAAGCAAAAGCGGTGATCATGCAACTCAATGAGCCAGCGGAAGAAGCCGGCGTGCAAAAAGGCATGACACCGAGCCAGGGATTGGCGCGATGTCTAAGTCTAGTTGTGAAAACGCGATCGCATTTGCAAGAAAAATTGATCGACGAAATTTTGCTTCAGCACGCGTTCACGCTTGCTCCGTATGTCGAAGCCACCGCGCCCGATGCTTGCACGATTCAATTTACGGACAATCGAGATCTGGCGGCGAAACTCTCACGCGTGATCGAACAATTAGCCAAATGCGAGATTACGGCGCAAGCCGGTATTGCAAATTTACCCGACGCGAGTTTTCTGGCAGCGCACTTGGCGCAGCCGGTTTTGCAAGTCGATGATGCAAAAAAATTTCTCGCGCCGCTGCCGATCGAGACACTTGCAATCAGGTTGAACTAACCGACGCGGCAGGTTTCCCTTCGATGAAGACCCGGTAAACCAAGCCTCCGAGCGCACCGCCGAGGAATGGTCCGATCCAATAAACGTAATGGTCGTGCCAGAAATTTGCCGCGACGGCTGGACCGAAGACACGCGCGGGATTCATGGCTGCGCCGGTGAGAGGCCCTCCGAACAAGATGTCGAGTGTGATTGTCGATCCGATGGCAAACCCGGCGACTCGCCGACCGCGTTCGTCCACGACGGTGCCATGAACAACGAAGACGAGAAAGAAAGTCAAAATTGCCTCGACCAAAATCCCCTGTCCTGCGTTCAGATTGATGGCGAGCTGTGGAGTTCCAGTCACGACGACATCGCGTCCGAACAAACCGAGGCAGATCAAAGCGGCAGTGATTCCACCGAGCAATTGCGCGATCCAATAACGAATCGCCGCCGCGATCGTCATGTGACCTCCGCAAACCAAGCCAAAAGTGACCGCGGGATTTAATTGACCACCCGAAATGTGGATAGTGGCGGAGACAAACGCTGCGATGGTGAGGCCGTGAGCAAGCGCCACGGCCAGGACATCGTGTCCGGCGGTTTTGATCGCGCCAATCCCGACAAAAATCAGAGCGAACGTTCCGATGAACTCAGCGAGGCAAGGACGAAGTTTGTTCATATGTCGATGCAATCAAATCGCATCGATTCTGACAACGCCGCCGTTCGGCGCTGAGAGAAGATGTCGCCGGACCCCGCCAAGCCGGGCAGCTCCTTCACAACAAACGACGCGATTTTAGAAGAAACGCAAAATAGAAGAAGCTAGGCGATCCAGCTGATTGATCCAATCGGCTGCCCTTCGGGCGCGACGCGGATCGATCTAACCGCCGGCGTAATTTGGATATCGTTCGCGTAATTGCCGGGCCACGCGATCGGCCTCGTCGGTTTTGCCCGCGCGTTGATAAGCCAATGCCGCTTTCTGCAACGCGCGCGGCGTAATCGCCGGATCATCGTAAAGCAAGGCGACTCCCATGAATGCCTTCCCTGCATCTTCGATACGTCCACGCTCAAATTGAACGTCGCCCGCCAGCAGACGCGCCTCCGCGTTGACGCGCCCTTCGGGTTGCAGCGTCATGATCTGCTCCGCAATCTTCTGCGCGTCGTCCGCTTTATGCGCCGCGATCTTTACCGCGCCGAGCGCAAGCAGCACTTTCGCTTTCCCAGCTGGGTCGCTGGCAATTTGCAAATATTTGCCAAACGCGTTTTCCGCTTCGTCGAAATTTTGCAGCTTGGCAGCCGCGTCGCCGAGGTAAAACCAAAAGTCGGGCTTAACATTGGTGGGATTGTCGATCTTACCGAGAGCGCTCAGGTATTTTTCGGCCGCCTCATAATTTTTTTCGTTGTAATACTCGATCCCAAGCCACTCGAGAATCTCGCCGGGCACGCTTGCGGTCGGGCTCGTCGTCATGAAATTATTCACTTCATTCGTCAGCGCCGGCCGGTTCCTCAAATAAAAGAAGGACGAGATAATGCGAACCGTGGCGAGATTGTAGTATTGATCTTTGTTGAGTTGACGCGCTGCATCGAGCGCAGTCAGCGCGGTTTTGTAATCCTTCGCTTCAAATGCAGCTTTGCCGATATAATATTGTGCCTGTGCCGCCACCGGACTCTTCGGAAATTCTTTCAAAAGCTGACGGAAAGTTTCGGTCATCCCCTTCGGATTTTGCTGTTCTCCGAGAATAAGTGCCTTCTGCTGCAAGGCCGCTTCGCGTTCGTGCGCGCCAGGGTATTTCGTCAAGATCATATTTAAATCAGAAAGCTCCGCGTCGTAATTCTTGTCTTGTTGATAGGCAAGCGCGCGCTGAGCAAACGCGAAAGGCGCTTGCGGACTGTCCGGGAATGCTTGTACAAAGTAGCCGAAAGCTTCGATGATTCCCGCCGCGTCCTTCACTTGGATGTAACACAAGCCGAGCTTGAAGGCTGCTTCGGCGCGCAATTTCGGCGAGAGCTGCGAGGCGCGTAGGTCGGCATAGATCGGCGCGGCCCGGGGATAATTCTGTTGTTTGTAGAGCGCTTCCGCTTTTAGCAGCTTTGCCTGATCGGTGCGTTCTGCCGTGGGATTCGATGTTAGGAATTCGTCCACTTCGGGCGGAAGCGTCGAAGGATCCGAGTTGTAGATGTTGATAAGCCGCTGGTAACGCGCGTCTTTTGCTTCCTCGCGGTCCGGATATTTCGTGATGATATCGCGATAAACCGCCTCGGCCTCAGCAGCGTGTCCGAGTTGGCGCTGGCTGTTCGCGGCGAACAACATCAGTTCCGCGCGCGCTTCTTCCGGGACTTGCTGCTGCGCTTTTTTATAATCGGCGAGCACCTGCGCGTATTGACCCGATTGATATTGCAGGCGCAGAATGCCGACCTGCGCGAGCGCACGCCAGCGACCCGCCTCCGGCAACGCGCGGCCTTTTTGGAGCAGCGTCATCGCTTTGTCACCCATCGCCTTGTCGATCCTGCCTTTCTCGGGCTGTTGAAGATCGACAGCGATCAAACCGGCCCGGACGGTCGCTTCCGCTTTTAGCGAAGGCTTCTGCGTTTCGTTGGCGAGCGCCTCGTACTGCCCGAGGGCGTCACTTTTTCGCCCACGCGCCAGCGCAATCGAGGCAGCGGTCTGGCGAGCGTCCTCGCGATATGGGTTCGGATTCTTCGCCTCGGCGACCTGCTGATAGATGTCACAAGCCTCATCTTTACGGTCGAGCACTTCCAGGCAGCGCGCTTCGAAATAGCGCGCGGAAAGCGCAACCGCGGACTCCTTCGACTTCGCCGCGGAACGATGAAAGAGAGGAAGCGCGCTTGCGTAGTCTTTCTGGGTGAAAGCCATCTCGGCCAGAGCGTAAGCGGCAGGTCCGGCAAAGTCGCTCTCCCCGTAGTCGTTCAGCACTCTTTGGAAATTTGTGCGAGCGTTCGAGGCGCGATTGAGATTTCGATAACATTCCCCGAGCGAGAAATAAGCGTTCGCTCGCCCGGAGCCTCCCGGATAATCGTCGAGATACTTCTGATATTCGGGAATGGCGAGGTCGTAAAGTTTGCGAGTGAAAAGTGCGTTCGCGTATTCGAGTTGGCGGCGATCAGACGCTTCCATTTCTTGCGGCGGAGTTGTCGGTTCATCGATCGGGACTGCCTGCGGCAGTGGCGGCGCTTCATCTGCAGGCTGAGCGCGACGCACTTCCGGCGGACGTTGAGCGAGAGCCGCGCCGACAATCCAGAACAGCATCGCCAGTCCCAAAAGACCGGCTGCGCTGCGCGCCATTTTCATTTTGCGGTTGCGAAAGCGACGTTGGTGATTCCAGCTTCCGTACAAATGTTCAGGACGCCGATGATGTTTTTGTATGCGCCTGCTTCATCACCGCGGATCACCACCGCCTGCTCGGAGTTAAGCTGAACCAGGCTTTTCAATAATTCGCTCAACTCAGGACCACTAAGCGTCCGGCGGTTCACGACGACGTTGCCGTCCGCTTTCACGTTCACAACCACATCGCCAATCGGGGCGCTTTTTTCCTTCGCCGCGGAAGCTTTCGGCACTTTTACGTCCAGCTCGTTTTCGTTTCGCGCTGCATTCCAAGTGAGCAGAAAAAAAATCAAAAGAAGCAGCAGCACATCGACAAGCGGCGCGAGCTGAATGCCTGGATGTTGAAGATGAGCGCGACTACGCAGGTTCATGGTGGAAGAGACGATGTCGATCTTGCCAGGCCGGCGCGATTAGCGACGTCAAAATTCATTTTCGAGCAACACGGGGGCTCGCTCCGCATGCTTGCTGTATTGCAGAGAAAGCAAAGCCAATACATGCGTGCAGGCAGATTCCAACTCCGAAATCAATCGTTGCGCTTTACCGCGAAAAAACGCGTAAAACATCATCGCGGGAATTCCGATGGCGAGCCCGGCTGCAGTGTTAACCAACGCCTCGCTGATCCCTTGCGAAAGAAGCACATAGCGAGCTGTGCCCAGATCGGCGCCGAGAGCGCCGAACGACCGGATAATTCCAAAGACTGTGCCGAGCAGACCAAGCAGCGGCGCGATCATCCCGATATCGGCCAGATAGACGACGCGATTGTTGAGGCTCGCTGCCACGCGCGCCCCTTCCGTCTCAGCGATCTCACGCACGTGCTGAAAATCCGCGGTCGGGTTTTTGGTTGTGAAATCGAGCATCTTTTGCACGACGCGCGCAATGGCTTCGCCGTGGCGATTGGAAACTGCGAGCAATCCCAAGTAATCACGTTTGCGCAACAGCGCATCCGCCGTCGCCATGTATCCACTCGAGACAACGGCGCCGCGCCGAATCGTCATCAAATAAACGATCACGAGCATGACGGAGAAGATCGACAAGAGAAACAACGGCACCATCACCGGCCCGGCTTTGAGCAACGCGTCCAGCACTGTTTTCGTGTGTGGTACGTCCGGCGTCAGCGGCGGCGTGGCGCTCTGTGCAAACAACGGAGATGCGCTTGCCAGCGGGGCAAGCAGCAAGAACAAAATCTTCATGCTGAAAATCCTGTAACGATAGACGGAGCGGCGCGGGATGCAAATGGCCCCGCACATTCTAAAACAGATATTAGCGCTCCGAGTTGCTAGACAAATCGATCGCCACCAGTCCAGCGCCGAACGCGAAAGATGTGCGCCGGTTGGATTTCGGGATCGAGCTCAATGTAATTGCGACGGCCGCGCCAAATGTAACGCGCATCGCTGAAGAGATCGTGCACCTGATAAACGTCGCCTTCCATCGAACCGAACTGATCAGTTGGTACATCGACATATGAATTCTGCTTGCGGTGCGGGTCGAGGTTCACAACGACGAGAATGATATTGTCGCGCGCCGCCGTCATTTTGCCATAGAACAGGATGGCGTCGTTGTCGGCATGATAGAACCGCAGGTTGTCGTAAATTTGCAGCGCGCGATTTTCCTTTCGGATTTGATTTAATCGGGTAATCCAATCCTTGATGTTTCCTGGTGCGTCCCAATCGCGCTCTTTCCACTGGTACTTTTCGGAGTCAAGATACTCCTCACGACCGGGCAGAGCCTCATTTTCGCAGAGTTCGTACCCGCTGTAGATGCCGTAAAGAGTTGAGAGCGTCGCGGCGAGCACGACCCGGATGGTAAACGCGGGCCGGCCGCCGTCCTGGAGAACAAACGGCAAAATGTCCGGTGTATTCGGCCAAAGATTGGCGCGAAAATATTGGCTCATTTCGGTTTGTGTCAGCTCCGTGAAATATTCCGTGAGCTCACGTTTCGAATTCCGCCACGTGAAATAGGTATAGCTCTGCGTGAAGCCGGTTTTCGCCAGGGCTTTCATCATTTTCGGTCTCGTAAATGCTTCGGAAAGGAAGAGCACGTCCGGATATTTTTCGCGGACGCCAGTAACCAGGTATTCCCAGAAGGCAACCGGCTTGGTGTGCGGATTGTCGACACGAAAAATACGCACGCCGCGCTCCGCCCAAAAAAGGACAATGCTTACCATCTCCGTCCAAAGCTCGGCCCAGTTTTCGCAACGGAAGTTGAGTGGAAAGATATCCTCGTACTTTTTTGGTGGATTCTCAGCGTATTTGATCGAACCATCAGGCCGCTTGTAGAACCACTCGGGATGCTTCTTAACGTAAGGATGATCGGGCGAGCAGTTGAGCGCGAAGTCGAGTGCGATTTCCATTCCCCGCCTTCGTACTTCGACTTGAAGCCAGTCGAAATCGGCCAGCGTGCCGAGCGAAGGTTCAATCGCTTTGTGTCCGCCGGCTTCGCTGCCGATCGCCCAAGGCACGCCGGGATCGCCGGGCTCGCAGGTAATGGAATTGTTGCGGCCTTTTCGATTCGTGTGACCGATGGGATGGATGGGCGGAAAGTAAATTACATTGAACCCCATGGCCTTGGCATCATCGACGCGCGGCAAACAATCACGCAGGGTCGAGCCGCGATCGCCCCGGCCTTCTGCCGAGCGCGGGAAAAATTCATACCAGGCCGCGGTGTGGGCCGTCGGGCGTTCCACGATCACGCGCGGAGGTGGCACATATTGTGTCGCGTCTGAGCGGTCTGGATAGGCCGCCATCAGCACCTCGAGCTCACCAGAATGCGCAATCCCGTTAATTTGCGCGTTCTCGCTGGCGCGGATATTTTCGGAGAGTTCGCGCAGGCGGGCCGCGTCGGCGCTGACATGCGCACGCTGCGCAGCTGCTTCGAGCAGAGCGGCGCCTTCCAGCGCCTCGGCCGTAAGCACGGAAATGCCCGCTTCGAATTTTGCCGCGAACTCACGTCGCCAGCCGCGAAAACTGTCCGACCAAGCCTCGACCGTATATTCGTAGATGCCGCTTTCGTAGAGCGAACAAACGCCGCGCCAGCGATCGTTGTCGATGAAACTCATCGGCGTTTCGTGCCAGCGATTCTCTCCGAGAATGCGCCATTTCAAGACGGCAGCGACAACGTCGTGGCCGTCCTTAAATATGTCCGCTTCGACGACAAGATCTTCGCCGACAACGCGCTTGACCGGGTAGCGTCCGCCATCGATCAGCGGCTGCAGATTCTCTATGACCGCACTGGGAAAGGCCCGAGGCATGGGCCATGAATCAACTGAAATTAGCCAAATGCGAAAGAAGAAATCGCGGCGATCGGCCGAAGATTGACGCTGCGATTATGCGACGAAATAAAACGCGCACTCGTACTGTCCCGAGTTGCGCGTTTCTTCCCGGCGCACGCGCGTCTTCAGAATCGCCTCGAACATGTCCTGCTCAAGCCGGCCAACGATCGGATACCGGTCGAGCAGATTCAGAATCGGAGAGTGGCATTCAAGAATTTGAAGACCGCCGTTTTTTTTATCGGTGAGCAATTGCGCCATGTACCCTTCGCTGTCGCGCACCTTGGCCAGCCATTTGGCACGGTCGGCCACTGTCTCTCCTTTCACCCTTGTTTTTAGCGCAGCGCGTTTTCTTTCGAAAACATTGTAGAGCAGTTTCTCGGGCGCGTTCGGTCCGTAAATTTCTCGAATCGATTTAAGCAGCTCCAGGGTGATTTGATTACTATCACTGGAAAAAAGATCGTGGCTGCGGCGTGTCAGCCGGTAAACCATTTCCGGCCGGCCCATTTTCTGCGGCCGCCGCCAGGTATCAAGATAACCGTCGCGCTGCAGCGTCAGGCAATGTTGTTTGATGCCCATGTAGCTCATCTTCATTTTCTCGACAAGCTCGTTGACCGACATGCCGCGGGTGCGCTTGAGCGAGTTTAGAATTTCCAGCCGCTGGGTGCGGCCGATCTCGGCGAGTAATCGTTGGTTCATGGCCCTGACAAAAAGAATGACAGCCTCAAGTTTAAACGTCTCGATATTTAAAACGCAATACCAAAAATTACGCAAATAGCGGGGACAAGGGGAATTACGCCGCTGCCTATCTTGGCCAATCTATTCCCGGGCGCTAGCAGGCAAATGGAAGATCGACGATCTCGACGGGCGCGATGACCGGCGCATCTTCCAGCATAAGCACATCGAGCCTGGATTTGATGCAATTGAAACCGCGTTTGACGTAGCCAAGCGCGATTTCCTTTTCTAAACGCTTGCTGTGGGCCGCACTCGTGATCCAGCCAACTTCTTTGCGCTCCTCTGACATTGCAGCCAATCGCATTCCGGCAATGAGCGGCAAATCATTGACCGAAACCAAGCCGGACAATTTCTTGTTCCGCTGACCCGACATTTTCATTCGCGAAATGGTCTCCTGCCCGATGTAGCAACCTTTTTCATAATCGATGCAGCGTTCTTCGAGGTTTGCTTCAATTGGAATGATCTCTTCGGTCAACTCGCGATTCCAGCGAGGAATCCCTTGTTCGATTCGAAAAACTTCCGCGCAATTGGCATCGCAGAAGTTGAACTCTTCGGACAATTGCCGAAACACTCGGTCGTGCAGCTCGGTTTCGATCCAAAGGTCCCATCCAGAATCGGCAAAACGATTTGCAGACATAATCTTGCATTCGCTTGGCAATGCAGCAGCGGTTGAGCGCAAAACGTGAAAGATCGATAATCGATCGCTGACGTCTTCGATCTGTACGTCATCGGCGATGATGTAGCGCTCAAGCCGCCGCTGTAGTGATTCTCGAAGGTCGGGGTCGGCGTCGAGAAGGA
>Ga0070706_100004980_pt1 | contig 12717 bp, 9 predicted proteins | sample KBSK5501metaG_FD_65476 | JGI IMG/M metagenome (GOLD analysis project Ga0070706, IMG submission 65476) | Corn, switchgrass and miscanthus rhizosphere microbial communities from Kellogg Biological Station, Michigan, USA - KBS K5-50-1 metaG | ecosystem: Host-associated > Plants > Roots >...
TGACCTTTCTTTCTTCCGGCGCGCAGGCTCCCGCCTTTAGGCGTGGGGAGAGCGCCGTCTCGTCCGTTTGTGCTCTACTCTGTTCGGCAGTCGCTTCATGGGGTGCTCCTCGGACCACCCCGCTGCCAAGCGGGTGGTTTAGGCCTGGCAGGCCCATCGCGTAAAGCAGCTCCGGTAGAGCAGGTGTCCATCCCACCGCGACTGCTCTCCCCCGCCGGTCGCGAGAATCCCCTGCCTTTAGGCATGGGGAGTGTCAACCTTCTCCTGTAATGTGCATCCGTGGATCGACTTACTCCGGCCCGCGCGGATCGAGAGCGACGTGAGTCGGATCAGTGACATGAAAGGATCGGATGATGCTGGACCGTGGTAATCACCCCCATCACCTGTGGATCTCCCTGCGCTGGGTAATGCTCGCCTGTGCGCTCGTCGCGGTCGGTGTCGTGACGCTCGTCCCGCGCGGTGTCTCCACGGGACACGCCGCTCCAGCACCCGCACGCACCAAGACGGCGGTCTTCAAACTCACCAGCCCGAACTTCGACGCCAACGGCCCGATGCCTGCCTCGGCCGCTTTCAATCAGGCGGGCTGCGTCGGGCGCAATGGCGCGGGCCAGAACATTCCACCCACCCTCACCTGGGTGAATGGTCAGACCGGCTTCACCGGCTTCCCGACCCTGAGCTACGCCCTCACCGAGGTAGATTACGATGCACCCGTCGGTGGTGGCTTCCACCACTGGGTCATCTACAACATTCCCAGCACGGCGACCACCTTGAATGCCACCACGATTGCCGATTCCGCGCCGGGGATGAATGACTTTGGCCTCCTCGGGTATGGAGGGCCTTGTCCGCCGCAGGATGGCCAGACACATCACTACATCTTCACGCTCTACGCGTTGGACATCACCTCGCTTGGGCCACAAGGGATGACCTACACTCAGGTGACCAACGCGATCAATGCCGCCGTTGATAGCCACGGTATCAACTTCGTGGTAAACGGGTCCACGGTGCTCATTGGGACGTTCCGGAATCCGGCAGGTAGCTAGGGTGTGCCTCGCCTCCGCAGGCGTCAAGACAACGCCCGCTCGCTCGTAGAGAGCACGCCTGCAGAATGTCATGCGTTGGGCCGCATGTCTCGGAGAGGGTAATTCGCCGCGTACAACATCGCGGTGTACAACATTCACATGGCCGTCAGCGCGATGCATGCCGTCTTGGATCCAGGAAAATCGGCCTGCATGCAAGGGCGTCCGGCGGGGATGTTGTACGCGATGTTGTACTTAGCGGGCGCTCGCACGCATCCTTCGGCGCGAGCGCTCGCCGGCGATCCCCATGAATCCTGGGCAGAGGTGTATGGGAGTCGAACCCACCCACGACCGCGCAAGCGGCCGTGCAACGATTTTGAAGACCGCGAGGCCCACCGGGGCCCGTCCACCTCCCTGGCACGCCGCAGCGTGACCTCTCGTACGATGCCACGCGCGCGCGGCGCACGTCAATCGGGAGGCGCGGCTTGCCGCCCTGCCCTGTGTCTGCTACACTCGTCTCATGAGCCTGTGAGGCCCGGCGCCGAGGCAGGGCGCCGGTGCGCTGTGTACGGGGTCGTGCTGGGAGGTGGGTGGCCATGGAATGGAAAAGACCCGCACGCAACATGGCCCAACGTTGCTGGCGCTGTAATGCTCGCATGCGGCCCGATCAGCTGCTCTGCACTCACTGCGGTGCGACGCGTGCTACCAGTCAGGTGCGCGCCCAAACAGGTCGCCGGCGCGGCGCGGCCACCGAGGACAACGATGATACGCCGGGGTACGCGGATATCGCGGCGGATTACGTGCCAAATCGCGCTTTTGGTGCGCCGATCGCGCCGCCGCGCGGCGGCACGGCCCAACGCAAGCGGCGCGCGGCCAGTGAGGACTACTGGCCCGACGAGCCGGATATTCCGCTCGAGCGCAATCTGCCGAAACGCCGCCAGCCACATCCATTGCAGTGGGTGCGGCACTCCTGGTTGCACGGCGTCTTCATCAGAATCACCAACATGCTGTTCGCCATCGGCTTTGGGTTGGTCGGCGGCTTTCTCGGCGGGTCTATCTGGTGTGCCGTGCAGACGACCTTCCAATTTCGCCTGGGCGTTCTCGCCGTCGTGATGGGCTATCTGACAGGCCAGGGAGTCTCTCTGGGGTCGGCCACACGCAGCCTGGTGACAACCTTGCTCGCGCTTGCGCTGACCGTCTTCGTCTGGGCCGTATGTACGAGATACCTGCTGGGCCAGGGCTTCGACCTCTTGCCGGTGGATGGCCTGTTTCTCTTCGCCGCCCTCATAGTGTCAACCATCCCAACGCGGCTGCTGCCCGCGAAGGATCCTTGACATGTCGCTATCATCGCCCTATACTCTGACATGCCATGAACAAACACAGCAGTCTCTTAGATGACAACCGCAACCTGATGAACGCCAACGCGTGGTGGTGGCGCTGCCCTCCGGCTTGACGGTGGGTCGTTTGTGATGGCATACAGCAGCGCGGGCCCACGGCAGGTCGGGGGGATGGCAGAGGAGCAGTCCTCTGCCCTTTTTGTTGCCCGCGACCCGTCGTCCGCGCACCTGCGCTCCTCCCGTCGTGGGCACCATTCCCCCTGCGACGCCACGTCCGTCCGTGCCGCCGGCTTCAGCCCGCGGAGGTGCTGATGGAACGCGCGCTGGGAGGAATCCCCCGCGCTGGGAGTGGAAACGAGGGGGCCAGGTATGGTGGTGGTTGTACAGGAGCGCGCGACACCCGAGGAGCGCGCCGAGATGCTACGCCTGCTCGCGAGCATGCACGCCGGCGCGGTGCCGGCGCCGGTGCGGACGGTGATCGGCGAGGTGATCTGCCAACCGGACGCCACAATCTCCGAAGAGCTTGCCTGCCGATTGGCGGCGCTCCCTGCCGTCGCGCGCGTCATCCCGATCAACACACCGTATCACCTCGCAAGCCGGGCGCTCTTCCCCACCACCACGCGCGTGCGCGTCGGCCAGGCGATCTTTGGCGGCGGCGACCCCATCATCATCGCGGGCCCGTGTTCCGTTGAGGGCGAGGAGCCGATTCTGGAGGCAGCACGCGCCGCACGCGACGCGGGAGCGCAGCTGTTACGCGGTGGCGCCTTCAAGCCGCGCACCTCGCCCTACAGCTTCCAGGGTCTCGGGCTCGCCGGTGTCGAGCTATTGGCCCGCGCCGGCGCCGCAACCGGCTTGCCCATCGTCACAGAGGTGATGGAGCCGGCGCTGGTGCCTCAGGTAGCCGCGCTTGCCGATGTGCTCCAGGTGGGCAGTCGCAACATGCAGAACTACCCATTGCTGCGCGCGGTCGGCGCCGCCGGTCGCCCGGTGCTGCTCAAGCGCGGCTTCGCGGCCACGCTCGACGAGTGGCTGCTGGCGGCGGAATACATCCTGGCCGCCGGCAATCCGAACGTGCTGCTCTGCGAGCGCGGCGTACGCGGCTTCGACCCACAGACGCGCAACCTGCTGGACCTCTCGTGCGTGCCGCTGTTGCGCCAGCTCACGCACCTGCCCATCCTGGTCGACCCCAGCCACGCGACAGGGCGCCGCGATCTGGTGGCGCCGATGGGCATCGCGGCGATCGCGGCAGGCGCCGATGGGCTGCTCGTCGAGATGCATCCACGGCCGGATGAGGCGCTCTCGGATGGCCGCCAGACGATCGACCCAGGCGCGCTGCGCCAGCTGATCCGGCGCGGACGCGCGGTGCGGGCGGCACTCATGAGCGAAGACTCGTCGCCTGACGCGGGGCCGGCAGCCGCCAAGGAGCTGGTCGGCGGCGCCCATCTGTAGACGGGTCCACCAGGTTCTTACCCCCTCGCCCCCTTCTCGCCGCGATGGGAAGCGAGAAACCCTCGTGCTGCGATGGGGAACGGGGAGCCGAGCGACGCGCTCGTGGTCGCCGCCCGCGATCTGTTGCCCTGCGCGACGTCGGCGGCTCGTCGCCCCGAGGCACATGCCGCTGGCTCGCGGCTGCTTCGTCACTCGGCCTGCATTCCCAGCGCCACGAGCGCCGCTGGCAGCTCGCCCACGCGCGGGATGACGATATCCGCGCCGCGCTCTTGATAGGCAATCGCCGCCGCTCCCTCGGCAACGGCGACCGCCAGCACCGGCGGCAGGCGCGGGTCCGCCGGCTGGGCCTCGTGCCGGTAGTGCAGCACGAGATCCAGATCGTCCGCGGTGTCGCCCACGTACAGCGCGCCCCTGGACTCCAGCATGCGCACCGCCAGCGCCAGCGCACGCGGATCGGGCTTCGCGAAGACCGTCCCCGGCACCACACTGGCGAAGGGCGAGCGGCCAAACTGCGTGTCGTGGAAGGCGACTCCCGCTGGCTGCGCGATGGCCTCGTTGAGAAAGGTGACCGCCCAGTTCACCTCCGGCCCGACACGCCCGGTGATGAGGCCAAGCTTGCGCATGCCGAGCTCCGCGAGGGCGGGCAGCAGGCCAGCCTCCAGCAGCGCCCCCTCGTTGTGGACGAAGCCGCGCGCGTCCGGCGCATAGATCGGCTCGTGCGCGTAGTGTGCGCGCACCAGCTCCGCGCCCCAATAGTGCTCGTCGTGCGCCCAGCGCGCCACCTCGGCGCTGGGAATCGCGCTGGCCGGCACCACCGCGCGCACCCACTCCGGCCCACCGTGGCCGGCCAGCGCCGCCGCCCGCGCCCGCGACGCCCATTCCGCGAGCGACACCTCCGCCTCGGGTGCGCCACGCCACTCGCGCAGCCGCGCCGTCCACAGCGCGGCGAAGAGCTGGGTCGCGTCCCAATCGTTATTGAAGCCGCCGGCAAGCTTGAAGAGCGCGACATCCTCTAGCGAGACCAGCGGCGAGGGCGCCTCGCGCAGGCCATTCACCACACGCACCACATGCTCGGCGGCGTGGATCACCGCCAGACGATACGAGCGGCGCGTGTCGATCAGCACGCCGTCTACATCGAAAAGCGCGGTGTCGAGCCGCGCGTGCGCGGAGCCGAGGAACGCGTCGAGATCGAGTCCGGGACGGCGCCACCAGGAAGACGACGTGTTCGAGGCTGTGACTGGCATCTCGCTCCGTTCTCCAAACCTTACCGTTTTATGCCGAAGCATCGAGCGTGTTTGGTTCCTGCTTCACCGCGGTCAGTTTCACCTGAGCCGTCCGACTCAGATCAGCGCTGGCCGCTCCACAGGCGTTTTGACTGTCCGAGGAACTCCCGGCCAGTTGGCTTAAATTGACGGCCGCATTCAGGTCCCGCTCAAGCAAGAGCAGACACTCAGGGTTCTGGCAGTGGAACACCCGATCGGCGAGCGTCAAGTCCTCATCCACCCAACCACATCGCGAGCACGTCTTGCTGGAGGGTTCCCACTGGCTTGCCAGGAGCACCTGGCTGCCATACCAGTGCGCTTTATAGCGTAGTTGCCGCCGGAACTCTGCGAAGCCCACATCAGCGATGGCCTGGGCCAGCTGGTGGTTCTTGAGCATGCCGGCTACGTTGAGATCTTCGATCACGATGACTGACTTGGTTTTCGCCAGTCGTGTCTTGACCTGATGCAACGTGTTCGCGCGCTGATGGGCGATGGTGCGATAGTGTTTGGCCAGGGTGCGGGCGGCTTTCTTGCGGTTTTTGCTGCCTTTCTGCTTCCGTGTGACGGCCTTATGCAGCCGCTTGATCTTCTTCAGGCGGCGCTTGAGTGGCCTGGGGTTGGGAATGACGGTGCCATCCGAGAGCGTGGCCAGCGTCTTCACGCCCAGGTCGACGCCCACGATGGGCCCGATATTGGCGGGCGCCTCCCGCTCTTGCTCCACCTGCACACTCACAGACCAGTGCCCCGCCTGCTCGGAGACGGTGGCCGAGAGCATCTTCACGCCAGCCGTCGGCAGATAGCCGCGCTCTTTCAGCCTGAGGCATCCCAAGCGTGGCAACCGAATCGCCGTCGAGAAAATCACGATGGCGCCAGTGAGGCGGAAACCGCCCAGCCCGCGCTTCTTGCTCTTGAACCTGGGATAGCCGACCTTGCCCCGGTGCTTGTCCCGCTGAGTGAGCTTGACCCGGCGGAAGAAGCCGTCAAACGCGCGGTCCAGGTTGCGTAGCGCTTCCTGGGGCGCGCACTTGGAGACCTCGTACATCCAGGGCACCTCAGTTTTCTTGAGGGTATTCAGTTCCCGATGCAACTCTATCGCTGACACGCTCTTGCCGGTTGCAGCGTAGGTCTCTTGCTTGCGGCGCAAGCCCCAATTGTACGCCCAGCGCGCCGCGCCCGCATGCCTCTTGCATCCGGTGATCTGTTCATTGTTCAGATCGAGCTCAGTCTTGTAGGCGCGCTGGATGGTCCTCACTCGTCGGCCTCACTGCGCAGAGCGTGTTCAATGCACGCTTTCACTTGTTCCGCCCGCCGCCTGGAGTTGCGCCGCCCATAGAGGCGCGCGGCCATGCTGGTGATGACCGCCACGAAATCCTCCACCAGGCCGTCACCCGTGTCGCTGGGGAAGATGGCCTCCACCCGGCGCCCCTGCTGTTCCAAGAGGGTGACGATATAGCCATAGCCAAAGCGGGTCAGGCGATCCTTATGCTCGACGAGCAGTATGCCTACCTTCGCATCGCTCAGCAGCTGCTTGAGTTTGGGCCGCTCGTCATTCAGGCCAGAGGCAATCTCCGTCACTTCCGCCACGACCTGATAGCCGCGCGCTGCTGCGTACTCCTGCAAGCGGTGCATCTGGCGGCGCGCGTCGCCTTTCTGGTCTGCGCTGGACACCCGCGCGTAGAGGGCCACGCCGTGAACAGGCACCACGGGTTCTCGCACAATGATGGTGCCAGTCGGCCGTTGGTAGGCATCCAACTGTCCGGCCTTCCACCACTGCCAGGCCGTCTTGTAAGTGACGCCTACTTGTCGCGCATACGTACTCAGCTTCATGTATATAGTCTGTCACAAAACAGGATACGAGTTATATCCCACATTGCGCATGCCCCCTTGCTGGTTCCAGCATTTTTCGCAAGCTGCCGTCTGCAACTCAGCGCCGTCCGCTCGCTACAAGTGGGGAATTTGCGGGGATTGCGTGGCACCAGCAAGAGACTGGCAAGAGCTCGGCCCTCTCGCCACATGCCGACGGTGACCGCGTGACTGACGCCTCGGCTTGGCGACGTGCATGGCAGATCACGATGCGCAAGCCCCGTCAATCCTGGCCTCGCAACCACTCTTCCAGCATCTTGGCCGTCTCGGTCCTGCCCAGCTGCACGTACGCCTCGCGCTCGTATTCGAGAGAAAGCACGGGCAGTTGCATCCCCGCGACCTCCACGACCCGCCGATGGCGCTCCAAGTCTACCAGGTCGTCCCAGTTGCCATCTGGTAGCCGTTTCTGGATGTCGCCCATGATCTCGACGCTGATGCCAGCGATCGCCAGGGCGCCAAAGTGTGAGCGGATCGTCGCGGCGGAGGAGAAGGCCACCGGACGCACCGCGTACTCCGCGAACAGACGCGCGATGGCGTAGGCGCCCCCGGCGTCGGTCTGTAGGTCGATGTCGTGGGGCGTAACGGGTACACCCTGCAGCGCAAACCCGAGACTGCCGGTGACGACCCAGACGACGCCGGTCCCACTCAGCCGGGCATAGAGCGTGCGCAAGACATCGAGGTAGGCTCGGTCGATCATGCCTTCACCCCTCGTCCAGATTGCGCAGGCTCACTTGCTACCTGCGTACAGTTGACTGACCGCAGAGCCAAGCAGGCCGACGACCAGGGCATGTAGCGGCTGCAGTCCATGCACGAGCGTCTGTGTGCTGCCGGGGCCGCGAATGGTCAGCAGGCTGATGCCCTCGAAGCATTCAAACATCCAGCGCATGGTGGGGCGGTTGGTGGGCTGTTTGAGCTGGTTGGGCACGGTCTGGTCACTGGCCACCAACTGCTGTCGGAGCCGCCACTCCGCCAGGCGGTAGACCAGCAGGCAGAGCACCATGATGAAGGCCAGCGCCATGATGCGCTCGGGGCGTTTGAGAAAGACCGAGGAGGCGAGGAACAACGGGTCCTTGAGAAAAGCAAAGCCCCGTTCTACTCCCGATTGGGCTTTGTACTGGCTGATGAGCTGTTCGTCAGGGATTTCCGTGGGATCAAGGACATTGGTCGCCACCAGGAAGCGCGCTTGGCGCTGGGCCTCGCGCTCCAACTGCTCTTGGTCGAGGGTCACCTGAGCCTGCACATGCCACGTCTCGTGCTCAGGTGAACGGTGCTGGGACGGCCGCCCTTTGCCGGCGTAGGCGTAGTGCGGGCGGCTGCTCACCGTGCCTGCCACGTGCAGCCAGACCGGCAGCGTTTTGAGCTGGCGCTGCTGTTCGGCCTGCGCATCTGCCTGACAGGCGAACGCCTGATTGCCCAGGTGCCACAACTGACGCTCCCACTGGTCCAGGTCGCGCTGTGCCCGCTTGGCGAGGGTTGACCGCACACGGGCCAGGCCAGCGTCCGTGACCACGACGATCCAGCGCTCCGTGCCCTGTGCCAGCTCCACCTGCCGGCTGAACCAGCGCGTCTGTCCGTCGGCACTGGTCTGCCAGGACGCGGGCTCCTCGCTCAACAGCGCGCTGGCGTCGCGCAAGGTGGCCGGCACGCGGCTGATCCAGCGCACACCCGCCTCGGCAAACCGCTGCATGTTGGCTGCACTGTAGACTCCACCGTCGGCCACATAGATCCCGGGCTGCTCGCCGTCTGCCCGCAACTGCGTCACGAGCGCCTCAATGGTCCGGGCCAGTTCTCGCTGGTCGCTCGCATTCCCGTCCAAGGGGCGCAGGAAGACCGGAATAGCGCCCTCGCCGCTGGTGGCCAGCGCTAGCATCCACTGTTTGAGGTCTTGGCGCTGGTCCCGCGAATACCCATACGTAATGGCGATTGCTTGCGCATCGACGTCGTCCCCCTCGTCTTGGGCATACTCCCCACTGACCGCGAACGAGGTGGTGTCGACGTGCAGCTCGCGGGCAGACAGGCCGAGGCGCCGACGGGCCTGCGTGGCAATCCCGGCAAACAGGGCGGTCGGATCCTGCGCGTAGAGCCAGTCGAGCGTGCGGCCCAGACACTCGTCGTTGAGATCCTCGGCCATGATTCCTGGCCCCAGGAGGTGCGCCACCGGCTTGGTCTTGAAGAACTGGGGGACCAGATACAGCCGGCGATTGGCGAACCCCAACCCATTCAAGACCATGGCAACGGTCGCGGTTCCCACACCGACCCGTTCATGCAGGTGCATATCCCGCGCATCGAGATAGTCCGCCAACCCGATCTCCCGACACACGCCAGCCACAATCCCCAGATGGTCCAACCGGGCAATCTCGATCCCCTGCGGCTCCATGGTGGTCCCTCCTCCTCAACCACCTCATGGTGCCGCCCCGGCCGCCTCGGCTGCAAGCGCCCCAACGAGAAATCGTCAAACCCACCAAGCGGTCGTGCGCAATGTAGGTTATATGCCATGAAATCAGTATTTAGTCATCTACCCCTCTGGCAGGCGTTCACGTGGCGGGCGGGTCATGCGCTGGCAGCGCGCCCCCGCACCCGAGCGAGTATAGCATGGCGCGTATCACCCGGGGCCGATCTGCCTGGCAGCGGCACGCGTGTTGCGTTGCTCGACCGAAGAGGTGAGTCGTTTGACGCGTCGCACCTCGCCACGTATGATACCCAAGCGTGAGGAGGTGGCTGCCCTGCCGGTTGGCCAAGAGCGTGTAACCGGCGGCGCCTTCGACTCGTCATAACGCAAGGGCGGGCACGCGCCGAAGACGCTGGCGCCGCCATCTGGACATCGTCGCGGACGAGTAGCGCATGGACTGGCCCTGGAGGAGGGCCAGTTGACGCGGTGGAGACTTAGCGAGCTATCAGCGGGTGGTCTCCAGGGCGGGCAACGCCGCCGCCCTATCCAAGGTCGCACGGAAAACCGGTGGGTGACCGCCGGGACAACGGGCGGCCGGTGGCGGGACAAACGAAAGGTCAGGTGCCGTACATGTGCGGCATCGTGGGCTATGTTGGCCCTCAACAAGCAACCCCTATTCTCCTCGAAGGCTTGCGACGTCTCGAATATCGCGGCTACGACTCCGCCGGCATCGCCGTCGTCTCATCCAGCGGCGAGATGCAGGTGCGCAAGTCCGCCGGCAAGCTGCAGAATCTGCGCTCGGCGGTGGCCGTCGCGGAACCAGACGGCTGCATGGGCATCGGTCATACGCGCTGGGCGACGCATGGGCGCCCCAATGACGACAACGCGCATCCCCACTCGGATTGCAGCGAGAACCTTACGGTGGTGCATAACGGCATCATCGAGAACTATGCCGCGCTGCGCGACGAGCTGGCGGCGCGCGGCCACACCTTCCGCTCCGAGACGGATACTGAGGTGCTCGCGCACCTGATCGAGGACGCGCTCCCCGCGAGCGGCGACCTCGTCACCGCCGTGCGCGCGGCGCTGGGGCGGGTCACCGGCACGTATTCCATCGCGGTGGTCAGTCGTGAGCATCCTGATCGTGTCGTCGGCGCGCGCCAGACGGGTCCGCTGATTGCTGGGCTGGGTGTCGGCGAGAACTTCCTCGCCTCGGATATCCCCGCCATCCTGCGGCATACGCGGCGGGTCGTCATCGTCGAAGAGGGCGAGATCGTCGAGATCACGCGCGACAGCGTGCGCATCACAGACCTCGCCGGCCGTATGGTGCGGCGCGACCCGATCACCATTGCGTGGGATGTCGAGGCGGCGGAGCGCGGCGGGCACCCACACTTCTTCGTCAAAGAGATTCACGAGCAGCCGCATGCGGTGCGGCGCGCGCTGCTCGGGCGCATCCTGGAGCAGCCGGCGGGGCCGTCGCTGCGCCTCGCCGAGCTGGATCGGCTGGTGGCCTCGGGTGCGCTAGAGCAGGTCCGCCGCGTCATTCTGCTGGGCTGCGGCAGCTCGATTCTCGCCGGCATGCTGGGCAAGTATGCCATCGAGCACTGGGCGCGCGTCCCCGTGGAGGTCGCCGTCGCCTCCGAGTTCCGCTACGCCGACCCAATCGTCGGCCCAGAGACGCTGTGTATCGCCGTCACGCAGTCCGGCGAGACGACGGATACGCTGGCGGCGGTGCGCCTCGCGCGCGAGCACGGCGCGCCGCTGATCGCGCTCACCAACGTCGTCGGCAGCGCCGTCACCCGCATGACCGACGCGGTGCTCTATCTGCAAGCGGGGCCGGAGATCAGCGTCACCTCGACCAAGACCTACGCGACGACGGCGGTGGTGCTCTACGAGCTGGCGCTCTGGCTCGCGGAGCGCGCCGGCACGCTGGCTGGCGCGGAGGTCCGCCTCCTGTTGGAGGCGCTGCTCGCGCTGCCCGCGCAGATGCAACAGGTGGTGGAGGCGTTCGCCGGCGCCGATAGCCCGGTCCCGGCGGTGGCGGGGCGGCTCGCCGCCAGCCAGAGCTGCATGTTCATCGGCCGCGGCGCGGGCTATCCGCTGGCGCTGGAAGGCGCGCTGAAGCTCAAAGAGATCTCGTACGTCCATGCCGAGGGGTATCCAGCCGGCGAGCTCAAGCATGGGCCGATCGCCCTGCTCGACGCGCAGGTGCCGCTGGTGGCGATTGCGACGGCGAGCCACACCTACGACAAAGTGGTGAGCAACATCCAGGAAGTGCGCGCCCGCGACGCGCGCGTGCTGGCGGTGGCCACGGCGGGCGACGAGAACATCCGCCGCCACGCCGACGACATCTTCTACGTGCCGGACGCGCCGGAGCTGCTCGCACCGCTGCTCGGCGTCATCCCGCTGCAGCTGCTCGCCTACCATGTGGCGCTGGCGCGCGGCTGCGACATCGACCAGCCACGCAACCTCGCTAAATCGGTGACGGTCGAGTAGGAAGAGTTGACTATTCAGGCGAATGTCCCGTGACACGAATGTTCTGAACCAGACAGCAATGTTCTGGACTGTGCCACGAATGCTCTGGACTGGAATGCTATCGCGGATGGCGCCATCCGCGACAGCATTCCACGTTTGCTGTGTGATGTTGGGCTCTGGCGCTCACACCTCGACCCGTTTGTCTCATTCGCGACGCTTGCTGTCGCTGAATAACGAGGCGGCTCGACCAGAACTGAACGCCTTCATTGTCATTTCATCGTCTTGAGGCGATCGCCAATGGCGTAGCGACTGTCTTCGCGCAACGTGCTCTCTTGACGGCACCGAAGCAGAGATGTACCGTGACAATAAAGTTGGTCACTGGGTGCGATTCGTTCCCTCGAAACTGCTATAGGGCAGGGGATGAGGGGCGCTCCGGTAAGGAGCGACAACTGTTGGTGCGATGTTGGGTGCAATCCCCAACCCTCTCAGTGAAGGAGGAAATGCATCTTCCCCAGGGTAGCGACTGGTCATCAATCCCTGAAGCGGGAAGAAATGCGGGGTAGATGGGAACCCGACCCATCCAACCCGCTAGCAGGCTGCTATGGTCAGCGCAAGCGAACCCTCATCTGAACTGTCGTTACAACTAAAGAGCCAACGCGGGTTAATTGGCTCTGTCCAAAACGGACATGGCTCAATCAGGGACAGTGATATCGAGCGGTTACTGCCTTCACTCCTGGAGCCCGGCAGATAGAGGGGTACCTACGGCAGCATCACACGCATCAACGGAACGAAGAAACTGTCAGGCAGGCTCTCCTGGGTGGTCGATACCAGGAGCAGGTGACCAGACCGTATGCTGCTTGACAGGAGGATTGCCGAAAAAGCAAAGGCCAGGGGTAATGCCCTGGATAGGCTGACGTCGGCACGACAGT
>Ga0070706_100004982_pt1 | contig 12716 bp, 16 predicted proteins | sample KBSK5501metaG_FD_65476 | JGI IMG/M metagenome (GOLD analysis project Ga0070706, IMG submission 65476) | Corn, switchgrass and miscanthus rhizosphere microbial communities from Kellogg Biological Station, Michigan, USA - KBS K5-50-1 metaG | ecosystem: Host-associated > Plants > Roots >...
ATCTTGAAGCGTTGGACACCGAAGAGGTTGTAGCCGTAGACGGGTCGGCCGTCTCTCACGTAGAGGGTCCAACCGCCGAACTCGCCTCCCTGGGCGATGATGACGCCACGTGCACCGCCGTCGGGCACCACGACTTGTGCGGTGACGGCATGAGACTTGTTCTTGATGTTGAGGACGATGTTCTCCGAGAGGCCACGCATCCCTGAGTAGAGCATCTGTGTGTTGCCGCGGATGAGCGTTGGGCGACCCGCGATTTCGGGATTGAACCGCTCCGCTTTGCGGCCGTCGAGTGGCAACACGTTGTACTTGACGGCTTCGATCAGGAACAAACGCTGCAGCTCGTGCAGCTTGTCCGGCATCTCCGCAGCAAGGTTGTGCGCCTGCGACCAGTCGTCCGGGGCGTAGAGCTCCCACACGTCGTCGTCGAGGGTGGGCAACTTTCCGACCATGATCCAGGGGACGCTGTGCATCGTGCAGGCGGTCCAACCCTTGTGGTAGATGCCGCGGTTCACGATCATCTCGAAGTACTGCACCTCACGGTGCTCTGGTGTGTTCGCGTCATGGAATGTCGGGACGAGGCTCTTGCCGTGGAGTGGCATCTGTTGGATGCCATTGACGAAGTCCGGCTCGGGGATCCCGGCTGCGTCGAGGATCGTGGCGGCGACATCGATCAGGTGACTGAACTGTGTGCGCATCTCTCCGCGCGCGCTGAATCCGTTGGGCCAGTGCACGATCGCCTCCTGGCGGGTGCCACCCCAATGCGAAGCGATCTGCTTGGTCCACTGGTACGGAGTGTCCATCGCCCAGGCCCACCCGACGGCGAAGTGGTTGAGGGCCGTGGGACTGCCGAACTCGTCGATTCGTGACGCCATGAACGCGGGCGTCTCGATGTCCAGCGCGGCGTTGAGCGGGATCATCCAGTTGAACGTCCCGTTGGGGCCCGCTTCGGCCGATGCGCCGTTGTCGCCGTTGATGAAGATGATGAGCGTGTCGTCGAGGATCCCGAGGTTCTCGATCGCGTCGATGACCCGACCGATCTGGTAGTCGCAGTGGTCCATGAAGCCGGCGTAGATCTCCATCTGCCGGGCGAGTACAGGTTTCAGGTCGTCCGCGACGTCGTCCCACGCTGAGATCGCGGCGGGCCTGGTCGTGAGCTGAGCGTCCTGGGGGATGATGCCCAGCTGCTTCTGGCGTGCGAAGATCTCCTCGCGCTGCACGTCCCATCCAGCGCGAAGCGGCCCTTGTACTTGTCTGACCACTGCTTGCTGCACGAGTGCGGCGCGTGGGTACCGGCGGGCGCGTAGTAGAGGAAGAACGGCTTGTCGGGCATGAGCGCCTTCTGTTGGCGCACCCATGCGATGGCGTTGTCGGCGATGTCCTCGTCGAAGTGATAGCCCTCCTCGGGCGTCTTGGGCTGCTCGACCGGCGTCGTGCCCCGGTAGAGGTCCGGCTGGTACCAGTTGGTCTCTGCCCCGAGGAAGCCGTAGATGTACTCGAACCCGCCGCCGCCGGTCGGCCATTGATCGAACGGCCCGAGCTGGCTCGTCTCCCACACCGGGACTTCATGGCACTTACCGATCTGCGCGGTCGAGTACCCGTTCAGCTTGAGGATCTCGGCAAGCGGCGCCGCGCTCTTCGGGCGGATCGCGCTGTAACCGGGCGCAGAGGTGGCGAGCTCCGTGATGGTTCCCATCCCGACCGCGTGGTGGTTGCGACCCGTGAGCAGCGCCTGGCGGCTCGGCGCGCAAAGCGCGGTGACGTGGAACCGGTTGTAGGTGAGTCCGTTCGCGGCGAGCCGATCAGCGGTCGGTGTCGACGTCGGGCCGCCGAACGTTCCCATCGCGCCGTAGCCGGCATCGTCCAACAGGATCAGGAGCACATTCGGCGCGCCCTCGGGCGGCCGCAGCGGCTCGATTGGCGGAAACTTCGTGTCAGGATCCTTCGCGTCGTAGGTCGTCAGCCCAACCACCGAGCGGTCAGGGATCGGCAAGCTCGTTCGACCGAAGTGGCTGGGTTTGGGTGTTTTGTCGTTCATTGTTGTCTCCTTTTCTTGTGCTCATCAGTGATCGGTGGCAGCTATACTGCTGCCACCAAAGCCGCTCCCAATAATGACGGCGTCATAGTTCATGACGATCCTCCTTCACGGGCTTCCAGAGCCTCCGCTAGAGAGAGAAATGCGCTGGTGGAGGAAAGACGAGCATCTGACCTCCACCCTTGCGACAAGAGCAGCGTGTGAGACGCTTTGCTCTACTCCTCACCGAATTCTGCGCGGAGCTGGTCTTCTTGCTCTTTGGACAGGTTGGTCTGAATGATCTCGAATTGCTGACCCTTGACGGCCTCAGCAACTCTATCGACCACCGCACCACTCGACAATAGGAACAAAGCCGAGGCGCCTGGCGTGATCTTGGCACGCACCTGGTTGATGAAGCCCTCGTCGATTCCATAGTGAGCGAAATGCCCCATGAGAGCACCCATCGCGGCGCCTACCGCCAGGCCGAGGAACGGGATAAAGAACAGCAAGCCGAACAGCATGCCCCAGAAGGCACCACCAGTGCGCCAGCCCCGGTCATGTCGCTGAGCTGTTTGGTCTTGGGCTTCTTGGCTCCGGCAGGCCAGGTGAGGATGGCCCCATCTTGAATCTGGATCAACTGCTGCTTTTGCAGACCCTCTAAGGTGGACAGCATCGTCTCGGCCCCCTGGTCCGTGGGAAACTTGAATACGACTAACGTTGCCATGGGTACGTACTCCTTTCGAGTGCTATTAGTAAACGTAGATTGAGTACAGAAGGCTATACCCTCTGGATCTTGCCCTCGCCGACCTTCTCGTCATTACTGACGGAAGATATGTGTATCACAGTTACCAGTGTACATGCCCGAGATGAAAAACGCATCTTCAGAACACACTATTTTTGCATACCTTAATAATCAGAAGAAAGATGAGTTGATCGTGTCGCCTAGTGTATTTTGATTACTTCTCCACACTAACTGGTTTTTGTCGTCACCAGCATGGTGGCGATGGGATTGAGTTTGACCGTGCCGCAAATCATCGCCCCGTTACGCAACGTGCGCCTGGTGATTCTAGGGCTGTTCGCCAATTTCGTGCTGGTTCCACTGATCGCTTACGTCATTGTGCGGGTGATCCCTGTCGGCGAGCCGCTGCGCATCGGGCTGATCTTGTTGGCAACGGCAGCGGGCGCACCCTTTTTGCCCAAACTGGTGCAGGTCGACTTCAAAGCTCGTTCGGATCTGGCGGTTCGCCCTTGTGGAAACGCAAACGCTGCCAGGGCCATTCACCATTGATCTCAACCTCGAGCGCCCAGCTCAGGAACGTACGGACGAGCACGATAAGTCCAAGTACGCCAACGCTCGCGAAGGTAGGATTGATAGCGACGCTGTTGATGATGTCAGCAGCGACCAGGAGTTCGAGTCCGAGCACGATCGATCTCCCCAGGTGCAGACGCAGACGACGATACGCCGCAGGGCCATCCCGGAAACGGATGAGGGTATAAAGGTATCGCGCGAACGCGAGGACGGAACCAATTACGAGAACAGTGACTCCTGCTATCTCGAATGCCGAGCCTATCAGCTCAATCGTGTGCTTACTATCCATAGCATGCCTCCAGAGGTAACGGAGAGAGGTCGTGTGAGTCGACCAATTGGTGAAGCAACAGACACCCTCGCTCCAGCTAAGGTCTGTCAATGATCTTGAAAAATCCTGTATTGAGCTGGGCGACCCTCGCGGTCGCTCAGCCTATTCTTTTAGGTATGTATCCTTCCTGGCCGAATGGTTAAGCCTGCGTGGGCGCGGGTTCCTTTCCCTCTGCACGAGCCAGTTTGTCTTTCCAGCGTGGCAGAAGCACACGCAGGGTCAGTCCTTGCCCAAGCAGCGTTACCAGGATTACGCCGTAGACGATGTCCTTTAACAGGTTGCGCTGCTCAAGTGCCGTGGGCAAGCTCAACACCAGTGCAAGCGAGAGCGCCCCACGCAGACCCGACAGCACCATCACCGGTCGCCAGGCAGAGGGTACGGGACGAGGACGAGGGAGTCTTGAGAGCTGCCTGCTGATGCGGCGCGCCCACCAGCGAGCCAGGACATCCTGCAACGGCATGAACGCGTAGATCATCAGCACCCGGCCGATGAGAGCCCCGAGCAGACCGAAGAAGATGCCTGGGAACGATTGCACAATATTGGTCAAGGCCAGTTCAAAGCCTAACAGCAGAAAGAGCAAGGAGTTGGCGAGATAGCTGATGAACTCCCAGACGTCGTCGGCCGCCTCGATTGTGCGAGGGGACATGGCGGTCTTGCGTCCAGAGCTGCCCATGACCAGGCCTGCCCCCACAACGGCCAGCGCCCCCGAGGTATGGAGAGTCGTGCCAAGCAGGTACATGCCGTAGGCCACCGCAACGGTGACGGTAATCACGATCAGGCGATCATCGATGCGGCGCAAGAGGCGCGAGGCGACCCATCCTACGCCAAAGCCGAGTAACAGCCCACCAAAGATGAGCCAGAGCACCTCCCCGGCAATCCCCAGAGCCGGGTGTTCAGGAACGAGGGATTGCCTGACACCTCAGCCAACCCCAAAGTGGGCAACAACACCGCCAGCACCAGTTCGTAGGCAGCACTCCCGGTGCCATCGTTGAAAATGCTTTCGCCCTCCACAAGGGTTCGTAAGCGATCAGGTACGCCGAGTTGCTGAAACAAGGCAATGATCGCAACCGGATCGGTGGGGGCGACAATGGCGCCCACCAACAGGGCCAGCAACCACGGCAAGCCGATCCCCCAGGAGAGTGCAGCCGCTACCACGAGCAGGGAGAGCACCATGCCAGGCACAGCAAGCAAGACGATGGGCAGCCAATCGGCCTCCAACCTGTCAATCTCAGCGTTCCAGGCTCCTTCGAAGAGCAGTGCGGGAAGAAACACGTAGAGAACCAGATTGGGATCGATATGTTCATTCGGAAGGAACGGCAAGAGCCCAATCACCAGGCCGACGATCACCAGCAACAGGGTATAGGGCACACGCAAGCGCCGTGCAAGCAGTGCCACGATCAAGGTCACGATGAGTAAAAGGATGAGGAAGGTGACCTGTTCAACCAGACTTGAAGAGCTCGTTCCACTGCTCATGAGACTCGCAATAACCATCGTTCTCACGTCCTTTTAAACGAGCGAGGGCGATCGCAAGGGTACACCCCTACTATACACGGTATTAGGAGCTGAAATACTTGAGGTCTTGTCAATTGCAAGCAGCATAACCGTTCTGCCAGTAGCAGGCGCCTGCAATGCTGTAGCTGTTGGAGTGATCCTCGGCGTAGGCGTTGGACTCGGCGTCGTTCCTGGAGTAGGTGTCGGCGTGGGAGTAATGCCCGGTGTTGGTGTTGTGCCAGGTTTAGAGCTATGTTGCTGACCTAAGGTATACAAGAGACTGCCGACGCCGACTAAGAGGAGTAATATTACAACCACCATGCCGATGAGTAAGAAAGGACTGACCCCTCTCCCGGTCTGAGAGCTTGGAGGTTGAGGGGAATCACCCACTTGCCCTGGTACGGGCGTTATTGGCGTCTGTTGCCCATAGCTAGCCGAGGAATAAGGCGATGGGATATAGCCCTGACCTTGTGGTGGGTAGGGAGCTTGCGGCTGGGGAGGTGGTGGAACCACTGGCTGGTGTACGATCGATACAACATATTGTGCTCCGCAACGAGGACAATAGGCTTGATCCGGTGTCAATGACGCCCCACAATTGTGGCAGATACGATACGGTTGACTCATGATGACGTTCTCCTCTGGTTCTTCCCGCGCCACTCGCTCTCTTGAACGCTGGGGCACAGAGCAGAGAGCTTAATGCGTTTTATTAGTGAGTATAGCGTGAAAAGCGTGAAAAGTCATCTTCAGAAGACACTATTTTTCTGCGCTTCAAGTATGGGCGGGCATACTAGAGGGTCAGGTTGTGTAATGTGTTTACACTAGTGCAAAATCATATGCCGTATTCCTACCCGTCCTGCAGCCCAGCAAAAATAGCGTGTTCTGAAGATGCGCGATCGCTCACAGGAAGGTATTAATGCATATGGATAAGGGTATTAGATCAGTTGATGCTCGATGGCGAAGCGGGTAGCGGAACTCCGCGAATTGACATCGATTTTGCGGTAGATCGATTGGATGTGCGCATTGACCGTATTCGGACTCAGGACGAGCTGGTCGGCAATCTGTTTGTTACTCATGCCCATCGCCGCCAGGCGCAGCACTTCGACTTCCCTCTCCGTCAACCCGCCAGGTATGGCCGGAGCTGGCGTTGGTTTCGCTATTGCTGGGGATATAAGGGAGACTTCCTCAAGAGGAAGCGTCTGTTCTCCTATTGCGACCGCCTGTTGGGGCGTCATCGCCTGTCCTGCTGCCCACGCGAGAGCAAAGGCCTTCTCGCTGAGCTGGCTGCGTGCCTCAGCCAGGGTCTGCTCGTAGAATGGCTGCTCGATGCCAAAGGGAGAGTAATATCCATTGGCCGCACGTACCGTCTCAGCGGCTGCAAAGAGACGAACGGTCCACCTCGCATGCTCCTCCTGGGCCAGCACAATCGCTCCCAGCCCTTCCAGGCATGAGGCGACGGCCCACTTGATGCGCGGATTGAGCCATCTGCCCTGCATCTTCGCGATGCCTTCTTCAAAGTATGATCGGGCCTCTGTCAGGTTGTCCTGCAGAAGCGCCAGGTGTCCTATGCCACAGAGCACCCGTACCAGGTCCTCTGTATTCTCTCGCTCTCGCGCAATGATCAGCGCCTCCTCTAGCAAGCTTCTGGCGCGCGCCTGCTCCCCAAGCGCTGCCAGTTCATAAGCAAGTATGGTCATCACTTCCGAAGCGAAGAAAGGCACACCCAACATTCTGAAGAGCTCAAGACTCTCTTCAGAGAACTGGTGCGCGTGTGTATACTGTCCCTGGGCATAGTAGATCAATCCCAGCTCATGAAGGTCCATTGCCTTTACATGCACTACATCTGCTGCCTGGAACAGCGCCAGGCTCTCCTCAAGCAGTTCGCGTGCCTGGTCATACGCTCCACGGGATAGGGCTCCTGTTCCCAGTGCGAGCAGCGCATCGGCGCAGTTTCCCGTAGCTCCCATCTCCCGGTAAAGCGAGTGACTTTCTTCGACTTTCACCACTCCTGCTTCAACCTCGCCGAGCACAAATTCGACGGTCCCCAGCCACAGCAAGGAAGCAGCCATACCAGGTTTGTCTTCCAGGCGTCGACAGAGTGCCAGACTTTCTTCAAGATAGGCGATTGCCGGCCTGGGATCATGCTGTCGCAACGCCAGAAAGCCAGCCACAGAGAGCGCCTTTGCTCGCAACAGGTCGGCGATTCCCTCGTTACCTTCAGAGGACACTTTCAGTGCCTGCGCCATGAACCTGCGGCCTTCGCTCAAGTACCCTCGAAGAAACCAAAACTGCCCTAATGCAGACGCGATGCGCAAGACGGAGATCGCCTCGCGGCCTGCGAGCAGCCACTGCATGGCCGCCCGAATATTCTTGAACTCCTGCTCCAGCCGCTCCAGCCAGGCTCTCTGAGTAGCACTGAACAAGGAAATCTCCGCCTGCTCGCTGAGCGTCAGGTAGTAGGCTGCGTGGGCATCCCGGCTGCGTTCCATTTCTCCATGTGCCACCAGGAGTTCCATACCATTCTCACGAATCGCCTCAAAGATATACAAGAGAGGCTCGTGCCCTTCCTCCTCACGCAGTTCCACCATGCCGCTATCTACCAGGGATGCAATCCCATCCAGGACGGAGGTGGTAAGCCCACCGAGCGCCGACACGAACGCTTCTGCCGCGTCCAGGGTGAAGTCCCCCACGAAGACGCAGAGGGAGCGGAAGATGGTTTGCTTTTCAGCCGAGAGCAGGTTATAGCTCCAGGCAATCGTATTGCGCAGGGTCTGCTGGTGAAGAGGCGCATCCTGTTTTCCACCGGTCAACACCTCTAAACGATGCTCAAGGCGGGAGAGCAACGCCTGGAGAGACAGGAGTTTGCTGCGCGCCGCCGCCAGCTCGATGGCCAGTGGCAAACCCTCCAGCAGGACACAGATCTCCGCGATGACCGCTGCGTTGTCTGAAGACTACGCAAAGCCCGGTTTGACTGTTTCTACGTTCTGCAGAAAGAGTTCCACCGCCGCTATCTGCGAAAGGGTATCATAGGTGGGCAGCGACTGCAGGTCGGGAACGGCCAGTGGCGGGACGGCGAACTCATACTCGCCTTTCACGTGCAGCGTGGTGCGACTGGTCACCAACAGTTTGAGCCGCGGACAGGTCGCGAGGAGTTCTGGAAGCAGGTGCTCGAAGTTGTCCAGGAGAAGGAGGAATTGTTTCTCGCGCAGATAGGCCGCGAGATGCTCCAAAGGGGAGCGATTTCCGCTCTCAGGCAGACCGAGTGTGTGTATGATCGTGGGGATAACCAGGTCAGGGTCGCTGATGGGGACCAGCGAGATGAAACAGGCCCCCCGTTCAAACTCCTCCAGCAACTCAGCCCCAAGCGCCATGGCGAGTCGCGTCTTGCCGACTCCCGGAGTGCCGGTGAGTGTCATCAGACGCACCTGCGGACGCGACAACCTGGCACGCGCTGCCTGGAGTTCCTGCTCGCGCCCGATCAGAGGGGTGAGAGACACAGGCAGATTCTGAACGTAGGTTTGCGAGTTCCCCAGCTGTTGATCCACTCGCTGTGTCATGGTCGTTCCTCCCACTGTTCAGATGGACCCCTGACGTACTGCAGTGAATAACCTACGAAAGCAGAGACAGTTGTGCTTAGCATGCTCAACGGGTTGGTACCATTTCACAACAAGGCGGAAAGACATACCCCTAGCAGTATCAACTTGCAAGACGAAGCGTGAAAACGATGTTGAAGAGGTAAGCACCAAAGTATAGTATAACATAAAAATGTTAAGCAAATGTAAAGGGAAGCATGCGGGAAAAATACCTTCATCTCATGAACGTATACAAGGCTTACCTCAGCATGAGCTTTCTTCGGCCTCACTGTACCAGTGTAAACAGATTACCCGGGACAGCCAGGTTGAGTGTACGCTCGCTGTGGGCTCGGCAAAAATAGCGTGTTTTGAGGATGTCTTTTCTTTCCTAAGTCAGTATACTAAGGATGATGATCAAGTGTTTTGTGTGTGGAGTGGTGGCGATGAGGCTACTCCGCACTATTCTCTACTGATGTACGTGTACTAGATTTCAATGCGAAAGGAACGAATCTATGAGCGAATATACCGAACCGCAAGTCGATCAAATCGAGGCCCTGTTTGTGCAGAGCGCCCGAGGATTGACGACGAGCAATGACTCCCTGACATTTCACGGGCTGGCGCACTCGACCCTGTTCTTTGCGGACCGGCCCCAACGGGTCGTGGGCCACCTGAGTACCAGAAAGTTCGTCGACCAGTGGGGCGAGGGTGAAGACAGCTTCGCCGAGGATCCACCGAATGCAGTTGTGTCCTTCCTGGAGGATGGCGACACGATCCCCGAAGAAGTGACGATGACCATCAGCGATCCAACACTGGACGGGGATAGCCTCACCTACAAGGTCGGTGTGCTTGACGGAACGCTGCCAGCCAGTGCAGGACCGTGCTCGCTGTTCATTGACCCAGTCGGCAGACCGTTATCGCCCATGTCGGTGGCTGGAGTGCGTCGCCGTCAGCGCCGCCGCAGGTAGTAATGTACTGATTCCTCTCGTCCCGAACCATGTAGGAAGAGCGCGTTCTGAAGATGTATTTTCACCTCCAGGGCACTATACTGGTAACAATAGCTCACGGGGGCGCGTGAACAGTGACACGGGCAATGTGTACGTACTGCTCTTGAGCATCTATCACGCGTCCTTTCTAGGGCACTATAGTTGCTTGAATAAGTTTTTGACTGTTCTCCAGATCATCGTGGGAGGTGAGCAGGACCTTGAGCATGTACATTGTGGATATGGATGAGCGAGTTGCAGTGTCACGCTCTTGTTGATGGCAGAAAGGAACACTTCAATGCCTCGCTCTACCAAGGAACAACGGGCCAGGCTGATGGCACTGCCTAACGCGATGCTGCTTGCTACCCTGGTCATGGAGCCCGCTGATCCGGTGGCAACCCTGCGTGAGATGATTGATGAGATGCGCTATTTCCGCGAGGTGCGAGAGGCCTATCCAGACAATACGTTGATCCAGGGCATGCTCCAGGACGCTGAAAACCCGCTGCCAGGGCTCCATCTCTCATCGCTTGCCGACCGAGAAGCGGTGTTGCACGAAGTGCAGCAGTATATCGAGGAGACGAGCGCGCTGTTGGGAAATGATCTGGAAGCCAAAGAGTTTACAGCCTGTTTAGCGGCCCTGGCGGAAATGATAGCAGAGGACGTGGAACACGGGCAGTTTGGCAGTGACCCGGCCATCGAGCAGGCGCAAATGAAGTACCTGAGGACGTTGCAACAGCAATTCAGTCTCTCGCCTCCCAGGTAGATGGATAGCTCGGCACCTTAAGCGAGACAGTATCTTGTGTGTTTGTATGAAACAACCAGACCATACCGCACTCATCATCTCTTTCGCGTTCCGCGAAATAGCGTAACATCGGTGAAATCTGTCGTTTGGGCACTCATGTACGTAATTGAGGTGAAGAAGGAGTAGTTGACTATGCAGACGATGACGGTACGAGGATCACCCATCGTCCGCTATCTGGTTGTTGCGGCCGCGATTGTGATTGTGGTATTTGGCCTGAAATACTCAAGTGACGTTCTGGCTCCCATTTTCTTAGCAGCGACCCTTGCCATCCTCTTTACTCCGGCATTGCGCTGGCTCGAAAAGAAGGGTCTGCCTACCGGGTTGGCGCTCCTGGTAATGGTCCTTGTTCTTGGGGGGTTCATCATTCTCTTGATCATCATCCTCACTGCCTCGCTGGAGCAGCTTGCACTTCAGTTACCGGTCTATCAAGAATTACTCCACCAGCGTATTGCTAATCTGGGAGCTGCACTGGGGAACATCGGCATTGATGTACAGGACGCGCTCAACGCCTTTGTCGTGGACACGACAGCTCTTACCAAATCAGCTATTAACACTGCCCTGGGAGTATTGGGCAATAGCGTCGCCATCGTCTTCTTTCTGTTCCTACTCTTTTTGATGCTGGTCGAGTCGAAGTCCATCGCGACCAAGTTCCAGACGAGCCTGCAATCGGGGAACAACCTCGTGGTCCAACTCGGCACCTATACCAAACTCATTCAAAAACAGTATCGTATCCAGACCATGAGCAATCTCTTGAGCGCCGCTGCTCTCACGGTGGAGTTTTTGCTCTTCCGAGTGGACGGTGCCTTTTTATGGGGGTTCCTGGCATTCATCCTGGGCTTTATTCCCAACGTCGGCTTGATCATCGCCTGCTTGCCTGCTATCATCATCGCATTCATTCTCTATGGGTGGGGAACAGCGTTGGTGATCCTCGCCATCGGCATCGTCCTCAACGCGGCAATGGATAATGCGGTCACTCCCAGAATCATGGGCAAAGGACTGAACTTGCCAATCCTGCTCGTGTTTCTTTCCTTCCTCTTCTGGAGCTGGGTGTTTGGTCTTGTGGGCGCTTTGTTGGCAATCCCAGCAACGCTGTTCGTGAAAACGCTCCTACAAGGGCGCCAGGAGACGCGTTTCCTGGTCGTGTTACTCAGCGGACAAGGCGGCAGCGAGACAACGGTGACCATTCCAGAAGAGAGGCAGGATGAAATCAATTCATTCGAAGAACAAAGTGACGCACATGATGCCAGGCATGCAGCAGTGAGAATGGACTCACAGGAGGCTCCTCCCAATGAAGAGTGATGGAGCAAAGACAGAGGCAACTCCCAGCGGGCAAACAGCTATCAATACCGATTATGAGAAATTCATCCTGGCGCTTTCCCAGGAACATCGCTCAGGTAAACAATGAACAATTTCGACAGATCAAGAAGCTTGACGGGCAAGTCGAAGGGTGTATAAACAAACGAGTGCCTGGAAATACAAGAACGTCATAGAGAGTCCAAAACATGGGTACCGTCTTCTTTCAAATCCTGCCGCTTGCCCTCGCTGCCATCGCACCTACCATGATCGGCCTGGTCGTCCTCTTTTTGAGTGACGACAGAGGATTGGTGAAGGCGCTCGCGTTTATTCTGGGCAAATACCTTGTGTATGTGCTTTGGGGTGGGGTGTCACTCAATCTGGCTGAACATATAGCTTCTACGAGCTCGCGAGGAGCCACCTCCTATTCGGAGGTCATCTTTTTGATCTTCGGTTTGCTGTTACTCATCCTCGCCGTGCGCTCTTTCTTTGGCGAGGATGATCCTGATGCACCTCCGCCAAAGTTCATGACGATCTTAGACAAGATGGGACCGGTCAAGTTGTTTGGGGTGGGCGTTGTGATATCGCTGATGCAATTCCGCTTTATCGTGCTCGTACTCGTGGGTGCGGCGGTTATTGCGGAAGCCAGGCTGTCAACCACCCAAAACCTCATCTCCGTGTTCGTGCTCGCCCTGTTGATGGTATGGCCGATGCTGATCCCCGTCGTTGTTTTCCTGGTGCTGGGTGAACGCCGTGAAGCCGCCATGAAATCGATGAAGACCTGGTTGACTCGTAATCATCGCATGATCAATGTAGTAGTCAGTCCAGTTTGATATTTATGGTATGCTGAGGGAAAACAGGAGAAGATCTGATGGGACGACCAACTCCGATGCACCTCAGCGAAGACGAACGAGACCACGTGCAGGTGTTTGT
>Ga0070706_100004988_pt1 | contig 12704 bp, 9 predicted proteins | sample KBSK5501metaG_FD_65476 | JGI IMG/M metagenome (GOLD analysis project Ga0070706, IMG submission 65476) | Corn, switchgrass and miscanthus rhizosphere microbial communities from Kellogg Biological Station, Michigan, USA - KBS K5-50-1 metaG | ecosystem: Host-associated > Plants > Roots >...
AGAGTCTCGTCGGCGACGCGCTGCACCGCGCCGACCGCTTCGCCGAGGGAGACGCCGGGCGCCAGGTTGAACGAGAGCGTCACCGCCGGCAGCTGGCCCGCGTGCGTCACGCTGAGCGGCCCCACGCTGGTGGAGAAGTGGGCCACCGCGGAGAGCGGCACGAGCGCGCTGCTGGCCGACCGGATGTAGAGCTGGTCCAACGCCGGGAGGTCGCGCTGGTACTCCGGCATGACCTCGATGATCACCCAGTACTGGTTCGTCGGCGTGTAGATGGTGGAGATCTGCCGCGCTCCGTAGGCGTTGTAGAGGGCCGTCTCGACCTGATCCGCGGTGATCCCGAGGGACGCCGCCCGGTCCCGGTCTACCTCGATGCGGGCCTGCGGATTCTTGATCAGGAGGTCGCTGGTCACGTCGGTGAGCAACGGGATAGCGGTGAGCTTCTTGAGCAGGACCCCCGCGTTCTGGTACAGGGCGTCGAGATCGGTGCCCTGGAGCTGGAATTGGTAGAGGCTCTTACTCACGACCCCGCCGATGCTGATGACCGGGAGGTTTTGCATGTAGGAGCGGATGCCGACGACCTGGTTCAGCTTGGGGGTCATCTCCCGGGCGACCTCGTCGGCGGTGAGCTTGCGCTCGCCCGGCGGCTTGAGGCGGATGAAGAGACGGCCCTGGTTGATCGTCGGCGTGCGTCCGCTCACGCCCACTGCGGACATGAACCCGGCCACGTTCGGATCCTGCTGCACGATGGTGGCGACTTTCGACTGCAGCGCCACGATCGCGTCGTAGCTGGTGCCCTCGATCGCCTCCGTGGTCCCGATGAGCTGACCCTGGTCCTCGCTCGGCAGGAAGCCCTTGGGCACGATGACGCCGAGCCAGACCGTCGCGCCGAGCAGCACGAACGAGAAGCCGAGCGTGGCGAGCCGGTGCCGCATCACGAAGCGCAGGCTCCGGTCATAGCCGTGAAGCACGCGCTGCCAGGCGTTCTCGGTGACGTCATAGAACCGCCCGTGCCCCGCGTGCGACCCTGGCTTGAGGTATCGGCTGCACAACATCGGGGTGAGCGTCAGCGAGACGAAGCCGGAGACGAGGATCGCGATACCGATCGTCGCAGCGAACTCCTGGAACAAGCGGCCGATGAGACCACCCAGGAAGAGGATGGGGATGAACACAGCCACCAGCGAGATCGTCATCGAGAGGATCGTGAAACCGATCTCCCGCGCCCCGTCGAGGGCCGCGCGCCAGGCGGTCTTTCCCATCTCCATATGGCGAACGATGTTCTCCAGCATGACGATGGCGTCGTCCACCACGAAGCCGACCGCCAGCGTGAGCGCCATCAGCGAGAGATTGTCGAGGCTGAAGCCCAGCAGGTACATCACCGCGAAGGTCCCCACCAGCGACATCGGGAGGGCCAGGCTGGGAATCGCCGTCGCGGTGAGATTGCGGAGGAACAGGAAGATCACCATCACCACGAGCGAGATGGTGAGCAGCAGCGTGAACTTCACGTCCGTGACCGACTGGTCGATGAAGGTTGACCGGTCGAAGAGGACGTCCACCTTGACCGACGCGGGAAGCTGGGCCCGCAGGTTGTTCACCAGCGTTCGCACGGCCTCGGCCACGGCGACCGTGTTGGTGCCCGGCTGACGCTGCACCGCGAGCACGATGCCGCGGGCGCCGTTGTACCAGGCAGCGACGTGACTGTCCTGTACCCCGTCCACGACCTGCCCCACATCCTGCAACCGGACCGGGGCGCCGTTGCGCCAGGCCACCACCAGCGGGCGGAACGCTTTCGCATCCGGCAACTGGCCGTTGGTCTCGATGGTCCAGGCCCGGTCCTTCCCCCACAGGACGCCGGTCGGCTGGTTGGTGTTGCCAGCCGCCACCGCATTCGCCACGTCGTCGAGCCCGATCTTCCGGGCCGCCAGCTCCTGCGGATTCACCTGGACCCGGACCGCGTACTTCTGCGAGCCGTAGACCTGCACCTGCGCCACGCCGTCCACCATCGACATGCGCTGGGCGAGAAAGGTCTCGGCGTACTCGTCCACCTGGGGCAACGGCAGGGTGCTCGAGGTGAGGGCGAAGTACAGGATCGGGCTGTCGGCCGGGTTCACCTTCCGATAGCTCGGCGGCAGCATGTTTTGCGGCAGCGACGGCAACGTCTGGGCGATCGCCGACTGAATGTCCTGTGCCGCGGCGTCGATGTTCCGGCTCAAGGTGAACTGGAGCGTGATGGACGTCTGGCCCTGGCTCGACACCGAGGTCATGGCGTCGATGCCAGCCACGGTCGAGAACTGCTGCTCGAGCGGGGTGGCGACGGCGGAGGCCATCGTCTCCGGGCTCGCGCCGGGCAGGGTGGCGCTCACCGTGATGGTGGGATAGTCCACGTTCGGGAGCTGGCTCACCGGGAGCTTCCGGTAGCCCAGCACGCCGAAGATCAGGATGCCGGCCATGACCAGCGTGGTCATGACCGGCCTGCGGATGAAGGGTTCCGCGATGTTCACGTGCCCCTCGTCGTGGCGCCGACCGCTGGCGTCGCCGGCGGCTTGATCATCACCTTGGCCCCGGCGGTGAGCCGGAGCTGGCCCTCGGTCACTACCTGCTCGCCGGGCTCGATTCCGCCCTCGAGGACGGTGACGTCACCGGCCGGCCGCGCGACACGCACGTCGCGGATTTCCGTAGTCCGGTCCGGCTTGACCACGAAGACGTAGGACCCCTGCTGGCCTGCGACCACCGCCGTGGACGGCACCACCAGCGCGTCCGGCTCGACGTAGAGCTCGAGCGCCACTTTGACGTACTGGCCGGGCCAGAGCACGTCGTCGGGGTTGTCGAAGCTCGCCTTGAGGAGCAGCGTGCCCGTGGTCGAGTCCACCGCGTTGTCGAGGAACGACAGGGTACCGGTGGCCTCGCTCAAACCGCCGGTCGGCCGGGCGCGAACCACCAGCGTCTTCCCCCGGTAGCGACGGATCTGGTCCAGCTCCGTGGCCGGCACCGCGAAGCGCGCCAGGATCGGGTGGATGCGGTTGACGGTCACGAGGGGCGTGCCGGTGTTGACTCGCACGAGGTTCCCCGGCCGCAGCATGAGGCTGCCCGCCTTCCCCGCGATGGGCGAGCGGATGGTGGCGTTCTGGAGGTTGATTCGCGCGCTTTCGGCCGAGGCGCGGTCGGCCTGGACCGTAGCCGCAAGCGCGGCCGCGGTGGCGCGCGCCTGATCGGCCTGCTGGGTCGTCACGTACTCCTTCTGGACCAGGGCGTCGAACCGCTGGACGTCCTGCTTGGCCGCGACCAGCTGCGCCTCGTCGCGAGCGAGCATCCCCTGCGCCTGCTCCAGCGCCGCACGGTACGGCGCGGGGTCGATCTCGAAGAGGATCTGGCCTTGGCGGACCTCGTCGCCCTCCTTGAACCCCACGCGCAGGAGCACGCCGCCCACCTGCGACTCGATCGCGACGGTTTCGAGCGGCTCCACCGTGCCGTTGGCTTCGATGGTGAAGGGCACCGCCCGCCGCTCGGCCGCGGCGGCGAGCACCGGGACGGGCGGAGACTCCTTGCGGGCGGGCTTGCCGCAGGCGGCGAGCCCAGTGAGCGCGGCGACGACGGTCGAGGCGGCGCGACGGCCATTCATCGGGGCGGATTCTCGTTCAGGGTGTCCGGGGCGAGCCGGATGTCGGCCCGGCCCTTGGCATCCAGTGCGCCCGCGTCGTGCGCGAGCTGCGCCAGCGAGGTCTGCCAGTTGAGCCGGCTCTGGATCACCTGCGCCCGCGCACTGGCGAGAGCGCTCTGCGCCGAGAGAAGATCGAGCACAGTGCCGACGCCGGCCTTGTAGCGCGCCAGCGCGACCTCGTCGGACTGCGTCGCGCTCGCCAGGAGATCGTTGGCGGTCTGCACCGAGCGGGTCGCGGTCTGGAGGGCATAGTACGAGCTGAACACCTGGTAGGTGACCTGTTGCTCCAGGCTCCGCTGCTGGGCCTGGGCGGCATCCGCCAGAAACTCGGCCTGTTTCTGGGAGTACTCCCGGCCGAAGCCGTTGAACAGTGGAATCGCGAGCCCGAGTCCGATGGTGTAATTGCTACCGCCGCCGGACTTGTTGACGATATAGGTGAATCCGCCGTCGCCCGTAGCCGTGATCGAGGGAAGCCGCGCGCCCCGGAGCTGGCGGATGCGCGCCGCCGCCGCCGCCGCCGTAGCGCGGGCGGCAGCGAGGTCGGGCCGGTCGCGGACCGCGCGGGCGATCAGGGCGTCGACACTGTCGCCCAGCGCGCCCACCGGGACCGGCGCGGTCACGCTGTCCACGTCGTACGGCAGATTGGCCGGCACCCCGAGGGCGAGGGCCAGGGCGCCGCGGGCGGTCTGCCGGGTGCCTTCGGTCGTCTCGAGCGAGAGCTGGGCCTGGGAGAGGGCGGTGCGCGCCTGGAGGACGTCGGCGATGGTCGCCGTCCCGACCTGGCGGCGAGCCTCGGCCGCGTCCAGGTTCGCCTGCGCGTCCTCGAGCGAGACCCGCTGCGCGGCGACCAGCGCACCAGTCGCCACGTAGTTGTAGAACGCCACCTGGCTCTGCAGGACGACGTCGTTGATGGCTGCGTTGTGGGTCCAGTCGGCGGAGATGAGCGCCTGGCGGGCCGCCTCGATCGCGCCGCCCCGGCCCCCGAAGTCGAGCAGCAGCCAGGTAAGCGTGGCGCTCGGCCCGTAGTTCGTCTGGGTGACGGCCACCCGGCCGGCGGTGGCCGCGGTCTTCACCCGGGTCACCGAGGCGCTCGCGTCCACCTCAGGGAAATAGGCCGAGCGCGACGCGCCGTACGCCGCAGCCGCAGCCCGGGCGTTGGCCCACGCCTCGAGCGTCGTCGGGTTGTTTCTGAGCGCCAGATCCACGACGTCGGCCGCGGTGAGCTGCTTCAGCCGCTGCGCGAGCTCGGGGGGGACCTGCCCGGCGGCCGGCGGTGGCGCTGGCGGCGCCGCGGTCGGGGCGGGCGGCGTCCAGGGAACGTGCGGTGCGGAGGAGGCGGCTGGGGCGCCGCCGCCCGGGCCGGGCAGGCCGGGAGCGCAGCCGGCCAGGCCAAGGAGCAGGGCGGCACCGGTGCGAAGGCGCGGGCCGCGCGGGAGGGCCATGGGGGAACGGGTCTCCTGATGGTGTCGGGCCGAGGGGCTCCTACGGGGGCCGAGCCCAGGAAGATTCAGTATTGCTTGAACATACTGAATCACGTTAACGTAACGCCGTGCAGCGCCGCGAAGCCACCCTGCAAGCTAGCACCGCTCATCTGGTCGAGCGGATCGCCCTCTTCTTCGAGACCGAGGGCTTCAGCCGGATCAGCGGGCGGATCTTCGGCCGGCTCCTGCTGAGCGACGCGCCGATCTCGCTCGACGGGCTCGCCGTTGATCTGGGAGCGAGCAAGGCCAGCATCAGCACGGAGACCCGCGCGCTGGAACGGCGGGGCATCCTGGAGCGGGTCGGCAAGCCGGGAGACCGGCGGGTGTACTACCAGGTGGCGGCCGGCCTCCCCATGCCGACCATGGAGCTGCGGTTGGACCGAATGCGCCGGTTCAGCCGCCTCCTGGAGGAGGCCCCCGAGGAGGTCGCGCGGGGCAACCCCGTGGTCAGGCAGCGTTTGGATGAGATGCTCGACGCGTACCGTTACCTGCTGGCCGAGTTCGGGGGCGCGCTCAGGCGCTGGGGCCGCCGGCACGGCCGGCCGGGCACCCAGCCGCGAGCAGTCTAGACCTTGAGGATTACGCCCCGCCGGTAGAGCGCGTTGAGCACGGCATACCAGAAGAGGAGGACCGCGAGCGCGAAGGCAAGCGACGCCGCCTCGGGCGGGAGCCACGAGACAAACAACGCGCGGTAGAGAGCCGTCTGGACGGGGAGCGTATCGCCCCGGAAGGGCACCTCGATTACCGAGTAGATCAGCCGGGCCAGCGCCTCGGACCCCGCGAAAGCCACGATCGGATTCACGCCGAAGACCACGAAGGGGCGGGTCCACCAGGTGCTCCGGCGCTCCTCGATCAGCCACATGCAGGTGGCGAGCGTCACGCACGCCATCCCCGCCGTGAAGACGACGTACGAACTGGTCCAGAGATTCTTGTTGATCGGAAACACCCAGTTCCAGGCGGAGCCGACGAGCAGCCCGACTGCTCCCGCGGCATACAGCCAGTTGAGCCGCTCGGGGAGGGGGACGGGCCGGGTGACCCAGCGGCCCGCGAACACGCCGAGCAGGCAGGTGGCGATCGCGGGGAGCGTGGAGAGCGGTCCCTCGGGGTCCCAGGTCCTGGTTTCGGGCCAGAGGTGGCCGCCGAGCAGCAGCCGGTCCACCCACGCCGCGAGGGTGGCGTCCGGCGGCGCAAGGGTGGCGGCGCCGACGCCCGGGACAGGCACGAGCGCCAGCGCGAGCCAGTAGCCGAGCAGCAGGAACGCCACGATGGCGGCTTGGGCCCGTTGCGACGTGCGGAGCGCTACCAGGCCGGTCACGAGATAGACCAGCCCGATGCGTTGGAGCACGCCGGGAACGCGGAGATGCACCAGCCGGTCGACGGGCACGAAGGGGAACGCCGCGAGGAGGAGGCCGAGGAGAATGATGATCGTGGCGCGGCGGACCACCTGGCGCGCCAGCTCGCCGTCCGTGGCGCCCCGCGCCCGGCGGCCGGAGAGCGACAGCTGGGTGGTGACCCCGACGATGAAGAGGAAAAAGGGGAAGACCAGGTCGGTGGGCGTCCACCCGTGCCACTCCGCATGGCGGAGCGGAGGATAAATGTGGCTCCAGCTCCCGGGATCGTTGACGAGGATCATGCCCGCCACGGTGATCCCGCGGAAGACGTCGAGCGACTGGAGCCGCCCGCTACCGCCCGGGTCGCGTGCCGTCGGAGACGTAGCGGTCCTTGTCCAGGCGATCGAGCTCTCGGGCGAGGTTGTCGCCCACGACCTGAATCCGGGGCAGGCGCAGCGCGTCGAAGCCGGGGTCGCGCGGGCTCCTGGCCGGCGGCCCGGACACCTCGAGGATCGCGTCGAAGCGATAGGCAACGGTCTTTCCGCTCTTCGGATCGCGCCAGGTTCCCTGGTGAGCCAGCTCGCGGTTCTTGGGCCAGATCCCGAGCGGGAGCGCGAAGGTCCGCACCCGATAGCCGGGCACCGCGGAGTCGATGGCTACGAGGCTGCGCGCGATCTGCTCCTGCACCCCCGCGTCCGAGAGGGTGGACAAGTTGGCGTGCCAGAGCGTGTGGGCGCACAGCTCGAATCCCTGCTCGGCCAGGAACTTGAGCTTGGGAAACCGCCAGGCGGTCTGTTGACCGTCGATGCCGCGATCGCCGAAGAACGCATGTCCCGCGTTGGCCGCGGGCAGCAGGCAGAATGTGGCCCGCGGCGGCCAGTCGGGATGCCGCTTCGAGAAGTCGAGCCAGATGCCGACGCCGCTCGTGGGATCGATCTCGAGCTTGCCGCCTCGCTCGACATAACGGAACTGGCCGGGGGAGGCATCGTCGAAGGTGAACACGACCGGCGACATGCCGGCCGGCACGTCGATATGTCCATCGCTCAGCTGGGCCACGGTGATCGGGCGGTAGCCGCGCTCGTAGAGCAGCTCGAGGTCGCGCCGGAGGCCGTCGCGGGACCGGCCCCACCGGCTGTCCTGATCCGCGATGAGGTGGTACTCGAGCACCGGGATGCGTCCGAGGGGGCGCGGAGACCGCGCTGGAGCGGGAGTCTGGGCGTGCGCGACGGACGCGAGCCCGAGGGCGACGGCGAGAACGGCTACGCGGGGCATTCGGCGAGGGAAGTTAGGTCCGAGGCGCGGGGCGAGCCAGGGCCGATGGCGGGGCCTCGCCTCGGGCGCGTCCCCGGTCCGCTTGACCCGCGGGGGGGACTCCAGACAGGATAGTACGAGCCGTTTCCCCCGCAACGAGGTCATGGGCTGAATCGACGTGGACCGCGACCAGTCGGCTTTTCTCGTTCAGCTCTCGATCGCCATCCACAAGAGCGCCACGTACCCGCCTCGCCATCCGCTCGCGGCCGCGGCGGTGGACGCGGCCTTGACGAGCCTCACCCACCTCCTCGAGCGGGGCGCCGCGCTCTCGCTCGGCGTCGCCCGCACCCAAATCATCATCGACGGCGAGGGTACGGATCCGGCCCATCCGGTGCTCCGCGAGCTGGCCCAGCGGCTGTACCGGTGCGAGCTCGGGGGCATCACCTTCCTGCCCGGGGTGAACGCGGACGAGCTGGCCGGGGTTCTCCGGGCGGTCACCAGCGACGCCGGCTCCCTCACGGCGACCGACGCGGCCGCCTACCCGCACGTGCGGCTGCACCCCCTCGCGTTCGATCAGCTCCGCCTCGCCGACGGAGCCGACGGAGCGGAGGCGCGCGACGGAGGGAGGCTGGCCCGACTCTGGGCCGACCTCGCCGGCTCCGCCCTTGGCCTCAGGACGGAGACGGCCGAAGGCCCGAGCGATCCGGGGGCGCTCGCCGCCGCTATCGACACCCACGCGGCGGAGCCCGGGTATGCGCGGGCCGTGACGCGTCAGCTCTTGGCGCTCGGCCGACAGGCCCGGCAGTCCGACGGTGTCGAAGAGCGGGCGGTGAGCCGGCAGCTCGCTGACCTGCTGGCTACGCTCAAGCCGGAAACCCTCCACCGGCTGCTCCAGCTCGGTCCCGATCCGGGCCAGCGCGACCAGCTCCTGGGGGAGATCTCGCGGGCCATGCCGATCACGGCGGTCATCGAGCTGGTGCGGGCGTCGTCCGAGGCCTCGGAGCAGACGATCTCGCACGGCCTGCTGCGCATCCTCGCCAAGCTGGCCGCGCACGCGGAGGCCGGTGCGAAGGCGCAGGCCGAAGCGGACGACTCGCTGCGCGAGATGGTGCGCGAGCTGGTGAACGACTGGGCCCTCAAGGATCCGAATCCGGCCCAGTACAGCGAGATGCTCGAGGGCTTCGCCCGCCCCGGCGCCGGGTCCGTGACGGCGCGGCCGGTGCCCAAGGCAAGCGAGGCGGCCGAGCCGCTCCGGCTGATCCAAACGGCGCTCGAGCTCGGCGTCTCGGGCCCGTCGGTCGTGGCGGCGGTGGACGCACTGGTCGAGCGGCGCGAGATCCCCCTCGTGCTCGACCTTCTCCTGCACGTGCCCCCCGGGGATCCCGCCGCGGAGGCGGTGTGGGCACGGCTTCCAACGCGGGACGAGCTGCGACGGGCGCTCACGGGGACTGAGCCCGATGCGGCGCTGGTGGAGCGACTACTTCCGCGGCTCGGACTGGACGCCGCGGAGCCGTTGCTCGACACGCTCGCCGCCTCCGGCTCCCGGGCCACCCGGCGCCGGCTGCTCACCTGGCTCGCGCAGCTCGGTCCGGGTATCGGGCCCGTGGTCATGGCCCGGCTCGATTCTCCCCACTGGTACGTCCTTCGCAACATGCTCGTGCTCCTCGCGGGCGTGGAGCCGTGGCCGCCCGGCTTCTCCCCGGCTGCCTATCTCACCCATGCGGACGCGCGCGTCCGCCGGGAGGCGCTCAAGCTCGCGCTCAAATCGGCCGACCTGCGGGACCAAGCGATCTGCGCCGGGCTCACCGACGGCGACGATTTCATCCTGCGCACCGCGCTCGCCGCGGCACTCGACGGCTGCCCCGCCGAAGCCGCGCCCCTCCTGGTCGATCAGCTCGAGTCGCGGGTTCAGCCGGCGGACCTGCGGCTCCAGATCGTCCGCGTGCTCGCGGAGATCCGCGCGCCGGCGTCGCGGGACTGCCTAGTTCGGCGGGCGCTCGCCCGGCGGCGATGGCTCCCCTGGAAGCGCCTGGCGCCCAAGTCGTCGGAGACGGTGGCGGCGATCGCGGGGCTGGCCGGCCACTGGAGTGACGACCCGATCGCGGCCGAGGTGCTCCGCCTCGCCGGCAAGAGCCGTGACGCCGAGGTCCGGGCCGCGGCGGGGGTGCCGGCATGACCGACCCCGTGCGGTACCTGACGTCCCTCGGCCAGGCGCTGGCGGTGATGGCGCTCTATCCCGCCGGCCATCCAGCGCGCGAGCGTGCGGTCGACGCATCGTTCGAACTCCTCGGCGACCTGGGCGGGGCGGATGGGTACGCCCGGTTCTCCTTCCTCGACGGCGAGGTGATCTATGGACCCCAGATTCTGCGAGAGCTCACCGGCTGGGAATGGGGAGCCCGACTCGGCGCGGCCGGGATCCAGCGAATCGAGTTCCTGGCGGGCATCACGCGTGACGAGTACGCCGGCTGGCTCGACGAGATCCAGCAGCTGCTTGCGGGGGAGATCCCCGACACGACGGAGGCGCGCCAGCTGGGCGCTCGCCGCATCCGGTACGGGACGGTAGAGGTTCGTGGGAGTCCGGTGGGCGCGCAGGTCTCCCCGGCCGGCCACCTTGCCGTCTCCGATCTCGATGCGGAAGTCGAGGCGATCGAGTGGCTGCACGGGGAGGTCGGGCAGCTCGGCCGGCTCCCCCTGCTCGAGGCGCAAGCGGTCGTGCGGTCGCTCTCAGTCGCCATGCACAGCCAGAGTCAGATCCGGCTGCCACTCCTCCAGCTCAAGAGCTTCGATCAGTACACGACGACCCACTCGAGTAACGTAGCCGTGCTCGCGATGGCGCTCACCGAGTACTTGGGCCTCGGCGCCCGGGAGATCCGCTCGTTCGGCATCGCAGGCCTGCTGCACGACCTGGGGAAGGTGCGGATCCCCAAGGAGATCCTGGTGAAGCCCGGCAAGTTGACCGACGAAGAGCGGGCGGTGATGCAGCGCCATCCCGTCGACGGGGCACGGATCATCATCGAGCAGGAGACCCGGCTCGATATGGCGGCCTTCGTCGCCTACGAGCACCACATCATGCTGAACGGCGGAGGCTACCCGACGCTCCGCTACCCGCGCGACTGCCACTACGCCAGCAAGGTCGTCCATGTCTGCGACGTGTACGACGCGCTCTGCACCGACCGCCCCTACCGGCCGGCTTGGACCTCGGAACGGGCTCTCGGCTACCTGGCGGAGCGATCCGTGACGGAGTTCGATCCGGACCTGGTGGACGCGTTCACCCGGATGATCCGTGACTGGGAGCAGCGCCGGATGCCGATGAGCGACGGGCCGGCGCCCGAGCCGACCCTGGAGCCAGGCGCGTAGTCCCTCTCGCCACGCCGCCTCACAGCATCAGCAGCCCCTGCCGCACCCCCGCCGCGACGGCCTCCGCCCGGGTGGAGACAGTCAACTTCGCGAACAGCGACGTCACGTGGGACTTCACCGTGTGCTCCGAGATCGCAAGCCTGCCCGCGATGACCTTGTTGCCGAGACCCGCGGCCAGGAGGCCGAGGACTTCCACCTCCCGCGCGGTGAGCGGCTGAGGCGCGACTGCCGTTTCGCTCCGGAGCTGGGCGCGGGCCGCCACGCCGACGAGCTCGGGGGGCAGTGCGACCAGGCCGGCCGCGGCCGCCTCGATCGCCGCGGCCAGCTCCGCCGCGCCTGCCGTCTCCGGCAGCACGGCGCGCGCGCCCAGCCGGAGGACCCTGGGTCCCCAGTCCGCGACCGGCTCCGCTCCCAGGACCACGACGGCCGGGCCGGTCGAGGCTTCCGGAGCGAGATCGCGGGCGAGTTCCTCCTCGCCCCCGCCGCGGAGCGCCAGGACGATCACGTCCGGTTCCGTGAGCGCATCGCCGCGGAGGCGGGGCAGGGCGGCAGCCCCGAGCACTGCGTACTCGCCCGTGCGGGCCAGCAGGCTCTCCAGGCCGGCCCGTACCACCGGCGAGCTCGCGACTACGAGCACCCGTCTGGCACTCACGCCGCCCGGGTCCTCCCGGCCGCGTCACGCAGCACAACCTCCCGCTCGAGTCGTTCGAAGCCGCGCACGAACTGAAGCCGGAGTCGGTCGCCAGGCCGGGCCTCGCCGAGCGCGCCCGGCAGCGCGTCGGGACCGTTGAACGGAATTCCGCCGATAGCGGTGAGCACGTCGCCGACCGCAAGAGCGGCTTCGGCCGCCGCGCCGCCGGGGAGGACACGCAGCACCACATAGCCGAGGCCGCCAGCCCGAAGCGTTGCCGGCCGCAGCAGAGCGCCCAGCGTCGCGCGGGTTGCGTCGCCCTCGAGGAATCGAGCCACGGCGTCGCTGGGTACCGCGTAAGCGAGGCCGCCCACGATCATCGTATTGATGCCGAGCACGTGTCCACGGGCGTCGGCGAGCGGACCGCCGGAGTTGCCGGGCGCGAGCCGCACGTCGGCGCGCACCCATCGGGGCCGAGTGCCTCGCCCATGCGCAGGAGCGTTGTGCAGCACGCCGAGCGCGAGCGCGCCGCGCACGCCGAGCGGGTGGCCCATGGCGAGCACCAGGGCACCGGCCGTCAGATCTCGCGACTCGGCTGGAACTGCGTGCGTCAGGCCGCGGGCGCTGATGCGGAGCGCGGCGAGATCGCGGGACGGGTCTCGGTTCACGATCAGGGCGGGCAGTGCGCGCCCGTCCCAGAGCCGTACCAGCGGCTCGCCTCCGCGCACGACATGGGCGTTGGTTACGACGAGCCCGTCCTCGCTCCAGATCACGCCGGAGCCGTGCGAGCGGGACCCGCTCCGGATTTCCGCGGTCACCCGCCGCAGCGTCTCGCCCACCGCCGAGAGCTCGTCCTGAATCCGCGCGTGGCCCGCGAAGGCGCCGTCTGGCATGGTCACCTCCGGCGCGTCGCCGGCCGCGAGCCCACGGTGATCGTGAGGTCGGTCGGCTGGCCGGCTCGGAGCAAGCTTGCGGAGATGGGACGGCCCACCCGGTCC